>Ga0247727_10008290_pt1 | contig 19366 bp, 16 predicted proteins | sample WisWelCaveWW1625_FD_202498 | JGI IMG/M metagenome (GOLD analysis project Ga0247727, IMG submission 202498) | Biofilm microbial communities from Wishing Well Cave, Virginia, United States - WW16-25 | ecosystem: Environmental > Aquatic > Deep subsurface > Groundwater > Cave microbial mat | place... | reverse complement strand
TGGCCGCTTTACCTGTTTCATGACGACAGCCTGACGCTGAATTTCGCAGTCGATCTGTACGCGACCTGCCGGCTGGAGGAGCGCGCCGACGGGAAGATCTCGATCACTTCGCGCGACCGGAAGTCGACGGAGAGCTTCGAGTCGCTGGAGGAGCTGGCGGGGCGGCGGCGCTACCGGCTGTCGCTGCCGGCACTGCTGCTGAAGTTCTTCCGGCCGACGCGGGGGCTGACGATGGAGCTGGACTGCCAGTCGCCGGCGGGGGCCGGCATCGCCGGGTCCTCCACGTTGAACATCGCCATCTGCGCGGCGCTGAGCCGGTTCACCGGACGCGACTACACGCTCGAGACGCTGCGGGAGATCGCGCAGAACGTCGAGGCCCAGGTAATCAAGGTCCCCACCGGCTGCCAGGATTACTACCCGGCGCTGTACGGCTCGGTGAACGCCATCCACCTGACGCCGGCGGGGATCGAGCGGGAGCCGCTGACGGTGGACCTCGAGGAGCTCGAGCCGCGCATGGCGCTGGCCTACACCGGGGCGCCGCGCAACTCGGGTATTAATAATTGGGAGGTGACCAAGCTGCACATCGACGGCAACGCGCGGGTGCTGCGAAACTTCGACCGCATCGCCTCGATCGCCCTGGCGATGAAGACGGCGCTGGAAGCGGCGCGCTGGGCCGAGGTGGGGCGCCTGATTCGCGAGGAGTGGTCGCACCGCAAGCGCAACGCGCCGGGAATCACCACGCCGCTCATCGAGCGGCTCATCGCGGCCGGCCGCCGCAAAGGGGCGCTGGCGGCGAAGGTCTGCGGGGCCGGGGGCGGGGGCTGCGTGCTGTTTTTCGTCGAGAAGGGGGCCAAGGATCGCGTGGAGCGGGAGATCGTCCAGCAGGGGGGACACCTGCTGCCGGTGCGCGTGGCGCTGAACGGGGTCGAGGTGCGGACGCTGTCCGAGCAATGATCTCGCTCGACCGGCTGCCGCGGTGGTCGTCTGAATCGAGAGCGCGGGTTCTTCCGTCGCTGCTGCGGCTGGTGGTGTTCGTCGTCTTCACAGTGCTGTTTTTCTGGCTGCTGGCCGGGCTGCTGACGCGGCTGGTCGACGACTTGGTGGCCAGCACGGTGGGGCTGTTCGCGGCGGTGCTGACGACGACGGCGGTGATGATGCGCATCTACGAGGTGCGGCCGCTCTACATAGTAGGGCTATTCGCGAACCGCATCGGGGTGCGGCACCTGGGGACCGGCTTGGTCTGGGGCGCGGGCTGCTCGCTGGCGGTGGTTGGGGCACAGTGGGCCGGCGGGTGGGCGCGGCTCGAGCGCGGGCCGTCGCTGGAGAACTGGGGGCCGACTCTGGCGTTCGGGGTCCTGATCCTGTTGGTCGGCGCGACCGGCGAGGAGCTGTTTTTTCGGGGCTATGCGTTTCAGCACTTGATCCGCGCCTTCGGGCCGCGATTCTCGATCCTGGTGACTTCAGCGATCTTCGCTTGGGCGCATGCGGAAAATCCGGCGGCGTCGCCGCTGGGGATGGTCAACACGGGCCTGTTCGGCGCGGTTTTCGGGTACGCCTACTGGCGCACCCGCGACCTGTGGCTGCCCCTGGGGATGCATTTCGCGTGGAACTTTTCATTGGCCGGTATCGGGGCCAACGTCAGCGGGATTAAAATGAAGTTGACGGCCGTATCCGTGGTGGCGGCGGGCTCGCCCCTGTTCAGCGGCGGGGCCTACGGACCCGAGGCGAGCCTGCTGACGACCGGCGTGCTGGGAATCTTTCTGGTGTTTCTCTGGAAGAGACCGCAGCGGCGGCAGGAACTGGGGATACTGGCCGAGCGGGAGGCCGCCGATGAATTGGCGTAGCGCGGTCGCGATCGGGCTGGCGTGGGTCGCTGCGAGCTTCGGAGCGCCGGCCGGGCCGAAGCTGACGTTTGAGCAGCGGGTGGAGATTGTCCGCGGCTTGACGGCGGAGGCGGGCACCGTGAAAGTAGCGCTGCCGCGGTCGAAGAAGCCGCTGGAGCTGGCGGCGGGCACCGCGAAGTTCGATAAGCAGAAGTGGGCTGACGCGATGCAACAAAACGGCCCGGCGGCGCGAGTCGGCGATCTCGTCCAGATCACGCGCGTGGAGATCGAGGACGAAAAGCTGGTGCTGGAGATCAACTGGGGGATGAAAGGGAAGCGCCGCTGGTACCACAACGTGCAAGTCAGCGGCGGCGGGCGGACGTCGCCGGTGGCGACCGACCAGAGCAGCAACGCTCCCGGAGGGACCACGCTGGCGCTGGTGTTTGAGAAAGGCGTTCCGGGGTTGAAGGCGGCGGAGATCAAGAAGATGCTGCAGCCGGTGCTGGATTTTGAAAAACGATCGGCCACCGAACTGTACACCGACACGCTGCCGAAGGAATTCCAGGAGGCCATCAAGGACAAGAAAGTGCTGGCGGGTATGGACCGCGACATGGTGTTGCTCGCCAAGGGAAAGCCGGACAACAAGTTCCGCCAGACCATCGAGGGGGCCGACCTGGAGGACTGGATCTACGGCAAGCCGCCGGGGGCCATCACGTTCGTGACGTTTGAGGGGGACAAGGTGGTGCGGGTGAAGGAGACGTACGCGAGCGTCCAGTAGGAACCAGAAGTCAGAAGTCAGGAGTCAGAAGTCAGAAGTCAGGAGACAGAAGATGGTCAAGGTCGGGATCAACGGGTTTGGGCGGATCGGGCGGAACATTTATCGGGCGGCGATGGGGACGCGGGATCTCGAGATCGTCGCCGTCAATGATATTACCGATATCAAGACGCTGGCGCACCTGCTCAAGTACGACTCGGTGATGGGGAACCTGCCGGCGTCGGTGAAGGCGACGGGGGAGGGCATCCAGGTCGACGGGAAGTCGTTTCACGTAATGGTGCAGCGGGATCCGGCGGAGATCGACTGGTCGGCGGTGGGCGTGGAGATTGTGGTCGAGTCGACCGGACGGTTCACGAAGGCGGCCGACGCGCGCAAGCACCTGCGGGGGACGGTGAAGAGGGTGATCATCTCGGCGCCGGCGACGGGCGAGGATCTGACGCTGGTGTTGGGAGTCAACGACAGCAAGTACGATCCGGCGAGGCACGCCGTGCTCTCGAACGCCTCGTGCACCACGAATTGCCTCGCCCCGGTGGCCAAGGTGCTGCACGAGAACTGGGGCATCGCCAAGGGCAGCATGACGACGGTGCACAGCTACACTAACGACCAGAACGTGCTCGACCTGCCGCACTCGGACCTGCGGCGGGCTCGGGCGGCGGCGCTCAACATGATCCCGACCCAAACCGGGGCGGCTAGAGCCATCGGGTTGGTGATTCCGGAGTTGAAGGGCAAGCTCGACGGCTACGCCATGCGCGTGCCGACGCCGAATGTCTCGGTGGTTGACCTGGTGGCCCTGCTCGAGAAGGACGCTACCGCCGAAGAGATTAACGCCGGGTTGCGCGCCGCGGCGGACGGGCCGCTGCAAGGGATCCTCGGGTATACCGAAGACCCAGTGGTCTCCAGCGATTTCCTGCACGATCCGCGCAGCTCGATCGTCGACGCGTCGATGACGCGCGTGACAGGCGGGAACCTGGTGAAAGTGCTGTCGTGGTACGACAATGAGTGGGGGTTCTCCTGCCGGGTGATTGATCTGATCCGGCTGCTCGCGAAGCGCGGGTTGTAATGGCGCGGTCCGTTCGCGATCTGGACCTCGGCGGGCGGCGGCTGTTCATCCGCGCCGACTTTAACGTGCCGCTCGACCCGAGCGGCGGCGGGATCACCAGCGACAAGCGCATCCGGGCGTCGCTGCCGACGATTCGACTGGCGCTCGAGAAGGGCGCCGGGGTGATACTGGCGTCGCACCTGGGACGGCCCAAGGGAAAACCCAATCCGCAGATGAGCCTCAAGCCGGTGGCGGCGCGGCTCGGCGAGCTGCTCGGCCGGCCCGTGGTGATGGCGGCGGATTGCGTGGGACCCTCGGCGCCGGCCGTCAAGCCCGGGGAGGTGGTGCTGCTGGAGAACCTGCGCTTTCACGCCGAGGAGGAGAAGAACGATCCGGCGTTCTCGCGGCAACTGGCGGCGCTGTGCGACGTCTACGTCAACGACGCGTTCGGCTCGGCGCATCGCGCGCACGCCTCGACGGTCGGGATGGTGGCGTTCGTGGCCGAAACCGCCGCCGGGCTGCTGATGGAGCAGGAGCTGAAATACCTATCGATGGCGGTGGCCGATCCCGCGCGGCCGTATGTCGGGATACTAGGCGGGGCGAAGGTCTCCGATAAGATCGAGGTGATCACGAACCTGCTGAAACTGGTCGACCGGCTGCTGATCGGCGGGGCGATGGCGTACACGTTTCTGAAAGCGCAGGGAATCGCGGTGGGGCGGTCGCTGCTGGAGGACGACAAGCTGGGGCTGGCGCGCGAGCTGCTTGGCCAAGCCGGGGAAAAGTTGTGGCTGCCTTCCGACCACCTCGTGGCGGCGGAGCTGAGGGCCGACGCCGAGCGAAGGGTCGCGGCGGCGATTCCGGACGGCTGGATCGGCGTTGATATCGGCCCACGAACGGCGGCCGCCTACGCGGCGGAGGTAGGGCGGGCGAAACTGGTGGTCTGGAACGGCCCGATGGGGGTGTTCGAGATGGAGCCGTTCGCGCGGGGGACCGTGGAGGTGGCGCGGGCGGTGGCGGCTTCGGGGGCCACCAGCATCGTCGGCGGGGGGGATTCGGAGAAGGCCCTCCAGGCGGCGGGCGTGGCCGACCGCATCACGCACATATCGACCGGCGGCGGGGCGTCGCTGGAGTTCCTGGCGGGGCTGACACTGCCGGGCGTGGCAGCGCTGGACAAGCAAGACTAACCGCCAAGGCGCCAAGGCGCCAAGAAGAACATTGGCGCTGGCAGACGTCAATTTTGCGTCCGGGCCGATCGCGGGCATACAATCGAGCCAGTTCTTGACGGAGGTGACTCTATGAACGGCATCAATTGGAGTCGGGTGATCCTCGGCGGACTGCTGGCCGGCCTGGTGATCAATGTGTCTGAGTTCGTCCTGAACGGCCTGATTTTGGCGAAAGACATGGAAGCTGCCATGACAGCGCTAGGTAGAGAGGTGGGCGGAGAGCAGTTTGTGATGTTCGTAGTGTGGGGTTTTCTGATGGGCATTTTCGCGGTCTGGCTATATGCAGCCATTCGCCCGCGCTACGGCGCCGGTCCAAAGACCGCGCTTTGTGCCGGCTCAGCGGTGTGGGTCCTCGGCTATCTACTGGCGGCTGTCACCCCCGTTGCACTGAAACTGTTCCCCGCTTGGATCATGGTGATCGGCCTCGCTGTGGGGCTGGTGGAAGTCGTGTTGGCAACGCTTCTCGGCGCAGTGATTTATCGGGAGCAAGGCGCCGCACACTAAGGTGTCCGGCGATGTCTCGCCGCTGCCGGTGACGCGGCTGATCGACTTCCGATCGTCTTGATGCGCATGGCTCTCTAGGAATGGCGTTCCAATACGGCTGACCGAGGAGAGGTGGCTCACGTCACGGAAGAGCACTGCGAAATGGCTGGTTTGTTGTTCGATGGGCTCGAGGCCATTGAGGATCCGCAGGCCGTCTATGCCGGCTCGTACGGGGAGTTTTTGGCAGTCCGGCAGATCGAAAGGAAACCCCGACTATGGCCTCATTGAATCTGGCCGGGATCGTGGAGATGGCTCCTCAGCTGCTCCAAATCCCGTTCCATCGGATCTGGTACAGCTACGATCCGGAAGCGGACGTCCTGTACCTGAATTTCAAGAGACCAAGCCGGGCCGACGACACCGAACTGACCGAGGACGATATTCTGATTCGCTACCAGGCCGGCGAGATCGTCGGCATTTCTATCCTGCACGCTAGCAGGAGAGGCCACGCGAAGAACCAAGCCGACAAGGCGCCTTAGCGTCTTGCTGGTGAAATCCTCTTCAACGGCTTCACCCGGTACTTCAGAATGCACCACAGCGCGCGGAGGCCGTCCTTCATGCCGATCTTTTTTCCTTCCTCGTAAGTCCGGCCGTGGTAGGCGATGCCGACCTCGTAGATGCGGGCGCCGGAGCGGGCGAGCTTGCAGGTGATCTCGGGTTCGAAACCGAAGCGGTCTTCCTCAAGCACGATCGACTGGAGCAGCTCGCGGCGGAAGACCTTGTAGCAGGTCTCCATGTCGGTCAAGTTGAGGTCGGTGGCCATGTTCGACAGCAGCGTCAGCAGCTTGTTGCCCAGGGAGTGCCAGAAGTAGAGCACGCGGTGCTCCTGGGTGGTGATGAAGCGTGAGCCGTAGACGGCGTCGGCGACGCCGCGCTCCAGCGGGGCGATCAGCTTGTAGTAATCCTCGGGGTCGTATTCGAGATCGGCGTCCTGGACGATGACGTAATCGCCGCGGGCGCGCTCGAAGCCGGCGCGGAGGGCGCGACCCTTGCCCATGTTGCGCGGCTGCAGGATGACAGTGAGGTTGGGCTGCTCGCGGCGGAGATCTTCCAGGAGCTCGCGCGTTCCGTCGGTCGAGCCGTCGTCGACGAGGATGATCTCCATCGGGAGATTGACCCTTTGGACGCGCTCGACAATCTGGGCGATGGTGTTGCGCTCGTTGTAGACCGGGATTACGACGGAGAGCTTGACGGGGTTCATGGACGGGCGGCGGACGCAAAAGGAACAGTTGTAGCACGATCGAGGCCGGGATGCGCGTCGAGCCAGGCGAGGAGCGCGCGAAAGGCCTTGCCACGATGGCTGTGAGCGTGCTTCTGTTCCGGGGTGAGCTCCGCAAAGGTATGGCCGAGAGCCGGGTAGTAGAAAAGCGGGTCGTAGCCGAAGCCGCCGGCGCCGCGCGGGGCGTCGAGGATCTCGCCTTCGGTGGCGCCCCGGAACGTGGCCACCAGCCGTCCGGGTTCGGCCAGAGCCAGCACGCAGACGAAGCGGGCTCGGGGGCGATCCACGCCGCGGAGGTTTTTGACGAGCCGCCGGCGGTTCTCCTCGTCGGTGGCGCCCGGCCCGGCATAGCGGGCCGAGCGGATGCTCGGGGCGCCGCCGAGGGCGTCGACCTCGAGGCCCGAATCGTCGGCAAAAACCGCGGCTTGCAGATGATCGGCGTAATACAACGCCTTCTGCACAGCGTTTTCTTCAAAGCTGCCGCCTGTCTCCGGGCAGTCGAGTGGGCCGGCGGCCAGCAGTTCGAGGCCGGGCGGTGCGGCGTGCCGGAACTCGGCGAGCTTGCCCGGGTTGCCCGTGGCGCAGTAGAGGGCGACGGGTATCACCACGATACGACCTGGCGCTGCGCGGCGATCACTTCCCGGATGCCCGCGGCGGCCAGGGCCAGCATTTCGTCGAGCTGCCGCTGGTCGAACAGAGCGTGCTCGGCGGTAGCCTGCACCTCGACGAACTGCCCGCGGCCGGTCATGACGACGTTCATGTCGACCGCCGCCCGCGAGTCTTCGTCGTAGCAAAGGTCGAGCATGGTCGCGCCGTCGAGAATGCCCACGCTGGTGGCGGCGACGTGATCGGTGAGCGGCATGCGGGCGAGCGTCTTGTAATCCACCATCTGCTTGAGGGCGAGCGCGAGAGCGACGAAGGCGCCGGAGATGGCGGCGGTGCGCGTGCCGCCATCGGCCTGGAGGACGTCGCAGTCGAGGATCAGGGTGCGCTCGCCGAGCAGCGCCAGATCGGCGACGGCGCGCAGCGAGCGGCCGATGAGGCGCTGGATCTCGTGCGTGCGGCCGGAGAGCCGGCCGCGGACCGATTCGCGCGGTGTGCGGGTGGCGGTGGAGCGCGGCAGCAACGAGTACTCGGCCGTGATCCAGCCTTTGCCGGCGCCGCGCAGGAAGCCCGGCACGGTTTGCTCGACCGTGGCGGCGCAGATCACGCGGGTGTTGCCGACCTCGATCAGCGCCGAGCCTTCGGCCGTGGCCAGGTAGTGCGGCGTGATCCGCATGGGCCGAAGCTGGGCGGGAAGACGATTGTCGATGCGCATAGCAGTTGCCGAAGCAGTCCTAGCCGGGTTTCACGACAGCCCAAAAAAGCAACATTACGAAGCCCATGGCCATCGCCAGCCAGACGATGCAGCCGATCTGGCGCGCCCGGCTCGGCTTGGCCTTCTTGAGGCCGCGGGCCGGCTTCCACTTCGGCATAACAGGAATCGTAGCATGAGGGGGAAGAAGTCAGAAGTCAGGAGTCAGAAGGCGGAGGGTCTGGCGAAAGAAGCTTTGCAGGGAGCGGCGAGTGGGGGCGCCTAGGTCGGGGAGCGTCAGACCAACTACGGCGCGGCCGCGGCGCTCTAGTGCGAGTTTGGTGGCGAGCCACTGCGCGCGGTGGTAGTCGGCGCGGTAGCCGATCGAGGGGATGGCCGCCTGCCGGCGGGCGAGCAGGACGATCGAAAAGCAGCGTCCGTGGCCGATGATCATCTCATGGTAGGAATGATTCATAGCGGGGCCTTCGTAGACGTCGGCGGGGAGCGGGAGCCGCGCGGCGGTCTTGTCGAGCGCGGCGCGCAGCAGGCGTCCGTGGCGCCAGTAGCGCGTGTCGCCGTAGAAGGTCAGCTCGGCGTATTCGACGTGGCCCTGGCGGCGCAGCGCGGCGAGCGCCCGGGCGAGAATAGCGGCGGCGCCGTCGCGGGGCTGGCCCAGATCCTCGGCCCCCAGCAGGCCGGCGGCGACCAGCGAGTCGTAGTGCAACACCAGGCCGCCCGCGGCGCGCGCGCGATGCGGCGAGTTGGACAGGGTCCGCCAGGCGCGTGCCTGCGAGTCGCGGTGAAGCTCGCCGGTGATCTGCTTGTAAAGCTCGACGCTCGGCTGCGTCACGAAGTTCATCCGGCGCAGGCAGCCCAGTCCGAAGACGACGTAGTGGACCCACTGCATGTAGCGCGGGAGCGGCATTCGCTCCGGAATCTCGAGAAGCGCCAGCGGATGACCGGCGCGACGTAAGCCCTTCCACGAGGGCCTGGTGCAGCCGCGAACCTCGGTGACCCAGAAAACCGCGCCGGGAATGACCCGCGGGGCAGGGAATAGCTTGATCCCGAGAGCCTCGCTCTTGCCGAGGCTCTCCTCGAGATCCTGCTTGGTCCAGATGCCGGCGCCTTGCCACTGGGGCGGCAGCAGCAGCATGACCTTGTCGCGTCCTTCGACGCCGTTGCCGTGTAGGAAAGCGGCGAAGCGCAGCGCGGCGTCTATGTCTTGATCGGATAACCTGGTGGCCGCGATCCAATCGTCGAGGTCGACGCCGTTGAGGCCCAGCGGGTAGAGGCTGCCTCGCGTGAGCGGCCCGCTGTGCCGTCCCGCGGTGGTGTTGTCGTTGTCCGGCTGCAGCTCGACGCGCCGGTAGCCGCGCGGGGCGGCGAACCGGTCGAGCAGCGAGCCGGGCAGCGTCATGTAGAGAAAGTTCGCCGCGCTGGCGATGCGGCGCTTGCGGTAGAGCAACTCGAGCTTCTCGAGATTGACGACCGGCTCGTAAGACGTCATGCCCATGGCCATGCCTACTACCAAGGTCTGGCGGAGAGCGCGGTCGAGCGTTCCGGAGCGGCGCGTGAGGTCGGTGAGGATCGCTTGGAGCTTGGCGGGGTCGGTCGAGTCGAGGATGTAAACGCGGACGCCGTCGCCGAGCAAGCCCAGAGCGGCGTACATTGACTTGTCCTCGGCCGAGCCGCCCATGCCGGCCCAGATCAGGTTTTTCAGATCGACGCCGTGCGCCGCCCGGATGCGCGCGCGCACGTCGTCGAGCTCGCCGCGGATCAAGCCGGCCCACTCCGGATGTTCGGCGGACTGCCAGGAAAGATCAAGCAGGCCGAGGGCGTTCTTCGTGACGCGGCCGCTCGAGTCCTGCTCGGTTACTAGAGGGACCAACGAGTCGCCGCAGGCGGTCAGGGCGTCGAGGCCCGTTTCGCGCGCCAGGACCGCCAGGCGGCGGGCGCGTTCGAGGACGCGGTTGTCGAGCAAGGTCCGGTAGTGGCGGTCCGCGTCGTAGTTGAACAGGGAGAGGCGCATGGGAATGTTTTTCACCGCGCCCCGAGGAAGCCGGCCAGGCACTCGCCAAGGCTCGAGCAGCCGTTGGGCGCCGGCTGCAGCTTGGGGGCTTGGCCTTTGCGATCGATCATCCCGAAGCCGTAGGGCTCCCGGCCGGCGCGCGGGGCGTCCAGCACCTGCCAGAGGATGATATAGGGGCAGCCCCAGGTGGCCGCCGTTTCCAGGGCCGCCAGCAGGCGGGGCGCCACGCCGCCGGTTGGAAGGCGGTCGAAGCGGTCGCGCGCGAAACCGATTTCGCCGACTGCGACGAAGCGGGCGCCGTAGAGGCGGCGTCCGAGCGGCGACAGGGAGCGGCGGGCGGCGTCGCGGATGCGATCCAGGTCCCGTCGCAGGCGCGCGCGAATCTGGGCCGGATCGACGTCGATGTTCCCGGTTTCAAACGGCGAGTTGAGGGACTCGTAAGCGGAGTAGAGCAGGATGTCAAAAGGCGCCCGCGGGACGACGTCCCCAAGGGCGTTCCAAGACCCGGCGGGGCTCTTTCGAAATAGCGGGCCTTGCCGGGCGATGCGCAGATTCACGAGCGAGATCTCGAAGCCGTGCAGCACCTGCAGCCGGGCGCCGGGATGAGCGGCGCGCGCCTGACCGACGGCCTCGTGGCGGGCGCGAGTCCAGGAGGCGAGGTTCCCGATGGCGCGGTCCGGCGAGCCGCTGTAGTTCATGATCCCCAGCAACAATTCATCGGCCTCCGAGTTTGCGATCACCACGGTTTTGGAGAGCGCGGCAAAGCGGGCGTAGAGGAAGTCGCAAAGTTCGCGGATTTGCGTGCGCTCGGTGGCTTCGGCGGCGGGCGTCCAAGGGCGCAGCAGGTTGAGATTGTCCGGGCCGGCGCCGTAATCGAATGTCGTGTAGGTCGTCAAAATGACCGTTTCCAGACCGGGATCCTCCAGAACGGCGCGGTAGCGAGGCAGTTCCAGGATGCGGGCGGGCGTGGGCGGCGCCGAGAGGCCATCCCCGGCGAAACTGCGCGGTGAGTAGGCGTGGTGTCGGTAGTCGTAACGGGCGCCAAGGTAGAGCCGGAAAACTCTGGAACCGGTGGCGCTGGCGTGGCGGCGCGCCTGGGTCAGCAGGTCGTCGGCGCTGCCCTCGACGCCCACGCCGTCCCACTGATAGAAGCCCAGGCGGCGGGCGAGATTCGACGACGGACCCGCGGGCGCAGACCGCAGAGTTCCGGCCAGCGCCGCGCCGATAAGAATCTGGACCGCGAGCCTCGTCACGGGGCGCGGATCTCCACGCGGACCGCATCGCTGCGGCTTCCGTCGCGCTCCACAACGATCTCGACGGTCCCCGGCGGCAGGTCGGCAGGCAGTTGCACGTTCACCTGCGTGTCGCCAGCATAAAGCGTTTGGACTGGGCGGCCGGCGACGAGCACGCGCGCCTTGCCATTTTCTTCCAGGTCGGAGCCGTACAAAGTGATCACCGTGCCGGGCGCAAACGGCGGCGGGGTGTGGCGGAGGCCGTCCAGAACACCGCCGGGGTGGATGGCTGGCGGATCCCGCTCGGGCAGGGCGTCTGGCGGGCGGTTGGGGCGCCCGCGTTCCGACCAAAACGCCCAGAAGGAGCGATCGAAGGAAACCGAGATGGTGCTGGGGCCCTCGCGCCGGGGGTCGAGAAGCACGAAACCAATGGGATCGCGAAGGCAGGGGAGGGGCTGGCCGTCGAGAGAGGCGGACCAGCCGGGGTGAATATCCTGTCGTATGAGTATCATGTCGTCGGGCCCCAGATCGACGCGGACTTCCGCGGTGGCCGGGCCGGTCGGCCGCCAGCCGGCCGCCTCGGCGAGATCGGCCCAGGCGACGTAGGCGGCCAGGGCGACGCGGTCGCGCTGACTGCGGAACGGCGGGAGGCTTTTCCACTGGTGGCGCGAAACGAGGATGGCGGGCGAGGGCCGCCGGAGCGGGGTCTTGTAAATCCGATAACCGGCGCCGTCGGTGTGCTCGGCTTCCAGCAGCGCATCGAACTTGACGTGGTCGCGGCTGACCAGGTGGGCGATTCCACGTGCTTGCAGCCACCACACGGAAACCTCTTCATTGCCGGGGTTGAGAATCAGCCGCTCCGCCTGCCGCCGTATCGGATTGCGGGCGGCAGAGGTCGGCGCCGGCCCGAGAGCCGGCTCGCCCGGCGCGTGACGCTCGAGCCAGGCGGCGGTTTCAGGCGGCTTGCGGCAGGCGGGGCCGGCCGCCAGCACCACCAGCAGCCACGGACCGAGGCGGCTCATCCGGCCAACTCGACGGTGGTTCGGGCGAGAACGCGGCCGCGGAGCCAGACCGTCAGCAAATGGGGCCCGGCCGGGACCGACGCGGGAACGCTGGCGTTGATCGCGTAGCGCTCCGCCACCGGGTCCACACAAACCAGCTCCTGCCCTTCGAGCGGCTCCCCGTCCAGATCAGCGGATAGTTGGGGCGCCGCCTCGCCGGCTTCTTCCACGTCGACCTTTACCGTCCGCGTTTCGATGCGCGACTTCGAGAGCAGGTTGATGCCGTCGGTGACGCTCAACAGGCGGGGCACCGAGGGCGGCGGCGGCACTACGCGGAGGCGCGCGAAGCCCGAGACCGGCTCGCCGAGCATCCACAGGCGGGCGCGGACCAGGCCAGTCGGCGTCCCCGACGGAAGAAACACGTTGACCTGCGTGGGTCCTTTCCACGCGTACCGGCCGATGTAGCAGGGCGGAACGCGGCGGCCGGCCAGCTCCACCTCGAGACGGTTGAGGTCGGCGTCCTCGGTGAGGTTTTCCAACCAAAGCGAGGCGCTCGCGAACCGCCCGGCCGCGGGGACCACCAGGTCGCTCGTGTAGGTGTTGGTGATTCTTAGCAGGCGAGCTCCCGGCGCGGGCCCCAGCGATGCCGCCCAGCCGCGAGGTTGCTTGCGGGCCGCCATCCAGAGGTTCTGCGTGTTGGCGCCGTCGAGCAACAGAAGCTGAAAATCCTGGTCGCGGCAAAAGGCGCGCAGCTCCTCGGGGCGGAACCGCGACCCGTTCCAGGTGTCGGCGTCGCGGGGGCCGGTTTCCGGCAGTCCGTTGAACTGACACTTGAGGATGCCGCCCGGCTTCAGCACCCGCCAGGCTTCGCGAAGGTAGCTCCAGACCGCGTCGCGGCTGGGGATGTGCTGGAAGACGGCGTAGGAGTAGCAGAAGTCGAAGGCGCCGGCGGCGAAGGCCGCCAGGTCGGAGCCGGAGGTAGCTGCGACGCGAGCGTGCGGGACCTCGGCCAGGTTCTTGCGCGCCAGCTCGACCATCTCCGGGGAGACGTCGACGCCGGCGACGTGGCCGAAGACGCGGCTCAGCGGCAGCATCAGGCGGCCGGGGCCGCAGCCGATCTCGAGCGCCGCGAGGCTCCCCAGGCCGGCCTCCGGCGGGAAGCGGCGCAGCTCGTACTGGATGGCGTGCAGCGCCTCGCTCGCGGAGGCGAAAAACTCCTGCGGGCTCTGCCGGCGGCGGCCGAAGGCGACGTAGTAGCCGGCGTCCTCGCGGGCGCGGCGATCCCAGTCGTCGCGCATGCGCTCCTGAATCTCGCGATCGGTCATGCGTGCCTACCATGGTATAACGGCATTTCCGAATGCCGCTGCGTTTCGAAGACGTGCATCTGACGCCTTTGCGCGGCGTGTCGCTCGACTTTGAGGGCGGCACGATCGCCGGGCTGGCGGGCCCCGACGGCAGCGGCAAGGGAACGTTGCTGCGGCTGGCCGCGGGCCGCGCGCAGCCGGAGAAGGGAACGGTCGCGGCGCCGGCCGGGAGCGTGCTGGTCGAGCTCGGCCCAGGCGCGCGGGACGAGCTGCGGCGGGCGCTGGAGACGAATCCGCCGGTCCTCCTGATCGACCACGCGCTGGCCATCCTCGACGCCGCCGCGCAAGCGCAGTGCGTCCGGGAGCTCGACCGGCTGCGCCGGCGCGACGCCGTCATCCTGATCGCTTCGCACGATCTCGCGCTGCTCGAGCGCGTCTCCGACGTGGTGATCGCCATCGAGGAGGGCCGCGTCGTCGAGCAGGGGGATCCCGGGCTGGTTCTGGCCCGCTACCGGACGCGGATGGCCGGGCGGATCCGCGCCGCCGCGGGTCCCGCGATCCTGAGTCCGTCGTCGCGGCACGGCGACGGACGCGTCGAGATCGCTTCGCTCGAGATCCTCGGCGCGGACGAAAAGCCCGCGGCGAACATCCGCAGCGGCGAGAAGATCACCGTGCGCGCCAGGCTGCGGTTCCGCGAGCCGGTGGAGAACCCCGTGGCCGGCATCCTGATCCGCACGCGGATCGGGGTCAGCGTATATGGCACCAATACCGAGCTGGAGCAGACGCCCATCGGCCCGCGCCGCCGCGACGAAAGGGTCGAAGTGGACTTCCAGTTCCCCTGCAATCTGTGCCCGCAGGACTACACGCTGACCGCGGCCTCGCACGACCCCGACGGCACGGCGCACGAGTGGCTGGAGGAGGCGCTGCGGTTTACGGTGATTGACGACCGTCCGACGGCGGGGGTGGCTAATTTGCGTGCGACCGTGAGTGTCCGGTAGCGCCTGCTACTTCTCTTTGCTCAGCCTCCGGAAGTACTCGGCGACGGCCTTGCGGTAATTCTCCGGCACGGGCTGCTCGGTCGCGGCGCGAACCTGCGCGCCCTGCTTCTCCTCGACCTTGCGGCGCAGCATCAGCTCGAGCTGCTCGACTTCGTGCATGAGCTTCTGCTGCTCCTTGTTGAGCAGGGCGGGATTGCCCGGGAAACGCGAAGCGGTCATCGGCAGGCGCTCCATCTCGCGGCGCAGCGCCTCGACCTCGCGGGCGAACTCGGGATCGCTGCGCAGGGCGCGCTCGATTTGGGAAAGCTCGACGCGGCCGTCGCGGAAGGCGCGCGTCGGATCGGCTGGCTGGACTCCTGACGGCAGGTTCGGTCGCCAGTCGCCGCGGTTGGAGGCGTCGTCGCCGCCGCGTTGCCAGCCGCCGTCCTGACGCCCGCCGATCGGGGACGCGCCGCGGTCGCCCGGACCGCCGTTCTGCCGGCCGTCGCCCTGCTGTCCGCCCTGACCCTGACCCTGCTGACCCTGACCCTGCTGGCCCTGCTGACCCTGACCCTGCTGGCCCTGCTGACCCTGACCCTGCTGGCCCTGCTGACCCTGACCCTGCTGGCCCTGCTGCCCTTGCTGGTTGCCCTGCTGCTGTCCCGGTTGCTGGCCCTGCTGCCCGCGCTGCGCGGCCATGGCCTGCTCGAGCTGCTGGCGAAGCTGCTCGACACGTTGCAGCGCGCGCTCCATGCCGCTGTCGCTGCCCGGCTGCTCGGACTGGGCCTGACGCCGCGCCTCGCGCAATCCGTCGCGAAGCTGGTTGATTCCCTCGGTGACTTTGTCTTCCCGCTGGGCAGCATAAAGACCCATGTCGCGCCGCAGCCACTCGGCGCCGGTTCGCAGGTGGTCGCGCAGCTGGTTTTCCTGGAGCCGTCCGACGGTCTGGCGAAGCTGCTGGGAAGCGCCGCGCTGCGTGGTGGCCAGGCGGCGCGCGGTCTCCTGCATGCGCCGCTCGAGGGCCTCGATCTCGGCCATCATCTTTTCCTTTTCCTTGGCCAGGGCCTGGCCCTGTTCGGTGGAGACCCCCTGCGCGCTAACGCGGCGGCCGGCGTTGACTTCCTCCATGGCCTTTTTCAGGGCCTCCTGGAGCGGCTCGGCGACCTGCTGTTGGCGGCGCGCCAGATCCTCCGCCTGCTGCTCCATCTGCCTCAGATCTTCTCCGGCGCGCTGGCGGCGCTCGCCGGCCAGCAGATCCTCGGCCTCGCGCAAGCGCTGTAGGGCGCGCTCGCGGGCGGCCTGCTGCTGCTGATTGCCCTGCGCGCCGGCCTGCTGCTCCGACGGGGGCCGGGCGCCGCCGGCCGACTGCATGTCGCGCGTCGCCTGCTGCAAACGATCGAGGGCCTGCTGCAAGCGACCCTGCTGCGATCCCGGCTGGCCGCCCTGCTGCCCCTGCTGTCCCTGCTGACGCGACCCGGCATTCTGCTGGCTGCCCTGCTGTTGCTGCTGCCGCTGCATTTCCTGGAGCCGGCGCGTCAGATCCTCGGCCTCGCGGCGCAGCATCTCCTGCTGCCAGCGCTGGTCGAAGCTCAACTGCTGGCGGCGCCGCTCCTGCTCGGCGAGCTGCTCCTGACGGCGGGCCAGCTCGCGCAGCTTCTCGAGGGCCTCGTCGATTTCTTTCTCGCGCTGTTCGGCGGGGCTGTTGCGGGCGGTTTCGTACTGGTTCTTCTCGGTGTCGAGCTCCAGCTCGAACATCTCGGCCAGGTCGCGGCCCATGCTGCCGCCGCCTCCGCCGCCGCCCGAGCCGAACGCCACCTGGATGTCGCGGAAGATCGCTTCGGCCCGCAGCAGGTGCTGCAACGCCTTCTGGCCGGGCGCCAAAGCTTCCTCCCATTTCTGCTGGGACAGCTTTTCAGCCGCCGGGCCCATGTTCTCGGCCGCCTTCTCCATGTTCTCGACGAACGCTTTGAACTCGTTGTTAACCCCGGCCATCTCGCGGCGCTTCATGCGCTCGGCCAGCGTGCGCGACTGGTCGCGCAGCGTCGTCTGGATGCCGGAGAGCGTCTTGGCGTGCTCGGCGGCCTTCGGTTTGTCGAGCTTCTTTTCGCGGGCCAGGTTCCAGGCGGCCGCCAGGATTTCCTTCTGGCGCTGCGGGATCTGGCTGGCCTCGTCGTTGCCGCCGCCTCCGCCGCCTCCCGCCATCTGGGACTGGGAGAACTCGCGCTCGAAGGGCCGCACCTCGACGAAGTACATATCGGTCTTGGCCTCGGCGCGGGCGTCGCGGGCGGAGGCGTAGTAGGCGATGACGTCGCCGGGAACCAGCGAGAGGTTCTCGAGCAGGAAGGTATGGCCGCCGGAAAGCTTCCGGCCGGCGCTCGAGGCAACGTTGATCTTGGCGGGCTCGCCGCCATTCACCGCGTAGTGCAGCTCGAGCGAGCGCAACCCGTAGTCGTCGTCGGCCTCGAGATGCACGGTCACTTCCTCGATGGAGGTGGCCTTGTGATCGCGCCCCGGCCGGGCCACGCGGATCTTGGGCGCCTCGTCGGGCAGCGCCACGATGAAGTAGTCGTCGGTGAGGCGCACCAGCTCGCCGTTGTGCAGGGCGCCGATGAAATACTGCCCGTCCTTGCTGACCGTGAGCCGGCCGCGGCTGCGGTTGCCCTGCGCTTCGAGCGAGCGGTTCTGCTGGCCGTCGATTCGCAGCAGGCCCTCGGCGAGCGGGCGGTCCGTCTCGATCTCGACGTCCACTTCGGTGCCGCCCACGGCGCGCACGTCGCCAGTGTCTTCTTCGGTGCTCTGCGGCAGGCCGGTCCAGCTCGGGTAGTGGTAGGTAACCCGGAGCTTCTTGACGTTGGGCATCTCCACCACGCGAACCTCGTACTCGGCGGATTTCACGCCGCCGGCCGCTATGTAGTAGTGCAGGGGCTCTTCGACGCCGGCGAACACGAACTCGAAGCCGCTGTCGTCGATGCGCCGGTGCATGGACGCCTCTTCCCAGCGCTCGTTGCTCTTGTATTTAGCGAACAGGCGCGCCGTGGGGGACTCGAAGCCGATGGTGTGGGCGGTGATGTGCAGGTCGGCCTTGCGGCGGATGGTCACCGATCCCGGCCCGACGACGATCTGGTAGAGGTTCGACACCGAGGGCTTGAGCCACCCGCCCCACAGCCGCGCCGTGCCGTAGCCGAGATAGCCCGGTCCGGCCACGCCCAGCCAGATCAGCGCCACAATAGCCGCCAAGCCCGCGCCGGCGAACGCGCCCACGGTTCGCCAGGAGAGGATTCGCGACGGCGGCGCCTCGGCCGCCAGCCGCATGGTGTCTTCGGCCAGTAGATGAACGATGGGGTTGCCGCGGTGGTCTTCTTTCTGGTCGAGAAATGTCTGGACCCGCTCTTCAAAGGCGGGGAAGCCGCGCTCGAGCGGCCGCACCCACAGCCGGTGGCCCCCGCGTCGATGCGCGCGCACCAGCGGGCGAATCAGCAGCACCGCCAGGATCGCCGCCAGCGCACCGAAAAGCAGCGCGCGGCCGCCGGTGATGCTCCAGCTCGCAAAGGCAAACTGGTTGGCGACGACGACCACGATCAAGGTGAGCAGCAGGGCGGCCACCGCCACCACGCCGGCCCCGCGCGCCGTCACCGTCAACTGCCACCGCCGCCTGACTGCCTCCAGGTACCGCTCCAGCGCGTCCAGAGGATTCATTCGGATTCGACCTCGCGTCGCAACCCTAAATGCAGGTTCCCCAATACTGATTCTATCACCGTTGCCAATAGCACAGCGAACATCACGAGCCGCCAAATGTCGCGGTTGGCCGGCGACTGGGCAGATGCCGCGGCCGTCGCTTGGGCCGGCGCGCCCGGCTCCGGCCTTCCCGTGGAGCGCCACATGGCGAGCACGTCGTCGGAGATGGGCTTCAGGTCGCTTTCGCGGGCGTCCGGGTTGACGGCCACCAGTTCGACCTCGCCCGCCCGCCGGATCTCGTAGAAGCCGGTACTGGTAAGAGCCAGGTCGCGCCGCGCCACGGCCTCGGCGAGCGTGAGCGCGCGGCGCCCGGCCGGATCCAGAACCTCGACGGTCGAGCGCGGATCGCGCCGCCGCTGCAGCTCGAGAATCGAATCCACCGTCGCCTGCGTCGCCGTCTCCTCGATGCCGGCGAGATAGCGGGCCGACTCGACGACGAAGGGCACGAAAATCGGGTGGATCGGCAAGTCGCTCCAGAGGTTGTCCGGAACCGAGGCCAGCGCCAGCAGGCGTCCGGCGCCAAGCGGCTCTTCGGCCAGGATCGGCGAGCCGTCGGCCAGCCGCGCCAGCACACGCTCCTCGGCGACGTCCCAGCGCACGTACCGGAAGAACTTCACGCCGGCCCAGCGGCGGCTCCCGCGCAGCGCCGGGTGGGTCTCATCGAGACGCCCAACGGGCTGGAAGCGTTCCTGCTCGCGCGGCGTGTAGCGCGAGTCGGCGACGCGGCGCCCCACGAGCGGCGCTTCCCCGGCCAGGCCCATCGACGGCCCCATCATCAGCAGGACACCTCCGCCGGATTCCCCATAAGTCTTTAGACGCTGGTCGAGGCCCGTGGGGAGCCGTGGAACGTCGGAAATCACGACGAACGCGAAGCGCTCCGGAGAAAGCGAGGCGGCCTCGGAGGGTGTCGCCAGCCGCAGGGCGAACATCGCTTGGCCGGATGCCTCGAGAGCCGCGCGGTAGTAAAGCGCCGTGCGGGTGCGCCCCGGCTCGTATAGAAACAGGATCGGCTGCGGATCGGCGCGCTGGAACGAGAACAGGCGCTTGTCGTCGGCCGCCAGCGCGTCGGCCGAGTCGATGGTCACCTCGGCGCGGCTGTGCCCGTAGGGGACCTCGAAGCCGCTGAATTCGACGGTCGCGCGTCCGGCCTCGGGCACGGCGGCCGATTTGGTCGC
>Ga0247727_10008289_pt1 | contig 19366 bp, 9 predicted proteins | sample WisWelCaveWW1625_FD_202498 | JGI IMG/M metagenome (GOLD analysis project Ga0247727, IMG submission 202498) | Biofilm microbial communities from Wishing Well Cave, Virginia, United States - WW16-25 | ecosystem: Environmental > Aquatic > Deep subsurface > Groundwater > Cave microbial mat | place... | reverse complement strand
TGAATTATTTTCCCATAAAGTGCTGCGCCGTCTCGTGCCTTTTTTCCTTTTGGTGTTGCTCGCAGCGAGTTGGATCTTGAGCGGCACCGGCCGTTTCTATTTTGCCGTCGCGGTGGCGCAAACTCTTTTCTACCTCCTGGCCGGCGCCGGTTATTTGCTGCGGCGCCGCCAAATCGGCCGGCTCAAATTTTTTTACGTCCCGTTTTTTTATTGTCTCGCCAATGCGGCCGCCTTCATCGCCGTCATCCGGTTGCTTAGAGGCAAACGGGTCGAGTTCTGGCAGCCCCAGCGCCATGGCTCGGCGGCGTAACCCATTAAAAAAATTCAAATTTTCAATTTAAAATTTTCAATTTAAAATTTTTCTCATAACAGAAAAATCGTCTGTAAGCCGAGGAAAAATTTAGATGTCAAAAAATAACGGCGCCTTGTCGCCGGCTTCAAATCACATCGACTATGATATTCATGGCCTCGTCGGCGTGCGGCTGCTGAATCCCTCGACGAGCGATGCCGAGGCGGTTTTCAAACAACTCGGGCCGTTGCAGCGCGTGTTAAACCGCGAGCCGGACATCATCGTGCGTTTTGTCGAGCATTTGCCGGTTTCCGGCTTGCGGCATTTGACGCTGCACGACAACGGCTTCACCGACGACGGTTTTTTCATTTTGCGCAGCAGCAAAAAAGCCGCGCGCATTCAAATTCCTTTTGAACAGATCGGCGGCAAACAATGCGAGATCGTTTGTGAAAGCGGATTGCGCTCCGTCCCGCTGCTGTTGGCCATCGTCAATCTCACCATGCTGCGAAAAGATTGCGTCTCGCTGCACGCCTCGGGTTTTGTTTATCAAAACACCGGTGTGGTGGTGACCGGTTGGGCCAAAGGCGGCAAAACCGAGACGCTGCTCTCGTTCGCGGCGCACGGCGGCCGCTACGTCGGCGACGAATGGATTTTGCTCAGCGGCGACGGCCAAAAAATGTACGGCATTCCCGAAATCATCCGGTTGTGGGATTGGCATCTGGAAAATCTGCCCCACGTGCGCAGCCAGATCAAGCGGGAAAATCTCATAATGTTCAAGGCGATTCATCGTCTCGATCGCTTTCAGCAGAATCTCAACGGCCGGCTCGGCAAAATGCTGCCGGTCAAACTTTTGCGTGAAGGCATGCCGGCGATCAAGCGCCAGCTCAACGTTCGCGTCGAGCCGAAAATGGTTTTCGGCGACCGCTTCGGTCCGTTCGTCGCCCGGCCGGATAAAATATTTCTCGGCCTCAGCCACGCCGATCCGGAAATTCGCCTCAAACCGCTCGACCCGGCGCTCATCGCCAAACGCATGATCGCCTCGATTCGCTACGAGCAACTGCCGTTCATCGAACATTATTTGTCTTTCAAATTCGCTTTTCCCGACCGGAAAAACGAATTTCTCGACAACGTTCACGAACTGCAATACGACATTTTGCGCCGGGCTTTGTCCCGGAAAGAGGCTTACGAAGTCCGGCATCCGTATCCGGTTTCGTTTCAAGAATTGTATGCGAAGATGCGGCCGTATTGTGAAAATACGGTTTTCGAGCATTCGGCGGAAGTTGTTTAACCGGCAAACATTTTATTTTCTTACACGAAATTTAATTTGTAAATTATATACAACATGCAAGCACTCATCCTGGCCGGCGGGTTGGGCACACGACTTCGATCCGTCATCAATGACAAACCGAAGCCGATGGCCGGCATTGCCGGAAAACCTTTTCTCGAATATCAAATCGAGCTGTTGAAGCGCAACGGCATCGGCGAAGCGATTTTTTGCGTTGGCTATCTTTACGAGCAAATTCAAAATCATTTCGGCAGCGGCGAGGCCCGGGGAATCAAGATCAATTACTCGATTGAAGAAGATTTGCTGGGAACGGCCGGCGCGGTGAAATTGGCGCAGCGTTTTATTCGCGAGACGTTTTTGGTTTTGAACGGCGACACCTATCTCGACATCGATTTGCGCCAATTCGCGCAATTTTATAACGAGGAAAAAGCAAAAAGCGGCGGCATCGGCGCGATGGCTTTAACGGAGATCGAAGACGCGAGAAATTACGGCTCGGTCACCGTCAACGCCGATCATGAAATTTTGAGCTTCAATGAGAAATCCGAAAGCGCCGGCGCCTCCAAGCTGATCAACGCCGGCATTTATGTTTTGGAGCCGGAAATTTTTAATTTTATTCCTCCGGCGGAAAAAATTTCGCTGGAAAAAGAGACGTTTCCAGCGCTTTTAAATAACGGGCATCGGCTGTTTGGGTATGAGACCAGGAGTTACTTTGTCGACATCGGCACCCCGGCCGGATACCAGGGATTTCAAGAATATGTCTCAGGGAAGGAGCGATCATGATCATACGCAGCAAGGCGCCTTTGCGCATCAGCTTTTCGGGCGGCGGCACCGAGGTTTCGCCGTACAAAGACGAATACGGCGGCGTGGTCTTGAGCGCCACCATTGACAAATACGCTTACGGCTCGCTGCGATTGCGCGACGACCGCAGCGTCAATGTGACTTCGCTTGATTACGACATCGTGGCCAAATATAATCTCGACGACGAGATGAAATACGACGGCGAGCTGGATTTGGTGAAAGCCGTCATTAAGAACAAACGCTTGAACGACGGCTACAAACAGGGCTTCGAATTTTTCATTCACAGCGACGCGCCGCCCGGCTCGGGGTTAGGCTCGTCTTCGACGATGGTCGTCGCGCTCATCGGCCTGCTCAAACATTTGCAGCGGCTGCCGCTGACCAATTATGAGCTCGCCAATCTGGCTTATCATATCGAGCGCGAGGATTTGGGCATCAAGGGCGGCATGCAGGATCAATATGCGGCAACTTTCGGCGGTTTTAATTTTATCGAATTCGGCATCGGCCCGGGGCTGTCGAACGTGGTGGTCAATCCGCTGCGGATCGGCGCCGATGTGATCAACGAGCTGGCCTATCGTTTGCTCTTGTGCTACACCGGGCGCACCCGCTTGTCGGCCAACATCATCTCGAGCCAGGTCGAATCCTATATGAAAAAAGAAGTCGACGTGCTGGCGGCGATGGATGAGCTGAAGAAAATCACCATCGAGCTGAAAAACGCGCTGCTGCAGGCGCGGTTGGATGATTTTGGCCGGCTGTTGCACGAGGCCTGGATCAACAAAAAGAAAATGGCCAAGCAGATCACCAACGAATCCATCGACGCGCTGTACGAAACCGCGCGCAAACACGGCGCGCTCGGCGGCAAAATTCTCGGCGCCGGCGGCGGCGGGTATTTGCTGGTGTATTGCGAGTTTGACAAGAAGCACATCGTCGCCGAGGAGCTTGAAAAATTAGGCGGCCAGGTGGTGGAGTTCACCTTCGATCATCACGGGCTGCAAACGTGGGAAGTGCGCGCGTGAGGCCATAAAACAAAAGCGCACGCAAAGACGCAGAGACGCAAAGAATACGCAAAGATGTTCTCTGCGTAGCTCGTCAATTGCCGTAATTAAGCTTAACCACAAAGGTCACAAAGAACACAAAATTTTTCCCCGGGGCCTGCGGCAGGGCAGGCTTGGTGCGCTTTGTGGTTTAAAAGTCTTTGCGAAACCTTTGCGGCTTTGCGTCTCTGCGTGAAGTCTTTTATGAGGCGGCTGATCCAAGCCCTCGCGTGGGTATGTCAACATAAATGTTGAGTCACAGCAATGCCCAACTGTGGTGTCTTTCTCGATCGTGACGGCACGATCAACGAAGAGATAAATTATCTCAGCCGGCCGGATCAGCTTCGTTTGCTGGACGGCGCCGCCGAGGCGATCAGGCTGTTGAATCAAGCCGGATGCAAAGTCGTGGTGGTGACGAATCAAGCCGGCGTGGCGCGCGGTTATTTTTCCGAGCAAACGGTTCAGGAGATTCACCGAGCGTTGGAAAATATTCTTGGTGAAAACGGCGCGCATCTCGATGCGATTTATTATTGTCCGCATCACCCGGGCGCCGGTATCGGCGTTTACAAGGCGGATTGCCAATGCCGAAAGCCCAAGCCGGGCCTGTTGGAAAAAGCGGCCACCGAGTTGAGCCTCGATCTGCGCCGATCTTTTATCGTGGGCGACAAAATTTCCGATTTGGCGGCCGGCCGCGCGGTGAGTTGTCAAAACATTTTGGTCCGAACCGGTTACGGCCTCGAATCCGAAAAGGAATTTTCCGCTTACGCCTGGCAGCCGGATTGGATTGCGGATAATTTGCTTGAGGCGGCGCGTTGGATTTTGCAAAGTGCGCAGGCCATAAGGCGCTGAAACTCAGAATAAAATTCCCTGCAGGTTTAGCCTACGGACGTCGTCTGAAAGTTTACACGCGGATCAAGAACACACGCCGATTCAAAGCTTTTTCCGTGTGCGCTTTTGATCCGTGTGGATTTCAATTCAGTGCGATTTTTAAGATTGGTGCTCGGTTGCAGTTTGATAGGGAGAGATGCTTCGCAGAGTAAATTTAAAAGTAGCCCTGCCGGTCACGATCGTCGTCGTGACGGCGCTGGGAGTTGCGAAAGAAGTTTATAAAATTCCCAAACCTCTGCTCGCGTTTATCGGCGCGATGTACGTGGTTTGTTCGGCCGTTTTTTGGGGCTTGCAGCGAAGGGGAAAAGTTTCGAACTTTACCCGGCTCGCGATATGGCTTTTGAGCTGGAGCCTCGTCACCGGCCTGGCGCTTGGCGCGGTTTATTATTTTGACAAGGCCGGCTGGTTGTGGTTCAAGCTGACCGGATATAACGTGACGCTGGCGGAGAATTTGTCGGATCGTATTCATTGGCCAGTCACGGAGTTTGTGGCGCGCTATCCGTTCTTTGTGCGCGATCGGCACGATTCGACGCGGCTGATGATTCGAAGCGGCCATTATCAAGTCGATGAAACCATCGTCGTGCCGCCGGGCTTGGTGTTGATCGTTGCGCCTGGCACGGCGCTGAAATTCGGCGTCGGCTGTTCGTTCATTTCTTACAGTCCGATCATCGCGCGCGGCATGGAAAACGCGCCGATCGTGTTTACGGCGCAAAACAAATGGCGGAAATGGGGCGTCGTCGGCGTCGTTCGCGCCGGACAATCGATCTTCGAGCACGTTCGCTTTGAGCACGGCCGCCAGGCTCTGGTGAATGGAATCGACTTTTTGGGCGCGCTATCATTGATTGAAACCGAGGCGGAGGTGACGCAAAGCCGGTTTGCCAGTTTGTTCGGCAAAGATGCGGCGCAAGTTACCGGCGGCCAGGCTTTTTTTCGGCACAACACTTTTCGTGATTGTTTTAAAGACGGTTTGGATTTTGACGGCGGCACCGGTGAAATCAGCCACAACCGCTTTGAGCATTGCGGCGACGAAGCGATCGATGTGAGTGAAAACAGCCGCGTGATAGTTTTTGGCAATGTCATCATCGACGCCAAGGAGGCGTCGAAAAAGGGGGAGGCCAAATTAAGCGAGAAAACGGTGAATACTACCAACTGAGGATCAGTTTATGGTAAGACAGTATTTAAAGATGACGGCGGTGAGCTTTTTGTTGTCGGCGAGCGTTATGCTGGCTCAAACCACCAATACGATCAAGGTGAAGTCTCGAGTGAGCACTTCCCAGGTGACCTCCGATGCCGACGATGCGGCGATATGGACGCATCCGACGGATCCCTCAAAAAGTCTCATTCTCGGCACGGATAAAGGCGGTTCTTCGAATGGCGGTCTGTTTGCCTGGAATTTGGACGGCACGCAAAAACAGCGGATCAGCCTGAACCATCCGAATAACGTTGATATCAGGTTTGGATTTAAACTGGGCGGCCAAACAGTTGACCTCGCGGCGGTGAGCATCCGCGATAGCCGGCAGGTCCGCATTTTCAAAATTGATTCGGGTTCGCGCAAGCTGTCGGATGTCACCACCCTCGACACCACGAATGTGCTCAATAAAACGTTCGAATCACCTTATGGTCTCTTGATGTACAAGCGTCCTTCGGATGGATCTGTCTTTGTGATTGTCAGCAGCCGGCACACCAGCTTTCGAGACAAACTTTGGCAAATCCGGCTGGAAGACGATGGAATCGGCCGGGTCAAAGGCGTTGTCGTGAGAAAGTTTGGCGATTACAAAAATGTCGTTGAAGGCATGGTTGCCGACGATGAGCTGGGTTTTTTTTACGCATCTGAGGAAAGAGTTGGTATACATAAGTATTACGCGGATCCACTGAAGGGCAATGCGCGGCTGGCATTTTTTGGCACGGAAGACAGCCTTGTCGGCAACAACGAAGGATTGGCGCTCTATAAATGCGCGAACGGCACGGGCTATCTTTTGGTTGCGCATCCGGAAACGCGCAGCATCAAAGTTTACCGCCGGGAAGGTGAGAAAGGCGCTCCCCACCAACATCGCCTTTTGACTCGAATCAAGGATGACAGCTCCAAGGCTGGAGATGGGTTGGAGGTTAGCAGTCGAGCTTATTCGCCGATCTTTCCACATGGCGTAATGATTTGGCACGATCAGGCCGGGCGAAATTTCCGGCTCTACGCGTGGGAAGATGTGGCGAAAAAAGTTCTTTCGATCTGTGATGGCGGCACCACTTCGGTTGAAACGGATGCCGCCGGCAGTATCGACAACACAGCGCCGGCCCTTTTGCAGCAAAATTCTCCCAATCCGTTCAATCCGGAAACGGAGATTCGCTTTGTTTTGAAAAAAGCCCCGCAAGGCGGGGCTACGCCCGTCCGGGTGAAATTGACGATTTATAATCTTTTGGGTGAAGAGGTGAGAGATTTGCTGAACGCGCCGCTGACGCCGGGGACTTACACCGTGCGTTGGGATGCGAAAGACAACAAAGGCCTCAGCGCCGGCAGCGGCATTTATTTTTATCAGCTCCGCGTCCCGCCAAGCGGGATCGAAACCCGCCGCATGGTGCTGTTGCGATGAAACGCGGACGATTTGGACGGCCGCGCACAAATAAAAAAGCATGGATGAAAATGAACCAACAGGGATGAAAACGAAATGATCACGTAACAACAAAGATGTTGTTGACTCATTAAGATCACCTCTTCTTGACCTCATTTAATTTACGGCAACGCGAACGACAACCGGGAATTTCGTCATGAGAGACATCAGAAGAGGCTTCACTAAAATTGGGCTTCACGCCATTCCGGCAAAGACATTCCGGCGGGCAGCGTTTTTCCACGCCGTGGTGACGGTGGCAATTCTTGGGGTCTTCTCCTCTTTATCTGCACAAACGCCGATTGCCGCCGGCTATCGCGATTTTTATTTTACCAAGAGCGTCAACAGCACACCGACCGGCGAAAAGCCGCAAAGCAAGCTGTGGTGGAACGACGGCATTTGGTGGGGCAGTTTGTGGGATCCGATTCCAAAGACACACACCATCCACCGCTTCAATTTGGCGACGCAGAGCTGGACGAGCACCGGCACGGCGATCGACAGCCGCGCCAACGCGAAAGCCGATGCGCTGTGGGACGGCCAACGCCTTTATATCGTCTCGCAGGTTTTTACGCATAATCCGGGGCCGACAACGCCCTCCAACGGTGGTTTACTTTATCGCTACAGCTATAATGCGACTTCGACGAGTTACAGCCTCGATGCCGGTTTTCCCGTCTCGGTGAACAGTTCAATCTCCGAGACCCTGGTTTTAGCCAAGGACTCAACTGGCAAACTGTGGGTGACGTGGACCGAAGGCGGCAAGGTGAAAGTTAACCGCAGTCTTGGCGACGATTTGACTTGGGGCACGCCGTTCGATTTGCCGGGGCAGGGAACCGATACGAAAATCGATGACATTTCTTCCGTTCTGGCTTTCGGCGGCAATAAGATCGGCATCATGTGGTCCAACCAAAACGACAAGACAACTTATTTTGCCGCGCATCACGACGGCAACGCCGATGAGGTGTGGGAACCGAAAGAACAGGCGCTCGTCGATCCGGTTCTCGGCCAGATTTCCTATGACCACTTCAATCTCAAACCCTCTTGCGACAACGAGGGGAATGTTTACGCCGTGGTGCGAACGAGTTTGTCATCCAGTTCGGCGCCATCCCTCTACGTGCTCAAAAGAAATGTCGCGGGCGTTTGGACGCGTTATCTCGCTGGACTGGTGAGCGACGGCCATACTCGTCCCATCTTGTTGATCGATGGCGAGCATCGCAAACTTTACGTCTTTGCGATGAGCGACGCGACTGGCTCTGATGTGATTTACATGAAAACCAGCGATCTCGACAACATCAACTTCGCTTCCGGCCTCGGCACGCCGTTTATTCAGAGCGCCACGGACACCGTCATCAGCAATCCGACCTCGACCAAGCAATGCCTGAACAGCGCCACCGGCCTCCTCGTTCTGGCGAGCGATCAAAGAACGCGATATTATTTTCACAATTATCTTGATTTGAGCGGCGGCGCCAATAATTTTATGTTGACGGTGAACACCACCGGCTCAGGAAACGTGGCGTTGAATCCGCCGGGCGGCGTGTATAATGCCGGTACCAGTGTGATCTTGACGGCAGCGCCGGCTTCAGGTTATCAGTTCAGCGGTTGGAGCGGCGATATATCCGGTTCGACGAATCCGGCGACGATCACGATGGACGCGAACAAAAACGTCACCGCCACCTTTACGGCTTTGCCGCCGCAATATACGTTGACGGTGAATACCGTCGGTTCGGGAAACGTGACGTTGAATCCGCCGGGCGGCGTGTATAATGCCGGTACGAGTGTGACCTTGACGGCAGCGCCGGCTTCAGGTTATCAGTTCAGCGGTTGGAGCGGCAATTTAACCGGTTCGGCAAATCCGGCGACGATCACGATGGACGCCAACAAAAATGTCACTGCAACTTTCACGGCTCAATACACGCTGACCGTAAACACCGTTGGCTCGGGCAGCGTGACGTTGAATCCACCGGGCGGCGTGTATAATGCCGGCACAAGTGTGACCTTGACGGCGATCCCGCAAGGCGGGACTTCAGGCTACCAATTCAGCGGTTGGAGCGGCGATTTGACCGGTTCGACAAATCCGGCGACGATCGCGATGGGCGCCAACAAAAACGTCGCCGCCACATTTGTGGCTTTGCCGGCGCAATACACCTTAACGACGAACGTGGTTGGCTCGGGAAGTTTAACGTGGAATCCATCGGGCAGCGTATTTGATGCCGGCACGGTCGTCACCTTGACGGCGGCGCCGGTGTCAGGTTATCAGTTCAGCGGTTGGAGCGGCGACGTGAGCGGCTCGATAAATCCGGTGACGCTGACGATGGACGCGAACAAAAATGCCACCGCCGCGTTTACGGCGCTCCCGTCAAGTTCTCCCATCATTCATCAAGAAACTCGCACCGGAGCGACTTTGAATGCGACCTTTGTGAGAACGTCAACGAGCCTCGCCGGAGTGAGCGGCGATCTCTATTTGGCGGCGATTTCGACGCGGCCCAAAGTGAGCGTGCTTTCCGTCTCCGGGCTCGGGCTGAGCTGGACGTTAGTGAAGGCGAAATGCGCGGGACGCAACACCACGGCCATCGAAGTGTGGAAGGCGCAGGCTCCGCCCGGCGGGGGCACGTCAAGCGGCAACGACATGGTCACGGCCACATTGGCCAGCGCGCCCCAAACCGCCGTAATCGCGGTGTCGCGCTATTCCGGCGTCGATGCCGCGCAACCGATCGGCAGCGTGATTGCCGGCAACACCAATGGCATGAACGGAAGTGGAGCTTGTTCGGGCGGCGTCGACAAAAACACCTACTCATTCAATCTCAACACCACAACAAATGATGCGAGGGTTTATGGCGCGGTGGCGATGAAAGCGCGGACGCACGCGCCGGGATCGGGTTATACCGAGCGTGCTGAAATTCGGGAACTCAATAGCGCCTCTCCCAGCGGCGTTGCCGTGGAAGATAAGGCGGTGACCTCAGCGGGAGCGGTGACAGTGAATGGCTCATTCGGCGGCGTGGTGGACTGGGCCTTTATCGGCATTGCAATCAAACCGCAGCTTTCCGCCGGCAAGCGTGCTCTATCCGAACACGCGAGCGCGCCGCCGGCAGCTTATCAGCTTGAGCCGAATTATCCCAATCCGTTCAACCCTGAAACGCTGATCGGCTTCTCTCTTCCGGCGACTGTGAAAGTCACGATCAACGTTTACAGCGAAACCGGCCAGCGCGTGCGCAAGCTGGTGGATGGTGAGACGACGGCCGGCCGGCATGTTGCGCCCTGGGATGGCCGCAATCAACTCGGCAGCGCCGTCGCCGCCGGCGTGTATTTGTATCAGATTGTCGTGCGGCGCCAAGACGGTCAGACTGTTTTTATGCAGACGCGGCGCATGACATTGTTGAAATAAGGTCAAATGGCAAGTGGCTGGTTGCAAGTTGCTTGTTGCTGGTTGCTTAGCCACCAGCTACCAGCTACAAGCTACCAGCAACCAGCCGATCACCTCTTCTTCACCTCATTTTTAATTCACTAATATGCCTTACATCTTCAGGGAGCTTAACCATGAGAGAGAGAAGAGACGCCATCAAAGTTGGTGCCGCTTGTTTAACGAAGACGATGACTAATGGCAACATCGGCTTTTTCTTGGTCGGCATATTCATCGCAATTCTTGGCATGGTGAGTAGGGCTACGCCCGTATGGGCGCAAGCGCAATCCACGCCGGTTACTGCCGGCTATCGTGATTTTTATTTTGGCACGTCGGTTTCTTCCGAGCCGACCTACGGAAAACCGCAGAGCAAACTCTGGTGGCATGACGGTTTGTGGTGGGGCATTCTGTGGAATTCCTCGACGAACCGGTTTGAAATTTATCGTTTCGATATTGCCTCGCAAAGCTGGACCTCCACCAATACCGCGGTTGACACCCGCAGCGGCTCGAAAGCCGACGCGTTATGGGACGGCCAGCGGCTTTATGTCGCCTCGCATTCATATACGACCTCTCCCGCGCCCACGACCACGACGTCTTCGGCGCGGCTTTATCGATATAGCTACAATTCCGCGACGAAAATTTACAGCTTAGATGTCCCGCCAGGCGGGATTAACGTGAACAGCTCCAAATCCGAGACCTTGACGCTCGATAAAGATTCAACCGGCAAACTGTGGGTGACCTGGGTTGAAAATCAAAAAGTCATGATCAATCGGAGCCTCGGCAATGATCTAACCTGGGGCGCGCCGTTTGTTTTGCCGGTGCAAGGCAACGACACCGATCCGGATGACATTTCCACGCTGGTGGCGTTTGGCGGCAACAAGATCGGCGTGATGTGGTCCAATCAAGCCGATTCGACGAATTATTTTGCGGTACACGTCGATGGCGACGCCGACGAAACCTGGCAGCCGCGCGAGGTTGCGATTTCGGGCGAGGGTATCGGCCGCGTTTGTGATGATTATCTCAATGTGATCGCCTCGCGCGACGGCAGTGGCAATCTTTATGCGGCGGCGCTGACCAATCTTTCCGGTTCGCAGGCGGCGAGCATTTTTATTTTAAAGCGCAGCGTCTCCGGCGTTTGGACGCGCCACGCTTTCGCGACCACGAATTTGAATCACAGCCGCCCCATCGTGGTGCTCAGCGATGAAAATCAGCGTCTCTATGTTTTCGCGCGCAGCACCGACACCGGCCCGGGCATTGTGTATTTGAAAAGCGCGAGCTTGAGCGACCTGGTTTTTCCGGCGGGTCTCGGCACGCCGATCATGCAGAGCGCCACGGATCTCGACATCACCAATCCGACCTCGACCAAGCAGGTGGTCAATCGCGCGAGCGGCATTTTGGTTTTGGCCGCCGACAAAGACAGCCGGTATTATTTGCACAATTACATCGATCTCGTGAGCACCGCGCCGAAAATCACTTCGTTCGCGCCCGCGCATGGCCCGGTCGGCACGCCGGCGACGATCATGGGCAGCAAATTTGCCAGCGCAACCGAGTTGAAGTTCAACGGCACACCGGCGGCAAGCTTTAGCATTAATTCGGATAGCCAGATTAGCGCCACGGTGCCAGCCGGGGCCACCAACGGCAAGATCACGATTGTCAATGCGTTCGACGCCGGTTCGAGCACAGCCGATTATCTCGTCACTGCGCCGCCGGTTGTTTCTTCATTTACGCCAAATGACGGGCCGGCCGGCGCCCAGGTCACGATTTCCGGCAGCAATTTTATTGGCGCCACGAAAGTCGTTTTTAATGGAATCCCGCTAAGCGGGACCGCGACTTTTTTTGTCGATTCGGATACCCAGCTCCGGGCCAATGTTCCGGCGGGCGCAACCACCGGCAAAATTACTGTGACCAATGCTGACGGCGCCGGTTCGAGCGCGAATTCTTTTATCGTGACACGGCAGCCGATCATTTCGTCATTCGCGCCGATCCGAGGCGCGGCCGGAAGCGAAATCACCATCACCGGCAGCCGTTTCAGCGGCGCCGCGAGTGTGATTTTTAATGGGAAAACAACGACGTTCACGTTGGATTCGGATACGCAAATTCGCGCCAAAGTTCCGGCCGGCACGACCTCCGGCCCGATCAGCATCACCAATTCCGCCGGCACCGGCGCCAGCGCTGCGAGTTTTATCATGCAGTATACGTTGACGGTTTTAGCCAGTGGTTCAGGCAGTGTCACGGTGAATCCGCCGGACGGCGTGTACGACGAGGGCACGGTCGTGACGTTAACCGCCACGCCGGCGGCGGGCTGGCGATTCAATGACTGGGACGACGATCTCGAAGGCACCGATCCGACGACGACCGTCGTGATGGACGCCGACAAAAAGGTTACCGCGGACTTCCGCGCGATTTCGCAATTCAACGTCACGATCAACGTTGTCGGTTCGGGCAGTGTCACGCTCGATCCTCCGGGCGGGGTTTATTACAACGGCACAGTGGTTACACTCACCGCGACGCCCTTGACGGGCTTCGTGTTCAGCGGCTACAGCGGCGATTTCAAGGGGTGGATGAATGTTGAAACCATGACGGCCGATGGCAATAAGAATTTGACGGCAACCTTTTCGACGCTGCCGGCGCCGCGCTTTGCGACCGGAATTTGGACCAGCGCGGCTGAAGTCAGCAAGCTTCCAACTTCCGGGTTGGGTTGGGATAATTTAATGGCCGGCGCCAACGAGCCAATCGGCCCGCCGAATCTATCCGATAATGAAGATTCGGTGAATGTGGCGATATTGGCCAAAGCGTTGGTTTACGCGCGCACCGGCGATCAGTCATATCGCCAGGCGGTGATTTCGGCGTGCATGGCGGCCATCGGCACCGAGGGCGGCGAAACGCTGGCGCTCGGTCGCGAGCTTTTGGCGTATGTGCTCGCCGCGGATTTGGTCGGGCTGCCGCCGGCGGAAGATGCAACTTTTCGCAATTGGCTCCGCAACATGCTCACGAAAGATATCAACGACCAAACCTTGCGCTCGTCGCACGAGCTGCGGCCGAACAATTGGGGCACGCATTGCGGCGCGACCCGCGTGGCGATTGCGCGCTATCTCGGCGACGCCACCGAGCTGGAGCGCACGGCGCGCGTCTTCAAAGGCTGGCTCGGCGATCGCAATACTTACAAGGATTTTTCTTATTCTGCCAACGAGCTGGCCTGGCAAGCCGATCCCGACGCGCCGGTGGGCATCAACCGGCTTGGGACAACGATTCAGGGTCATTCCGTTGACGGCGTCTTGCCGGATGATCAACGCCGCTCCGGGCCGTTTACCTGGCCGCCGCCAAAAGAGAATTATGTGTATGGCGCGCTGCAAGGCGCCTTGATGCACGCCATCATTTTGTATCGCGCCGGTTACAACGTCTGGAGCTGGGAAAATCAGGCGCTGCTCCGCGCGGTGAAATGGTTGTACAACGAAGCCGATTACCCCGCCGACGGCGACGACGAGTGGCTCATCCACATCATCAATTATTTTTACAAAACAAATTTTCCGGCGCCGTTTCCCTGCGAAGCGGGAAAAAATGCGGGATGGACGGATTGGCTCTACGGCTCGAAGTATGCGCTGACGGTGAGCGAGAACAACGGCGATGTCGAAATTCACTCTCTCGGCGGCGCCAATGATGCTGCGATCGCCATGAAATTGGCCGCGATTCCCAGCTCCGGCTATTTGTTCAACGGCTGGAGCGGCGATTTGACCGGCTTCAAGAATCCCGACACCCTGGTCATGAACGCCAACAAAAGCGTGACCGGCAATTTTGTGAAATCGGGACCATTCACCGTCACGGTGACTTCGGTTGGCTCGGGCACGGTGACGTTGAATCCGCCGGGCGACGTTTATGCCGGCGGAACCGTTGTCACGTTAACCGCGACGCCTGCGCCGGGATTCAAATTCATCGGCTGGAGCGGCGGTTTGACCGGCACCAACAATCCGGCGAGTCTGATGCTAACCGGCAACAAGACCATCACCGCGACGTTCAAAGCGGTTTATAATTTGACGGTGAATGTCGTTGGCTTGGGTACTGTCGCCCTCAATCCGCCCAGCGGCCCCTACGAGGTTGGTAAAGTGGTGACGTTGACCCCGCAAAGCGGGGCCGGCCATCAGTTTGTCGAATGGAGCGGCGATTTAAGCGGCGTGACGAATCCGGCCAACATCACGATGAACGCCAACAAGCAAGTGACCGCGACGTTTACGGCGATTGGCGTGGTACACGAAGAAACCCAAACCGGCGGTTCGAGCAATTCCGCCACCGTGACAACGGCCGCCCCGCTAAGCGGGGTTACCGGCGCCACTGGGCATCTTTATTTGGCGGCGATTTCAACCCGGTCGAAAACGAAGGTGAATTCGGTTTTAGGGCTTGGCCTGACTTGGACGCTGCTCAAGTCGCAATGCTCCGGACGCAAAAACATTGGCGTCGAGGTGTGGATGGCGCAAGGCACGCCGTCAGGCAACGGGACGGTATCCGCGAATCTGGCTTCCGCGCCGCACAATGCCGTCATTGCGGTGTCGCGATATTCCGGCGTCGCCGACAATCCGATCGGCGGCACCATCGCCGGCAACACCAACGGTGTGAACGGGAAGTGTTCCGGCGGCACGGATAATTCTTTCTATTCTTTTAATCAGAACGTCGCCACCAGTGGCGTCGTGATGTATGGCGCGGCCGGCATGAGAGGGCGATCGCATACGCCGGGCTCAGGTTATAGCGAGCGAGCTGAAATCAAACAAGGGACCAGCAACACGTTAGCGTCGATTGCGATAGAGGATAAGGTTGTGCCAGTCGCCGGGAATTTTTTGCTGAACGGCACGTTTAGCGGCAGCACGGATTGGGCGGTGATCGGCGTGAAGATCAAACCGAAAGTCGGCGCTGAGCTTGCTGTCAGGTCTTCGGATGAGCCCGATTCCACGACGAGCTTGCCTCACTCGTCCGGCGTTCAGCTTTTGCCGAATTATCCGAACCCGTTTAATGCGCAGACCAGCATCAACTACATCCTGCCGGAAGAAGCTAAAGTGCGTTTGTTCATTTATAATATTCATGGCCAGACAATTCGCACGCTCGTTGACAACGTTCAAGCGCCGGGCCGTTACAGCATGCATTGGAACGGCCGGGATGATTTCGATAGAGATGCCGGTTCGGGCGTTTATATCATCCGCCTGGAAGCCGGGGCGCAAAAATTGACGCGACGGGTTATTCTGGTGAAATAAGTCCGAAGTCCAAAGTCCGAGGCCAATTAATCATTAAAAGTGAAATCGTTGCTTTTTCGGCAAAGATTTTCTACCGCGAATAGACACTAATGAACGCGAATGTTTTATTAGCGCACATTGGCGTGCATTAGCGGTTTATGAAGTTTTGGTTCCGGCTTGTCCGGGTTGTGGTCTTTGTACAAAAGTTTTAAAATTTGACCAGTGAGAAATCTTATGAAGACAAAATCTTTCGCCGCAAACTTTTTTGTGCTGATTTTGTTGAGCCTGAGCCAAACGGCTTGGGCGCAAGGCCAGCCGGTCACCTTCTCGGCGACGGGCGATGTTCCCTACGGATCGAGCCAGGTTCCGGTTTTCCAAAAACAACTTGATAACCACAATCTTTATAGTCCCTCGGCGTTCTTCGTGCACGTGGGCGATATTTTCAGCGACGACGAGGCATGCACCGACTCCCGCTATTCGGGGATGGCGACCATGATGAAGGGTTTGACGGTGCCGGCGTACATTGTTCCCGGCGACAACGAATCCGTCGATTGCAAGGATTCCGCGGAGGGATTCGGCTTTTGGTTGAACTATTTTAATAATTTCGAACAAAATTTTTGCGGCGCGCCTCACACCGAGCGCCAAAGCGGGCGTCCAGAAAATTGGGCGTTCACGATGAACGGCGTGCATTTTATCGGCGTCAATATGGCCGGCAGCAGCAACCATCAGCCCGCTGCGGATTGGGTGAAGCAGCAGTTGCAAGCGCAGGTTTCGCAAGTTCGCGCCGCCGTCGTTGTCGCGCATTACCGGCCAGATTACAGCGCCTCTTTTGGCAATCAATTCCGCGCGGCGGCCGCGGCCTTTGGCAAACCAATTCTTTTTCTGCATGGCCATGGCCATTCGTGGGTGATGGATCGCCCCTTTCCCGAGCAGAATATTCTGCGCGTGCAGGTGGACAATGGCGCGGGAGAACCGCCGGTCGAAATCACGGTGACGATGGATCCGCAAGACATGTTCACGTTCAAGCGCAATCCCTGGATTGGCGCTTCGCCGCTCAATCTGCCGCCGTGTTCCAACGCCGATCCCATGTTTTCAATCAACGATGTCACAATTAAGGAGGGCGACGGCGGCACGGTTGAGGCCATTTTTACTGTGGCACTTTCGAAGCCGATAGGCCAAACCGTCACCGTTGATTATCAAATTGACGATGGCACGGCCTCGGCTGTCGATGATTACCTTGCCGCGGCCGGAACGCTGACTTTTCTCAGCAGCACAACGACGCAAACCATCGCGGTCTCGGTGAGCGGCGATCTGAGTGACGAGCCGGACGAGACATTTTTTGTGAATCTGGCGAACCCGGTGGGAGTGACGATTTTAGACGCGCAAGGTCAAGGCACGATTCTTAATGACGATGGGCCAAAACCGCCGGCCGCGCCGGGCCAGCTCGCCGCCACGGCGACGGGCGCTTCGACGGTGGATTTGCAGTGGAATGATAATTCGAACGAGGAGAGTGGCTTCAAGATCGAGCGCAAGAGCAATAGCGGCAATTTCCGCCAGATCGCGACAGTTGGCGCCGATATCAGCTCTTATCAGGACGCCGGATTAAGCCCCAGCGTGACGTACATTTATCGGGTTCGGACTTATAATTCAAACGGCGATTCGGATTTCAGCAACGAAGCGACGGCAACGACGGACGATGACGGCAACGATCCGAATACGAACATGGCGCAGAATAAATCGATCGTGGCTTCCGCTTCGTATGTGGGCAAACCGGCTGAAAACGCCGTCGATGCGGACACGAAGACTTATTGGCGCAGCCTGGGCATAGGAAAAAGCAATCCGATTGCCTGGCTGCATGTGGACTTGGGCACGGTGCAAACGCTTGGCCGCGCCGTCATCCGCTGGAAAGATTCGTATTACGCCAAAAGCTACGAGCTGCAAATTTCCACTGACGAGCTGAATTGGACGACGGTCTACAGCACGACCAAAGGCACGAGCAAAGTTCAAAACCTCACTTTTGCGCCGGCGCCGGCGAAGTATATCCGGCTTTATTTAAAGAAGAATAATAAGGGCAGCTATCGCGTCGTTGAGTTTGAAATTTATTCCGGCGCCGCTCCGCAAGCGGCGAAAAAGAGCGCCGGTTCAATCGAATCGCCGGCGATTCCCGCTGCGGGCGCCCCGCTCGGCGGGGTCTCGGCCAACGAGGTTTTTCTCGGCCAAAATCATCCGAATCCGTTCAATCCGACGACCTCGATTTCATACGCCTTGCCGGCCGCGATGCAGATTAAGCTCAGCGTGTATAATCTCACCGGGCAAGTGGTGGCCACGCTGGTTGACGGTTATCAGGAGGCGGGCAGCCACGAAGTCGTCTTTGAAGCTTCGCATTTGCCGAGCGGAAGTTATTTTGCGGTTTTGCAAGCCGGTGGCGAAAAGCGCATCCGGCGGGTTGTGTTGATGAAGTAAGGCTGGTTGCTGGATGCTGGTTGCTCGTCGCTCTTACTCCTACTCGTACTAGCTTTTAAAGCGCTTGAAAGGCAAGTAGGATTAATCTTTTACAAGTTCAACGTGTGCAAAAAAAGCAAAGATTTTTCAGAGAGATTGCATTGTGCCCTGTATTCATAAGGGTTTTATGCAACTCTTGAAAGTCTCCAACTTTTTAAACTTTCATTAAAAGCATTCACGCAAAGACGCTAAGGTTGCGCAAAGAAAAGCTAAAGAAAAACTTTGCGGTAACTTTGCGTCTTTGCGTGCGCTTTTGCTTTTTGGTTTCGGCTCGTCCGGGTTAGGGGGTGTACATTTGTAAATTTTTTGGCTGCTGAGGAGCGTATGCCATCGATTAGTGCAGGCACGAAGCACTAACGGTCTCGCATGGATGCTGAGTTAAAAACCAATGAAAAGCGAGACTTCCATGAACAAGATGAAACCCCGCGGCGCGTGGCTGTGCGCCGGCGCTTGGATTTTTATCCTGAGCCTCGTGAGCCTGGGCCACGCGCAAATTATTCACGAAGAAACCAGAACCGGAGGGGCAAGCAAATCTCTTAGCGTGACCACGGCGGCGAGCCTCACCGGCGCGGATGGTCACCTTTATTTAGCCGCGATTGTGACCAAACCGAAAGTGAGTGTGACCGCGGTCTCGGGCCTCGGGCTGAGTTGGACGCCGTTGAAAACGCAATGTACCGGAAGAAACGCCGCCGTCGTGCAGCTTTGGATGGCGATCGGAACTTCGAGCGCCAGCCCGGCGGAGGGGGTGACCGCTGCTCTCGCGGATACAGCCGTGAGCGCGGTTATCACGGTCTCAAGATACTCCGGCATTGAGACCGCCCTGCCGATTGGAAATATTGCCGCCGGCAACACGGTCGGCAAAGATGGGGATTGCAAAGGCGGCGCGGATAACAGCTCTTATGCGCTGGATTTGACCACGACGGTGGATGGCGCTCTGGTGTACGGTGTTGCAACGATGCGATCCAAGACGCATATCCCCGGCGCCGGTTATACCGAGCGCGCTGAAATTTTTCTGGGCACCGGCGGCAATGTGGTTTCCCTTGCCGTGCAAGATCAGAGTATCGCCCTGCCAAGCGGGAACAACATCGTCGTCGATGGCACGTTCAGCGGCGTCGTGGACTGGGCGGTTGTGGCGGTGGAAATCAGGCCGGCAGGCTCGGGCGGCCCCAAGCAATATACGTTAACGACGAGCATGTCGGGCGCCGGCAGCGTTGATTTAAATCCGGCCGGCGGCGTTTATAATGCCGGGACGACCGTGACGTTGACCGCGACGCCGGCGGCGGGCTTTGAGTTCAGCGGCTGGAGCGGCGATTTGAGTCCCGCAGGCGGGAATAATCCGGCCACCCTTGTCATGGACGCCGAC
>Ga0247727_10008288_pt1 | contig 19366 bp, 16 predicted proteins | sample WisWelCaveWW1625_FD_202498 | JGI IMG/M metagenome (GOLD analysis project Ga0247727, IMG submission 202498) | Biofilm microbial communities from Wishing Well Cave, Virginia, United States - WW16-25 | ecosystem: Environmental > Aquatic > Deep subsurface > Groundwater > Cave microbial mat | place... | reverse complement strand
TCACAATCCCCTCCCGCTTGACTCAGGCCCAGCACCCCCGATAACGTCATCCCCGAATGCTCCTATCGGGGATAGGGTTTTGATGTTTTCTGATCGTCCCGACTGCTTTTCCGATTTGAGTTGGCAAATCAGATCCCCGATTAGGAGCACTCGGGGGATGACACGCTTGTTTTGTCCGTATCCATTTACCCACTCAAAACTTACAAGAACCATTCTGACGCGGCGCATTTAGGGTTCATCATGCAGATTCGGAAGTTTACAGCGCCGGATATGGCGCAGGCTTTGCGGGCCGTTCGGGAGGAGATGGGGCCGGATGCTGTCGTTCTCTCTAGCCGCGAGGTGCGCGAGAAGGAGGGGATCTTCGGCTTTCTCAGCGCCCCTTCGGTTGAGGTGACGGTGGCGGCTGATTCCCCCGTGGTGACGACACCCGACGTGCCGGCGTATTCCGCCGCGACGGTCTTTCAGTCGCCACAAGCCGCGTCACGCCCGCCCTGGATGGGCGGGCCTGGTGCGGGCGCCCTGTCTCGTCCGTCATCGGCGGGGCCGGATCGGGGAGAGTTCGACGCCGTTCTGGATGAAATGGTGCAGCAGCCGGACGTGCGGGGGCTGGCGGTCGAGTCGGTTTACGAGGAGTTGCGCGAGATCAAGGAGTCGATCACGGCGCTGCGGGTGAAGGTGGCAAGCGCCGGCCGCACGGACGATTCGCCGCTTTACGACGAACTCCGGGGCGTGAAAGAGGGTTTAAGCCTGCTGCGGGTGAAGATGGCCACCCATTCAGCGGGCCGTTCGGATGACGCGGCGATTCACGAGGGTCTCCAGACCATTTTGGAATCGGTCGGATCGCTCCGACTGAAAATCGGGGGGCTGGCGACGCCGTCGTCGGAGATTTACGACGCGCTTCAGGGATTGGGCGAGTCGATTGCGGCGATCTCAAAACGGGAGGCGACCCGCAAGGCCGATCTGCCGTCCAATTCGCCGGTTTACGACGAGTTGCGCGCCGTTCGAGAGGCGGTCCACACCATGACGCTCAAGGCACTCACGACGCCGGAGCGGAAGATCGACCTACCCGCCGATGCCCCGATCTACGACGATCTCCGCGCGATTCGTGGGGCGATTGCGACGCTGACGCAGCAGATGTCATCCCTTTCCGATCGTCCCGAACCGCCGGTCAGCCTGCCGACCGACTCGCCGATTTATGGCGAGTTGGGTGCCGTTCGAGGGGCGATTCAGGCGCTGACAGAACAAATATCCTCCCTTGCTGGCCGTTCCGAGCCGCCGGTCAACCTGCCGATTGACTCCCCGATTTATCACGAATTGAGCGCGATTAAGGCGGCCCTGTCCGCGCTACCGGCGCGGGAGATTGTCACGGTCGAGGGGTCGGGCGGGGCGTCCGATGATCTTGTTTACGACGCGCTGAACGATCTCCAGACGGCGATGCGGGGCCTGCAGGAGCGGCAGGAATCTGCACGGCAGGAGGCGCAGGCGGCGAGGCCTGATCCGTTTTATAACGAGTTAGCCGAAATTAAATCGATCCTGTCCGCCCTGTCGGCAAGGGAGGTTGTCCCGGTCGAGGCATCGAGTCGGGCGGCGGATGCTCTCGTTTACAACGCGCTCAACGAACTTCAGACGGCGATGCGAGGTTTGCAAGAACGGCAGGAATCGGCACGGCAGGAGGCGCAGGCGGCGCGACCTGCGCCGCTCGATCGGGGGATCTTCGAGGAGGTGAAGGCGTCGGTGGGGCATCTGGTCTCGCGGTTTTCAAACCTGGGCGAGGCGGCGGAGGCGCAGGGCATTCAGGCCACAGAACAGATGACCGATCTTCGCAAGCAGGTCGATGCGGCGGTGGGGACGTTGCGCCTCCTCATTTCGGAGTCGGCCACAGAAAGGCAATTCCAATCGAGTGTTGAGGCGCAGTCGGTGGCGCAGTCGGTCGCGCAACAGACGGCCAGAGTGATTGAGGCGACTGATCTGCGTCAGGCTGAAATGGCTGAGGCGATTTCGGCGTTGCGGTCGGAGATGGCCCAGGAGATGGTGCAGCTGCGTCGGGCCGTCAGCGATGGGATGGCACAGGTTCCGCCGCAGCCGACGGCGGAAATGTCCGTACCGGAGGCATTGCTTTCGGAGATGCGCGAGATACGTGCGGCGATTGCGGCCCTTCAAACATCGCCCAGTGGGGAAGAGGCTGCGCCGACCGCGCTGCCGATTGAAATCTACGAAGAGTTCAACACCCTCAAGGGGGAGATTGGCGGATTGCAGGCGTCGATTGCGGCGATGGCCGATCAGCGGTTGGCCGTCGTGCAGCGGACCCACGAAGAGATGCGCGACATGCGCGAGACCTTGGCGGGGCAGCAGTATCGCAATGAACTGGCGACGCTGCGGCCCTTTTTAACTGGACTGTTTGACCGGCTGCTGGCGGGTGGGATTGATCAGCAGACGGCGATCGACCTCTTCAGAACCATGAAGGGAAGCGTGTCGCGCGACGATCTTTGGAAGGACGAGGCGGTGCGGCGCGGTCTGAAGTCGGCGGTGGCAGAGCGGGTTCACGTCGCGGAGCCGCCGGTGGAAGACTCCGTGACCCGGATCGTCTTTCTGGTCGGGTCGCGCGGGGTGGGCAAGAGTTTCACGTTGGCGAAAATGGCGACCGGATCGGCGGGGCGGAAGGTTAGCGTCGTTTCGATGGACGCGGAAGGGGCCGAAACCCTCCGGACGGGGCTCGGTCGGGGGGCGTTTCCCGACGAGGTCGGGGTTGCGGAGGCCGGTCTGAACCAGGCGGTGGCGCTGCGTGGCGAAGGGGAGTTGATCTTGGTTGAAGCGCGGGAGGGAGAGATTGATCCGGCGAGGCTGTCGGCGCTGCGTGAGTTGTCCGGCGTGGCGGTCGAGGTACACCTCGTCCTCTCTGCGGCGGCCACCGCATCCGAGATGGCGCAGTCGATTGAGCGATACGGGTCGTTGTCGATCGACCGCCTCCTCTTCACGCGGCTGGACGAGGCGAAGATCTTCGGGCCGCTGTTCAACGCGATGAAGGAGAGTGGAAAGCCGCTGTCGTACCTGACGATGGGGGTTCGGGTTCCGGAGGATTTGGAAGTGGCGACCCCCGGCCGGATTGCCGAACTTCTGGTCGATCGGGAGATGACCGTCGATCTGACAGAAGGTCTGGCTCCAGGGGAATCGACCATGGGCGTCGGCACGACCCGGGTCATCTCCGTGACCAGCGGTAAGGGGGGCGTCGGCAAGACCAACGTGGTGGCGAATCTGGCGATGGCCTTCTCGAACCTCGGCAAGCGGGTTCTCGTTGTCGATGCCGATCTGGGGCTGGGAAACCTCGACATCCTCTTCGGCGTGGTGCCGCAATTTACGCTGGAGCATGTGCTGGCCGGTCAAAAGACGATTGATGAGGTGCTCGTCCGCGGTCCGGGCCATATCCGCATTTTACCGACCAGTTCGGGTGCGGCGCATCTGGGCGATCTCACGTCAGAGCAAAAGTTGACGCTGCTTAACGCCCTCGACCGGCTGGAGGGCGAGGCCGATGTTTTCCTCATCGACACCGGCGCGGGGATCGGATCGACGGTGCTCTATTTCAATACGGCGGCGCAGGAGATTTTGCTGGTGGTCACGCCGGAGCCAACGTCGATTGCCGACGCCTACGCGATGATGAAAGTTCTCTCAAAGAAACATGGGGAGACCCATTTCAATTTGATTGTGAATATGGTAAAGAGCGACGCCGAAGCGCAGGAAGTGGTGCGGAAATTGTCGCTGGTGGCCGAACAATTCCTGGGCGTGTCGATTAACGTCATCGGGACGGTGCCGATGGACGACTACCTGCGGATGTCGGTTCACAAGCAACGCGCGGTGGTCGATCTCTATCCCAACGCCAAGTCGAGCGCACAATTCGTACAAATGGCGCGAAAGATATTGCAACAACCGATCCGGGACCCCGTGCGCGCCAACACAAAATATGTCTGGCGCCGCCTACTTTCCAAAACCGGAACATCGGTGTAGAATGCCGCCCGCTTCGACCCCGCGAGGGAGTGTCAACCGAACGCAGGTGGGCCATATCAGCGAATGGGAACTATGAACGCTCCCGCACAAAAAGCATATTCGTCTTCCGTGCAGGCGCCGGTTTCGCAGGGGTCGGGCGTTGCTGCGGGGATGGCGGCGGGTGGCGCGCTCGACGTGGAGGCGCTCGTCGTTGAGTTTGCGCCGATCATGCGGCACATGGCGCAGCGGCTGGCCTTTCGTCTGCCGCCCACGCTCGCCGTGGAAGATCTGATTCACGCGGGGGTGATCGGCTTGATGGATGCCGCAAGCAAGTTCGATCCGGCGCGCGAAGTCCGGTTCAAAACCTACGCCGAATATCGGATTCGCGGCGCGATGCTCGACGAGATTCGGGCGCTCAACTGGGTCCCGCGCTCAACACAGGAAAAAGCAGGGACCTTGCAGCACACCTATGAAGTGTTGCAGCGGCGTCTCGGTCGTTCGGCGACGGAGGCGGAGGTGGCGGCCGAACTCGGCATGGGCCGTGATGCGTTTGTGGCCTTTCTCGAGCAGGCGCGGCCGTTGTCGGTGGTCAGTCTTGACGACTTCGGCGTGCCGGACGGCGAGGGGCACTCGCTGGCCGAGTCACTTGCCGATCTGCAGGCGGAAAATCCTTTGCTGTCGCTTCTTTCCAACGATATGCGGGATCGCCTGATGGCCGTGCTCAACACCCTGCCGGCGCAAGAGCGTCAAGTCCTCATTTTTTACTATCACGAAGAGCTGACAATGAAAGAGGCCGGCCTGGTGATGGGGCTGACCGAGTCGCGGATCTGCCAGATTCACACCCAGGCGATTCTTCGGCTGAAGGGATGCCTGAAGTCGGCGGAGGCATTTTCGGCATAGGTCGGGGTGTGTGATCGAAGTGTGGCGGGTGATGGATGTCGCTCGCTTTATGGTGCCGGGTATCGGGGTTTCATAAAGGAGAACAACGATGGATCCAATGTCGATTGTCGGTGTGGTGGTGAGTATCGGGTTCATCGTCTTGGGGCAGGTTCTTGAGGGAGGCCATGTTGGGAGCCTGATTCAGGTCACGGCCGCCCTGATCGTCTTCGGCGGGTGTTTCGGCGCGGTGATGGCGGAGCTTCCCTTGCCCAAGTTTATTGAGGCCCTCAAAATCGGGATGCGGATTTTCAATAAGGCGCCCGACCACTCACGAGAACATATTGAGAAGATTGTCGATTGCGCCACCGTCGTTCGGAAACAGGGGATTCTAGCGCTGGAACCGAAGCTACAGGAGATCACCGATCCGTTCTTCAAAAAGGGCTTGCAGCTCCTAATCGACGGGACGGAGCCTCGCCTGATTCGGGAGATGCTGGAAGTCGATATGATTTATAGCGAAGAGCATTTTGAAATCGGACCGAAACTGTTCGAGTCGGCAGGTGGATACCTTCCGACGTTTGGGATCATCGGCGCCGTCATCGGGCTGATCCACGTGATGGAAAATCTGGACAAGCCGGAGCAGATCGGTTCTGGTATTGCCGTCGCGTTCGTGGCGACGGTCTATGGTCTGATCGGCGCAAATGCCTTCCTGCTTCCTGCCGCAAAGAAATTAATGCTGAATGCTAAATTTCATGGCATTGATCAACAGATGATTATCGAGGGGTTGATGTCGATTGCCGCCGGAGAGAATCCGCGCCTGATCGAAGAGAAGTTGACCGGATTTTTGAACGAGGCCGGACGGGCGAAAGCCGCCAAGAAGGCTGCGGGTGGGGGAGCAGCGCCAGCCGCCGCAAAATAGGCTGCACGATTACTTGGGCAGCATTGGAGATGGGGTGACGTATGGCGGCGAAACGGAAGAAAAAAGGCGGGCATGAAAATCTGGAGCGGTGGCTGATTTCGTACGCCGACTTCATCACGCTGATGTTCGCCTTCTTCGTGGTGCTCTGGTCGATGCGGGTCGACAAGACGAATCCGGACAAGTACAAGGAAGAGGCGCAGGTGAAAGAGGAGTCGCAGTCGACGACGGCTGCGGCGAGCCAATCTCAATCGCAGTCCGAAAGCCAGTCGCAGTCGGAGTCTCAATCACAGGCCCAGTCACAGGCGGCGGCCGCAGCGGCGGCACAGGCGGAGGCAGAGTCTCAATCACAGGCCCAATCGCAGGCGCAGGCCCAGGCAGCGGCGGCAGCGGCGGCAGCGGCGCAAGCCCAGACGGCGCCAGAGAAACAGCAGGCGGAGGCACAGCAGCAGGCGGCGGCCGCAGCAGCGGCAGCGGCGCAAGAGGCAAAGGAGCAGGCCCAGGCCGAGCGGAAAGAGGCGGCGACGGCGGCGGCAGCGGTGGCGGAGCAGGCAAAGGCCGAGGCCGAACAGAAGGCGCAGGCGGCGGAGAAAAAGGAAGAGGCGGCTGAGAAGAAGGAAAAGGCGGCATCGACGGCGGAAGCAAAGGCAGAAGCCAAAGAGGAAAAGAAAGCGGCGCAACAAGAAAAACAGGCCGCGCAGCAGGAGAAACAGGAGGCGGCAGCCGCAGCAGCGGCGGCGGCGAAGCTGGCTGAATCAGCCGAGAAAGTCGCGGAGGCGGAGAAAAAGGAAGAGAAGGCCCAGGCAAAATCCACGGCGGCTGCGGCTGCCGCAGCCGCCGCAGCCAAAGCCGAGGCGGAGGCCAAAACACCGGCGGAGAAGGCGGCTGCTGCCGATCAAAAGGTGGCGGCGGCGAACGATCAGCGTGCCAAGGCCAGCGATCAGGCTTCGGCCGCGAATGAAAAGGCGGCGGCGGCGGCAGATTTGAAAGCGGCGGCGGCGGCGGTTTCGGCGGCAACAGCCGATCGTCAGGTCGCCCAGGCGGCGCAGAAGGCCGCAGCGGCAAAGCAGGCCGTTGCCGAGGCGCAGAAAAAGGAAGAGGCGGTAAAGGGGAGCCTCGCCGACCGGATTGCGGCCTCCTACCAGCGGGCGCAGGCGCAACTTCAGCAGGAAATTGCTGAGGCCGAAAGCAAAGAGGCGCAGGCCGCAAAGAAAGAGGCAGCGGCGGCGATGCGCGAGGCCTTTGCGACTAGCCCGCAGGCCAAGGCGTTGGCAGCGGCCGAGCGAAAAGAGGCGGCGGCGGATCGGAAGTTGGCCGCAGCACAAAAACTCGAAACGCAGGCAAAGACCAGAGAATCCAAGAGCAAGGACGATTTTGAATCCGAACAGGCTTATAAAGAAAAATTGCAGGCCTACAAAACGGCCGAGGGGCTTCGAAAGGCATTCAACTCGGAGAGTCGTCTGGCGCCGGTTCCATTTAGCGGCTTTGCAAAGATGCGGATTACCGGCGACGAGGTGGGGCCGAAGGTGATCAAGATGGCCGATACCGGCTTTGCCGTCCGGCAGGGGCTGATCGAACTTTTCCAGCGGCTTGATGGCTCGGGGCGCGTGACCGTGCAGAGCGACGAGCGTGGAACGGTTATTAGCGTTCCGGCGAGTTTGGCCTTTAATAGTGGGCAGAGCGAGATGCTTCCGGCCTTCAAAGAGATTCTGGATGAAACGGCCGACTACCTTCGTGGCCTTCCAAACCCGATCCGGATCGAGGGGCATACCGATAACGTGCCGATCAAGACCGCGAAGTATCCGTCCAATTGGGAGCTCTCGTCGGCCAGGGCAACGGAGGTCTTGCGCTACTTCGTGGAGCAAAAGGAACTCCCTGCGCGGCGATTCTCGGCCTCTGGATTTGGCGAACATCGGCCGATCGGCCCGAACGACACCGTGGAGAACCGTGCCGGAAACCGTCGGGTCGAAATTGTGGTTCTAAAAGGGAAGACAGATGAAAAGGGCGGGTCTGAACAGTAAGAAACTTCCGTCATTCCGGCGGAGGCCGGAATCCAGTCTTTTCAGGTTATAACAAAACCTCTGGACTCCGGTTTTCCCCGGAGTGACGACTTGTGAAATAACAGGGTAAGCATCAAGTGGCCAGGCGGTGCGGTCTCTGCCGGTGTTCTAGGCAAGAATGGGTTAGAGGGTTAGGTCGGATAGTCTATTCGACATGGAAGCGTTTGATTTTTAACGTGACATAGGATTTTGGTTTAGGCATTCAGTTTGCTAGCCCTCTTCTATGTGGTGGTCTATTTTCTGGAGGAAGTATGGATAACGTTTGGCCGGTGTTGTCGGGTGCGTTGGCGCAGGAGCGGCGGATGGAGGTCATTTCAAATAATCTCGCCAATGTGAACACGCCTGGATTCAAGAAGGAGTTTGCCATTTTTGAGGGCGTCAGCCCGATTGCGCCGGAGCCGATGGGAACGCGGCCGGTTCAGGCGACGCCGACGTTTGGCGTACTGAATGAGGTGCGGACGAACTTTACGCCCGGAGAGATCAAAGAGACGGGCGCACACCTTGATCTGGCGATTGATGGCGATGGGTTCTTTCCGGTGCGTACACCGGAGGGGATTCGATATACCCGTAATGGTAGTTTCGTTCTGAATGACCAGCAGCAGATCGTGACGAAGAATGGCTATCTTCTCTTGTCTGGCACGGACCCGTTGGTGTTGCCTGCCGGTGTGCTCCGGATCGACGAAAACGGTAAGGTTGAGGTGGCGCCGATTGAGGCGAGCCGGGCGCCAAACGAACCGGGTTCCCCTGCGATTGCGCGCGGCACGGCGATTTTGGAAGTCGGGACCATCTTTCTGGCCCGCTTCGATGATGTCAATCAGCTCAAAAAGATCGGGGAGAGTCTGTACGAGCCGATTAACCAGGTGGCCCAGGAGATTCTTCCGGAGGGTGTGGGGACAGGTGACGTGTTGGGTCAGACCCAAAGTACGCTTAATTTTCAGGGACAGGCTCCTTTTGCCGTGGGGCGCATTCGGCAGGGTGCACTGGAGATGTCCAATGTTAATCCAGTAGAGGAAATGGTCTCCATGATTACCGTCATGCGGATGTACGAGGCGGCGCAAAACGCGCTTCAAACCTCCGATGAGGTGGCCGGACGGGCAGCCAATGACGTGGGTCGGGTGTAGGTTGTGCGTGTGATGGGGGTTGGTTTTTATCATAAGGAGAGATCAAAATGATGCGAGCATTGGCAACGGCAGCAACGGGGTTAGAGGCGCAGCAATTGGCGGTCGATGTGATTGCGAATAATTTGGCCAACGTATCGACGATTGGCTTCAAGAAGAGTTTTGCGGAGTTCCAGGACCTGATGTATCAAACGCTGAAGGCACCTGGGACCTCCACGGGGATCGGCCTCTTGCCGGTTGGCATTCAGGTCGGGCTTGGGGTGAAGCCGGTGGCGGTCCACCGGCAGTTTCAGCAGGGGAGCTTTCAGCAGACGCAGAACTCGCTTGATCTGGCCGTTGAGGGAGATGGCTTCTTTCAGGTCACGCTGCCGAATGGGTCGCTCGCCTTTACGCGTGCCGGTTCGTTCAAGATTGACAACACCGGCGCGGTCGTATCGGCTGAAGGGTACCTTCTGACGCCGAACATCATCGTTCCAGATGAGACGACGACAATCAACGTTTCGCCGGAGGGTCGGGTCTTCTCCGTGGTAACCGGAACGCCGGAGCCGCAGGAGCTGGGGCAGATTCTTCTCGCTCGGTTTATCAACCCAGCGGGGTTGAATAGTCTTGGAAAGAACCTTTTCCAGCCGACGTTGGCGTCGGGCGAGTCAATCCCTGGTGAACCGGGTCTGGCGGGATTCGGAACGGTACTGCAGGGCGCTCTGGAAACGTCCAATGTGAACATCGCTGAAGAGCTGGTGAATATGATCGTGGCGCAGCGGGCCTACGAGATCAATTCCAAGGCGATTCAGACGAGCGACGAAATGCTCTCGACGGTGAATAACCTAAAGAGGTAAGCGCGTGAATCCACTTTCTAAATGGTGGTTGGTTTTCGGATTCGCCTTCTGCGTGGCGGCGAGTTCGTCTGCGTTTGCTGCGGGTCAGCCGGCTCCGGAAGCGCCAATCTTTGGCGATGAAGTGGAGATATCGGGTTCCACGCCGGTCGAGGAGCAGGTTAAGACGCTTTTGGTGGGTACTGCCGCGCGACGGTTAGAGATGGCAGAATCGGATATTCGTGTTCGGCTCATCAGCCCGTCGGCATGGAGCGGCGATCTCCGAGAGGGTTATCGTGTCAGTCTCAAAGCGGCTTCACAGGGCGAGATGCCGGGCCGGAATAGTTTTTTCATGCGGATTCAGAGGGAAAGTCGGGCGCCAACATCGCACTGGGTTTCCGCCGATATTGAGATGGTTCGGCGGGTTGTCTCGGCCAAGCACCCGCTTTCCAGTTATCACCTCTTGACCGCGGATGATGTTGAACTCGTGCCACATAATTTAGTCCGAAAGGGTGAGCAGTATGCCTTCACGATAGACGAAATTGTCGGGAAGCAGGTGCGTCGCGCCATGCCGCAGGGGAGGCCAATCCTGCTGAATATGCTTGATGATGTTCCGGTGATCCGGGCGGGAGACCGCGTCACACTCATCGTTGAAGCAGGCGAAATGCAAATTACGACGACGGGTGAGGCCCGGGAGAAGGGCTATCTGGGGCGGCGCGTGGCGGTTCTCAACGTCGAGTCAAAGCGGGTGGTTTACGGCACGGTACGTGACGCTTCGTCGGTCGTGGTCGGTTCTCGGTAGTTGGGATTGGATGCAAGACCAGCCTAACGATTCCTAATATAGATTGTCATCTCGACCGAAGGGAGAGATCTTTATATCTTGTTGCTGTGTGCAAGATTTCTCGCTTTGCTCGAAATGACAGTATCAGGTGAAAGTATCGTGGCGGAGGTGTGATGTGAGGATGGGGAAAACGATGAATCAGATGAGTGGGGTGGCGTTGGTTGTTTTTTGTGGCGCAGTTCTCGTGGCTGGGTGTGGGGCGCCGAAGGTGACGGATTCAGCGCCGCCTGCGGCGTTTTATTACAAAACCCCAGAGGTAAAGCGGTCGCCTGGTTCGCTCTGGAACCCGACGGAGGAGCGCATGTATCTCTTCTCCGACTACAAGGCACACCGCGTCGGGGACATCATCCGGGTCAATATCTCCGAGACGACCAAGGGGAAGAAGGAGGCCAACACCAAGACGAAACGAAAGTCTTCGATTGAGGCGACGACGAATAATTTATTCGACATCCAGAGCCACTCGCCGTCTTTCACCGAACGGTTAGGGGTGGAGGCGGAGTTTGAGGACGAGTTCGAGGGAAAAGCCACGACCGACCGGAAGGGGGAGTTTACCGCCACCGTGACCTGTGTCGTCACCGAGGTCTTTCCGAACGGCAATATGGCGATTGAAGGGCACAGGGAAGTGTTGGTGAATAATGAGAAGGAAACGATCACTATCACGGGTATCATTCGTCCCGGAGATCTTAGCTCAAGCAACACCATCCAGTCGGAGAAGGTGGCTGATGCACGGGTTACCTATTCGGGTCGCGGGGTTCTCAACGATAAGCAGCGTGCCGGTTGGCTAGTTCGGATACTCGACTGGGTTTGGCCATTTTAGTTCTGTCTGATTGCAGGCGCAATCGGGAGGTATGGTTTCTATCTGGCTTTGTTATCTTAAGGAGCGCAATGAAAGCGATGGAGCGGATTAAGGGATTTTGGGTGTGTGCGGTTTTGGCGGGTTTGATCGTGGCGGCGCTGCCCGCACCGGCCAGTGCGGTCCGGATTAAAGACATCACGAGTATTGAGGGGGTGCGAGACAATACGCTGCTCGGATATGGGTTGGTCGTCGGCCTCAACGGTACGGGAGATAAGGCCGGGACGACATTTACCATTCAGGCGTTGGTCAGCATGCTCAACAAGATGGGCGTCTTTCTCGATCCGGCCACGGTGAAGGTGAAAAATATTGCGGCGGTCATTGTGACGGCGAAGCTCCCGCCGTTTATGAAAACGGGCGGGCGGGTTGATGTGGTGGTCTCTTCATTGGGTGATGCGACCAGCCTCAACGGCGGGACGCTCCTCCTTACGCCGCTGCGTGGGCCAGATCAGCAGGTCTACGCCATTGCGCAGGGGCCGATTTCGGTCGGAGGGTTTATCGGTGGGGATGCCTCAAAGATTCAAAAAAACCACCCGACGGTGGGTTCCATCGGTGGTGGCGCGTTGGTTGAAAAGGTGGTAGATAACGGCTTTGCAAACTTGGAACATGTGACGCTTTTACTCCGTAATCAGGACCACACGACTGCAACGCGGGTGGCGCAAGCGATCAATGCAAGAATGGGTCAGGAGACCACCGCCATGACGATCGACGCGGGGACAGTGCGGTTCCAGGTGCCGGAGCGCTATTTGGGTCGGGTGACCGACTTGATGAGCGTCGTTGAAGTGCTTGAAGTCGAGGTCGATACGCCGGCGCGTGTGGTGGTGAACGAGCGAACGGGGACGATTGTTATTGGGCACCAGGTGCGCATCTCCGATGTTGCCGTTTCCCATGGCAATCTGACCATCCGAGTACAGAAGCGATTCAAGGTTTCCCAGCCGCTTCCTTTTGGGCCAGAAGGTTCTGCGACGGTTGTCGTTCCGGAAGAGGAGGTTACGATCTCTGAAGAGAACGATAAACTCACCCTCCTGTACGAAGGGGCGACGATTGGTGGCGTCGTGCGCGGGTTGAATGACATTGGGGTTTCGCCGCGTGACATGGTTTCCATTCTTCAGGCGATCAAGGCGGCGGGTGCCCTTCAGGCCGAGTTGGAGATTATCTAATGGCCGATTCTCCCGTTGCCGCTGTTGGAATGGGAAAGGCGGCGTTGCCTGCGGTCGTTTCAGCGTCACAAAGTCCGGAGGTTGCCGGCGCAGCGAAGAAGTCGCTTCAGGAGATGAAAGAAGCGGCACGGCAGTTTGAGTCGTATTTTACTTATATGATGCTCAAAGAGATGCGAAAGAGTGTTCCGAAGGACGGCATTCTCAGTTCCGGACTCGGACACGACATCTATCAGTCGATGTATGACGAGGCGATTGCCGAAGAGATGTCTAAAACGGGGAGTCTCGGCCTCTCAAAGGCGTTGGTAGATCAGTATCAACGTACTTCCGGCGGGACGGAGTCTTCTTCCTTGTTTAAGTTGCCAGAGGCGGTTTCCGACAAAGGTGCAGAATCGCTCTTAAAGGGCGGGCATCGGTGAGTTGTTCTGTCGGCAGGGTAATCCATGAAAGTAAAGGGTGATGAGTCATTTCGGTTTTTGGGTGCCTATCTTGCCCGCGCACAAGAGGCGAGCGAGCGCGCTTCCGTTCGGAGCGTTGGAAAGCGTGATGGTGGCGTTTCAGATACCGTCGAAATTTCAGGGCTTGCAAGGCACTTGAAGGATTTAACCCGCGTGGTCTCTTCCGTTCCGGAGGTCAACACCGATCGGATCAATGAGGTGCGGCGAAATATAGATTCTGGGCAGTATCGCGTACAGAGCGAGTCGTTGGCAGAGGATTTGATTCGTCGGGCGATTCTCGACCATCTATTATAGTCAAAATCAGTCATCAAGGTAGGGTGGTGCACATGGTAGCGTGGGCATTCGGACGTGGCGGGAATGGGCAGGGTGCGGCGACCATACCGAGAGGCGTGGTGCCGCAACCGAACCTGCAGGGGCAGCATCCCGGAATCCAGTTGGTGGCAACGCTGGAGTCGATGATCGCGCTTCATCAGCAGTTCAAATCCTTACTCGACGATGAAAAGAAACGGGTGATTGAGCGGGACGCGGATGGGCTGCTTCGTCTCTTGACCGACAAGGAGGCGATGCTGGGGCAACTCCGTTATTTTGAAGAGCGGCGAAAGCGAGAGATTACGTTGCTGTCGCGGGAGTTTGGGGTCGCTTCTGTTACATTGCAGGAGGTGATCGCACGCGCGCCGGAGCCTTATCGAAGCCGTTTGATGGCCTGCCAGACGAATCTTCAGGGTTTGACAATCCAGGTGATCGAGGCCAATCGTGCCAATGCCATGCTCATACAAAATGTCTTGGGGCGGGTGAAAAACCTCGTCGGGTTTTTTAAGGGGATGATGGCCAGCGACACCGTATATAAGCCGACCGGCACGTTGAGCGAGTTCCGCCCTTACCGTAGAACGATTGGGAAGGCATAACCAGAAGATTGAGGAGGAAACATAGGATGTCTGTCTTGTTTGGGGTTTTGAATATCGCGCGCAATGCGCTTGCGGCCAACCAGCGTGCGTTGGCGGTGACGGCGCAGAATGTTGCCAACGTCAACACTCGGGGCTACGCCCGACAAGAGGTGATCTTCGGCTCATCCGCGACGGCGAACGGTGAAGTTCCAACCGACCATCAGGGCCCCTTGGGGATGGGGGTGCTCATCAGCGAGATCCGCCGTGCAGGCGGGAGCATGAACACGGTGCTCGAAGAGAGAATCGCTGCGGGCAACTCGAATCTGGGGCGAATGAATGCGCGTAACGAAGTCTTTGGGCGGGTCGAATCGATCCTGAATGACGCAAGTGCCACGGGGTTGAATCGGGTCATCTCCAACTTTTTCAACGCGGTGCAAGATGTAGTGAACGATCCGAATAATATCCCGGCGCGCGAAGTGTTATTGGCGCGTGCGCGGACGCTGTCAGAGCGATTCGTCACTGCGGACGAGCAGCTTCAGCAGGTCTCTGCCGATGTCGATGCTGATGTCGGTCGGCTGGTTACGGAGGTCAACGACCAGATTCGGCAGATTGCCAATCTCAATAATCTCATTGCCACGGCGACCGCCAGCGGGTTTGAGACCAACGAGTTGCGCAACCAGAGACGGCAGGTGATGAACGATCTGGCTGAAAAAATCGGGTTTACGGCTGTGGAAGACCCACTCAACCTGGGAAAGGTGGCCATTACCGTCGACCAGGCTTCCGGAGCGGCGCCGATTGTACTGGTCAATGCCGGCGACCCCCAGATTTTGAGTTCGACCATGGATTTGACTGTCGCCAATATTACAACGAGTGTTCTCGGTGGTCGCTTGGGTGGGCTGGCCAATATGCGGGACGTGGTCATCCCGGCATTGAACGCTGACCTGGATCAGTTGGCCGCCACGCTCATCACGGAGGTGAATACCCGTCATGCCGCCGGGTTTGGGCTATTGGGGACGACGGGCGTGGCTCTTTTTACTGGAACATCGGCAGATACCATATCGGTGGCGATCTCCGATCCAGACGAGGTGGCTGCGTCATCGTCGTTGGCGGGCGTTCCGGGTAACAATGATGTGATGCGGTCGATCGCAATTCTTCAGAACACGCAGGTAATCAATCCGGTGGGGACTGGGGCACCGACGGCCACGTTGCAGGAGTTTTACAACAGCATCATCGCGAAGTTGGGGGCGGAAGCGCAGGACGCACAGAGCACACTTTCGGCCGAGAACGTCATTCAAGACGAGTTAGTTGGGTTAAAGAATGATGCTTCTGGCGTCTCCTTGGACGACGAGTTAATCAACGTCATAAAATATCAGCGGGCATTTGAGGCGGCAGCCCGGCTGGTGAGCGTGGCCGACGAGATGCTGGTGACGCTGATTGGCCTGAAGCGATAATGCCTGTGTCATGGGGCGCATTTTAGGATTGATATTATGCCTGTTTCTCGATTGAACGGAATTGCCGAGCCGCTGTTGAAAATCCAACAGTCGCTGACCACGCTAAAACGGATCAACCGGCCGTCGGACGATCCGCCCGTGCAGGGTCAGGTGCTCCGGTACGATAAGCGTATCTCCGAAACCGATCAGCACCTGCGCAATATCGATGTTGCCAAGTTCTACACGTCGTCCAGCGAGTCGGCCCTCCGTTCGATTCAAGAGCAGTTAACGCTGGCGCGTCAACTGGCCCTTCGGGCGGCAAACGCCCCGTCCACGCAAGGGCTTTCGGCGGCTGCGATTGAGGCTAAAGCACTCTTCGAGCAGACTTTGGCGCTATCCAATACTTATACCGGTGGACGTTTTATTTTCGCCGGTCATCACGAGAAGACCAGCCCGTTTTCCATGCAAGGTTCGGTGATGCGATCGTTTATCGGGTCCGATCTCGGTTACGTTGGGACGCGCGTTGACCCATCGGTGTCGCCGACGGTGATCTTCAACCGGGACACCGCTCAAGTGATCGACAACAATAATAAACTGACGCTCACCACGCGAGGCGGAACGTTCGCGCAGGTGACGATTCCGGTTGGAACCTACACGACGGGGGCGGCGTTGGCTGCGGCGATCCAGTCGGCAATCGACAACGCGCCCGAGTTTCGTGGGGCGGGACGACTCATCACCGTTCAATATGAAGGCGATCATCTCGTTGTCCGATCGAGTTTGGAGACGGCCACATCGCTTGCGCCACCATCGACCGCCCATTCGGTATCCGGTGCCAATGCATCGGTGATTACAGCAGGCGGAAGCGCCGCAGATATTCTAGGTTTGTCGAACGGGACAAATGAACCGAATGTGGAGTTTATTGGAACGGGTGCGGTGGCGAATAATCTATTAACGATTTCGATTGATGACAAGGTGTCGAAGACAGTGACGATCGCCCCAGGGAAGATCGCGAATGGGGTGACGCTTGCCAATATTGTGCAGAGCGCCATCAATAGCGATCCCGATGTCGCGGCGGCAAACGTCAGAGTGACGGTTACATATGATGACGATCATCGGCTGGTGATTACGTCAGACTCCACCGATCCATCCGCATCGTCCGTTTTTGTGCGGGGGGGGACGGCAAGCGCTCTTTTGGGCTTATCGGATGGAAGCAATCGGCCGGTGATTGAGTATCTGGGCGATAGCGGGGAGATTCCGGTGATCATCGGGCCGCGCACCACCGGCGTGCCGGGGACGGCAACGACGGTGATCTCCAATCTTCCCGGAGATCGTCTTTTCCTCGGATCGGCGGGTGGCATGGATGTCCTGGCTGCGGTCGGGGGGCTTCAGGCGGCGCTGGAGAAGGGGAATCCGGCTGGCATCCAGCAGGCGCTTTACGATCTCGACTCTGCGCAAAAACAGATTAGTCGAGAGCAGAGCGTCATTGGGACGCGGCAGAATACGATCGACCTCAATCAATCGATTTTGCGAGATTTCAAGGTTGCGGTTGCAGGTTTCAGATCCGACATTCAAGATACCGATTACGCTCAAGCCCTGTCGGATTTGACCTCTTATATGAATGCCCTCCAGGCGGCGGCCAAGGTTCAAGGCCAGATATTGGGTAATATGTCGCTTCTGGAGTTTTTGAAATGAGCCATTGTGGGTGTTACCCGTTCGAGGGGGTTAAAGTCATTTTTATCGTGTGCCGATAAAAAATGGCAGGATACACAAAGTGGTGGGGCACTTTCGGGGTTTCGTTACTATTCAAAACTTGGAGGATAAGAAATGGCGCTGTATATCAATACGAATATCTGGTCTTTGAATGCTCAACGGGCACTGGCGACATCGCAGGCCGATTTGACGCGTGCGCTGGAGCGGCTCTCCACGTCGCTGCGGATCAACCGTGCGTCGGACGATCCGGCCGGCCATGCAGTCGTCGAGCGGTACACCTCCCAAATTAACGGAGTTGATCAGTCAAAGCGGAACGTGAGCCATGGCACGGTTTTTGCGCAACATGCCGAATCCAACTTGGAAAGTATCAAAAACCTTCTTAGCAGTACGGACCCCGCCAATCTAGGGATCCGCGAACTGATTGTTAAAGCGAACGTGAGCACCATATCGGTGCAGGCGCGACAGATTCTCCAGGATGAGATTGTTATGAAGATGAATGAAGTGGAGCGGATCGCGCAGACCACAGAGTTTGATGGGAGGAAGATTCTGAATAACTCCACCACAAACACCATCTTTCAGGTCGGTCCAAACGCCGCCGACACGGTTTCTGTCGCAACAAACGATTTTCGTGTCAACCGTTTTGGGGTGAATCGATTGCTGGGGAACGGAACGGGAACGAATTCTGGTGGAGTGCGTGGCGCTGGAGGTGAGTCGATCATCATCGACGGTTATGTCGGGCAAGAGAAGGTGTCTATCCCTGCTGCGGGTACTGGCGGTGCCAGTGCGAAGGAAATTGCCAAGGCGGTTAACGCCGCACAGGCTGGTACAGGGGTTTCTGCGCTTGCAAGGACAGATCTTGAGATTGTGGGATGGGCGAAGGGGAGTTATGTTCTCCAACTCGATTCGGCTAACGCTGGAACGCCGTTTACCTTTGCAGTACTCGATGGCATCCTACCCGGGACGGTAGACCTCTCCGGTATGGTTACTGCGTATAACGCGTCATCAACCAGGGTAACCACGGGTATTGAAATGTCGTTAAATGCGGACGGTCAGGGAGTCATTTTAACCAGTGCTGCTGGGGATAATATCACTGTTACTCTCCCGGCAGGAGCGAATCCCGCAGGGTTGCCCAACACGCTTATCTTGAAGCCAACGAACTTTACGGGGGCGACCACGGGAGCGGGTGTGGATGGGTTCCGCGTGCAGACGCTTGCGAATACCCTTACGTCAGGTAGCCGTGCTTTTACGGGGCAGGTTGTGTTCGACTCGGAGCGGCCGTTTACTATCATTTCTGAGCCCGTTCCCCTTCCCACTGCGGCGCCGTTTTACCCCGACGCCGGCTTGGTTTTAAAAGAGCCAACAGTCAAAACATTACCGAGGGCCACGGAATCTTCCACTCCGATCTCTCTGTCGACAATTGATGTGACGACGGGACCAACCTCGATTAGGGATGCGTTTGCGATTGTCGATGGCGCGCTCGCTTCCGTGGCGACGCAGCGGGCGGCGCTCGGATCGACACAAAACAGATTCAACTCGATTATCGACAATCTCAGTAACGATTTTGTCAATCTTACAACGGCGCGGGGATATATTCAGGATGCGGATATCGCGCTGGAAAGCTCCATCCAAACGCGTGCCAGTATTCAGAATCAGGTGAACATCGCGATTCTTGGACAGGCAAATGCCCTTCAACAGGCTGTCCTTGCGCTGTTGCGGTAATATAGTGGAACCTTGAGTCCGATCGTTCGGCACGCTCCGGTTTTGGGCGTGCCGAGTTTTGGAGGTGTAAAATGAATGTCTCGCTGATACCGTCTCCGTTTCTTACAACAGCGTATTTCGCGTCTCATCAGCCGTTGCGGTATGTGACACGAACAAATATTCTCCCAGAAGAAAAGGTCGTGCCGCTCGTCAGCGAAACCCGACACGCGGAGATCGAAGACCTGAAGTTTTCAAAGCGCAACCTCTTCCTTTTTAACAGAAGTCTCCACGACGGTCTTCGGTTCACGGTTGATAAACAGAGCGAGAATAATGTCATACAAGTTATCGACCGGGAAGTAGGGCAGCTCATCCGTCAGATTTCTACCACGGAAACGCTCGCCGCCAGTTTCCAGGGAAACGTTGTCGGGTACTTCCTCGACTCCATCGCCTAGCAGCCTGTCGGACATCTCGTTTAACTCATCAACAGCCCGATATTGCCGAGTCCATTTGATCGTCATTTCATGAACCCGATTTTTGATGGGCCATCAAAAATCGCTACGCGGACGTTTAGAGAA
>Ga0247727_10008287_pt1 | contig 19368 bp, 9 predicted proteins | sample WisWelCaveWW1625_FD_202498 | JGI IMG/M metagenome (GOLD analysis project Ga0247727, IMG submission 202498) | Biofilm microbial communities from Wishing Well Cave, Virginia, United States - WW16-25 | ecosystem: Environmental > Aquatic > Deep subsurface > Groundwater > Cave microbial mat | place... | reverse complement strand
GCATCTGCCAGCCCCCGCCTGCCGGCAACTGTCCCGTGAATGTGAATGTCGGAGCAGGCGGCCAGTGCGGCGGGAATTGTCCTGCGGGGCAGGGGCAATGCCAGAATGTGAATGGAATCTGCCAGTGTGGGCCGCCTCCTGCTGGCCAATGTCCTGTTAATGTGGCTTGTCAAGTTAATGACCCCCCCAGAGGGGTATTCAATGGAAAGTGTATTACTTTTGCCAATGCCCGCGGTAATTGCGGGGGGCTTGCCGCAGGCCCTGCTTTGTGCGGAGGGGTCGGTCAGTGCGGCTGCTGCGTGAACCCGGGAGCCAATTGCCCCCAGGGTCAGCCTGCGGCTAACCAGCCGCTTGGCCAATGCGGAGGCGCCTGTCCTCCACAAAATGTTTGTCAGAACGTGAATGGAACCTGTCGTTGTGCGCCACCGCCAGCAGCATGTCCCCAAGGGACCCAATGCCGGCAGAATTGTCCGCAATGTGCGGCGGGGACTCAGGTTGGAACGAACGGTTGCCCTGCCAATCAATGTTGTTGCGCGGCACAGCCGCAGTGTCAGGGGCCGTGCCAGGACGCCGGAAAGAATGGAACGTGTATTGATATTGTCGCTAATCCCGCGGCTATGCTTGGGTGCACCGGCGGTTGCCCTAAAGCAAATTGTGTTGGCGGCCAAGGATGCTGCTGTTGCATCAAAGCGCCGGGACAACCGCCGCCCCAACAGCCGCAACCTCAGCAACCTCAACAGCAGCAGCCGGGAGGCGGCGGGGGTGGAGGAGGTAGACCACCGGGAGGAGGACCGCCCGGAGGTGGTGGAGGAGGCGGGGGGGGTGGAGGACTTCCTGTCCGGGGCGCTGCGGGAGGTGGCGGCGGAGGTCTTGGCGGAGGAGGATGTCGAGACTGCTGGCGTTGTGAGCTATTGGCCATCACAAACGAAAAGGATGAGAACGGCGTTTTGCTTGCGAAAAAAGACAAGGTTTGTCCCTTTCCCGACGAAAAAGGTGGAGCGCCACGCCCAGACAAGGGAGCCTTGAGGGCGGGCATGGACGTTGACTTGTATTGGCCTGACAAAAACGGGGACTGCTGTGAAAAAAAAGATATGAAAGACGCCCCAGACGGGGAAAAGATTTGCGCCCCGGGAACGATCAAGGGACCTATCCCAGGCCAGTTCGTGAGCATTCCCCGATGGGGGAACCAAATCTATGTAGACGGAGCGTGCGCGGCCAAGCCGGGCTACGTCTTTCCGAATGACGACGAAGCTTGCGCCGATCCAGACTCCCACCTCGATCCGCGCCCTCACGCGGAGCGTCTTGCTAAAATCGACGGAATTATTCTTAATTCAACCACAAACATACCACAAAAAGAGGGGGAACCGCCCATAGCCTACGATTGCAAAGTTGAGGGGGACACGTGCGTGCTGATGTTTCCTACGAAGCGCGTTTGTAGGCCAGTTTGTACGGACGTAAAAAAAGAAAAAAGGCTGATCCAGGAAAAAGCTTGTGTCTATGAGGGGCCTACTAGAAAGCTGTATTGCAGCGACGTGGAGATGGAGGGAGCGGTTAAGGTTAATGATGCCTGGTTTGACAAGATGTGTCGAAGAAAAAAGTGTGGCGACGGAACCATACAAGCGATGCTGGGGGAACAGTGCGAGGCTCTGGGAGGGGAAAAGGACTGGCTGATGTACGACCGTTTGCTTCCACCCGTGTTTGGAGGGAAAAGAGTGGTGGAGCCCAAGGATGATGCGGCGAAAGCCATCCTCAAATTCCAGTGTCCCGCCGGGGAGTGGTGTGATTTCCGCAAGTGCAAGTGCATGGGTGAACTACTCGCGCAGCGTCCCGGACCGGCCCAGCGGATTGTGAAGTGTGACCAGCAAGCGGGAAAGATGATGGGGTGCGGCTGAGGGGCCCCTCGAAAAAGGGCGAAATATAGTGTAAATTTTAAATTGGTGAAGAATGGCGAGAGACCAGGTGTCTAAAAGAGTCAAAATTATCACCGCCGCCGCTTTCCTTGCAAGCTGCTGTCTGCTTTATCTTTGTTCCCAGCTTATCTTTAAGACTCCGCCGGCGTATGCCCAAGACGCCGGAGAAAAAGAGCTCACCATCAGGAATATGCCAGGCTGCAAGCTCACAAGAAAAGGATCCAATTCTGTCCTCTGGGTCTTAGAAGATCCTTATGCAGAGATCAAACAGGTGACCGACGACACGGGGCAGACGATAAGGAAGGTCACCGTCAAGATCCCTTATTTTTGCGCCCAGGGGGATCCAACAAGAGAAGTATACGAGGTTCGATGCGGCAAGGAGAGTCCGATCGGGCGGGAGCTTTTCCTCTACGAATTCAATATAAACGATTTGGGTTGTATGCCGAAGTGCGGGGATGGAAAATTGGATCCGGACGAGAAATGCGAACCGGCTTCGCTTAAAAACCTCATAGGGAAGACCCACACGAAATTGCTGAGACGTCTGGGAGAAGAAGACGTGGAGCCACCGACGATGATAGAAACCAAGTGTCCTGAAGGCGAAGTGTGCGGCCGCGATTGTGGATGTCGGAAGGATAGCAGTAGGGTCAGATGCGCGCAGGGAAAAGCCAACTGCACGACTTACGTTGTCACGAAAGGCGGTGGATTGGGCACCGTCATCAAGGACGAACCGCTTGATGAGGGCGAATTCTTTGATCTTAATGCAGAATACGTGCAGAAGGCCCTATCAGAGGTAGATCTGCCGGCAGGAGAGTGCGTGACTGGTGTCAAGACGGTGTGCACGACTGAAGACGGCATCGTGTGCGAAAGCACCGAAGTACACGTCGACGTTCCCTGTTGCGGCGATGGCGAGCTCGATGCGGGGGAGGAATGCGACGAAGGGGCTGGTAATGGTGAACCAGGCGTCAAGTGCTCCAAGGATTGTAAGCTCCCCTGCGAAGAGAAGGGGGCAGGCTACACGAGCACTTGCGGCGGCGACACGCCGTGCTGCGAAGAAGTGGAAGCGGGCTGCTGTAAGTGTGTGGCTCCAAAAATCAGCTGCTGCGGAGAAGAGGGAAAAGATTGCGCGGAGATTAACACAAACGCCGGCTCTGATGTCTGTTATGAATCGGAGGGTGAAGGCAAGACTTGTCCCGGGAAATGCTATTGGCACGAGAAATCAAAACCGGTGTGCCCCGACGGTACCTCCCCTGCGGAAGGAGCAGCGCTTGCCGAAAAAGATTGCTACTGCTGTGCCTGTCAAAACGAGCCTACGTCTGATTGTCAGAGGAGCTGCGACGAGCAAGGAGAGGGAATGAGCTTCTGTTGTCTTGCGGGCGAGGCCACATGTCCCGACATCCTGCTGCAGAGCCCGCTCCAGTCGGGCGCCGAATTAGGCGACATTGTGATCAGTCCGGGCGGTTATTGCACCGTCAAGTGCTACCAAGGAGTCTGTCCCCACGTGCCGGCAGGGAGCGGTCTTCCCTCCTGTAACGACCCCGCAGCGGTTCAAGCGGCGAAGAAGCTCTGCAGCTAAACCTAAAAGATGCCCGCATGACTCTGGTTAAGGGAGTTGCGGATCCTCTTGAGAAGACCGCCAAACTCCTCGCCATTCTCTTTATCACTCTCCTTTTTTTGAGCGCAGGGGCGGACGCGCCGGGCCAATTCTACCTGAAGCTGGGGCTCGGGTTTGTCCTGCTGATCCTCGGGCTTGCGATCGCTCACAGCGACCACGGCATTTACTCCACGAAAAGCAGCTCCTTGATTTTATTTCTTTGCTTTGTCGGCTTTCTTTTTTTGAGGTTTCTCCTGGCGCTTTTGATTCTCCTTGCGGGGCAAAGCCCGGCCCGAGAGATCCCGATGCTCCTCCGCTTCCTCTCAGCGCCGCTCGGCTGGTCCTATGCTCTTGGATTAATGGCGATCGGGTTCGTCTTTTTTCGGTTACGAAAGGACGTCCATCGCCTCCTCTGGGCGGTTTCGAGTCTGGGATTCTTTCTCGCCATCAACGCCGTGCCGCGGCTTTTGATGGGAGGGGCAACGAAGGAGATCGTTACCGGTTACCTGGGGCCGGAGGGCCGAATGGCATTTTTCTTCCCGATCTTCTACTTTCGCCCGTGGGTCGAGGAGCTCATTCTAAGCCGCGCCATTCATTCCAATTTCGCGGGAGATGTGATCGCCCTCGGATTTTTCCCGAGCCTGGGGGGATTTCTTTACCTCCTCGGGCGCTCGTTTGAGTCAAAGCAGAGCGTCAAAATCATTTTGTTAAGCCTCTTCGCTCTTTTTGCCGGGACGATGGCCTTGGCGGTGACGCTTCTATTTTCACGGGGCACGATCATTTGCTTCGCGCTTGCTCTTTTGATTTATACGGTGGGGATTCTGTTGAAATATCCCTCGAATGCCCGGTTCACGGCGGTGGGTCTGGCTTTGGCTCTGGTGTTTGGTTTTGTTTTCTGGGGGGGGAATGTGCCCGGAATGCTGAACGAGCTTTGGACCGTTCCGAAAGAGTTTCAGCCGGAGGGAGGGGGATCAAGCCTCGCAATCAGTCTGGAGGGAGGCCGGAGGGCCTGGGCGATTTATCAGGACTTTCCGATCTTGGGCGCCGGAACCGGAGGGTATGGCGCGCTGGCCCTCAAATACGCGACTGCCGGGACCGATAAGATGGCGCTGCCGGATTTTACGGCGATGTCCCATTACCTTCAACTGCTGGCCGAAGAGGGGGCCGGGGCTCTTTTTTATTTTCTTTTCCTCCTGGTTTATATCGTGGGGACGATCCGGCGGCTGGTGCGCGTTCACAGCGGTCTCCAGTTCCTGGCCGGCTTCTCCTTGTTTGTCCCGGTCGTCATGATCCTGCTTCACGCCTCGATCCATCACCTGATGGAGGGCTTTTCCGTCTCGTCCCTGGTTTACCTTTACATCGGCGCAAGCCTCGGCATTCTGAGCCAGGGCTTTTCGCACGGCCGCCACCACGGTCATCCGCACGTTAGTCTCTAAAAGAAAACACGTTTCACGACTAATTCCCAAAAAGCAGCACCGGCTAGCAATTTACAATATAGCAATTTATAGCCGGTTATAGGCACATTGACTCAGGTCGTGTAGTTTTTAATTGAATGGTGAGTCTAGTGTCTGGAAAGAATGTCCTTTCTAAAATAGTGTCGATAGTCCTCGCTACGGCAATTACTTTTCAGCCCCTCACCGGTCACGATTTGTTGTTCGGTGAAGAGGAAGGGAGCCCGATCGAGGGACCCCAGGCTAAGCCCAAGCTTCCAAATCTTCCTGAAGAGCCTACAGTGGGAGGCGGTTCATCTACCGCGGCTGGCGTGCTGCCCGCTAACCCGCCCATTGTTCCCGACACGTCTAACACCTCAGATGCCGGGATTATCTGTTATACAAAGGATGGAAAAAGGATCCCTTCTGGAGAGGGTGAAAAAGACCCGGGTAAGATCGTAGACCTACCTTCGAGGATTATCATCCGAGAGAGTGAGACTGGTGGTGTTCAGTCGCCTCGTCCTAATCTGCGGACTGAGAGAGAGGCATTGGATAAACAGATGGAAGCGATCGATCAGCAATTGCCTCGATTAAGCAGGGAACCTGCACGCCTGTTACGGCGGCATAGGGAGCGTTTAGAGGGACAGAAGCGACAGCTCGAACAGCAGTTACAGCGTCAGGAAGATTTGCCTGCAGCAGAAGAGACTCGTCAGCACGAGCCGCCCTCCAGTCCACCACTACTTGACAGTACGCTGCAGTTGCCGAGGGATATTGGGTCTACCTGAGATTTCACCAGGGTGAGCCTTAACCTACGACTAGCAACCTCCAGTACCATAACGTATAGCAATTTATAGCAGGTTATAGGATTTTAGACTAGGCTCGTGTAATTTTATACGAGGAAACGATGAGCCTAGTCTTTGGAAAGAGCCGCCTTTCTAAATTTCTTTCGATAGCCCTCGCCGCGGCCCTTATTCTGCAGCCGGTCGCTGGGAACGATTTTCTCCTCGCTGAAGAGGACGCTATTTCCCAATATGATGAGAAAGGGAACCCGATCGAGGGATCCCAGCCTAAGCCGAAGCTTCCAAAACTTCCTGAAGAGCCCACAGTGGGAGGCGGTACATCTCCCGCGGCTGGCGTGCTGCCCACAAGCCCACCCGTTGTGATCGATCCGTCCAGCACTTCGAGTGACGGGATGATCTGTTATACAAAGGATGGAAAGAGGATCCCTTCTGGAGAGGGCGAAAAAGATCCGGGTGAGATCGAAGATAAACCTTCGAGGATTATCGTTCAAGAGACAGGGACTGGCGTGTCGAAAACACCGCCTCCTTCCCCCACTCCCCCCCCCTCGCCGCAGCCGACACCTCAACCGGGGACGGAGGTTGCAGGCGAGGAGATAACTCGGCCGTCACCCGAGCGACGAACACCAGAAGTACCACCGAGAGAACCGGAGAAGCCCCCCCCTCCAAAGGAGAGGACAGTTCCCGATACGACTCCAACTCCGGCAACCACCAGAGGCGAGTGCCCGACCGGGAAGTGTCCTTGTCTGAACTTGATCAGCACCAAGGCCGGACCCACTCCGCTTCCACGCGGCCTGGTTGCGCGCTGGCAGACCTTCAATTCAATGAGTGCAATCCAGCATAAGAGCATGCAAGACTGGACCGCGTTTTGCGAACAGCAGAAGAAAAAACTCGGTCCGCATTATACTCCGGGGGTGGCCGCGGTCGACCAAACGAGGATGGATCAGTTAGTAAGATTCTGCGACAACGCTTGGAGAGAATTCCAGGCTTATTTAAGGAATGCTACGGATTTGGACTTCAGCAGGTTTCGCCTTGAGTGGGCCAGCGATTGTGCAAGCGCCTCGCCCCGTGTGATTCTCCGGCCGGAAAGGGATGCTCCGAACCCCATTTATTATCCGCAGTCTCGCGAAATCCCGCCTCCTAACATGATAACAGGGCCGATTGAACACCCGGTCGGATGCAGCCGCAACCCCTGCAACATTGTTGGGTATTTGGGCGGCCCGCTTTCATGGGCCCTGCCCGGTTCAACGTCGGTGATTGAGGCCAAAGGCAACCAAGGAGGCCGAGCCCCCGGGAGACAGCCGGGCCACTACCTTAACCCGGACAAGATGCAAGAATTTCTCGATCATCGCGAGAGGCGCCAGCAGTTGGCGAACGAAATGGCGGATGCGCTTGTCCGGTCCCAGGCAGGGATAAATATGGCCGCGGGGACGGTCTTGGCACCCAACACAAGAGTTACGGGAACATTGGGGCAGGCTCCCAATCCGGCTCCAAATGACCTGCCGCAATTTATGAATCAGCACCAGCAAGCAATGAAGGAAGCGATCGCCACCGCGCTTCTCGTACTGGCGCAAGGACCCGATATCAAATCAATGAGTGTCGAAGTTCATCCGAATGGGGAGATTGTGATTGCACGGCAACAACACGACGGAACGATCGAAGTCTTCAAGGGCAAGTATCGCGAATATGCTCCGGGGAAGTTTGCGCTCGAAGTGCTGGGGCCAAAGCTCTGTGTGCCAACCCAAGACGGGCGGCTCGCCCCGAAAGTGAGGGGTCCAGATGGGAAAGTGGTTCCAGGCGGGTGCCCCAATCCTTACCCCTACGCTTTCAGGGCGCAAGGTAGACAGGTTGGCGGTCCTCCTGTCAATGACTACAATCCCGAAAAGCCAGTAACTCCTCCCAGCGGTGAGTCAGATAAAAACCGGGTGACTTGGACTCAACCGTGGTATCCCGTGGACGGGAATGGAAAGGTCGACACGACCAAGAAGACGGATGAAAACATCGGTCATCGGGACTTGCCGAGAGAGACAGATGAGAAGGGTGGGATATTGAGTGATGTGGGAGGTGCCCTGGGCGACGTTGGCCGGTGGGTGGGCAACGTCGTGCAAGCCCCCTTTATAAAAGGTACGGCCGCCGTTACTGGGAATTCTGACGACGCCAGACACCGTAAAATGGTAATACTCAATGAGGCAAATAGCGGTGTATATTTCCCTACCCCCCCGGGTGTGGCGATTTCGCAGCAGATGGATAGACTTCGGAATAGCAGCGATCCGAAAGACCGTGAGGTGGCTAAAGATTACGATGAGGAGGTGAGAACTCGGGCGGTTCAAATACAGGACAAAGTCATGCCCCCCGGCGCTCGCACTTATGAGCAACAAGAAGCCGGGCCTGACCCGAATAGCTGGCACGGCGGCCGGCAGACCCTGAATCACTCTACTCCCTTTCAAGTGATTGCGGATGATTCGAGGGCGCGTGGAGACTATGGGATGGCCACGGCGGCGCAAGTGTTCGATGTCGTTACCACCGCGATTGGATTCATAGGCATTTTGGGACCTTTGGGAGCCCTGGGAAGCGGGCTTGCTGCGGCAGCTACCCCCTGGATTGCTACGCTCGGCAGTGCGCTTTTGGGTCTTGTTACTGCGGGTGGGCTCGGAATGCTTGGGTTTCTGGCGATCGATACGTTGCATGCGGCGCGGGACGCTTACTACGGGTGGAAATCTGACGATTTCAACAGGTTCCATGAAGCGTTGGTTCGGTTCCTGACAAATATTGGGTTGGTCTTTCCCGTAAAAGGCTTTACCCGCTGGATGTGGGACACATTCCGCGGCAAGAAATCCGAGACCGCCAAGCCAACAGTTGAACCGACCAAACCTCCAACGGAAACTCCCAAACCCCCTGAAACTCCGCCTCTCAAGACGGACACTCCCATCAAACCGGGAGATGTGGTCGAAACAGGCCCGTTGAAACCGCAAGACGCCTTGTATGTCACTCCCGGTGGAGCCGTGGACTTACCGACGCCCGGCGGGGGCACGACCTATCCGTCGATACAGGTGACCGGCCCGTCGAAACCAGGAGGTTTTCCCGAGATCTCCATTCCCGGCAGAGGCCGGGTTGAGCTTAAACCGGACAAGCCCGTAACTGAGGGGCCGCTTACTTTTGAATTGCTTCCTGACGGAAAAATCAAGATTACCGACACAAGGCCCAGCACGACCCCTATTCCCGGAGGATTGGAGGGGAAGGTTACGCAAATCACGGGGCCCCCAGAGATCAGGCCTACGACGGAAACCGCTCCTTCAACAACGACAACTCCACCGCCTCCGGTCGAAACTAGACCAGCTCCTAGTCCAGACGGCACGGTAGTGGGCGGGGGCCCGCGGCCTCCAGAGGGAACGGCAAGGGGGGAAACTTCCAGAGCCGATGCATTTCTGCAACTAGCTCAAAAATTATACAGTCATCTTGTCTACCGACTAGAAAGGAAGCGTGCTAATGCGGAACGTCGTGCGGAGCGGATCGAGGATCCCGTGAAACGGCAAGAAGCTTATCAGGAGGCAGAGAGAATATATAACGAAAAAAAGGCTGACGCAGATCAAGGTCTGCAAAACGCTCGTGAATATGCCAAGCAGCTTGCGGACTACGCCGCTCAATACGAGACACCTCCCGGCGAATCCAGGCCTTCCCCCTCTGGACCAGACGTGGTGTACGGGGAAAAACCGCCCGCGGTGTCGCCCGTCCAGATGCCGGGTGAATCGAAGCCTTCGGTTGGTCCTCCCAGTAGCGACCAAGTTTCGCCCTCAAGGGTCGGGGGAGGTGAGGCAAGGCCGCCGGGTACGGGCGGAACAACGGCGGGAGAGGTCAAGCCACCGGCCCCCTCCCTGAGCGAGCAACTTCAGCGGTTGGATGAAAAAATTGCGGAATTTGACCGGACAGGGCAGCACTTCCTTGCCGATGTGCTACGGAAACAAAGAGCTCAAATCGTTCAACAATCACAGGGCCAACAGGCCCCACCGTCTCAACAAGCTCCTCCCCGGGCCGAACCGACTCCGCCACCGGGAAGCGGTACAACCCCGCCATCGAGCCGTCAGCAGGGCGGCGGCGGTACCGCATCGTCAGCCGATGGGCTTGTCCAACTGCCTGATGGAACACGGGTCCACCCTTCCCGAATACGTCCCGAGCAGGCGGAAAGAGACCTCGCAAATCAGCGAGGTCAGATTGAAGCCATCTTTGGTCGGGAGACCCTTGACCGTTTAGACCGCAACCCGGATGAAGCTCTGAGGCAGGCCCCAAAAACTGACGTGGAAACTTTCCAGGAATATCTGAAGCAGAAACAACTTACAGAATGGGTTCGGCAACAACAGCAGCAGACTCCCAGTCAGCAGACGGGCACCACTCCACCACCGGCCGTCGAGCCGGTTAGTCCTCCCCAAGGGAAACCGCAACCTGCTGGTTCTCAAGGACAGATGGGTGGCTCCCAAGGAGGCGGCGCCGTACCACCGGGCGATGCTTTTTATTCGGGCCCGGCATGGCTTTTTGAGTGGGCAGACGTAGCCATTGCAAGAATGGGACAGTGGATCGCGGATAAATGGACAGGCCGGTCTCAACAATCGGCGCAACCCACTCCACCCGACCCAAGAATGACGGCGTTAAGAGACAAGGTTCAAGCGATGTATGACGGGGCCGCGAATATACTAAATGATCCAGGGGTATCGGGTTCGCAAAGGAGAAATTTGCTAGAAGCCGTAGGAAGAGAACTCAAAAAAGCGGCGAGTGAAGCTGACAAATTAGACGCGCACAATCAAGCGGAGGCTTGGCGGCAGTTGGGAGATTCAATGGAGAAAGGAACCTGGCCGCCGGAAAAGGCTCGGATTGTTCCACTGGACCGACAAACCGGCACCGGGCCTGCTCAAACCACGCCTGCGAATGTCGTCGCAGAAAATGCCGCTAAATTGAAAACAGAGGTATCCAGAGCCACACCAGACATAGCCGACACGATTAGCCCCGAAGGATATCCGGTCCCTCTGCTGGTCAATCCAACGACAGGCCAAATTATTGGTCCCGCGGGGACAGGGAAACCTCCCCAAGGCTTCGTGGTGGTCGTTCTCCGTGATTCATTTTCGGTGCGGCAAGGGGTCGTGCAGCAACGGCTCATTGTCCAGCAAGGGCTTGAAAAGCTCACTCCCCAGGCTCAAAAAACTTTAGTAGATTCCGTGCAAGAATTTAATAGCAAGAGGGCCGCCCAGGAACCCGCCCACTCTCAAGGTCAGACCGGATCCCAAGGTGGCGGCCCCGCACCGCCGGGCGATGCTTTTTATTCCGGCCCGGCGTGGCTTTTTGAGTGGGCAGACGCAGCCGTTGCAAGAATGGGACAGTGGATCGCGGATCGATGGGCGAGCCGGTCTCAAACGACACCTCCTCAATCGAGCCGTCCGCCGGGAATCGAAGGCCAGGCGCCTTCCCCAATGCCGCAAGCGACTCCACAGAACCCCGCTCCCCGGTTTAATCTAGATTCTGGAAGAGCTGTGGAGACTCGAGCGCCCTTACGTCCTGGAGAAGTCATTACTTTCGGTGAACCGAAAGGACAACAAACCGTAATCTATTCGCATCCGGACGGCAGAGTGACTGTCAATTCGGGCGGACAGTCGACTCCGCTCGCGCCGGGAAAAACCGTGTCTGGGGAAGTTACGACGATTGCGGATGGGAATCCCGTAAATACCAAGGTACAAATTACTATGGATAGCTCAGGGCGTATTACAATTACTTCTGATGCTCCAGCTCAGGGTCGATGGCACGCCAGTCCACCTTCCCGTGAATCGCCACCCACGCCGCCACAACAAGGAGGGACAACGCAACCCCGCCAGCCGGGGGCAGAGTATGAACCGTTTCTTAGGGAAATCGAGAGACAGCGTGCTCAAATTGAACGTCAAATAGAGCAGCTGGAGAGCCTTCGGCCTTTGGTGGATGAAAATTTAATTAATCAGTGGATCCGTGAACATAGAACTGAGCTGCAGCGGTGGAATGAAGATGCAAATACCCTTAGGCGGCAACAGCGGGAAGCTATTGAAAGGCATCGAAGGCAGCAACAAGAGCAATCCGCGCCAAACTCCCGCTGAGGGCATCGTCACACGCACTGCAAGAGCGGTTGATTTCCCAATTATCCTAATTAACGCAACTAAGGGACCAAAACTAATTAAAACTAACGCTGTGTCGCAAAAAGGATAATAATTGAGCCAAGATTTCCGCATCTAAAGGGCAATCTTGACGATTTGCCTTCAAGGACTTTACCCCTATAAGAATTAGACGCTCCAGTGCCTTGACAGACTCCATCGGGCGGGGCACGTTTTACGCACGATGCGATTCGCGAAATTCAAAGGCCGTAAAGTTGTCACTTTCTTTACCGCTTTTCTTTTGATCCCCCTTCACTTCACCCTTCTTTCTCTTTACGCGCAGATTCCACTTGAGCCGAATTTGGGAAAAAGCCTTTTGGGACCCGAGGTGGTAATTCCTCCGCGATTCGGGACGATTGAAGAGTATTCTCCGCCGGAAGCGGGGTCCCGGATTCCGGCGCCCTTTGTGATTCACATCCAGAGCGTGCACGGGAATTACCAAGCCGAGAAGAACACGGCTCGGTTGCTTCACTACCTCCAGAAAAGTTACGGGACAAACCTCCTTCTTCTCGAAGGAGGCGTGGGGAAACTCGAACCCGGACTCTTTAATCTTTTCCCTGCACGGCCCGAACTGAATATTCGTGTGGCCGATTCACTCCTGAAGCGGGCCGAGTTGAGCGGTGCCGAGCTTTTCCTGATCGAGACTCTGGGAAAAGCGGAGAGCGAAGCTTACGGGATTGAAGATACGGAAGCCTACCGGAAAAACCGCCTCGCCTTCCAAAAAGTACTGCGTGAAAAGGAGAAGACAGACGCCTTTCTTCGTTCGCTCGATTCTCAGGCAAGGCATTTGGTGAATTCTCAGCTCAAGCCGTCAGTCCGCCGTTTCTTAAGGGAATTTGAGGCTTACGAGAGGAGCGAAAGAGACGAAATCGCTTTTCTTGCCTTTCTTAAGAAAGAAGCGAAACAGGAACTCGAGATCGATCTGGATCAGGCTTCTCACCAGGCGGATTGGCCAATGCTTGTCCGCTTCCTCCGGCTTCAAACCCTTGAGAGGAAGCTCGACCGCTCCCTTGCAGAAAGAGAAAAGGACCAATTTCTATCGAAGCTTGAGAAGTTTGCGGTTAGTCCTGAACTTTTGGCACGCATACGAGGAATCGTTGAAAAACCGGGAAATTTTCACCCCGGAACGCGCCCGGCCTTTGAAGAACTTCTTGAAGCCCTGCCTTCGAATTTTGATTTTAAGGAATTCAGCCACCTGAAGGTTCTCATTCAATCGGTCGTCCTCCAGAGTGAGCTGGAGGGAAAACGTTTGTTTGGCGAAATCGACAATTTGGCCGAGAGGATTGCAGAGGTCCTTGCGGCCACGGAAGAGGAGAAAAAACTTCTTCCCCTACTTCGGGAGGTTCGCCTCCTGGAAAAGCTTTTTCGCCTTGAGCTGAAACGGGAGGAATTTGAGGCGATTTTGGCGAAGGGGAAAGAAAACCTTCTCCCGTCAACCGTTTGGAGGCGCCTTTTCGAAACCAATGGAAGCAAGGGGCGCCCAGTGGACGCCGGATCGTTCAAGGACATGGATCGACTTTTTGGGCTTGCGGTTTCCTTTTATGAGGGAGCGATCGGCCGCGAGCATTTTATGCGGGAAAATATTTCATCCCTCCTCAGCCGGACCGGTTCAAAACCGGTCGTCCTTGTGACGGGCGGGTTTCACGCGGAAGGGTTGAAAGAATCTCTTCGCGGGCAGGGCCTGAGTTACGTGCGTGTCACCCCTCGGATGAATGGCCTTCCCCAGGCGGACTCTTATCATCGGGCGATGCTTGAGAAAAATAAAACTGCGTCTCAGGTTTCGCAGATTGCGAACCTTCTCAAGATTCAACCGCTGGATCGGCTGATCGCTCAAGCAAACTTTAATCCTCGTTATGTACGCTACCTCGCGGGGCAGCTTGCCCAGGCTTTTCGGGAAGCGGGTTTTGAGGCTGCATCTCTGGCCTCTCACGATCCTGAACTTTTCGCAAGACAGTATCACATTCGGATTCGTGTTACGGGCACGGACGGAAATGTTTTGCCGCTCGTCCGTATTGCTTTTCTTCCTTCTCATTCATTTTCGCAAAAATATTCAAGGCGCTCCGAGGCGCGGAGCCCCAAGGAGGCGCTGAATGAAATCAGGACGAGGGTTGGCCGGGATCCTTCCGAGGCAAACGAGGTCAATTTAAAGTTCGTCTTAGAAACTCTTAAAGAAGCGGTCGAGAAGCCGGACCGTGCCGTTCGGCAAAGGGCTCTGGGGATCCTCTCCATTTTCTTTGCCGAGGCCCCCTCCCTTCGATCCGTCGCTTCCTCCTATCGGAATGTCATCCTGCAAGCGTTTGAGAATGAGCTTCGATTGACGAAGGCCGTGAAAGAGGCGGAAAAAAGCAGACGTAAAATTTTGTTCCACGAGCTTATGCCTCTCGAAATTGCGCTCCACGGAGAAAAGCCGGAGGAAGTATTTCGAGCGTCTCCCACCGCGACTCTGGAGTCTCTGGCGGATTGGATCTTCCAACATAGAACCTCGAGTCCGTCGGATATCCTTGAAATCAGCGTTCCGTACGATACGGGAATGTTCCCTTCCCAGTTTGAACGGGGAAAGTTCGTTGCACTCCTGCTTCATCTTACGAATCTGGCCCTCACCCAGTTTTGGACCGTGGGTAAAATCGACCCTGCGAAGGGAGAGAAGACCATTTTGCGGCGTTTTTCGGACACTCAGGGCAACATCAGACTGAATTATTTTTTTCGTCTATCGTCGGGAATTGAGGAGACTGAGGAGACTCTCCAGGCAGAAAACTTCATTCCTTATCTTTACAAAGTTTTAAAGGGTGCTCAACGGATGACCGAGGGACTCATTATGGCGAGCGAGCAGGAGCGTTACCAGGAAATTTTTCCCGGAGAAAACCCTCCGGGTTGGGGTGAAAGAGAGGTGGCCCTCGCACAGGCATTCCGGGCCCTTCAGCGGCGTTCCATTCGTTTCCTTCGAGATTACGATCCCTTACGGGATCCCAACCGGATTGATCCTCTCCGGGGACCCCAGGAAAGACTTCCTCAGCTTGCGGAGCTTCATCGCGAAATGCAAATGGCCTTCGAAGATTTTCTTTTGGAAGAAGTGTTTTATCCCGAGCAACATCCGTGGTTCTATTGGTATTACGACTCGCCTCCCAATGAAAATGCCTGGAATAAGCGCATCTTGCCTCGGTTAAGGGCCGCCGAGGGAATGGCCCTCCAAAACGAGCCGGGGAAGAAACACATGGTGGGGAAACTCGAATATGGCAAAAAAGTAGGCTTCGAATACGTGGAAGGACTCCAGGCACTTGTGGAGGAGTATGTCGCGGCGGTCGACGCGATCTTGAGCACAAAGTCCTTCACTCTTGCCAAGGTGAACAAAATTTTTGCTTCGGCAGAAATCTCGACGGGATTTTCAGAAGCATTCAAGGAAGCGGGAAAACTCTACGATCCTTTCATTGACACGAAGGTCCACAAACAGGCTACGGTCCACTATCTTCGTCAAGCCCTTCAAGCGCTCGAAGAGCGAAGGATTTTGCCAGCCCATTTTCCCGAGCCAGCCAAGGTGACCCCCGAGGCGATTACGAACATCATTAACTTTCTTTCGCCTCCTCGCCGTCCGAGCAGCGAAGATACCCAAACGGGGCCCCCCACTGTGCGCGGGGAATCAAGGGGAGCACGGCGCGTCACTGAAATCTTGATGGATGGGATTCACGGGCTTGAGGTAAGGACCTCGGAATCCGGGAAGAAGCGGGCAGAGTCCCGAATCGAAGATTCCCGTTTTGCCGTGGTTTCGGTTCCGGTGCCCGAGGGAATTTCCCTGCGAGATTTACGACGGACGCTTCGCGAATCGAAGTTCCGGCAGTTTCTTTCCCGTTACCCGAAAAGGCTCCTCCTTTTGACCTTCTCGGGCGGGGTTCCGGAGGCTGTGGCGGAGAGGATTTATCGGGAATCGGGGGAACGGGTCTTTCTTTTTGGGGGAGAGCACCGGAAGATTACAGAGAGCCTATTTGTCTCGCCGGGCGATTATTCGAAATTGGGCGAAGTGAATCGAAGATTGGCGAGCCGCCTTCTTCCGCAAGCATCCAAACTGAAAGGCGGAGAGCCTCTCAAAAGTCTGGAACTTGGGAAGTTCGCACTCGTGGTGGCCCGGAAGGAGTTTCTCGAGGAACTCCCGCGCCGCATTTCGAAAGAGTTTCGCGAGGTTCCTCTCACAGGCCTCAGCCCGGAAGAGCTTTTACAGGCTTATCTTCATTTTGGGATCCCGATCGCCTCACTTCCTTACGGCGATTTCAAGAATGCCCCGCTGAGAGAGCGTTACCCTGAGCTTTTCTTTGAAATGGACGATTTCACCCAGAGCCTCGTCGTCACCTTCCGTTCCGATGCCCTCGCGCGCATTCGGGCCGCTGTACGCGCGAACCGATTCGCTTCAAGGTCCGCCTAACACCACGGTTGGGCCGGACCCCCAAATAGGCAACTTGACAGAATCTGGGATTCCAGTTATCCTTATTTCGTGGATTCCGAGAAAGGAGAAAAAAGTATGACTCGGATTACCGCCCCGTTGGGCGCGAAAGGGCAACTGACCCTTCCCAAGGAGATTCGAGACGCGCTCGGTCTTCGGGAGAAGGGAGATTTGGTCGGTTTTGTGCTTGATGAGAAATCGAAAACCGTGCGCCTCACCCGAATGGAGATCCGGCCCGCAGGCGAGGAGTACACCGAGGAGGAACTCCGGAAGTTAATGGGGATTGCAAAAGAGCCGGGCGGGAAAAAGTTTCCCTCCGCGGAAGCTTTTCTTCGACATCTCGAGAAACTGTAAGTTTCATGCACTATTACACGACTCCTTCTTTTGAAAGGAGTCTTCGGGGACTTGAGACATCACGAAAGGAACGAGTCAAAAAGGCGATTCGCCTGGCCGTTGCCTTCTTTGAGACCGGTGAGTTTCCTCACGGACTCGGCTTAAAACTCCTCGCGAGCCCCTTCTGGGAAATCCGTGCCGGGTTAAGCGATCGTGTGATTTTTCGTAAAGCAAAGGATCGGATAGAATTTCTGTTCGTTGGTTCCCACGACGAAATCAAGCGGTTCCTCAAACGGTCTTAAACAGAGGCTTAAGCCTCCTCTCCAATTTCTTCTCCTCGCGCTTGACTGCGCACTAGCCCGCCCAAGAGGGCAATCACCATTGCTAGGGATTGCTATCCAGCAAGCGCAGCAAAAACTAATAGGGAGCATTTTCAGAGTGGACGTTGTCTTCCGCCCGGAGCGATGGATAAATTTATCTGTAAAAGCGATGTCTATCACCCTCAGGGAAAAGCAAACCTCTTATTGGAGTGTCCAGGCGATCACTGCGGTTCTAATCACCCTGGTGAGTGGATTTGGGATCGCGGTTCTTCTCTGGAAGCCGGTCGTTCTGCCCGACTACGACGTTACCCGCCCCGCAGGCGAGGTCGAATTCTATTCACGGGACGAGGGAACCTGGCTTCCGCTTCGCGCCGGCGAGACCGTCGGCGCTCATCGAAAGATCCGGACCGGCCGAGGAGGCCGGGTCGATCTGACGATTCCCGGGCAAGCCTACCTTCGCCTTCAAGAAAATTCCTTCCTGGAGATTCGGGCTCCTCAACTCTTCGAAAGAGGGACTGATTTTCGCCTCCACCTGGAAAGGGGGACTCTTCTTGCCGCCACGGATAAGAAGTACGAGGGAAATTATTATGAAGTCACGACACCCGGGCTCACGGCTCGGGCTGGAAAAGGAGGCCTCTTCCGCATTTCGCTCCCTGTGGGCCCCCCGCCAGCGGTGCCGCCGAGTGTGACGGTTCTGCGGGGCACGGTGAAGGTAAGGCCGAATTCAGCGGGGATCCATCGATGGATCACGGTGAAGAATCTTGAGAAAACGGTCGTCGATCGGCAGGGCCGGCCGGGTGAGCCCTATCAGATGTCCCGGCAGGATTGGCGGGAGGTCAAGGAGGCTTACGAACTCGGAATGAAAGAGAGCGGCTTTGAGCGCCGGCAGATGGACTTGTCGAAATCAGCCGGGAATCTTTTTGAGCACGTCTTGGACCACGGGACCTTTTATACGCCGGAGCTCGGGTATGCGCTCAGGGAATTCAGCTTGGACGGCAACTCAGGTGAAGCGCACCTCGAGATCGAGTACGACGTCTTTCCCACGGGAGCGTTTGTGGGGATGTATATGAAGACCCGGGATTTCAATTTGGCCGACTTCGGCGGCCTTGAATTCCAGGTGCGAACAGTTTCCGGAGAAGACGCTCCGTCCAGCTTTAGAATTGAAATCAAGTCGAAGTTCGGTATCGCAAGAACCTTCAAGGCGAGTTACTTTGCAGCGGAGTGGACGACGGTTCGCTTCCCCTGGAAGGCGCGTAAAGATACCCCCATAGCAGAAGTGACCCTCGTATTTTCCTGGGACCGGGTGGGGGACCACAAAAAGGGTTTCCTGGAGTTCCGGAATTTCACTCTGATCCCCCGAGCGGCCTCCGCCCAAACGAACCCGCCCCCCTCAGGCGCCTAGAGAGCGCCCGAATCTCATTTCTAAAAACAGCGGTTTTGTGTTATTTTTGTGATATGAAAAGAGTCCTGCTTTGGAGAGTGGCAACGGCCTTGATGGCACTCTCCTGGAGTGTAGGAGCATCAGCCGACCCGGAGCGCCAGGTCACCTTGAATAAGGTGCAAGGGAATGTAGAGGTGCGGCTCGGTGGAGAGCTCTGGCAGCCGGCCACGCCCGGAATCATCCTTCACGAACGGGATGAAATTCGTACCGACGTTCAATCGGCGGCTGAGCTCATTCTGCAGGAGGGAAACCAGAAGGGGAAGATTGACATTAATGAAAGGACCCACCTCCGGCTAAGCACGCTGATTGTCAATCCAATGACCGGAGCAGAGGAAACCCTGCTTGACCTCGCTCTTGGGAAGGTACGGATTCACGTAGGGAAGCTCGATCCCAAATCGAAGTTTGAAGTCAGAACTCCCACCTCAACGACCGGTGTGAAAGGTACTATCTTCGAGGTTTCTGTGGAAGGTTCCCAGGTCATCGCCTGGTAGCGCCGTTTTAGCACTTTATAGCACCTTCGATCACCCCTTCTTTAAGCCGCGTAGGCAAGCACAGCCAGCCCCTTATGATCAAAATCAGGGAATACCAGCGTCTTTAACGGATATCTGAGAGTAACAAGAGTTAATTTGACAATTTAAGAAGTGGGCGTTATACTTCGGATGAGTTCAAAAAGGGCTAATGAAAGTGTTTACAAGCCGTTTAGTTAGATCATCCAGGCAGGCCAGTGCGATTCTGGTCCTCACCCTCCTCATCACCCAAGGGGACTTCCAGGTAAGCTACGCCCTTTCTCAGATGGTGGAAGAGCCGGTCCTGGTGAAGGTGGAAGCAGTTCACAAGGCCGACTCGCATCTTTTCTCTTCTTTCCGTGGCCTCTTCACACAGATGGGGGAATTTCTCTCGCAGGATCGTGCCAATTTTAAAGGCCTCTCCGGCCAGATCAAAGTCACCCTCGCAAA
>Ga0247727_10008286_pt1 | contig 19371 bp, 11 predicted proteins | sample WisWelCaveWW1625_FD_202498 | JGI IMG/M metagenome (GOLD analysis project Ga0247727, IMG submission 202498) | Biofilm microbial communities from Wishing Well Cave, Virginia, United States - WW16-25 | ecosystem: Environmental > Aquatic > Deep subsurface > Groundwater > Cave microbial mat | place... | reverse complement strand
TCATGTGTGACGATGACAACGGTGCGTCCATATTGTTTGGATACGTCGCGCAATAACACGGCAATCTCATCGCTGGAGCGTGTATCAAGGTTGCCAGTCGGTTCATCGGCAAGGATCAGTTCGGGTTCAGCGATCAGGGCGCGGGCGATGGCGACGCGTTGTTGTTGTCCGCCGGAGAGTTGATCGGGGCGATTCTGTAAGCGGTCTCCCAACCCAAAACGCGTGAGCCATTCAACGGCTTTCTTTTTTGAGTCGGTTGATTTCATGCCATCGAGTGTGACAGGCAATGCGGCATTCTCAACTGCATTCAGGATGGGAATGAGATTGAAGAACTGAAATACGAAGCCGATCTTGCGGCGGCGCAGTTCGGTCAGTTTGTCGTCACTGAGGTCGCTGAGGTTATGCCCGCCGATAATGACGTGACCTTCGCTGGGCTTATCCAGCCCGCCAAGCAAATGCATGAGTGTTGATTTTCCGCATCCGCTCGGTCCCATGATGGCGACGAATTCACCTTCCTTGATCGTGATGTTGACATGGTCAAGCGCGGTCACGGCGGTTGTGCCGGAGCCGTAGGTCTTGGTTAATTTTTCTGTTTGAATGTTGGACATGTTTTACTCCGAATGTAAGAGATGGTGGAAGAATAACCAATTATTGACACCGCTTGCTTTTTTTGTCAAGAGGATAACGCTTCGACTGCGCCGCCTCTACCTGCGAGGCTTCGAGAAGCATTTTCTCCCCCCTTGAATCGGCAGGCTAAAGCCCTGCCTCAGTGCATGGAAGTCCGCTCAAGCGGACTCGCCCATAACTGATAACTGTTCACTGCTTACTGAATTTCCTCATCACCAAATTCATCATCAACCCCGCCCTCCAAAATGCGACCGCCGCCATGCCATGCGCGAGTACCGCGAACACTGGCGGAGTCTGATAAGTGTAATATGTCCAGCATTCGCGAGTCGTGCCCCAGAGTTCAAGATAATATCCCAGACCCGAACCGGCGATGAAAGTCAACAAGGCAAAGCGCTGATCAGTGGGTGTGAGAATTAGGAGAATGCAGAGAATTAGCGCGAGCCAGGTATGGGATTTGTCGAAGGTCGGGGCAATGAAGATCAGCATGAGGGTTAGGAAGGAGGTGAAGGTAAGCCAGTAAAGAGCAGTGATCAGTGAACAGTGAACAGTTGATTTGGTTCGTTTGGCTATCTGGTCAATCATCCAGTTTAGTATTCTTGTTATGCGGTCAATGGATAGACTCGCAATGGGCCAGGCGGGGATGATCCACAGCGGAGGTCTTTCACTTGTGTAATAATGCCAGAGATTCGTCTGTGTTCCCCATGATTCGATCACCAGTCCGCCGCATATCCCGACGAAGATAATGAGAAGATCAGTTTTGAGATTTGCACGCGCAATGATGGTGACGGACATGAATCCAAAGATGCCGAGCAGAAGCCAGTCCATGTAGCGCCACCACTCGCCGTTCCAATCCACATACTTGATGTATTCTTCGGCAAGGGGCCACCAGATGTAGACGATGAGGAAGACCGTGAGCATGAACCCGCCCAACAGGATACTGCTGTCGCGAGTCCAGAAGTGTTTGAGTGCAGCCCGGACGACGGTCATAGCTGGGATTATAGCAGGGCTTAAAAAATCACCAAGAGGTTACAAGCGCCTTGCCTTTTTGTGGCGTGTAACATACAATTAACGAGTTCTTGTCAGGCGGGTATAGCGGTTCGATGGCACTGGTAAACAACTCTGTAGTCGTTACAGGAGGTGTTCGCGGTCAACAAACGAATAGGAACGGAACTGGCAATCCCCTGCTTTAATTCAACTTAAGTACGTTTATTGTTTGAGGAGACAACTATGAATAAAACTTTCTCGAAAGTGTTTTCGCTAGCGTTGATGCTGGCGCTGATGATCAATGCATTGCCCGGTGCCTCAGTTCGACAGGCGCGAGCCTTGTCTGCTGATATTGTGATTAGCCAGATTTACGGTGGTGGAGGCAATGCCGGCGCTACTTTAAGGAATGACTTCATCGAGTTGTTCAATCGAGGAACAACATCGGTTTCAGTAAACGGCTGGTCAGTACAATATGCCGCGACAACAGGAACTTCATGGCAAAGGACTAATTTGCCAAATGTTACTTTGAATCCCGGCCAGTATTTGCTGGTGCAGGAAGCTCAAGGCGCTGGGGGTACAGTAAATCTTCCTACACCTGATACGACTGGCACAATTCCAATGTCAGCAACGGCAGGAAAAGTAGCCCTTGTCAATAACACGACAACTCTTACTGGTTCATGCCCAACAACAGGCATAGTTGATTTCGTCGGGTATGGACCCGGAACAAATTGTTCGGAAACGAGTCCTACCACGCCCAATCTCTCTAACACAACTGCCGCCTTGCGTCTTGCCAACGGTTGTACAGAAACCGACAATAACGCATCTGACTTTGCGAACAGCACTCCAACCCCGCGCAATATGGCGTCTCCGTTGAATCCCTGCGTGGCTCCGGATGCCGCCCCTGAAGTTGCCGGCACCTTCCCCGCGAATGGCGCGACGGATTTCCCAATCAATTCCAACCTCACCGTCACTTTCAGCGAGCCGGTCAACGTAACCGCTTCATGGTTCACGCTTGAGTGTTCGGTCAGCGGACCAAGCGGCGTTTCGACCTCCTTTATTGGGGGACCCACCACGTTTACGCTTGATCCGGGTGTCTCCTTGGTGCATGGTGAAACTTGTACATTAACTGTGGTAGCCAATCAAGTCAGCGATCAGGATGCGAATGATCTGCCAGACAATATGGTTGCTAACTTTGTGGTTGGTTTCACAGCCTTTGATGTTTGTTCAACTTCATTTACCCCGATCTACACCATTCAAGGTAGCGGGCTTATCACCCCGATTCCTGGCATTGTTACGACAAAAGGTGTTGTAGTCGGTGACTTCGAAGGCACGGCCGCCGCTTCCGGTTTCTATCTTCAAGACCTGACCGGTGATAGTGATTCCGCCACGTCTGATGGCATCTTCGTATATACCGGCTCGACCAACCTTGTCAGTGTGGGGCAGGTGGTGCGCGTGACGGGCTTTGCCCGCGAACGCCTCAACCAGACTACGCTCAATGGCTCGAATAGCAATACCTCCGCTGTGCCAGCCGCAAATATCGTCCAATGCGGAAACGGCTCGGTTCTAACGACGGATGTTACTTTGCCTGTAACAAATATCAATGATTTTGAACGTTACGAAGGCATGTTGGTGCGCTTCTGGCAACCACTCGTCATTGCAGAATATTTCAACTACGACCGTTTCGGTGAGATTGTCCTCGCCCTGCCGCTCCCCGGCGAGACGCGTCCGTTCACTGGGACAGCCATTGATGAGCCAGGAGTTGGACCGACGTCTCCAGCCAATATGCGTACTGCCGCGAATGCTCTCAGCCGTATCACCCTCGACGATGTAAATAGCGCGCAAAACCCCAGCGTTCTTCGCCACCCGAACGGACTCGCCTTCTCGTTGAGCAATCGCTTCCGCGGCGGTGACACCGTACAAAATGCAATCGGTGTGCTCGGTTTCGATTTCAGCCTGTATCGCATCTTCCCGACCGGGCAGGCAGATTACACTGCTGTGAACCCGCGTCCCGCCTCACCGGATTCAGTGGGTAACACTAATTTACGCGTCGCGGCGATGAACACGCTCAACTTCTTCATCACGCCGGACTACCCGAATACTACTCTGCCAACTCCGCCTAACCCGCTGGATAACAAGTGCGGTCCGCTCAACAGCGTGGAGTGTCGCGGCTGGGATAGCGATCAAGCCTCGGAATTCACCCGCCAGCGCGATAAACTCATCGCCGCGCTCTCCGGCCTCGATGCCGATATCATCGGCTTGAACGAATTGGAGAATTCCACCGGCGTCGAGCCGCTGGCTGATATCGTCGCCGGCTTGCCGGGCTACGCCTACATCAATACCGGCACTATCGGCACAGACGCGATCAAAGTAGGTCTGATTTACAGAACCGCCAAGGTTGTCCCGGTCGGCGCGTTCCAAATCCTTGATTCTACTGATGATCCGCGCTTCATTGATACCAAGAGCCGCCCGGCATTGGCACAGACTTTCCAGGATTTGTCCAATGGTGCTCGCTTTACGGTTGTAGTCAATCACTTGAAATCCAAAGGTTCTGACTGTAATGATTTGATCCCTCCTGATCCTGATGCGGGCGACGGTCAGGGCAACTGTAACGGCACCCGCACTCTCGCCGCCCAGGCATTGGTGGACTGGCTTGCGACAGACCCAACTGGAAGCGGCGACCCGGACTTCCTCATCATGGGCGACTTGAACTCGTACGCTCAGGAAGACCCGATTGACGCGGTCAAGGCTGGAGCAGACGACACCGCCAGCACCACCGACGATTACACCAACTTGATTTACGATTATCAAGGCGCGTTTGCCTACTCCTTTACCTTCGACGGTCAGGCTGGCTATCTCGACCATGCACTGGCGAATGGAAGCATGGTGGCTCAAGTGAGCGGCGCGGCAGACTGGCACATTAACTCCGATGAGCCGGATGTGCTGGATTACGACACATCCTTCAAACCCGCCGCACAGGATGCGCTCTACGAGCCAAATGCCTATCGCTCGTCTGACCACGATTCGCTCGTTGTCGGATTGTGCACGCCTCCCACCTTGAGCGTGAGCCTATCTCACGCTTCGCTCTGGCCCGCCAACCACAATTACGTGGATGTGGAAGCCTCTTTCGTGACCTCCAACGATGGTGCGGTGGTGAGTCTCGTATCGGTGACATCGAACGAACCGGATGACGGTCTCGGCGATGGCGATACAGTCAACGATATCGTCATCGTGGATAATGACACCATCCAACTGCGCGCCGAACGCTCGGGCGCTGGCACCGGTAGAATTTACACCATTGTCTATCAGGTGACGAATTCCTGTGGCGCGTCGGTAACCGTTACCACCACAGTCACGGTTCCACACAATCAGTAGAAGCACCAAGTTAGAATCAAAGATGCCCGTCAAATGACGGGCATCTTTGATTAATCCGAGACTTTATTTTTGTAGATACACCTGCGGATTTACACAGTTTGGCAGGTGTTCCCCCTTCAACCCGGCGATCAGATTCTTTGCCGCGATCCAGGACATTTTATCGCGTGACGCCTTGCTGGCGCTGGCGATATGCGGCATGATGACAATGTTATCGAGTTTAAGAAGGGGATGATCGAAAGGCAGTGGTTCAGGCTCGGTCACATCCAGCCCTGCCGCGAAAATTTGTCCTCCCTTCAAAGCATTGTGGAGCGCGTCGAGGTCAACGACGGGACCGCGCGACGTATTGACCAAAACTGCATTGGGTTTCATCTTCGATAAGGCTTCTGAGTCGATCAGGTGACGCGTATCAGCCGTCAGCGGGGTATGAAGCGAGATGAAGTCTGATTCTTCGAGCAGGGTTTCAAAGTCCACACTTGTCGCGTTGATGTCGGGACTCGGTTTTGTTTCCAGCGGGTCGTAATAGATCACGCGCATATCGAATCCAACTGCGCGGCGCGCCATCGCTTTTCCGATCCGCCCAAAGCCGACAAGACCCAGTGTTGCCCCTTTCATTTCAACGCCGAGAAGCAACATGGGATTCCACGTCTTCCATTTTTTCTCGCGCACGTAACGATCCCCTTCAAGGATGCGCCGCCCCGCGCTCATCATTAAAGTAAATGCAAAATCAGCCGTTGCATCGGTGAGAACATCGGGTGTGTTGCCTACAGGGATTTTACGCGCGGTTGCCGCGCTCACGTCAATGTTATCGAAGCCCACCGCGAAGTTGCTGATCACCTTCAATTGTGCGTCAGCCGCGTCCATCACTTCGCCGTCAATGGTATCGGTGAGCAAACTTAATATCCCATCTGTACCGCGAATACGCCCCAGTAATTCTTCACGGCTGGGCGGCATGTCGCCGCTCCATAAATCAACGTCACAGAAATCCTTGACGAGTTCAAATCCTTTTTCGGGAATGGCTCGCGTAACAAATACCTTCGGTTTCGACATACGATCTCCAAAATAATTTTTGCGGCACAAGATAGTATCTCGCGCTACGGTTCTGATATGATAACAGAAATGGATACGAATCGTTTCACGACGCACAGCCTGAAAGACCCGCGCATGTTGCGAATATTATCTGCCGCGCTCAAGGCAGTGGACCCGTTCGTCGCGGTGCAAAAACATCTTCCCAAAATTGATGCCCGCGTGTTTGGGTTGGGAATTGGAAAAGCCGCGATCCCGATGTTGACAGCCCTTGCGGAAGCAATTCCACTCTCGGGCGCGCTCGCCATCAGCAAACACGCTTCGACTCTTAACCGGAACCTGTTTCCCATTCTCCTTGGCGGACATCCCATCCCCGACGCGCGCTCCATCCACGCAGGCAAACGCGCGTTGGAGTTTGTTTCTTCTCTAAAAGAAGAAGATACGCTCGTGTGTTTAATTTCGGGCGGAGGCTCGGCGTTGGTCACCGCGCCATACGCAGGCATCACACTGGAAGACATGCAATCGCTCACATCATTATTGATATCCTCCGGCGCGCGGATAGATGAGATTAACACGGTTCGCCGCCACCTGGATCGCGTCAAAGGCGGAGGGTTGGCGCGTGAAACGAATGCAAAGATGATCAGTTTGATCTTGTCGGATGTCATCGGAAATTCCCTGGAAGCAATTGCATCAGGTCCCACTGCGCCCGACCCAACGACGAGGAAAGATGCGTTGATGATTCTAATGAAACATGATATTGCGAAACGAGTTTCAAATTCAATTCTTCAAACTCTGGAGTCTGGGAGCTTGCTCCCAGATTTCCAACAGCAAGCTGTCGGACTCCAAAATCAAAATATTATCATCGGCGATAACCAACTTGCCACGCGTGCGGCTTTCGATCAGGCACAACGCGAAGGGATTCATGCTGAAATATTGACTAACGAACTGCAAGGCGAAGCGCGTGGGGTAGGCGTGATACTCGCAAAACGCTTGCGTGATGAAATTTCAAAACGTCCGCGTCCATTTTGTTTGATCGCAGGAGGAGAAACAACTGTGATCGTTAATGGGAATGGCAAAGGGGGAAGGAATCAGGAACTGGCATTAGCCGCCGTAAATGAATTGCGCGATTTACACAACGTCATCTTGATCGCGTTGGCAACCGACGGCGATGATGGTCCAACGGATGCGGCTGGCGCGGTGGCGACGGGTGAATCCGCTGGGAGGGCAGAGTCGCTTGGGTTGAGCGCGGCAGGCCACTTGTCGAGGAATGACGCGTATCCCTTTTTCGACGCACTCGGTGATTTGATCAAAACTGGTCCAAGCGAGACGAATGTCAATGACCTCACATTTCTGTTTGCCCTGTAATTGACTTTTCATCCCTCCTCGTCTACACTTTCCAACATGCTTGCCCGCGTATTTTCCTGTGCCGTTGTCGGTCTCGAAGGCGTTATCGTCGAAGTCGAAGTGGATTACACCAACGGCTTGCCCGGCGTCACCATCGTGGGCTTGCCCGATACCGCCGTGCAGGAGAGTCGTGAGCGTGTACAAACCGCGGTAAAGAATGCGGGCTTGCATTTCCCGCGTCATCGCATCGTTGTCAATCTCGCGCCCGCCGCTGTCCGCAAAGAGGGACCTGCATACGATCTGCCCATCGCGCTTGGCGTCATTATTCTCACGGGCAACCTCCCTCACGATGCGGTGGATAACACCATCGTCGTCGGTGAACTTTCGCTCGATGGAGTCGTCCGTCACACGCGCGGCTTATTACCGATGGCAGCCACAGCGCGTGCCAATGGATATAAGCGAATGTTCGTGCCCGAAGTGGACGCGCCTGAAGCGGCTTTGATCCCAGACCTGGAAGTGTACCCCGTCAAATCGCTTGCGGATCTCTTCGCCCATTTGTCTGGTCGTCGTTTCATTGAGCCGTATCAACCCTCCAGCGACGAACTCGAGCCGCTATTCATCCCAACAGATTTTTCCGAAATCAAGGGGCAAGACCACGTCAAGCGCGCGCTTGAAGTCGCGGCGGCTGGTGGACATAACGTACTAATGGTTGGTTCCCCGGGAGCCGGAAAGACATTGCTCGCACGCGCCATGCCCAGTATTCTGCCAGAGATGAGCATCGAAGAATCGTTGGACGTGACGCGCATCTATTCCGTTGCAGATCAACTCCCCGCAGGCACGCCGTTAATTCGACATCGACCCTTCCGTGCGCCGCATCATACGATCAGTCACGCGGGTTTGGTCGGCGGAGGAAATATTCCGAAGCCCGGAGAAATATCGCTGGCTCACAGGGGCGTTTTGTTTTTAGATGAATTCCCCGAATTTGGCGCGCGTGTCCTTGAAGTGATGCGCCAGCCGATGGAAGACAAGGTTGTTACCATCAGCCGTGCCAAAGGATCACTCACTTTTTCCGCAAACTTTCAATTGATCGCGGCGATGAATCCCTGCCCATGCGGCTGGTATGGTGATTCGCAAAAGCCGTGCACCTGTGCGCACGCGATGGTGACAAAATATCAAAAGCGGATCTCGGGTCCGTTGCTGGATCGTATTGACATTCACATCGAAGTTCCGCGCGTGGATTATGAAAAATTGAGCGGCGATCGCATGGGCGAATCGTCTGATGCAATACGGGCGCGCATCCAAGCCGCGCGTGATATTCAAAATAAACGTTTTTCAGCCTCGTCATCCGACATCGTCGCGAACGCCGATATGCGCGTCGGGGAGGTAAGGCAATTTTGCAAGTTGCAGGATGAAGGTCAGAGTTTGATGCGGGCGGCGATGACACAGCTCAATTTGTCGGCGCGCGCCTACCACCGCATCCTGAAACTGGCGCGGACTATTGCAGATCTGGCGGGGAGTGAAGATATCCAATCCACACATCTGGCGGAGGCTTTGCAATACCGTCCGAAGATTATGATGGGGTAACAATACACATACAAAGGGCGTGATAAAGAGTACAATAAATCCTAACAGTAGAATTGCCGCGATCAGACTGAAACTTGATAATAATGGAACCCCCCCTCCGGGGTTTAGAGAGAAAGAGTTGAGAAGTGACGAGGATGCCAACAAAGACACCTCCAGTAAGCAAAACGGTCAAAGCAAAATCAGCATCTTCAAAGAAACTCGTTCAAAAAACGAGCATGGTGAAACCCAGCGCGTTGGAAGAACAACTTGCCCAGCGTGAGGCAGAACTCGCCGTGATCAACAGCATACAAGCCGCGCTTGCCTCCAAAATGGACTTTCAAGGAATCATCGACGTAGTTGGAGATAAGCTCGGCGAAATCTTCAAGGATGGGAATGTGGGGATTGCATTCATAGAGAAGGCACGGAACGTTGTTACCTTTCCTTATGTTGTTGAAAACGGGAAACGGCTCAAATACTTTGAACTTACTTTGGATGGGTCAAGTCTAATGCGGCATATCTTGAAGAGACGCCGCCCATTGGTCATCAACACCAAATTTAACGAGCGATTTGATGGAACTGGCGCATTTAATTTTCCAGGGAAAGATCAGCGTGATCTCAAATCCTGGCTGAGTATGCCCTTCTTCATGGGAGACGAAGTGATTGGCGGTATGTCCCTGCGAAATTGGGAGCATGAAAATGCATACACCGAGTCGGATGTGCGTCTGTTACAAACAGTTGCAAACAGCATGAGCGTCGCTCTGGAAAACGCACGCCTGTTCAAAGAGACCGAACAACGCGCCACCGAATTGCAGATTATCAACAATATCGGGCAAACGCTGACAGAAGGTGGAGATTTGGAGAGCATGATCCAGCGAGTGGGCGAAAGAATTCAGGAAGCGCTTAACGTCAAGGACATCGTCATTTCCGTGTTCGATGAAAAGACCAACCGTGTGCTCGCGCCCTATATGGTTCGCAACGGGAAACACGTCAGGATCACGGAAGAAAATTTCGATATTAAGAGATTTAAGCTGGCGATTCGCGCCTCCGCAAGAGCAGTCGGCAGGTCGTGGGTGGTGAATACCAACGCTGAAAAAAGCTGGCGAAAGTTCTGGACACTCGCCATTGAGAATGATATTCCGAAATCCTTTGTGTCACTCCCGCTATTGGCAGGCAAGGAAATGATTGGCGGCGTCACGATTGCAGATTATGAAAAAGAGAACGCCTTTACTGATCTTTCGGTGAATCTGCTTGAGACTATTGCTTCCAATATGGGCACCGCTGTTCAAAACGTCCGTCTCTTCGACGAAACCAAACGTCTTTTCGATGAAGCGCAGGACGCCCGTGCCACGGCTGAACAAGCCAACAAAGCCAAGAGCACTTTCCTTGCCAACATGAGTCACGAACTGCGCACGCCGCTCAATGCCATCATGGGCTTCACCAGCATTGTAAGAAGGAAGGCAGAAGGCGTTCTGCCTGAAAAGCAGACTGAGAACCTTGATAAAGTGATGTCCAGTTCTGAACACCTGCTTGGCTTGATCAATACCGCGCTCGACATCGCCAAGATTGAAGCCGGTCGCATGGATGTACTTCCCGCAAAATTCAGACTGAGCGGGCTAGCTGATCAATGCGCCAGCATCGCCACGCCCCTGCTCAAGCCAAATGTAACATTGGAAAAACAAGCGGACGAAAGCATCGGCGTCATCTTCTCCGACCAGGATAAGATCAAGCAGATCGTGCTCAACCTGCTCAGCAATGCCGCCAAGTTCACGCATAACGGCAGGATCCTGCTGAGTGTGGATAAATTCAACGAAGAAAATGTGAGCATCTCAGTGACAGATAGCGGCATCGGCATCAGTGAAGAAGCGCTCGGTCGCGTCTTCGAAGAATTCCAACAGGCAGACAATACCACCACCCGTCAATACGGCGGCACGGGTCTGGGGCTTGCCATCAGTCGCAACCTCGCTCATTTACTCGGCGGCGATTTGACCGCCACAAGCGAACTGGGCAAAGGCTCGACGTTCACCCTCACCATCCCGATTCAATACGGAAGCAAGCCCGCTTCCTCCGACCCCGAACCTGAATCTGCTCAACAGACCGAATCTCACACTGGAGAAAATTCCACGGAAGTCCATGGAGAGTCTCTATGAAAACGATTCTGATCGTGGAAGATATTGAACTCAACATTGACCTCCTTACTCAATTATTAGAGGATGAATACAATCTGCTAGTTGCAAAGAACGGCGAACAGGGCGTAAGCATGGCGCAGCAAGAAAACCCCGACCTGATCCTCATGGATGTTTCCCTCCCCATTCTAGATGGATATGAAGCCACACGCAGGATTCGCATGACCATGCCATCCACGCCCATCATTGGTTTATCTGCCCATGCCATGAGCGGCGATGAAGAAAGGGCAAAGGAGGCTGGCTGTAACGATTATCTAACCAAACCCATAAAAGAAGAGCTCTTAATCAAAAAACTAAAGGAATATCTGAGGTGACCCATGAATCAAAAGCCAAAAGTTCTCATCGTGGACGACGAACTCTTCAACCTGGATTATCTCGAGCAGGCGCTCGCAGATTCAAACTACCAGATCATCACTGCATCTAACGGGCAGGAGGCGCTGGATAAGATCCAAAGCGAACAGCCCGATCTTATCCTGCTTGATCTGATGATGCCCGTTCTCGATGGTTTTGCCGTATTGGCGCACATCAAGGCAGATCAGGTTTTACGCGATATACCCGTGATTATCATCTCTGCCGAGCATGACTCCAAAAGTGTTGTGAAGGGCATCAAGCAGGGCTCGGAAGATTACCTTACCAAACCGGTGAATGCAGATCTCCTGGTGAAAAAGGTGAAAGAATATTTGGGTTGAGATATGATGGGATAGGAATTTTCGTTGCACCGAAGCGGATGGTTATCTCTTAAGAACCCATTCCTTTTTAATAACCGTTCGATACCACTTGGCGCTGTTTTTCAGGATGCGTTCCCGGGTTTCAAAATTGACCCAATTTTGCCGAAGCGTTGGGCATAACCTTTTACCCACTCGAAATTATCCGTGAGCGACTAGGCGAAGTAACTCGCCATTGGCACACCCTTGCCTGCATGATACGATGCACAGCGGCAACATGGGTTTGGTAATAATCAAGGCAGAACGCGTCATACACTTCACCGTTTTCATCAGAGGCGGTGGAATAACTTGCGCCATTCTCTGTGAAGTACTATTTTGAGCGGCTTGTAATCAAAATACATTCTGCCAAGCACGTCTGCAAGCCCATCGGGAAATTTTCCCAACCCATCTCTGTCCAATTTTTAGGGGTTTTGGTTTTTCAAACACAGTTTGCGGCTCATTATTTGGCGCGCTCAAGAGGACGATTTCACAGTTGTAACAGATGACTGCACTGAAATAATTCAACAAAAAGGTAACACACAGGAAGCCAAATGGAGTTGAGAGACAGGTCTTTGCCAAAAGACGAAAAGTCAAAAAGGAGCTGGTCGGGATTTTGGTTTTCTTTACTCTCAAGACAAGACTGATATTTCCAAATTTTGCGGACGTTGACGAGAATGGCAACGGATTATCCGGCAAGTCATATGGAACTTGCCGCACTCGCGGATAAACGCCCTTCGAGTGAGGTGATCATTGGCGCGGCGGTGACGCTGGTTATCTTTGGCGCGCTGGTGGTATGGGGGTTTGTGAGGTAGGAGAAGAGAGGGATTAGAGATTGTTTGTTAGCGATCAATTTATTATTGAGGCAAAGTAATCTCAACTGGAACATTAAAATCATATAACTCTATTTTAGATGTGCTTGTCTCGACAACAGTATTATTTACTAGAACTGTGTTCGTAGAAATTGAAAACACTGGATAAAGAGTGGCAGGATCAAAATATATTTCACTTCGGCTGACAGCTTGATTTTCAGTTCCCGTGTAAGTTTCCTCGATAAAGAACAAATAATATTGCTTACCATCAAGGTTTTCCAGCCTTGAACCAGATTCGGTTAGAGCATATCCTGTCAAAGTTGATGTTGCCGTTACGACATTTGCTGTAGATACAGAAAAATCAGTAGAATAGCCTGGACTACAAATCCACTCCGAGTTATTTGTTCGATAACAATAGGTGTTATTGAAAAAAACATCTTCCCAAATTAAGCCGTTTTCATAACTCTTTATTGAATATGATTGTCCTGGTGCTTCTTTGCCTTCAACGGTATATGTGCCGTGCCGATCTTGCCCACTACCGCGATACTTTAATGTACTCATGTCGCTAAGTATGGATAAAACCTTACTCTTAATCAACTCCCAATCTTGGCTTGGCTGTATAGTTTGATCAATTTGAACTTGAGCAGATTCAAATGGCGATGAATATTTGGTTAAGGTTTTTTGGTTTTTATCGAAAGTATAAACTGCTAAATCATTCCCCACAAAAAAAACTAACGCTGCCATTCTCTTCTATTTTAGGGAAATTTGCTGGCAAGTCATACTCTTTCATCCTATTAAATTTTAGGTCATATGCCACTAACAGATCTTTGGGATAAGCAAATTTCTGTTCAATGTAATAAAGTTCTTTGCGTTCAGGCAAATATATAGTCGGTATAGGAGAATTGAAGTGTTTATTTGGCATCTCGCTGATCGATTCTGAGCCGCTGTCGTTAATTCTAAGCTTCTTCTCACCAATTACGTTACCAAGTTCATCGTATATAGTATATGTGCAATACACATCGTCCCAGGGCGTAACAATAACAAAGAAGGTGTCAAAATTTTTCTCAGTCAGATCGTCTGGGAAATCGAGATAATGTAATTCTGTGTTATGGTCAACGAATGCCATTTTCCTTTCTTGAAAATTGACAAAGAAAATCCCATAACCCTTTCTAGAGTCCGACCAATACACTGCTGGAAAACGCAACGAATTGATTTCCAATAAAGACCTGTACCCCTCAGGCATTGCTGGCACATAATGGGGAATCAAAGTATCTCCATAAGGCGAATGAATACTATCCTCCCATTTTTCTATCCTAGGCGGATTGCCGGAGAAAATAACACAAGGGGAGTAATTCAGGGTTGATAAAATAGTGCCATCTGATTTAGTTGTAAACCAATTGTTTATACTAAGCTCTCCAGAACCTCCGCTAAAACTGTTGCGTACGCAATCTGACAAGTCAATTTCATTAGTTTGTAGCAAAACCCCATCTTTTGAAATAACTGCGTAAAGGTTTTCGCCTATACCGTACATTGTCCCATCAGATGCAGCACCTATAAATCTTAGATTGCCTGTTTTAATTGTCCATTCTTGTTTCAATCCTACTTGAGGAGCAGGTGTATCAGGCAAAGTAGGGCTTTCAGTTGCCGTGGACTGTATGGGAGTATTGCTCGTTGGATTGTTGTTAGGTAATTCCGTCGCTGACGGTGCGGAACTTGATAATGAACAAGCAATTGTTGCAACAATCAATAAAATTCCCTCAAAGGTTACGTGAAAAGTTCTCTTGGACATGGTCTTTACCTCCTAATGCGCTATTAATCAGAGTTGGTCAACACTACGATTAGTATAAGACTAATCCATTTTGAATTCAAGCGTCGAATTAAGAATCAGGTAATCTTCACGGCTTGATCTCGAATTCCACGCCCGCGGACGTTCCTTGCACTTCGGGGAAGAAGGCTTGCCAGGCGTGCGCGGGTAACACGCGATATTCCCCCGCCTGCAAGGGGATGAGGGTGTACGTCAACACATAGGTTCCCGCGGGGAGATAATCAGCGGTATACAAAATACTTTCGTCGCGGATTTGCGGCGGGTTGAACAGCCACCATCCCCAACCTTCTGCAAACGGATCCTCATCATCGAATTGGACTTGCACTCCTGTTGCATCAATGCCTTGCTGACTTGTGTTGAGATTTTGATCGAGAATCTCCGTCCCTGCGGGGATGAAGTCTTCGAGCATCACGTAGTACGCGTCGTGAGGGAGAGTCAGTGTCAGTTGGGTAGTGAATTGTTGAGTGGAGTCAAGTTGAATGGTGGAAAGAGGCGGGCAGCGCTTCGTCTGCGGGCTACGCCCTCCGCTCAGCGCGAGTACACAATATACGCGGTCAACTTGCATTCCCTTATCCAATGGCTGGACATCTTCCACAGGGCGGTTGAGTTGGAGCGTCGCGTTGTAATACAGGCGACCCAATCCATCTTCGCGATTGATGGTGAGCAGATTCGGCGAGTTGGGGGAAAGAAATTCGAGCGGGACGGTTGCCGTGAGCGGCGTGACCTGAATGCCCGCCACATCGCCGCTCGTGAGCGGACTGCCGTTGAGCGTTGCGTTGAACGCGAAATCGGCGCGCACTTCACCCAAGCCCACCATCGCCGCGTTGAGCGCAAGGATCGCCCACGCGTTGTCATGACCGATGTTCCACATTCGGTTTGCATTGCGGTGCGCGGCGAGATAACGAACCGCACTGGATAAAATTTGATTCGCAGGGTCAATGGACGCGAGCGCGTACACAACCATGGACGTCGTGTAGATCGTAGAGCCTCTCGTAAAGAAGTTTTGACCTTGCGCCTCCCAATGCGCGCTGGAGGATGTGAGAATTGCAGTGGATTCGAGATTGGAAATTAGATCGCGCGAGCGCGTATCCGCGGCGTTGAATTTGTTGATCGTGACCGCGAGCAACGCGATACCCGACGGACTCATGCGGTCGCGCGCATCATGCAGTTGATTGATCATCGTTTCATCAAACGTGTTTGCATGAGCCAGCGCGAACTGGATGAATGCGATCTCATCGAGCGTGTTTGCATCTGTATTGATTGTTATCGCAGGTTTCAAATCGCGCAGATAACTTCCCGCGCGTTGAAGCGCCTCTTCGTTCATCAGCGCGCCCGCCTCACGCGCGCGCAACAGCCCAAAAAATACATACGCGGAAATATACGGGTCGGATCTTCCACCCTTGCCCCACCAGCCCCAGCCGCCGTTCGCGTTTTGCAGGTAGAACAATCGGCTCACGCTCGAATTGAGATTCGCCGTGACGCGGTCAACAAGCTTTGGATCGTTCAAGCCCGCGTTGCTGAGCGCGCGATAGACTTCGACATTTGGCAAAATGTACGAGACGATTCCCTCCGCGCTGTTTTCATTCGGAGTGGGCATCGCCTCCAACGCGGACGTGAGACTGCCAGCCAACGAGGGACTTAACTCCACCTCCAAGCCGCCGCTCGTGGGCGCGAACGTGCGCGGAAGAGAGATAACTTCCTGTTGGGAAGACGCGCCGCGCAAGACTCCGCCTGTGACGAACGCTTGTGGAGACGTGTATTGCAAAATGGGAAGTTTCCCCCACACGGGACGCGTCGAATCCTGCAACGATGGATTCCCGTTTGCTGTCGCAGTGAAAATTAAATCTGCTGATTCCGCCAGCCCCGCTGTGCCCCACCATTCGACGCGTGTTCGTCCATGTGCAGGGACGTCAATTTCCTGTGTCGTTTTATCAGGTTCATCTAGCACAAAGCCTTCACTCTGCAAGTTGACGCTGACACTTAATTGGTTCAACGTATTGTTATTGATGATCGCCGCCATCAACACATGATCGCCGTTCACTAAAAATCGCGGCGTCACAGGTCGGACGAGCAACGGTTTCGTCGAAACAATCTGCGTTTCAGCCTGCCCTACTTTTGTATCCACGGTTAGTCCGCGCACATCTACGTGCCAGGTGGTGAGCGAATCGGGCAGGGTCATCGTTACCTGTCCGCGCCCTTCCGAGTTCGTGATGAGCGACGGATTCCAATACGCGGTATCAGGGAATTCTTCGCGCAGGAATGGCACGTCCCCATCTCCGCCTCCACCACCTCCGCCGCCGAGCGGTCCTGCCGCTTTTGATTCGCTAAGCGCCGCGAGCGAAATACTCGTTTCGATTCCAAGAGGTTGGTTGCTATAAAACTTAGAGAAAATATCCTGCGAGTTCGGGTCGGCAAGCGCCAGCACGGCAAGGTCAACAACAGATAACGAAAACTCGCCTTCCACAGGTTGACCAAGATGATCGGTTACCTGAACATCGAACGTGACATCTTCGCGCGGTCCCGCTTGTTCTGGATCGGATGTCACTTGCACATTCAATCCCAACGCATCTGCCGCGACAGGGATATTTACTATTCCATGCCTGAATTCGTTGCCTTGCCCTAAAACGGTGACGGTCACATAAACGTTCGGCGCGTCGGCTTCGGTGATGGGCAGTGAATATTCCTCGCCGCTTCCATTCAACGTGATGACTTCGGATTTGAACACGATGCCGCGTTCAACGGTCACGAGCGCGAGCGAATTCGTCGCGAACGGATTCGGGATGAAGATGGTCGCCGTCTCACCCGCGTTGTATGTGTCCTTTCCCGCTGTGAGCTGAAGTTTGTTGTTCTCAAGTTGGGGCCACGCAGCTGTCCCTGTGCCGCCGACCCAAATTAAAGTTTGTGTACGCGCCCCGCCACCCGAAACATCGAGCATGTACGTCCCAGCAGTGGGCGGCACGAACGAAAGCCTCGCCCTGCCATCGGGTCCTGTTGCGAGATTACTACTGCTCACGGGCGTGTAAACAGGCACGTAACTCACGCGGCCATCCTCGTCCGTCTCTTTTTCCCAACGCACTTGTTTGAATTCCGCCGCCAGCGTTTTATTTCCAGATGGATTTCGCGTCCAATCCACGGTGAGCACATCGAACCCGATCGCGGACTTCGCTTTGCCGATCCATGAATCGGACCTCAAGCCGATGTAAAAATCGGCGGGATGGACGCGCACTTCAGTCTGCGCGCTGACTGGAAAACCTGACTCATCCTGCACGGTGACTTCCAACGTGACGACCTGCCCCGCTTCCGACTCAGGGACGGCTGGCAACTCAATGGACAGGGTTCCCTCAGGGGTGGTTTGACCCGTCGCGTCACTATCTGCTCCCACTTCAGACGTTAAGGATGTGGCAGTCCACCATTGGGCGCTCAGCAAGCCCGTCCGAAAGCCTGGGATATGAAAATAAGCGGTTCGCGTGTACATGTACCACGAGACATCCACATCCCCCGCGGGCGCGCCGAAGAAATATTGCGCGTCCACAGTAGCGGTTGTCGAATCGCCGAGTTTGATTTCATCGTTTGCGAAATCCACACTCAAATTGATTTCGGGTTTGCGATACTCCGCCACTTCGAAGCCGAAATAAAAATCCAGCGCTTGATTCTGGATTGAATAATATCCAGGAGCGGCATCTTCAGGCAGTTCGATCTCACCGTTGAACGTGCCATACGGTGAAAGGTTCGCGTTGATCGTGGAAATTTGCGTACCATCCCAGCTTGTGATGTTAAGGGTAATTTCATTAAGCGGCGGCAATTCATAACGCCCGTTGAATGCCTGCCGTGCCACGCCGCGGAGATACACGGTCTGCCCGGGGCGATAGATCGGGCGGTCTGTGTACAGATAGATCTCGGTGTGCGGCGGCTCGATGGTTTGTGAATATCCAAAATTTCCGGCGTTAGTGGCTGAATTCCAACTGTTGATCGCCAACCCAAAGTTTTCATCGCCGGGCTGACCCATCACGGCATACACGGGCCCATCGTACGGATTGATCGAGCCTTGCCATAATCCGCTCGCATCGGTGACGCCAGAACCAAGCGTATTGCCCGCGCTATCATAAATCACGACTGGCGCGCCGGCTACCGGGGTTTGTGATGGCAAGTCCACCGCCCAGACCAACGCTTCCTTTGCGCTTCGTTTGAACGTGAGATTCACCTGGCTTGATATGACAAAATTAACAACGACTGCTCCACCGCCTCCCCCGCCGCCTTTGGGTGCGGGGTCAGCCTGACGCGACCTGGAGGAATTGACAACATCTCCCTGCGTGTTCGCCTGAATTTGCGGGGATCTTATGTCCACGTAATACACACCCGGCAATAACTGATTATTCTCCGCGGTGAGGTTGAAATTCACGGGCTGTGCCGTGTTTGGGGACAGATCGAATGATTGTGAATAAGTGATGGCGCTTTTGGGTTGGTATGCATAAAGGGTTTCATAGGAACTTTGGAGTGTGAAGAAATCAGGCAGAGGCAAGGGCTCGATGGCGACATCCGCAGTTTGTATGTTCGTAGCATTTGCATACAACACGGGATTATCGGGCCGTATGAACGCGGCATTGGAGATGGATTGAAAACTCAATGCGGCGGGAAGCGGCGGTGTGCGAAAATTCAACACATACGGATCGCCGAGCGACTGCCCCCACTTGTCTTTGATGGTTCCAGCCAGTTCGATGACGTAATTTGTGTCGGGAAGCAAAACGCCATTGACAATCAGGTTCCTTCCATCTTCGTACGCATTCACACCGACCCGAAAATTGTCCACGGAGGGGGTTATCGTTACGGCGTTCTCATAATCACCCTCGGCAGGCGGCGCGCTAAATTGAAATTCTACAGAACTTCGATAGGGGGTTGCCGCGGTCACGGCGAAATCGGGAAAGGTATTCAACATCCCG
>Ga0247727_10008285_pt1 | contig 19371 bp, 21 predicted proteins | sample WisWelCaveWW1625_FD_202498 | JGI IMG/M metagenome (GOLD analysis project Ga0247727, IMG submission 202498) | Biofilm microbial communities from Wishing Well Cave, Virginia, United States - WW16-25 | ecosystem: Environmental > Aquatic > Deep subsurface > Groundwater > Cave microbial mat | place... | reverse complement strand
TACTCATGGATCCACCTTTTTCGTTTGCGACCGCTGCCGTCAGGCCAATGAGTGTTCGCTTCATGACGTTTCCACCTTCGGGTTTCGAGGACGGGCCAAACCAAAATAGTCCGCTCTTTAATAAAACGAACGGGGCCGCGAATTGTTCACCGCCGCGGGCCACCGTGAGGTCGGTCGCCATCTTGGACCAATTTCCAGAGGCATCGACGATGCAGAAGACCTTACGTGCCGTCATTTTCTCTCCCGTGATTCTCTTCTCCGCCGATGTTCGACTTCGTTGTTCGGCCTGCCCTGCCTTCGCGAATCCTGCCCGCCAGTTGCCGACGGCTTCGCTGGTTCGGAGCGCGCGGCTGTACATGCGCAGCGAACGGACGGACTGGGCGACCTTCAGCGTCGGCGACCCGCCTGCCCCGACGCGCGTGCTGGGATTGGGCGCTCGCAGCGTCGGGCTGAAACGGCCCCAGCCGAACTGACGCTGCTCGCCGCCGTCGCAGAGCACACCGTTCACGACGAACGTTAATGAGCTTTGGCCCGCCGTCCACGGTGATGACGACGTGCTGCAGCTTGCCCGGCTTGACCGCGTCGCGGTCGCACTCCCAACTCGCCTCCTGCCGGCCATCGTTGAGCACGAGCTTGATCGTCCCCTCCGTCGTGACGATGGCGAGAATGCCCTGGCCGGTCTCGGACCGGCTATCGAGCAGCACGTGGCCGGGCGCGGGCGCGTCGAGTTTCAGCCACAGGTCTAGGCTGAAGCCCGCGCGCAGGTCCTTGCCTCCGTGATCGGGTCGTCGGCTGTCGCGCTCGTGGAAATCCGGCAGCTTCTGCATCGCGAGCTCGCGTGGCAGGGGCTTGTCGCCGGACAGGTCCAGCACGAGTCCCTCGGTCGCAACGGCATTGTTGTCCCATTGGTTGAATAAGCCCTGGACCAGCTTCGATGGGATTTCGTGAACGCGGCCAATGTTCTTCTGCGTCTCGGTCACGAAGAACTTGCCGCCGTCCTCGACGAGGTCGGGATAGCTCATTCGGATAAACGGATCGTCGTCGTAGAGCAGAATCTCCGGCTGCGACCAGTGGATGACCTTGCCGTCGGGCGAATCCTGCTCGCGGCCGGCCACGAGCCAGGCCGGGTTGCGGTCGTTATAAGGACTGCCGGAGCGCCCGCTGAGATCCGCCGCCATCTTGGCGATGGCTGGTCCGCCGTGGTTGTGAAACCAGTAAAGAAACTTTCCGTTCGACGTGCGCCACGCGAAGTTCGCCGCGCGCGGATGTTTGATCCGACGTCCGCCGGGCGTGTAGCTCGCGTAGACCGGCTGCGTCCAGTTGCGACCGCCGTCGCGACTGTAGGCGCACGCCGGCCAGCCATCCACGGTTCGATAGACGCAATAGAGCGAGCCGTCGCTGAGCGCGACGATGCTCTGCTCCTCGGCGACACGCCCGCCGCCCGGCGGTGTCCGCAACCCGAGGTCACCGTCCGGCAGCGTTTCAAACGCAATCTTCTCCGGGTCGCGCTCCGTGAGGAGGTTGGTGCTCTTCAGAAACGCACCCTCCGATTGCGCGAAGAAGCCCGCACCCATCGCTCCAACCTTGTGCAGCACGCAGATCGCCGAGTCGCCGTGGACGAGCGGCCGGCCGACGTTCCAGAAGAATCGCAGCTTGCCGCCGTATACGTTCTGGCGGTCGCACGCGAACTCGCGCACCGGCACTTCGAAACGTTTCGCCGACCAAGTGCGGCCGTGGTCATCGGAATACTTGAAGACGTAGTGGCCGAGCGAGTCCACGCGCTGGTAGACGCCGTTGTCCTCGCGCTTCACCTCACGCACATTGTCGGTGTTGTGATTGTAGAAGGCATAGATGCGACCGCCCGGCACCTTGAGCAGCACCGCGTAGCTCGCCTCCGGCCCGCCGGCCGGCTCGATGTCTACGGGCTTCGCCCATGTCCGGCCGTGATCGGTGCTGCGCATCGAAACCACATGCTGGCCGGAGGCGCCCTCGACGCCTTTGCCGGTGGTCATCACGCACAGCCAGGCGCCGTCGTCGGTCTTCACGATGTACGGCTGGTCGGCGTAACCTTCGCTGGGAATGCTCCAGCCATTCGAGAGGTGCCGCGGGTCCGGGACGGGCGATGCGGGCGGCCCTGCCGATGATCCAAAACGTGCCCCAACTGCCGCCGCCGCCATCGCTACACAGCACATCAACCTGAAACAACCCGACAGCGCCGTGCCGCGTCCAACTTCCACCTGATTCGCGTGAGGCTTGTCCTGGCCGAAAGTCATCGTTGGCATTCCTCCATGATATTCGCGCCGGGAAACTTGGCGTCGATATGCACCTCTTCGCCACGCGCCGGCGCGGCGCGCGCGGCAACCACTCCGGCGAGGAAGCGACGACGGTTCATCGTGGGTTGGTTGTTGGGTTTCACTTTCGCTGTCCCTTGATTCGCATTTTGCTATCTCCACGCGGTGGCCTGCACCGCCGAACGACCAAGCTCACTTGCCGCGGCGGCCGGTGACGGCGGTTACAACTTCCACGCCGCCTCGCGAGCCTGTTTCGCAACCTCCGTGTCGAGCGCATCTGCGCCGAAGAACGAGTAGGACGCCGCGGCCAGCAGGTGCGGGCGCCATTCGGGACTCACCCAGCCGCAGTTTTCCCACGCGGCGACGGGAAACTTGATCCGGTGCGGGTTCCAATCCGCCTTGAGGGAGACCAAGCGAAATGCTTCACGCACCAAGGGCCGATGGTCCGCGAACTGTTTGGCGAAGGCGAAAACCTTGCTGGCGGCCTCGTGTCGCCAGGGTTGACTGATGAGCTGGGGACCTCGCGCGCCTTCGATGGGATCCGCCGTTGGATTGCCGCCCGGCCCGAACGACAGGTGGGCGAGTATCTCCTCGACCGCTTGGTCCGAACGCTCTGGGATCTTCGCCCCGACGATCTCGGTGATCTGCTTGGGTTCTTTGAGCCAGTTGTTGCGCGCCAGGGATGACCGATAGAGGCACATCCAGCCGACCGCTTGCAGGAGAATAAGCAACCGATTCTCGACTTGGCCGCTGGCCTGGAAAGCGTAGTGCAGCGCGTTCGCCGCGGTGTTGGCGTGGAGCGGCGCCGCATTCTTCTGGGCGCACATGATCATCTCGCCTGCGGCCAGGTGAACGGCGTCCCAGACGGCTCCGGCCTTGGCCTTGCCCTCGGTAAGTTGCGTCACGGTCAACTGGCACGCAGCATCAACCTTGCGCTCCCGGATCAGGACCAGCAGGTCTTTCGTGAGGTCGGCGTCGGCCCCGGCCTCAGCCCAGCCGGCCGGCAATCCATCGAGGGCCTTGCGCACCCGCTCGCCATTCGCCGCGTACGGCTGGCCGCGCAGGGCTTTGTCCTGCCCGACGATGCTCGCCACCACGACGCGCAGGATCGGTTCGGCGTGTTGCCAGCCGACGGTCTGGAGCGGCCGCCAACAGTTGGCAGTCCAGATGGCGAAATGCCCGATGAAGGTAAAATCGCGCGCCCCATAGTGCCACACGAGCTCGGCCACCCGCGCCGCCCCCTGCCCACGCGTGACGGCGACGATGACCCGCTCGGCCCGCTCCCCGTCGAACGCCTGCATGGCGGCGTGAAACTCCTGCTCGGCCTGGTCGGCGGACGGAAGTTTGCCCGCGAGCGGTTTCAGACCCGTGAGCGGTTTCCGGCTGGACGCGAAGTCCCCGCGTTGCTGGTGGAACTTGAAGCTGTCCAGCGCCCAAAACAAGGGCAGGAGCCGTTCCTGGGCCGGCAGGTCCAGCGACAGTTCGTGCGCGGAGTGGAGCACGGCGAGCGGGTGGCCAACTTGGTTGGTTTGAATGTGGTACAGCGCGGCCATGAAGATGCGGTACGGCACCCCCTTGCGGAGCTGTTCGACCATCATGGCGACGCACTTCTCGCGCGGTGTGTCCTCGATCAGTTTGACGATCGGCTCGAGGTCGGGGCCAAAGCGGACCAGATCCGGAGTGACTTTGGCCTCGTCGGCATTGGCCGGACTGAGGGGAAGCAAGCCAGCCCACTCGCCCAGGCCAAACACCGTGTCCGCGGTTGCTCCTGCGTGCAAGAACTGTCTTCGGGTCTTCTGACGTGCCATTGCGTCCTCCAGTGTCGATGCCGAGCGCGCATTCCGCTACTGGGGGCTCGAAGACTCGACCCCAGGCACCCGGCGTGACATTCCGAAATACTCCCTTGCCTCGGTACGTCCCAGGGCGTGGAAGGCGTAGGCCGAAATGCTCACGAAAATGAGGCTGACGCCGACCATATACATCCTCCCCCACCATGGAACCGGTCCGTCGCTTCCCCGCAAGTCAGCAAAGGGTATTAGCACAATGAATCCCGCGAAGCACAAAACGAAGATCGCCGTCACCCCCCGCGCGGTCCACCATGCCCAGCGTCGGGCCAATAGCACACCGCAGTGCAGCAAGAGCGCCGGCAGGAACAGGACCGAAGTCCAGTAAAAGATCCTGCCCTCTTGCCGAAGCAATCCATCGCTCGTCTCCAGCGCGCAAAACGCCAGAAAAAGTATGTTGCCTGCGACCACGGCGCGCACCGGCGCGGGCATGGAGAAGCCACCCCACCGTCGGAACCCGAGCAGGAGCGCAGCCAACCCGCAAAGGACCAAGACACCGGCCAGTGAAACAACCACGACGCCGAGGTTGGAAATGGTTCCTTGTTCCAGCCACTCGACGACGGCCGGGAAGATCAAACCAACGCCAACCATGACGGTCGCCGATCCTCCGGCAAGAAGCAGACGAGTCATGTATGTTCTCCGGGCCGAACGACCAAGCTCAGCAGCGGCGGCCGCGCGCTGATTGGTTGAACCCCGCTGAACAGCAGCGCGGCCGCCGTCTGCTGTAGCGCCTGGCTCGGCGGCGCTTTTGCCCGTGCACACGTACTGACCGTCATCTTGGCGAGGAGGCTTCGGGCGCTTCGAGAACCCACTCGACCAGCGCCTCAAAGGGAACGACCTTCTCCTGGGCTTCCGGCCAACGAAGCGTACCCGATCCGACGAGGAGGATGGATCGCATCCGCTTGGTCTTGAGATCGTAGACACCTTCCCCTTTGAGTTTCGTCTCCTGAACAGACACGAGCTTGCTCCCCATGCGATGTGCCGATGAGATTCGTCCCTCATAGCGCAGCCACGCCGCGCCGTCCTTGATCGTTCGGACCTCGGCGTTGAGACGAACGCCGGTGACCCAATCCGGCTGGGGCGCGTGTTGATAGCACAGCGGAGAGGTGACGCGAGAGAGTTTCTTCGCCGCCTCATCGGGTAGCGTCCACTTCGCCCCGGCAACGGCTTCTTGCGGAGCAAAGGCCTTGAATTCCTGCTCGGACAGAGTCACGCCGGAAATGACCGGACTCTTGGCATTCATGAATTGCAAGGCATCGTCGGACGTGCGGACGTATTCGGCGAGGCAAACGCTGCCGTCGCGCATCACCCCCTTCCCTCGATAGGGATGGAGTTCCACGGGCTTCACCTCACGCGGCTTGACGGGGCCGAAGGCTTTCAAAGCGTCGTCGATGACCTGTTTCATCCGCCCGAAGTCATAACCTTTGAAACCGCCCAAGACCTTTCCTTCCGGCGAATAGATACAAGGACTTCCTGTCGCCGGGTTCTTTTTCAGGAAGGGTTGCAGAAATTGCGCTTCCTTGGTCTTCGCGTCTTCTGCCTTCCAGCGGTCCACTGCCACGGGAACCATCGTGCTCGCGATCCGGTCGATGATCTCATCCTGGGTCAACACGTTCTCACGGAACATGCGTGCAAACGTTCAGCAGTCACCCAGAGGGTCGCCCGCCTGCATGTAGAGAAACACGGGCCGGTTTTCCTCTTTGGCCAGGCGGAACCCCTCGGACACGTCCGTGACCCAGGGGATCCTCTGGAGCTTGAACAGACTGTCCGCCGAGGCTCGTATGGCGTCCGCCTTCTTGCGCAGTTCGGACCCCTCCTCGTTGCGTCCGTCCTGACCCATGAGCGCCGCGGGAGCGAGGAGCGCGGAAATCAGGAGGGCGACGCATGGCCGCATCATAGTCGAATCTGTCCCTGCTCTGCACCAGGGCCACCGCGCCGAATCTCGACACGCGCGCCCTGACATAGTGGATAGCCGCGCAACGTCTGCTCAATGCCGGCGAACAAACGCTCGGCGTCGGGCCCATACATGAACAGCGTCGTCTCGCCCGGCTCGATCTCGTTGCCGTCGAACTCACCAAGCCCGTCGCGCTCGATGACCGCAGTCAACCTGTCCTCGATGGTAGCCATGTCACACTCCGAAGATGCTCATTGCGTTGTTCCAGGGCGGCTCGGACCGGCGCCGGGCTGATGAATGTTCTCCTTCTTGCCCTTGTCGAGGATCTGTTGCCGCGAGAGTTTTTCAAACGTCTTACCGAACTCGGACAGGGCAGACTCCATTGACTTGGACAAGTATTCAGGGCTGGCCTTGGTGTCCATGACGACCGCTTCCGTCCCCAGGCGGGCTGGCCGAACGAACAGCAACCCGGGCGAGTTGGGCAACTTGTACTTCGCGATCTCCGCCGAGCCCTTGTCCAACCGGACAAAGAAGAACTCGGTGCGGAACCGCTTCAGTAGGGCCGGGTCGCCCACCACTTTCTCCAGCGACTTCGAATTTTCGCTGCCATCCGTGATCAGCAGCAGGGCGGGCTCGGCGTCAGAGTGTGCGCGGACCATCGCCCCGCTGAGCGACTTGTTCCAGGGAACGAGGGATGCTTCGGGCGCCTTGCCCGGATACATCCTGGCGACGTTTTCCATCTGCGCGAGGATGCCGGGTACGCCTCCCTCTTCTTTCATGAAGACGGGATAAAGACGGGCTCCCTTCTTAAACAGGACCTTCTCGCCAGTGGGATCGAGCAGGAAGAAGTCGATGTTCAGGCGCGCCGGATTCCCACTGAGCGCGCGGTCCAACTTGATCAACAGCGCGGCGTGGTCCGTGTCCTCGTGGGAATTGAGCCGGATGCGGACGAACTTTTTCGAGGCTTCGATCACTTCGGGCCGGGAGAGCAAACTGCCCTCCATCGCTGCGTAGCCCTTTCACCACATGCCCGGCACGCCCTCGCAGGCGGGGGCTCCGAAGGCGAGCAGGATCGGCCGCTCCGTCCGCTTGGCCTCCGCCAGCGCCTGCGGCCAGTCGCACAGCCAATCGATTTGCTTCTTGGCACCCGCGACCTTCTCCTGGGCTGTGGCGGTCAAAGCGAAGCCCGCCAGCAGTACCAGCACCGTGAACAGCTTGGTCTTCATCAAACGGTCCTCCTTACTCTTCGTTGGAAAGGTGTTCTTCAGCGTGACTACTCCCTGCGTGTCGCCACTCGACCACGGCACCGGTCGGGCGGTCGGATTTGTCGTAGGGCGGTGCCGAGCGGTATGCGCCGCTGAAAACCAGCAGCAACGATCGCATCGTCTTGCGCTCGACGTCGTAGAGCGCGGTTCCTTCCGCCGACGCCCAGGCGTAGCTGTGCTTCTCTTCGTGCACGTGATCGGTTTCCCAGACTCCGGCGAAACGAATGCGGGCCTTGCCTCGCTCGATCGCCTCGACCTTTGCCGTTAGCGTCGCGACTTTTGCTTCCTCCGGCTTGGGCATTCCGCTGTCGTCGCCCGGCACGATGGCGCGCGCAAACTTCGCTGCAACCACTTGGGGAACAGCCCACTCGGCGCCGACTTCGGCTTTCGGCGGCATCAGGGCGGCCCACTCTTTTGCGATCAGAGTGAGGCTGTCGATCATCGGCGGGCCGTCGGGGCGCAGGTTGCCGTCGTAGAGCCAGAGGCTGTTGCGGTTCAGTGCTGCCGGTGCGCGTTGCTGTCCGCCGCCAAGCATGAGCCGACCATAGAATGCCAGCGTTACGCTGCCGTCGGTCGCCACCCCGACGCCGCGATGGAGCAACGGGTCGGTCGCCGTCACTTCACGCGGCTTCACGTGGCCGAACGCCATCAACCCAGCGGCGATCGTGTCGAGGACTTCCCGCGTCCAGGAATCGTCGGACTTGTAATTCTGGTGGCCGGCCAGCACTTTCCCGTCCTGCGACACGATCCAGATGCCCTGGTATTGATCTTTCTGTTTCTGGACAGAGCGGAACAGGTCGCCGCCGGCGTCCTTGGCAATTCGCACGTTGTACAGGTTGACGGCGACCGGCACGCAGTTCGTGGAGACCTTTTTGATCACCTCGCTGTTGGACAGGGGGCCCGCACGGAGCCCGAGGGCGTAGCCTCAGCAGCGCTCCAGCGGTTCAGCGCCGGTTACCCAGAGGAAGATGGGTCGGTTCTCCTGCTTGGCGAGCTGTTGCCCTTCCGCCAGGTTGAGCACCCAGGGGATTCTCCGCCACGATAGCTCCTTCGGCGCCGGCTTGATCGCCGCCGCCTGTTTCTCCGGGTCGGCGGGAATCGGAGCGGCCGGTTCCTGGCACCAACCAGCCAGTCCAGTGAAGAACACGATCACGCTGACAATAGAAACTCGATTCATGAATCTCGCTCCATTCGGTTTTTCGATCGGGCCGATGGGGTCGGGTGCCGTCTCGGCCAGTAACTGGCGGTTCAAAACTTCATGACGTTGAGGAGCGGGAAGAGTTCGCTGTAGAGCTTCCAGGCTGCGGGCAATCTCTTCTGAACCAGAAGGAAACCTCCGTAGCGCGCCTTCCGGTTAAGCCACGGGATCGCCCCCCAGGCGCCAGCGCAACTGAACTGCACTGGCTCTCCTTCTCCTTTCCTTTCTTCATCGAGGAGGTCTATCCACCACGTCAGTCCATAGGCTTTTGGCGTGGGCTTGAGGGCAATCGACGTGAACGGAGCACCCTGCGACTGATCCTTCTGCATTTCGGCGACCGCCGCTTCGGAGAGCACGCGGCGGCCTTTGAAAACGCCGCCGGCCAGGTGCATCTGAAGCAGGTTACCGTAGTCTTGCAGTGCGCACTTGGCGCCGCCGCCGATGCGCGGGTTCTTGGTCTTGCCGTAGGTGAACGTCTTCATCTCCAGCGGTCCGGCCACGCGTTTCTCGAACAACGTCGCCCAGTCCTGGCTGGTCACGATTTCGGCGATCCGCCCCATAAGGTGGTAGGAAATCGCCGGCTGATATTGCTGCTTGGATCCGGGAGCAAAACTCACGGAATCATCCTGGGCGATCTCATTGACCGCCTGTTCGAGGGTCAGGCCGTTATCCCGCTGCGGCGCGGGGATCGAGCGATGATTGGCCGGCATGCCGTGCGTCTGCGCCAGCAGTTGGCGGATAGTGATGGCCCCGCGCACCTTGCCGAACTGCGGCAGGTACTTCTTGATCGGGTCATCGAGCTGAATCAACTTGTCGCCGACCAGCGTCATCATCGTCGTCGCCGAGGCGATCTTGGTCGCCGAGGCGAGCAGGTGGGTTGTCTCGGTCGAGTCCGCACCGAAGGCTTTCTTGTACAGCGTTCTGTCGGCGGTGCAGAGCAGCAGGCCGACGCCCTCGAACACTTTGTCGTCGGTCGTGTCCTTGAGACGACGCTTGATCTCGCCAAAATCGGGGCCGTCGGCCGCGTTCGCGGTCCCCGGTGTGAGCCAGGGGCTGGCGGCGAGGCCCACGCCCAGTGACGCGCCCATCCCCACGAGCGCTTGCCGACGAGTCATCTTCTGCAGGGAACTCATAGAGCTTTTCCTCCGGTTATGGACGGCGATAACGCACCATCGTTCACCATAAGACTAAGAGTTCGTCAAGCCGTCGGTGCGCCCGGCCGCGAAGATTTCGCGCACGACTTCTTCGACTTCGACATCCGCAATTGAAATGTCGGCCACCGGCAACTCCGCCAGTAACCGGCTGGCAACGCTGGTTGTTTCCGCCCGCGGAACTTCCAGTCGCACCAGGAAACCGTTGTGCTCGACGACCTTGCCGAAGCGTTCCAGCGCTTCGACGGGCAGTTCGTCGGCGAAGGTCACGGTCAGCAGCTTATTCTCAGCGTACTGGCTGACCAGGGCCTCCAGGCGGCCGTCGAAGATGAGTTGACCATGGTCGATGATGATGACCCGATCGCACAGCGCCTTCACGTCGTCCATGTAGTGGCTGGTCAACAGAATGGTGATCTGGGTGCGTCGATTATAGTCGCGCAGAAACTCCCGGACGCGCTTTTGCGAAACCAGATCGAGCCCAATGGTCGGCTCATCCAGCAACAACAGTTGTGGACGATGCAACAACGAGGCGATCAACTCGCATTTCATTCGCTCGCCGAGCGACAGTTTGCGCACCTGAGTGGTCAGCAGGTCGCGCACCCCGAACAGCTCGACCAACTCGTCGAGGGTCGCGCGGAATTGCGCCTCGGGCAGTTCGTAGATTTCCCGGTTGAGCACAAACGATTCGAGCGCGGGCAAGTCCCACCAGAGCTGGTTCTTCTGGCCGAGCACCAGCGCGAACTGCTTTTGGAAGACCGGCTCACGCTGCCACGGCACGTGCCCGAGCACTCGCGCTTCGCCGCTGGTTGGATGCAGCACGCCGCTCAACATTTTCAAGGTCGTCGTCTTGCCGGCGCCGTTGGGACCCAGAAATCCGACCAGCTCGCCCGGCTCGATGGTAAAGCTCACGTCGGCCACCGCCTCGACGTTCTTGTACTCGCGGCGAAACAGCCCCTTCACCGCGCCGGCCAGGCCGGGCGCTTTGACGCTGGTGCGGTAGACCTTGCGCAGGTTGTGGGCGGTGATGATGGGCATGGTCATCGCCAGTGATTGACGACGTGAACTTCATTGGCAATCGGAAGGCCAGCGGCGATGAGCTTAGAGAGGGCTCGCACGATATCTGGGGGCTCCATGTCTTTGCCGCGGATGTTGTCCTGGTAGCAACCCGACCACCGAACCACCGAGCCACCGTTCATATTAACTGCTCGCACTCCCGTAATGCCGGAGCGCAAAGTTCCAAAAGCGGTTCGAGAGGGTGAGGAACGCCGCCGCGGTCAGCAAGGCATAGCCCAGCGAAAACGCATCGCCGCGTCCGAGCAAAAAACCCACGGGCACGGTGGTGAAGAACGCCACCGGCAGGACGAACGTGAGCAGCATTTGAAATCGCTTCGGGTAGACGTCAAGCGGAAACTTTGCGATCTGGAAGAACGGCTCGAATGCCGCACCGGCCGCGTCCAGTTTCACGATCCAGATGGTCAGGGTGACGATCATGAACCAAATCGAATAGGCAATGAGAAAGCCGCAAACCACCACGATAGCCCAGGCCATCACGTCGAACAGCCCCGGCCAGTGCGGTTGGTGCGCCAGGCCATAACCGAGCACGGCGCAGCCGACCGGGAGGTTAAACACGGCGTTGGTATCAATGTAGCGCGTCGAGGAGAAGAATTGGGTGTTGACCGGTTTGGTCAACACCCAGTCGAGTGTTCCGTTGCGCACGTAGGAGTTGAATCGCCACATGTTCGGGCCCAGCAGACCGTAGAGCGCGTTTTCGAGCAGCACATAGGTGCCGTACAGCACGTACATGTCCCACTGGCTCCAGCCGCGCACCGCACCGACCTGCTGGAATACGAAGGTGATGAGCAGCAACGACGAGGCGGTCCAAACGTTGTAGACCAACATGGCCACCAAAAACTGGCCGCGATACTCCAGCGCTCGCATCAAGCAGTTGCGGACGAAGGCGGCGTAGAGGCGGAGGTAGCGCCGTAGCACGGCTAACCGCCGAACCCTTCGTACACGCGCAGCCCGCGGTTCCAGACGAAGCGCGCCAGCGCGTACATCGCGACGAGCCAGGCGAACTGATGCAACAGTCCGGCGACGAGTTGTCCGTCGGGTACCTTGCCCAACGCGAGGTTCAAGGGAAACGAGTAAATCCACTGGAACGGCAACCAATCGCCGACGGACCGCATCCAGTCCGGTAGAATCGTGAGCGGCACGAAACGCCCGGCGAAGAACATCATCACGAGGTTGAACGATTCCAGCACGCCGCCAATCTCACCAAACCAGAACGCCAGATACGCCAGCGCCGACTTGAAGCACATCAGCAAGGCGAAGCTCAGCGCGCACGCCGCTGCCAGTCCCAGCCCGGTCACCAACGACCAACGGGGCAGCTGGACAAACTCGCGAAACAGCCACGCCAGGAGTAAAAGGCCGGGCAGCCCCATCATGGTTTTCATCGCCTGGTAGGCGGTTTCGCACACGGCTTTGAACCAGAAGTAATCGACCGGTTTGACCAGATACTGTGTGAGGTGTCCCTCGCGAATCGCCATCGCCGTTTCCCATTCGTGATTGGGCGTGATGGCTATGGTCATCGCGGTGACGAACAGGTAGTAGGTAATCATCTCGCTCAGCGTCATCCCGCCGATACGCTCGCGCCGGCCGTAGGCGGCGATCCAGACCAGCATCATCGTCGCCGAGGGTAAGATGCTCCACGCAATCCAGATGAGGGAGTTCGCGCGATAGGCCAGTTCGTTCTGCCAGTCAATCACGGCGATGGCCGCGTACTTCCGGAACTGCCGGGCAATCGCGGGTGGAGTGCGGAGAGCCGCCGTCACAGCGCGTCCACGACTTCGACCAGGCGGGCGACGATTGCGGCAAGCAGCCGTTCGCCTTTTTCGCCGGAGGCCGCAGTAGGATCGCCGAAGCCGCCGTGCTGGGTGCGCTCGGCGAAGTTCCGCGCCACGCGCACTCCGCGCAACGCCGGCGGCAGCTTTACGCCGTCGGGTTCGGCGCGCTCGAATCGCACGAGTTCCGGATGCGTTGCCAGCAGCAGACTCGTCTCCAGTTCACACGCATGGCCCAGTCCGCGCTGCGTTTCCAGTAGCGCGGCGATTTCGGCCTCGGCCGTTTGCCAGTAGTTGGCGCACGCAAACGTCGCCTCGGTGAACTTCGCCTTCAACAGGCGGTTCGCAATTTGAATCGTTTCCACGTTGCCACCGTGGCCGTTCAGCATCAGGAACTTCGCAAAGTCGTGTCGCGCCAGCGAAGCCGCCAGTTCCATCACCGTGTAGATGTGAATGCGGAGTCCAGAGTCCAGCGTGCCGGGAAACATGAGATGATCTTCCGAAGCGCCAAGCCACATCGTGGGAGCCAGCAAGACCCGTTCGGACCGCGCCTGCTCCAATCGCTCGGCGAGAGCCGAAACAATGAGCGCGTCGGTCATCAGTGGCAGGTGATGGCTGTGCTGCTCGAGCGCGCCGAACGGGAATACCACCACGATATCGCGCGGAAGCGCCGCGACTTCGGGCCACGTGAGGGTACCAAGTTGCATGCGCAAAGTGTAACCAGTGGGTGCGGTGGCAAGTGTTGGCTGCCAGTGTCGTGTGCGCAGGAATCTCCTTTTCCGCAGCCTGTTAAACTCTTGCCAGTTCGGAAGGTGCCCGGCGACGGTCGCCTTTCCGGTGCTGGAGACGCATGAGTTCACCGCCGCGCGACTTTCGCATGCCGGCCGAGTGGCATCCCCACACGGCCACCTGGCTGAGTTGGCCGCACAATCTCGACACCTGGCCGCCGCACTTGCTGCCCGCGGTCGAGCGCACCTACGCCGAGATGATTCGGCTGTTGCTAACCGGCGAACGCGTGGATTTGCTCGTAACCGACGAAGCGATGGAACGGCGGGCGCGTGAAGTGGTGGGCGCGGTGGATGGTCTGCCGTACGAACTGATCACGCACCAGGTGCCAACCATCGACGCCTGGATTCGCGACTACGGCCCGACCTTCGTCGTAGACGTTGCGCCGCATCACCCGGTCACCCGCAAACCGTCCGTCGGGACGCTTTGCCCCCGTCCGCCGTTGGCGATGGTCAACTGGCGCTTCAACGGCTGGGGCGGAAAGTATCCCGAATACGAGCGCGACCGCGAGGTGCCGGCTCGAATCAACGAGCGGGTGCAAGTTCCGCGCTTTGAGCCGGGGATCGTCTTCGAGGGCGGCTCGATCGAGGTCAACGGGCGCGGCACGGTGCTGACCACGGAACAGTGTTTGCTGAATCCCAACCGCAATCCGCACTTGAACCGTGCAGAGCTTGACCAGGTCATGGGCGACTATCTGGGGGTGACTCAGGTGGTTTGGCTCGGCCAGGGCATTGCCGGCGACGACACCGACGGCCATGTTGATGACCTCGCGCGCTTCGTCAACGAGACGACCGTGGTCTGCGTGGTGGAAGACGATCCCGCCGACGAAAACCATGCGTCGCTCCAGGCCAACTTCGAGTTGCTGGGTCGCTCGAAGGACCAGGACGGCCAGCCCTTACACCTCGTGCCGCTGCCAATGCCGGATCCGGTCTACACGGACGAGTCGAGCATCTTCACCACGCACCAGTCGCCACTCGCCACTTTCCGTCGGCTCCCCGCCTCGTACGCCAACTTCCTGATCGGCAACGCGGTGGTACTGGTGCCGGTGTTCGACGACCCCAACGATGCCCGCGCGCTGGCGATTCTGCAGGAGTTGTTCCCCACCCGTCACGTAGTTGGCCTGGACTGTCGAGCGCTGGTGTTCGGATACGGCAGCATTCACTGCGTCTCGCAGCAGCAGCCCCAGCCGCTGAGTTAATCTGTTGCGAGCCGCCTAACCCGAACGCGGCGGAGGTGTTCATTGCTGCAAAGACGTGCGCTGTTACTGGGACTGATTCTTGGTGGTTCGTTCGCCTGGTCGGCTGCGCCGATCGCGGAAGAGTCGTGGATGGGCGTCTACCTGCTGGGCCAAAAGGTCGGCTACATGCATTTTGCAACCCGGCCGACGACCCACGCCGGCAAGGCGGCTTTTCTGATCGAATCGCTCAGCGTCATCCGCGCCAACGTGCTGGGCCAGAAACTGGAGGAGACCGTCGCCACCAAGCAGGTGTCCGACGAGCGCTGGGCGCCACGGCAGTTAACCTTCACGCAGAAGTCGGGCGGGCGTACCTCGGCGGTGGTCGCCGAATTCTTCGCCGACCGGGTCGAGTGCAAACAGGTCACTGAGCAGCGCACGCAATCGAAAACGGTGAAGATTCCCGCGGGCATAAACCTGATCGCCGATCATCAAGCGTTGATGCAGAAGCAGAGGTTCAAATCCGGCGAGACGCTGACCTTTCACGAGTTCAACCCGGCGCTGATGACAATTGACAAGAACACCCTCACCGCGCTGGGCGAAGAAGAATTGGAACTGGACGGAGTCAAGCAGAGGGCGCAAGTCGTGCAGCATACCGCGAGCCTGGGGGGGGGAACCATCTCCTCCAAAATGTGGCTCGGCGCGAACGGCGACCTGCTGAAGATGACCTCGCTGCTGAACCTGACCTTCGTCAAAGAGGCGAAAGACCAGGCACTGCAATTTCCGGCGGGCGACAAGCCAATCGATATCGCTTTTGCCACCTCGATCAGGCCGATGAAGGCCATCGATAAGCCGCGCGAGGTGCGCTACCTGAAGCTGCAGGTCGGCGGCGCCAGCGCGCTGAGCGGCATTCCGCAGGATGCGCGCATCAAGCTCACCCGCACCGGCGACCTGGGCGTGCTGGAGGTGACGGCGACGAAGTTCGACGCGGCGAAAGGCGCGCGCCTGCCGATCAAAGCGACCGCGCATGCGCAATGGCTGAAGGACGGTCCGTACGTCGAAGCCACCGACCCCGGCATCATTCGTCAGGCGCGGTCCATTGTCGGCGAGGAGAAGAACGCCTACCGCGCCGCGCAGAAGATTCGCGATTGGGTGCACAAACGCATCGAGTGGCGGGCCGACATCGGCGTCATGCGTAGCGCGAGGGACATTCTGGGTGATCCGGCCGGCGTTTGTCGCGATGCGGCCGTGCTCTACACCGCGCTGGCCCGCGCGGCCGGACTGCCGACGCGCATCGCGGCCGGCCTGACTTACGCGCCCGCGCCCGAAGCGGGCTTCTTCGGCCACGCCTGGGCCGAGACCTGGGTGGGCGAATGGGTGCCGTTCGATCCGACGCTCGGCGAGGGCTTTGTCGATGCCACCCACCTGAAACTGGCGCAGGGTGAATACACCTGCTTCTTCGATATCGTCAGCGCGCTCGGCCAGCTCAAGCTGGAAGTGTTGGAAGCACGGTAACGCGTGACCGCGCGCGGCTGGTTGGTCGGTGCTCTGCTCGCGTTGCTGCTAATCGGTTGCCGCCGTCGGTCGCCATCTAAGACGATCCCTGCTCGTCCGGTTGCGGCTTCGCACCGCGTGCGCTTCGTCGACGTGGCGAAGTCGGTGGGGTTGGATTATCGTTGGCCGAAACAGCCGCGCCCGTTGCGCAGCCTGGAGGCGTTCGGCGTCGGTTGCGCGTTCCTCGACTACGACAACGACGGCTGGCAGGACATTCTGCTGGTTAACAAGCCGACGGTGGCGGTTTTTCACAACCAACGGGGACGGTTCGCCAATGTTACCAAACCGCTGGGCTTCGAGCGCTTCAAGGGCGATTGGAAGGGCGTGGCAGTCGGCGACTACGATGGCGACGGTTGGCTCGACGTGCTGCTCACCGGCTATCGTTGCCTTGCGCTGCTGCGCAACGATGGCGGTCGCAAGTTCATCGACGCAACCCGAGCAGCAGGTCTGTCTTCGACCAATCGCAACCACTGGGGCAGCAGCGCCGGCTTCATGGACCTCGACGCCAACGGCACGCTCGACCTCGTGCTCTTGAACTTTGAAATCGAGTGACCCCTCATCGCGCGCATATTTGAACGCGTTCCTCGGGGTACTGGAGCCGTCTGAAAACGAAGTGTGCGCGTGCAGATTGCCGAAGAAGAATTTGAGCTCCTCGGACGCCGCGGGACCAGCAGTCACATAGCCGGTGAAGGCAACGAAGCAACCGCATAGCAGAACCAAGTTTGCGAGCCATCCGCGGGAACGCATCCGCAGTAGGTAGCTTCGCAAGTCATTCATGATTCGATTCTCAGTTCTGGATTGTCTTCGTCAGCCAACTTCGGTCACCGTGAAGCGTGGAATGCCGATCAGCACGTAGTCGATGTTCCCATAGATAGTACTGTTCTTCCCAGGCACCGTCTGCGTCACGGATTCCAACGGTCGCACTGACTCCGACCTGATTGGGCGACGGTTCCAGCGTCGCTTCCACGCCTACGATCAGGCGACCCATCTCGGGTTCTTCTGACGAGAAGCCGACGTCGAAACCGCGTAGAAAGGCCAGGTATTGAAACTGGGAACGATTCGGGACGTCGAAGATTTCCTTGACTGTGATGGGGCCACTGTCCGCGCCGGTCAGTTGCGCCGTGCCCTGCAGGATCTGGCAGATCTCTCGCTGCTCACACAGCAACGAGAACGCGAGGTACGCCTGGTACTGGTCGTCCCAAAAACCACTGCCGTCTCGGATGCCGGCGGTAACCTCCACGACTGCCTGGTTGGAGGCTCCAGAGACAAGTTCGGTTCTGGCGACGATACGCTGGATCTCATGGTCCTCGTCGTAGGCAAAGTGGAGGTCGAATCCCCGCAGCACCGGTGTCACACGACTATAGTTGGGACCGAGGAACACGACTCGCCGCTCGGTCACCGGACCGCTATTCCAGCCGTAAACCTTGACGCCTTCGGTATGGCAACCGATCCCGTCCTGGCCCATACCGTCAAAGGCGACCGACCCGAGCGTTGCACTTCCTTCGTAGCGATCGTCCCATTCGCCGTTCAAGTCGCGCATGCCAGCGAGCAATCGAACCGGAACGGCATCCGCGTACGGTCCCTGGGCTTCAAGGTCCGGCGCCACGATCAACTGGTACAGCGCGTGCTCGTCCGGACTCACCTTGTCGGAGTCGACGAACTGCAAATCGAATCGCGCAAGGCCGAGCAAGGCAGCTCGCGCTGAGCGCGACAACTGCAGCGCTCCGGTCGTTTTGATCGGCCCATTGTCGACCCCGGTGAATGAAAACTCTCGGCTTACGGTTTCCATTGGTGCACCTCAGTGGTACATGGTCTCGTGTATGTATAGTCCGCAGACGCCCACGAATTTCTTCGTTATGGGCAGAACCTTGGTTCTCGTCCAGTCGGCACAACCTGACTGTGCAACCTGACAAATGCCGTTCCACTTCCGCCTGTCGAGTTTCCGCAAGGTCATCGCGTGAATAACCGCAGCGCTTCTCAGCGAGCACGACCAGGTCGAGCTCGAACTCCTTGCACGTTGTGGGCTGAGTTGACCGTTCGACGGTGGGGGGGCATGCTCATACCAGTCTTGCAAGGCGGTCCGCAGATGTTTAGCGGCGCTGGTGAGGCGTGAGTAGACTGTTTGGAGTGGTACGTCAAGCAGTTCGACGATTTCAGCCAACGTGAATTTCTTCTGGTAACGCAGATAGACCACCATGCGCTCGTGGGCGGGCAACCGACGAACGGCACGGCGAATTGAGTGCTTCTGTAACCGGCGCAGTAGCTCTGCTCTCAGCGAGTCTCGCAGCCCGCAAGTTGAGCGCATTGCACCGAACACTGTTGTGCGTCGCCACCTCTGCGACGATTTGAACAGTATCCATCTGCGCCAAGAGGCAGCCGCCGGGCGGTTCGCACGTCGAGTCTGGCACGGAAAACCAAAACTTATACTCGCACTCAGGGACATTGTTGACGTTTCCATCGCAATCGAAGAACAGACGAGCGATCCACTGCCGATAGCCGGGACACGTACTGCAACAGCCTTGAGAGAAATCCAACATCGGCAATGCAGTCGGGATTGACAGCGGTATTGCTCAAGAGACCACAGCCGTTCACGTCAATGACTGTGGTGTCATCGCGGCACTGCGACATTAACGGCGTCGTTGCTGACAAGCAGAGAACCGCACAGCAAAGCAGAAACAGATTTCGCATGGAAGATTCGCTACTTAGTTTTTGTTCACAGCTCGGCAAGGTCCTGGATAGCGCCCATCGACGTGAGATCAACCATCGACCCTCCCTTTCTTGTTGTCTGCACTCTGCCATCCCACCGTAGCACAATGACCGGCGCTTCAGGAAAGAACCATCGTGGTTTCGCCAGGTTGTGGGTAACTCCTGAGAGCACGGCGACATAGTCCGGTTCACGATGCGCGCGGCAGATGACGAGGGGGGTGTCACCGCCTCGTTCACGGAGGACATCGGAATAACCCACTGGCAGTTGACCGCGATCTCTCATTCCGTCCAACATACGCGTCGGAAAGAGAAAGTAGCTTGACCATTCCTTTCCGGTCTTAAGTACAGCCTGCTCGCGTTCGCGAACCACGTCAGGGTCCATGATTCGGAGAAACGGGCAGATTAGGTTCTTCTTATCCAGGTAGTGGGGCACAAGCTCTCGCAATCTCCCAGGTCGTTTGCCCTGGTGGTCAAGCTGATACTGCCGCATTGCAACAGACACTTCGTTCAATTGCCCGGTGCAAGAGATCACGTACGAATTGCGAGGTTGTCCCGTTCACAGTTGAAAGTGTACAAGCGACGGCGGCGCTCCGAGGGAGGTTAGGCAGCGAGCTTGTCCGGGTGGACCACCTCCTTGCGACGATGGAGCGCGACTTCAAGCATCCACA
>Ga0247727_10008284_pt1 | contig 19371 bp, 16 predicted proteins | sample WisWelCaveWW1625_FD_202498 | JGI IMG/M metagenome (GOLD analysis project Ga0247727, IMG submission 202498) | Biofilm microbial communities from Wishing Well Cave, Virginia, United States - WW16-25 | ecosystem: Environmental > Aquatic > Deep subsurface > Groundwater > Cave microbial mat | place... | reverse complement strand
TCCCGTATATTTTCCATACCGCCATGCGCAAGATTCTCGACCGATACATCTTTACCGAACTCATGGCGCCCTTCTTCATCAGCCTCAGCGCGCTCTGTTTCGTGATGCTGACCAAGGAGCTGCTGCGTCTGGTGGAGCTGCTGGTTTCAAAGGGCGTCGGAATCGCCGCCGTCGTGAAGGTCTTCCTCCACCTCCTGCCGTCCTTTCTGGTCCTGACGCTCCCCATTGCCGGCATCATCGCCTCGATCACGGCCTTTGGCCGGCTCTCCTTCGACAAGGAACTCGTCGCCATGCGGGCGTCCGGCCTGAGCCTCCTGCGCCTGTCCCGTCCCGTCCTGCTGTTCTCCTGCCTGGTCTTCGGCCTGACCCTGGCCCTCTCCCAATGGGGCCAGCCATGGACCAGCGTCTCGCTGAAAAAACTGGCCATGAACCTGCTGCGCGACAAGCTCACCCTGGCGCTGGACCGGGGCGTCTTCAACGAGCCGGTTCCGCACATGGTGATCTACGTCTCCGACAGCCAGACCGGCCCATCCCGGAAAGGCATCTTCATCGCCGACGAGCGGAACCCGGCCGAGAGCAAAGTCATCGTTGCCGGCGGCTACACCTTGTTCAACGATCCGACCAGCAACCAAGTCGGGCTTCGTCTCCTGAACGGATCCATACACAATCGGCCCCATGACTACGAGCAATACCAGCAAATCTCATTTTCAACCTATGATCTTCCGATTCCGCTCGACCAAAGCGTCTACGCCGCCGTGGACGAACGCCCCTCGCGCGAGGCGGTGCTGGCCCAACTCGAGCGCACGAACTGGCAGGATACCGGCGCCCTGCGCCGGCTGATGGAATCCTACAAAGACCTGGCCTTCCCGACCGCCGCCCTGATTTTCGGCATCCTGGGGGTGCCGGTCGGCATCGTCTCGAAACGGTCCGGGCGCATCGGAGGATTCGCCGTCGGCGTGGGCATCGTCATCGCCTATTATGTGCTCAACGTGCTGTGCGAATTTTTCGTCACGACCCTGGTGCTGCCGCCCTTCGCCGGAGCCTGGCTGCCGAACGCGCTGTTCTTCGCCGTGACCGTAATCCTGTTTGTCCGCATGAACCGCCAATAGCGATGATGACGATCTTAACTCCGAACAAACTGCCTGCGGGCGCAATGACAATGCCATCTCCGACGAATTGCCTGCAAGAATCATGACGATATTATTTCGATACATGCTGCGCGAGCAGGCCAAGGTCTTCGGGATGTGCCTGTCCGGCCTCATGACCGTCTATCTGGTCGTGGATTTCTTCGAAAAAGTCCGCCGGTTCATCCGGTACGACGTCGAACTTGTTACGCTGGCCGAATACTTTGCCTTGAGAATGCCGGCAATCTTTTTTCAGATCGCCCCCCTGGCCGTCCTCATGGCCACGCTGCTGACGCTCGGGGTCTTCTCCCGAAACCGGGAGATCACCGCCATGCGGAGTTGCGGGATCAGCCTGATGCGGATCACCGCCCCCCTGTTCCTCTTTTCGCTCGCCGTGGCCTGCGTCCTGTTCCTCTTCAGCGCCGTCATCATTCCCTACGCGACAGCCCAGGCCGACTATGTCAAAACTGTCAGGATCGAAAAGAAGCCGGGCGGTCCGGCGGTCAAAACGGACCGGTCCTGGATCCAGATCGGCGACCGGACATTGATGAATTTCGACCTGGTCGAGCCGGACGGCTCCACGCTGCGCGGCATCAGCCTGTATCAGTTGGGCGAGGATTTCCGGCTGATGCGGCTGACCGAAGCCGCCAGCGCGCACTACATGGCGCAGGGATGGGTGTTACTGGAGGGCACCCACCGAACGTTGCTGCCGGACGGTGTCGTGCAGGTCGACGCGTTCGAGCAGGCCCCGATTCCACTGTCGCAAACTCCGGAGGATTTCAGCACCTGGCTGTCCACCGAAACGGAGGAGATGACGCTGGCGGACCTCCGCACCTACACCAACCGCCTCCAGAAAGACGGTTACAACGTGGCTCGATTTCTGACGGACTATTACGGACGGATCGCCTTCCCCTTCGTCAGCATCGTCATGGCCACGGTCGGGATCGCCCTCAGCCTGCGGCAAAGCGGCGTCCGCGGACGCGGCATGGCGATCGGGATCGGACTCGCGCTTGCCGTCGGGTTTCTCTACTGGACCGCCCATTCGGTCGCCATCGCGCTGGGGCACAGCGGCGCACTGGCGCCGGTCATGGCCGGCTGGCTGGCCAATCTCTTGTTTTTCTCGTTTGGGTCTGCGCTCTTCCTCCAGGTCCGGCACTAGCATGAAGTTGACGGCACGGGACGCATAGAGTAAAAAGACTAGAGTCGTGACCATCGCAATCGTTTGCTTCATCAGCGCAAGCACGCGGATCGCTCCATGAACCAACGGGTCGTCATCACCGGCCTCGGCGCCGTCTCTCCGATCGGTATCGGGACTGGACAGTTCTGGAAAGCGGCGCTGGAAGGCCGCTCCGGCATCAGCGCGATCCGCCCGTTCGACGACCTCCCGCTGGAAGCCTACCGGTCGCGCATAGCCGGGCAGATCCACGACTTCACGCCGGCGCACTACCTCGACGGACCGCATGTGGACCGGGTGGATCGGTATGCGCAGTTCGCCCTGGTGGCGGCCAAGGAAGCCCTCGCGGACTCGGGCCTCCGTATCGAACGCGAGAACCCCCATCGGATCGGCACCATCGTCGGAGCCGGCATGGGCGGCATGGTCATGGGCGAACGGGAAATCACCCAGCTCTACCGAAGCCAGAGACCCAACCGCGTGCACCCGAACTTCATCCCGACGATCACGCTCAACTCGGCCTCCGGCATCGTCGCGATGGCCCATGGCGCCAAGGGCCAGAACCTGACCATTTCCACCGCCTGCTCGTCCAGCGCGCACGCGATCGGCCAGGCGCTGCTCACCATCCGCTCCGGCCGGGCGGACGCCGTCATCACGGTCGGCGCCGATGCCAGCATCACGCCGCTGGTCTTCGCCGGGTTCTGTTCGCTCCGCGCCCTGTCGACGAATTTCAACGAGACGCCCGAGAAAGCGTCGCGCCCCTTCGACCGGGCACGGGACGGATTCGTGATGGGCGAAGGCGCCGGAGCCCTGATTCTCGAATCCCTCCCCCACGCCAAAAAGCGCAAGGCCCGTATCTATGCCGAAGTGGCCGGATATGCCGCCACCAGCGAGGCGTACCACATGGTCATCCCCCGGGAAGACGGACTGGAAGTGGCCGAGACGATGGCCCTGGCCTTGCGGGACGCGAAGGTGCGCCCGGCCCAGGTGGACTACGTCAATGCCCATGCCACCTCGACGCCGATCGGCGATGCCGTGGAGGTCAAGGCCCTCCGCCACCTCTTCAAATCCCGGGCCGATCGGATGCTGGTCAATGCGACCAAGTCCATGATCGGGCACACGCTCGGCGCCGCCGGCGCGTTGGGCGGCGTCGTCTGCGCCCTGGCGTTGGACACGGGGCAGATCCATCCGACGCTCAACTACGAAGACCCCGATCCGGCCTGCGCCCTGCCCGGCATTTCCACGCAGACGCAGGAACGGCCGATCGCGATTGCGCTCCTCAACGCCTTCGGCTTCGGCAGCAATAATGCTGCCGTGGTCTTTAAAAAATACACGCGCTGACACACACGATGCCTGCTGAATCCGATATCGCCGTCCGTATCCGAACCGCCCTGGGGGAATACCTAAAGCGCGACCCGGCGTCGATCGAACCGCGTCATGCCTTGCGGGAGGATCTCGGCCTGGATTCCATGGCCACGATCGAACTGCTCTTCAAGATCGAGGAAGTCTTCGACTTGCAGATTCCCGATCAGGATCTCCAGAAACTGGCGAAGGTGTCCGACGTCATCGCCTATGTGGAAGGCAAGGTCGGCAAGCCGGCGGCGGCCAAACCGCCAGCCAAACGCCCAGCGTCCAGAAAGAAAGGCTAGCCGCATGTCCGGACTGCCTCCGCGTTCCATCACCCTCGGCGAACTGGCCCGCGCCATCGGTGGACAGGTGGCCGGCGCGGCCGACACGGTCATTTCCGGCGTGTCCAACCTGGAGCAGGCCCACCCTGGTGATTTAGCCTACGTGGGAGGGGACCGCTTTGTGAAGGCGGCGCTGGACTCGAAAGCTGCGGCCTTCGTCGTCGAGAAACCCCTCTCCGGGATATCCCGCCCTCAACTGGTGGCGGCCAACCCGAAGTACGCCTTTGCGCGTCTCGTCCAGCAATTCTTTACAGATCCCTACAAGGCCCGAGGCATCGCTCAGCAGATTGTCCAGGGAACCGGCGTCCAGATCGGCCCGGATGTCTCCATCTGGCCGTTCGTCACGCTGGGCGACCGCGTGCGGATCGGCGCCCGGGTCACGCTCTATCCTGGCGTGTTCATCGGAGACGACTCCGTGGTGGGTGACGAGTGCCTCCTCTACCCTAACGTCACTGTCCGGGAGCGCTGCACGATCGGAACACGCGTCATCATCCACAGCGGCACCGTGATCGGCAGCGACGGCTTCGGCTACGTCCAGCAGGAGGGCCGCCACCATAAGATTCCCCAGATCGGCACGGTGGTCATCGAAGACGACGTCGAACTGGGCGCCAATGTGACGGTGGATCGGGCAACGTTCGGCCGAACCGTCATTAGGCGTGGCACCAAGGTGGACAATCTGGTCCAGATCGCCCACAACGTGACGGTGGGGGAACACAACATTCTCGTCGCGCAGGTGGGCATCGCGGGCAGCACGACGCTGGGCTCGCACGTCGTCGTGGGCGGGCAGGCCGGCCTCGCCGACCACATTGAGATCGGCGACCGGGTGACGATTGCCGCGCGATCCGGGGTCAACCGCAGCCTGACGGGCAATCAAATCGTCTCGGGCACGCCGGCCATGCCGCACGAGGTGTCGATCAAGGCCCAGGCGGTGGTCCCGCGCCTGCCGGAATTACGCCAGCAGGTGCGCGAGCTTCTGCAGCGGGTCAGCGCCTTGGAAGCCCGCACGGCTCGCACAGGCAAAAAGTCACACGTTAAAAGTAAAAAGTAGGACTCCCCTCCAACATGTCCAACTTCTACCTTTCGGATAAGACCTTCCGCCAGAAGAAGAGCTTCGCCCAGAAAAATCCTGCCCAGGGCATCAGAAAAGCCGCAACCTTATCGACGTACCCGCCGACCACGCTGAACCCTGATAGTCCCAACAACAGCCCGATCCCCGCGACATAGCAGAGCGGCACCCACGATCGTCCCGGATGGTCCAGCAAGACTGCTGCAACCTCTTTTTTTGATTTTCTGGGTCCCGCCCGCTCGTAGACCCTCATGCGAGCGGCAAAATACCCTGGGAACACTCGAAGCAGATACCGGTGATATCGGGTCTGCCCCCAGCCCAGCAAGGCCCCCGCTGCCAACAGGCCGGTCGTTTCTTCGAAGGCCCGCGCGCCGTAGGTGGCCGTCACAAACTGGTAGATCAGCGTAGCTGCCGACGACACGACGCTGATCAAGCCCAACAAGCCGGCGGGAAATAGCATATGCCTCTTCACATACGCATGGGCCTTCTCGACCTCCGATTCCTGCCGATGAACGGTGACCAGTTTTGGCATGGCGCGATCCGATCCGGAAACGATCTTATTGATTGTCCTCGGAATCCTGAAACGCAGCGGGAAGAGTCAACGATCGGCCCGGCACGCGGTACCATTCGGACGCCCAGGCCCCTAAATCGGTGAGCCGGCAGCGTTCAGCGCAAAACGGACGCCAGGGATTCGGTTCCCATGGCGCCTCGCCCGTGCACGCCGGGCACCGAACAACCTTGGCCGTCAATGATTCGGTCCTCCGCGCGCCCGCTCGCAGTCGGCCTCGCGCATCGCGGCACCCAGCACGTCGATTCGCACTTCATGGCGCGAATCACCGCATTCAGACAGTCGATTTGTCATCGAGATTGTTCATGCAGGAAATTCCTGTCCACAAAAACTGTGAACGGACTGTGGATAGCTATGTGCACGGCCAGGCGATCTGTCACGGTACGTCCGCATGACGACGAGACTGCACAAAATTTAGGCTGACAATAACCTGAAATCTTGAGCGCTTGGAAGTCCTGTTGTGCGACCGCGCCAGCCACGCAATCTATGGGGCTCCGATAGCGACCACCAGCTTTCGCAGGCTGTTTCCAGCCGGTGCGGCGTCAAAAAACATTCACCGAAAGTTGAGCGTCTCGTGGAAAACCGGCGCGGCGGGGTTACTTGCCCAAAAATTGCTCGACATTCGATTTTTTCATACGCCCGACGTCAACCCATTGCTGGGTCAGCGTCAGCGCCGACTTCAATCGAGACTCAACGGCCTCGAAACGCTGGGGCGGCACAGCAATTTTTTGCCGGGCCACGAGCGACAACCAGCTATGCAGTCCCTTGAAGAACGACATCACCGACGAGGCGCCGGCGGCAAAGGCCTCGTCGCGCAACCGGACCACATCCTGCAAGACCCCATCGAGGCTTCCGTTCGACGCAAAGGCGGCGGCCCCGCCCGCTTTGAGGCTGACAAAGGCCTTTTGAATGTTCGGGAGCCGCTGCTGAACATCAGCCAGCAATTGCGCGTCTAACGCATCCAATTCCTTCAAGTTTCTGACAATGGCGGCCCGATCGCCGGTCACGACCCCCGGTCCGGCACTGCCCGCCGGCACGTGAACGAGCGAATCCACCAGCGCCCTGGTCGTCTCGGCCGACTCCGCGCGGCTTTGCTGCAGCTCAAGAAGGGCGTCAATGATCGGACCGGTCAGTGCCGCCGGCGCGGGTGCGGGTGCCGGAGCCGAGGCGGCCGCCGCAGCGGGAGCTGCTGCCGGTTGAACGCCCGCTCCGGCGGCAGGCGGTGACACAGGAATGAGACGCTGGATGGCCGTCGCCAGATGTTCCAGGGATTCCCGCAGGGCCGCACACTGGCCTGCCGAACTGACCCGCCCCTGGCCCTCGATCGCTTCCAGATGCGGCAGCATCGCAAACGCCAGTTTTTCGATATCGGGACGCTCGACGGTCGCGGCGGAGCCTCCCAGATTGGTGACCCCGTTCCGGATCGTCTCGAATAACTTGGCGCACCGAAATTGAGGAGGGCCGGCCTCCAGCTCGTGGAGCGCGGTTTCCACCTGACCGATCCACTCCTGCGCCTCAGCCGCAAAGAGGGCGACGATCTCCTGCTGAAAAGGATCTGTCGTGCTGTTGGGTTCCATGGTTCGTTCTTACGACGGCGAACTGATCAGCCCCCGGGCTGAAGCAGCTTGGCAATTTGGCCGACTCGTTCATTGGCCGCCACCAGGGCGCGCTCCAATTCTTCCACACGCTTCGTCAGCTGCGCGGACCGTTGCTGTTCCTCGGCCAGCATGGCCTCCAACTGCTGGACTCGCTCACCCCCGCCCTGCTGCCCGGCCGTTTCCAGCTGCTCATACAGGCGGGCTGATTGCGCCTGTTCCTCGGCCAGGGCCGCTTCAAGCTCCTTCACCCGGGCGACTGCCTGGCGGAACGCTTGCAACTTGTCTTCCGTGATGCGATAGACCTTCGTGGTTTGCGAGAGATCGATTTTTGAAGTCTGCGTCGGATCGAATGCAGGCGCAGCCGGCTGGGGCGGCGGCGCAAACGTCGGCGCAGGCGCGATGGTCGGAGCCGGGCTCGGCGGCGGAGGAGGCGGCGTGAAGACCGGAGGAGCCGTGGCAGCCACTGGCATCGGTTCCGGCGCAGGCGGAAGACTCGGAGGAGCCGAGAACGCCACAGCCGGTGCAGGCTCCGGTTGTGGCGGAGACGGCGCCGGAGCGGCTTGCTGCCGCAGGGCCAGCAGCTCTTTCACCTTATCTTGAAGCGCCGATCCCTGGAACGGCTTCTTCAGCACGCCGTTGGCCCGGCACAATTCCACCTGCTTGGCCACTTCGTCGTTCACAATGCCGGAAATCAGCAGCAAGGGCGTATCCGCCAGCCCCGCCTGCGATCGGACGAACGTGCATACGTCGTACCCGCTTCGTCCCGGCATGATGACATCAGAGATGATCACGTCCGCCCGTTCTTTTGCCAGCCAGGCAAGGGCTTCCTCCCCGCTCGACGCCAGGGCGACTTCGAGGCCGGCCTGCACCAGCAGGCGCTCCGCCACCTTGCGAACCGCCATGCTATCGTCGACAATCAGCACTTTCGGCATCAGCATCTCCCGTTCACATCTTCACCGCCAGCTCACCGCGCGACGCCACCTGCTGCGCCGGCGTCGGACCGAACATCGCCCACGAATAGATCGGCACGTCCTCCGCTCCGATTGAGCACATCCCCACCACCCCGGGCGAACCGGCTGAAGCCGTCCGGACGGCCTGCGCGTCGATCTGATGCAGCGTCGGCACGTCCGGATCGATACAGACCGCCATCAGGCCGTCCTGACGCTTGGCGCGCAGGCACAAGGGCTCTGCCCTGGACACCTGCACCATCAACAGCCGGGCCAGATCGAAGACCGGCAAGATTTCCTCGCCCTGCCGCACCACCGCATTCACATAGGGCGTGAGGCTGGGAACCGGCATCGCCTCGGTCCACGGGTACACCCCGCCGATTTCCTCGGCGCGCACCGCCACCCGTTTCCCTCCGACCGAGAACATCACGAGCGACCAGGGCTTGGCCGCCTCAGGCGTCTGCCCATGGCGTTTGGCCGTCCTCAGCATCCGCCGATTCCTCCAAAACAAGATTCTCCAACACATCGAGCGAGGCCGCTTCGCCGCCGACGGTCGCCGATGATTTGCGCCGCCCCCTCTTTCTGGCGGGGGACGGTTGCTGCCCCCCGGCCGGCGCCGCCGCAACCTGGTCCAGGACACCCGCTCCTCCCGCGGCCGTCTGGTCCGGGAGCGATTGCGAGACAAACGCATCCATCGTCTGGCTCAGCAGCCAGCCGGGATTGATCAGGAGCGCGACCGTGTCGCGGAACAGAAAGAGTCCGGTAAACCAGCTTTGCTCCACGCCGGCAAAATGAGGCGGCAACGGCGTGATCCGCTGCATATCCACGTCCTCAAGTCCCAGGGTTCGATCCACGCGCCACGCCTGCCGCGCGCGATGTTCCCCGCACAAAATAATGCGCATGTCCGGTGTCAGCGCCGCCGGGGGAAGCCCCAGACGGGCCGCCAGGTCCGTCACCCGGCACGCTTCTCCGAACAGCGAAACGATCCGCGCCTCCACCGCTTCGCCGAACTCGACGACCCCTCGCACAATCGCGCCCGGGATCGCCAGATAGGTCTTGCCGCAGGCCACGACCAGGACCTGCAGGGTATCCAGCGCGGGGGCGACTTTGTCCGTTCGGCTGCGCAGACTCATTGTCCTGCCGCTCCGTTATTGCACCCCGGCCGGACGGCCGATCCATTGCTCGATCGCGGCGACCAGCGCGCGTTCTTCGACCGGCTTGGTCAGATAGCCCGAGGCCCCGATACTCATGGCGGCCTGTTGATGCTTTTCTCCCGCCCGCGTCGTCATCACCATGATCGGGGTGGACTTGGTACGGGGACGCTGCCGAAGGGTTTGCAGCACTTCGTACCCGTTTAACTTCGGCATCTCCAGGTCGGTGATGATCACCTGATACGGGGTTTGCGACGCTTTCTTGACGCCGTCCTCCCCGTCCACCGCGGTATCGACCGCGTAACCAGCCCGCTCCAGCATCCGGCTCACGAATTTCCTGACGCTGAGCGAATCGTCGATCAAGAGGATGCGGGTCGGCCCGCCGGCCGCTTCGCCGGATGACTCGCCGGCCTCGGAGCCCTCATCCGACAGCAACGGCTGTGCAAACGACGGCCCGGCCAGCTCCGTGGCCCTGCCCGTCAGCAGACGGCCGATATCGAGCACCAGCACGACGTGACCTTCCGGATCGATGCTCGCGCCTCCAAAAAAGGATTGCTGGAGCGGCCGCAGCGTGCCCAGCGTTTTGACGACAATTTCCTGCCGTCCAAGCAGTTCATCGACCGCCAAACCTGTCACGCCGGTCGCCCCGCGGGCCACGAGCACCGGCCGGGCCCCCTCGATTTTTGAATCTCCCAACCCGAGCAGCCGGCCGAGGGAGCGCACCTCGAGCGCCTCGTCGCCGATCTGTAGAATGGGCCGGCCGCCCACATCCTGGATGGCGCCCGGAGTCGCCAGCACGACCTCGCGAATGCTCGACAGCGGAATGGCATAGCGCTCCGTGCCCGCGCGCACCAGCAGCGCCGTCGAGATCAACAGCGTGAACGGCAGGCTCAGCGTGAATTTCGTGCCGATGCCCTTCTCCGTCTCGATGTCGATCTGGCCGTTCATCGACTCGATGACGCGCTTGACGACGTCCATGCCGACGCCGCGCCCGGCCTGGTCGCCCACCTGATCGGCCGTCGAAAAGCCCGGCAGAAAAATCAGCTTGAGCGCTTCCGCATAGGGCAGATCGGGCGCCTGTTCCGGGCGGATGAGCCCGACGGCCACGGCCTTTGTCTTGATCTTGTCCACGTCAAGACCGGCGCCGTCGTCCTCCACCTCGATCACCACAGAGTTGCCGCGATGGGCCGCATGGAGGTACACCGTGCCCTTGGCCGGCTTGCCGTGCGCGAGACGCACGTCCGTTTTTTCAATGCCGTGGAAGACCGAGTTCCGCACCATGTGGACCAATGGATCCACCAACCGTTCAACGACGGCGGTATCGACTTCCGTCTGCTCGCCGGACGTCACCAGATCCACATCCTTCCCCGTTGTCCTTGCCATTTCCCGCACCGCGCGTTTGAAGCGTGTAAACGGCGTGCCGATCGGCACGATACGAGCCCGGGCGATCTCATCCCGCATGTCCAGGGTCAACCGCTGCAAGAGCCCCATGTCTTCGCGGGCTTTTTTGATGGACCCGCTGAGCTGGGCCATGACCTCGCCGACGTCGGTCGAAACCTCCGCCATGCGGCGGGCCAGAATGTTGAAGTCGTCGTACCGGTCGAATTCCAAGCCCCCGAAATCGGACGTCATCGGCAAGCCGTGACCCGTCGCCCCGCCGGAACCGGACGACGCTGCCGGCACATTGAAGGCGTGCTTTTCCTCGAAGGAGCGGACCGCTTCAACCATTTTGGCCTTGGTCCCCTGCACTTGATTGGAGAACTGCTCGAGCGCGATCAGCCGCTGTTCCAACCGGCCACGGCTGATGACCAGCTCGCCGACGAGGTTCAGCAGGCGTTCCAGGCGCTCTTTGCTGACCCGGATGACCGCCTGTTCCGCAGCCGTCTTGCTGTCGGCGCCTGCCGCTTCCACCTTGGGCGCCGCCTTCCGCTCCGGCGCGTCTGGCCCGACCTGCGCCGCCACCGGGGCCGGCTGCACAGGAGGCGGCGCGGCCTCCGCCGGAGCCTCCGCTGAAGACGCGACATGCTCAAGCTGGGCCAGCCGGCGCTGCGCCGCTGCATAATCGCCGCGAATCTGTTCGAGCAGGCCGGCGTCGCGCTTCATCAGCGCCTTGACCACGTCGATCGCCTTGAAGATGATGTCCGTCGCTTCCGACGTCACCCGCTGCTTGCCTTCGCGGACCGCCCCCATGAAATCCTCGACGTGATGAGTCAAATCGCCGACGCACTGGAATCCGACCGTGAACGCCGAGCCTTTGAGCGTATGCGCGGCGCGGAACAGCTTATGGATCGTTTCGGCGTTGGTCGGTTCTTTTTCCAGTTTCAACAGCGACGTCTCGATCGTCTCGATGTATTCCTGGGCCTCGGGCCCGAAAAACTCGAGGACCTCGGCATCCAGCTCGGGGAGCAGATAACTATCCGTAAGGATATCGGTCGACGCCGGCTCTTCGGCAGCAGGCTCAGCAGGGATCGGAGGCGGGTGCACGATGGAGTCTGGAATCACATCGTCCACAGTCGGCAACGCCACGGTCGCCGACGACTCCTCGACCAATTGCACGCCTTCAAGCGGGGGCTGTGTGGAAGGAAATGGTTGCGCGGCGGTGACGCCGGGGTAGCGCGCTGTCCAGACGTCGAAACAGCCCGGCTCTTCGGCATCGGTCCTGCTGATCACGTCGACCTGCTTGCGCAGCGTCCCGACGAGATCGCGGAGCATCGCCACAACCGACGGCCACTCGCCGTCAGGCGACGCGCTGCTGGCCTGTTCCAGGACCGCCTCGAGGATCCCAGCCAGGTCGGCGACATTCGAGAATCCGTACTGCGCCGCGGCGCCCTTGACGCTGTGGCCGACGATGAAGAGCTCGTGCAACGATTCCGGACTTGGCGCCGCCCCCTTTTTGGGCTTCAGCGCCTTCCAAATCTTTCGGAGCCCATCTCCCGCCTCGGCGACAAAGATCCCGATGAGCCCGTGCCGATCCAGCTCGCCTCCCATCACGCCCCCATGACCATCAGCATCCCGATCGATCCGCCTGCCATTCGAATCAAGCCAGCTTGAATTGGGACACCGACGCCGTCAGGCGCTCCGATAGAGTAGCCAGCTCTTCGATCGTCGCCCTGGTTTGCTCGGCGGATGTCTGCGTGAACGCCGCGCCGTGCGCAAACCCTTGAATCGTCCGGCTGACGCCCTCCGTCGCCTCCGCTTCCTGCACCGACGAACGGGCGATGGTCACGGCCAACTCGGCGGACCGCTGCGAAATGCTGGAAATTTCCTTGAACACGTCGCCGGTCCGCATCGCCGAGGCCGAGCCGGCTTCCACCGCCTGCGTTTCCTGTTCCATGGCAATGACGGCTTCCTGCGTTTCCGACTGAATGACCTTCACCAGCTCCGCGATTTCGCGCGTGGCCTGCGTGGAGTTTTCGGCCAGCTTCCGGACCTGGTCGGCGACGACCGCGAACCGCGCGCCGGCTTCACCGGCGCCCGCCGCCTCGATGGCGGCGTTGAGCGCCAGGAGGTTCGTCTGGGCCGCAATGTCTCGAATGGTGGACACGATCTGCGAAATTTCCAGCGAGCGGTCGCCCAGGCCCTTGACCTGCTTGGACATGCGTTGCACCGCGCCCCGGATGCCCTGCATGTCCTGCACCGTGGATTGCACCGCCTCGCGGCCCCGCTCGGTCGCGGTGAGGGCCTGCTTGGCGCTCTCCGAGGATGCGCCGGCCGTATCGGCCACCTGCCTCATGGACTGGGTCAGACCCTCGACCGCCGACAGCGCCTGCTCGCTTTCCTGCGCCTGCTGCCGCGCCGTGGTGGTCATCTGGGTGGCGGAATCGCGCAGGGCGAGGGCGGAGGCATTGACGCGTTCGGCCGATTCCCGCACCTGCCGCATCAACTGGCCAAACCGGTCCAACATGAGGTTGAACGCGTCCGACAGGTTGCCGAACATGTCGGCCGTCACTTCGCCGCGCTTGCTCAGGTCCCCTTTACTGACCTCGGACACCAGCACCAGAAATTGCATCAGCCGTTGCTGCATCGTGTCGCGTTCCGTTTCCGTTTGCACGAGGCCGCCGATCCGGTCGAGCATCGAGTTGAAGGCGCTCGCCATCCGGCCCAGCTCGTCGCGGCTGTCCACCTTGACACGAGCCTGCAACTGGCCGGACGCCGCTTGCGCCGCCACTTCGGCGATTTCCGTCACGCTCTGCGAGATGAACCGAGTCAGTACGTATGCAATGCTCGCCCCAAACAGGATCGCCAGCACCGCGCCGATGATCATGAGCCGCGTCCGGGCCTCCCCCACTTCCTGCCCGTCATCATTGAGGTCCTTGGCCACGTCCTGCACCGTCACCAGCAGCTGGTTGAGCTGCTTGGAGGCCAGGCCGTACTTGTCGGCGAGTTCCACCGACAAGGCCAGTTGTCCGAGCTCCCGCATGGCGGCCCGCTGGTCTTCCTTCAGGTTCGGCGCAAAGCTGTCCTGGAAGGCGCTGACCGCGCCCTCTGCAGTCAGGAAGTAGGCCTTGAGCGCTTTATCCAACGCCACAAAGTCCTTGGTCTCGTCGCGGTTGCTGCGCGACACGTGCATCTGCCCGCCCGAATAGGTCTGCAGCGGCTCGAGCGCTTGGCGCTTGAGCGTCGGCAACTGCTTCACGGCTTCCTCGAAATCCGACTTGCGGGTGGCCCGGCCGATGCTCAGCAACGTGTCGTGGTATTGACCCAGATTGCTGACGGCCGTCCCCAGATTGGCCAGCGCGGTGGTCGAGTTGGTGTAGACGATCTTGAGCTGCCCGCTGACCTGGCGAAGCCCCTGGATTCCCAGGAACCCCACCACAAGGGTCGCGATAATGAGCACCCCGAACCCGATATTAAGCTTCAGTCGAATCCGGAGATTCTTAAATATACTGATCAGGCCCTGCATACGCGTCCTCCTTCATTGCCCTGCATTGCACTACGCCACACCTTGTTAATTCCCTGTCTCCACGCAGGCCAGCAGCGTCGGCACTTCCACCACCCCGCCCATCCGATCGTCCAGCCGAAGCACAGCCGTCAAAAAGGGCTTGCCCTCCCGCGCATCGCCGGACGGCGTGGGCAGAAACTGCTCCGTCCGAACGGTTCTGATCTCGGGGACCCGCTCCACCAGCACGCCGACTTGATGGTTGCCGTGTTTGATGATCACCACATACGGCGCCGCCGGCCCCGCCGTCGGCAGGTTCAGCATGCGGCGGAGATCCATGACCGGAATCACGGCGCCGCGCACGTTGGTCACCCCGACCAGCGCGGACGGCACGCCCGGCACCGGCGTGATCACATCCACTTCGAACACTTCGCGCACGTGGCGCAGGTCCACGGCATAGACTTCGCCGCCCAGCGTCAGCAGGCAGACCTTGGTCTGCCCGCCCGCCCGCCCGCGCGCGTCGGCCGGCTGCCCCTGCGAAACCGGTAGGTTGACGTTCTCCATACGTTCGTCGCAAACCGCCTACCCGATCAGTTTCTTGACCGCCGCCAGCAGATCCTCGTTCTTGAACGGCTTGACCACATAGCCGTTGGCGCCCTGCTGCTGCCCCCAGAACTTGTCGCTCTCCTGCCCCTTGGACGAGCAGAGCAGCACCGGGATGGACTTGAACCGATCGTCGTTTTTGAGATCCCGGCAGGCCTGGAACCCGTTCCGCCCAGGCATCACGACATCCAGAATGACGATGTCGGGACGGTCGGTCACCAGCTTGTCTTCCAACTTCTCGGTATTGGGATAGGAGACCACCGTATGATTGGCGCCCTTCAGGACGCTTTCAATCATCTGCAACTCCGCGTAGGAATCATCCACCAGCACAATCTTGCTCATCGAAGCCCATCCTCCATCAAATATGGCACGACACAAAGACGCATCGACTATTTCACCGGAATCACCAGGCTGATCGCCCCGGCCAGCCCGCCTTCCTTCCACCCTTCCTTCTTGTTCCCCGTAATATCGCGCTCGCCGGCAGGCTCCCCGTGACAGCCGAGACACTTGGCTCCGGCATACTCGGGCGCCATCAGGCGCAAGGCCGGCTTGCCGTTGACCACCGTCATCCGGGTATATTCTTTTCCCTTCGGATAACTCGCATCGGCAAAGAGCTTCAGCACTTCCGCCTCGAATTCGTCCGGCTTGTTGCCGGGGAACCGATAATCCATATTGGTCAGTTTGAGCTTGATCCCCGTCTTGTGCCCGAACCGCTCCCCCGCCAACCGTCCCCAGACAGCCGGGATGAACCCTTTAAATCCAATGCCCTGCTTGTTGATCTTGAACTGGTTGTCTTCCACGACTTCCTTGCCGGCCTCCAGGAGCGCCAGCAGCAGCCTGGTCTGGGAAGACCCGTCCGGCTTGCTCAGGTCGATGCTGGTCTTTTCCTTAAACTTCACGATCTGCTTTCCTTCGAATACTTTGGACGTGAACCCCTTGTCGCCTTTCGAGGCATCGTTGATCAATTCCTGGTTTTCCGTCACGACCACGCGGCCGGCTTGGACCAGCTTGATCAGCAGCTCGCCCGTTTCAGCCTCGTTGGCGGCATGGACGGGATTCCCCAGCATCAGCATCCAGGCCAGGATACCGCCCCCGATACCACGCGCCACAACTCGCACGCTCATAGCACCCTCCTCTTGCCGCTTCCCTCCAGCTCGCATGGAACAGCGTGCCGAGTTGGAATAGCGATGCTCTGCCTTGAACGAAGAGACGAAATAAAACCCGCGTGTAGGTTTCCCGTATCCGGAGTGCGTAGGGTATGCCTTTCGTGAAATGCTGTCAAGCTGGAGATTCTTGGAATAACAGTGGGTTGGAGCAATCGTGTGGGTAGAAAATGCGGGTGAATTGGCTGTATCAGCGAGCGGAACTTCGATCCATGATGGCCTCGAGGCGGTTCATATCAAGATGCGCCGCGACAAAGTCTGCGAGACGATCAAGACGCTGGTCGAGCGATACCTCCTGATTTGAATCGAGCGAGCTCCACCCCCGAGCGCCTCGGAGCGTGTTGAGAAACCACCGGCGAAATAACGGCGCGTCAAATAGTCCGTGAATATAGGTTCCAAAGACTCGTCCATCCACTGAGACTGCGCCTTCCTGTCGAAGTTTTTTCTCATTACTGCACTCCCGTATCTCGAACATCGACTCGACCTGCCTCCCCCCAGCCGTCTGCCCCATGTGGATTTCATATCCTTCAATCGGATGGCCGGAAGCCCTGTGAATGCCAGACACTTGAACCGTCATTTTGGCAGGAGAAAAACTAGTCACGACATCCAGCAGATCCAATCCGTCCAGAGAGGGCAGGGATGATTCGACGCGATCAGGATCCAGAATCCGCCGCCCCAGCATCTGATAGCCTCCGCAGATTCCGAGGACTGTCCCTCCATTGCCCAACACCTGGCGGGCAACCTGATCAATCCGGCGATCCTTTACGAACTGCAGGGCTTGTGCCGTATGCTTGGTGCCTGGAAAAATCAATGCATCCAAGCGGTCTGTCTCAGACCCGTTGACCCGGATCAGTTCAACGTCAGGCTCCGACGCCAGCGGGTCGAAGTCCGTAAAATTGGAAATGCACGGCACCCCCGCCACCCCGATCCGAAGCCGGTCTTCACGGACCGCCGCCTGCCGCGAAAATGCCGACCACTCCACCGCGTCTTCCTCAGGCAACCGTAAGTCCCGCGCGAATGGAATCACGCCCAGGCACGGAATCCCGAGTCTGCGCTCCGTCTCGCGAATGCCGGGATCGAGAACCCCCCGGTCTCCCCGAAACTTATTAATCACAAATCCTTTCACGTGCGCTTGTTCGTCTTTCGTGAGGAGTGCCATCGTCCCTACGAGCGCGGCAAAGACTCCTCCCCGATCGATGTCGCCGACGAGCAGCACCGGAGCCTTCGCGTACGCGGCCATAAACATGTTGACGATATCCATTTCCCGCAGATTGATTTCCGCCGGACTGCCGGCGCCCTCTAGAACCACGACATCGTATTCGGACGCCAACCGGTCGAAGGCACGACACACCGTCTGGGCGCAGTCCCGCCTGAGCCGACCGAACTCCGAAGCCAGCAGCTTACCGGCAACCTGCCCATTGACCACCAGTTGGGCCTCATGTTCGCCTGACGGCTTGATCAGAACGGGATTGAACTCGCTCCTAGGAAGCTGCCGGGCGGCCGCCGCCTGAACCGCCTGCGCCCGGCCGATCTCCTTTCCATCCGGCGTCACGAACGAATTGTTGGACATGTTCTGCGCCTTAAATGGAGCCACCCGAACCCCCTGCCGCGCAAAGAGACGGCACAACGCGGCGGTCATGACGGACTTCCCGACATGCGAGCCGGTCCCCTGAATCATCACGGTGCGAGCCGCCATGAGGTTCCTAGTCCTGATTCCTCTGCCAGAGCGTTTCGGCCGCGCGGTTACGATGCGCAACCCAGCGGGCCAGCACGAACAAAGTGTCGCTCAAGCGATTGAGATACGTGACGATCCATGGATTCACCGGCTCCGCCCGCGCGAGGCGTACGCACACACGTTCCGCACGACGGCAGATGGTCCGCGCGTGATGCAGCAGACTGGGCACCCGTCCGCCGCCCGGCAGGATGAATTCTTTCAAGGGGGGCAGGTCCTTCTGACAATGATCGATGAGCCGCTCCAGCCGCGCGACATCCTGCTTCGTCACCTGCGGCATGTTCGGGAACACTTGTCCCGGAGCCGTCGCGAGAAGACCGCCCAGATCGAACAGCTTGTTTTGAATCCAGCGCAGTTCCGCGTCCAGCTTCGCCGTACCAGAGCCACGCCCCCGTTCGCCGGCGTGAAACGCCCGCACCACGCCGACTACGGCGTTGAGCTCGTCCACCGTGCCGTAGGCCTCGACCCGCAGATCGTCCTTCCAGACCTGCTGGCCCCCGGCGAGGCGGGTTTTCCCCGCATCGCCGGTGCGCGTGTAGACTTTTGTGATCCGCAGCTTCATCCTTGCTTGTTAGTACGTGAACTTAACCCCGCCGTAGACCGACCGAATTGGGGTCCCGAAGGATAAGATTTCCTCGTAATCCTGGTTAAACAGGTTATCAATCCGTCCGAAGACTTGCACGTTTTTTGTGGCATCGTAACTCGCCGACAGGTTGACGACTCCGAAGGAACCGGATCGCAAAGCCGGCGTATTGGCAGCATCATCGTTCCGCGCGCCGACGAAGCGATGATCCACATTGATCCGAACCGTTTCGATCGGTCGATAGCTGAGCCCCATGCTGGCCTGGTCAAACGGCCAGCGGGCCAGCCTGGTATTGCTGCCTGTCGTAGAGAAATTACGAGTCATGGTCATCGTGTATTGCCCGCGCAGATCAAGATTTTTCAGCACCGCGTACTGAAACCCGAACTCCCACCCCTGGCTTTTGGCGTTGGCGAAGTTCTGTGGGCACGATCCGAACGGAGCACTCGGCGGACACGTCGGCGAAGTCACAAACTGGATCAAATCTTGAAAACGATTCCAGAAATAACCGGCGCTCAGGAGCAGCTTATTGTTGAGCAGGCGTTGTTCGACGCCGACGTCAAAGCTGCGGCTCCTCTCCGGCTTGAGCGTGGGGTTGGCAAAATTCTGGAAGAATAGATCGTTCAAGGTGGGAGCTTTGAAGCCGGTGCCGTAGCTCGTGCGCACTTTCGTGCCCGTGGGGAACAAGTACCCCCCGGTGAGTCGATACGTCGTGGCATCGCCGAATACGTTGTACCTATCCTGCCGCACTCCGGCGGTCAGCAGCAGCCGATCCTCGATATTGACCTGTGCCTGGGCAAAACCTGCGTGGGACGACAGCAGCCGGTTGGGTTGTGCTCCGCCAAAAAATCCGCTGGCGTCACCCTGTTCTTCCCTGAACTGGTACCCAGCCGTAAGCAACAGCGGTTTCCCGACCTGGAAATTATGCTGCCACTCCAACCGCCTGCTCAGAATTTTCAAGTCGGAAGACGATGGGAACACCGATGTGATGGCTCCCGTGGCGACATTGCTCTGAGATATGCCGCCAAAATCGAGTTGCCGTTCGTTATTCTCGGCCACCGTCAGCTTCTGGTTCCACCAGTTCGTGATCGGTTGCTCGTA
>Ga0247727_10008283_pt1 | contig 19373 bp, 15 predicted proteins | sample WisWelCaveWW1625_FD_202498 | JGI IMG/M metagenome (GOLD analysis project Ga0247727, IMG submission 202498) | Biofilm microbial communities from Wishing Well Cave, Virginia, United States - WW16-25 | ecosystem: Environmental > Aquatic > Deep subsurface > Groundwater > Cave microbial mat | place... | reverse complement strand
ATGCGCTGGAGTGTGCGATACGCTTATTTGTCTATTGTTTCAACAGCAGGCAACTGCACAAGCAGCGTTTTCCGAACTATGTCTCTCACGTAATGGACTTCGTTAGCCCACTGTTTTAGACACTCTCTCTTGATGAAGAATGCTTGAAATCGTCATCTCACTCAAAGGATTTTCTTGTCCACATACTCCCCGTCACTTCATTTTCTGAAATTCAATCTTCGCCAAATGAATATGTCCCTATGGAAACAAGTGTTTCTGGAGTAGGTCGTTTTGACATTTTTATAACCGCCAGTTTGATTGACGATAAAGGTCAGATCAAAAAACTCAATATAATATTTGAATTGAAAATTGACTCCAAGCCTGATAAAAGCCAAGCAACAAAATATGCCGATTGGCTTTTATCAAACCATCCCAATGATATAAATTTGCTTATATATTTGACCCCAACATTAATGAGTGACTCGAAAGCTACGGTTGGTGATAGCAGATGGTATTGTTTGGATTATCAGTTATTGAATGATAAATTGCTCATACCTTTATTGGATCATCCCGACTTAAACGAAAAAGTAAAACCCTTTATTATTCAATACATCAAAAACTTACGAACGCGCTATCGAGGTGTAAAAATGGCTATAACCAATGAAGAAAAAAGACTGGCTCTTTCTTTGTACGAAAAATACAGCGATGTTTTCGATTCCATTTATGATGTTCTCGTCGCGTCGGGAACAATCGATTTTAGCACCTCTGATGTTGTAGAAGGTAAAGGACGGGAAACGGGGCGTATTGCGGTAAAAATTGGTAATAAGGTAATTTCAAACGAAACCGTTCGTTTGCTATTTCAAGATGTGTTGAAACATATTGTGGATAAGAGATATGTTCAAAGGCTCCCATTGCCTTGGGGGATAAGCAATGATAGGTATGTGCTTACTAATGAAGAACCAGTTCACCCAAGCGGAAGGCAGTTTTTTTATCCTGTAGCTTATAAAGGATATACGATGGAAGCTCATTATGCAAGAGCAAGAGGATTGAGGGTTTTAAGCGCACTTTGTGAAAAATTGGATGTTGATTTCGAAGCTATTGAAACAAAATAGTTTTGGTTCTGTGTAACTGATTCCTTACATCAATTTTATTTCTCCCTCAACATCCACGCGATTTCGCAGGGGCGACCCGACGAGGTCGGGCGTAATGATTTCGTGTTCTGTTTCGATTGTCGGCGCATTGATATTGCAAACCCTGGCGGGTCGCCCCTACCATCAACAGATTATTTCTCCCTCAACATCCACGCCAGCGGACTCGCCAGCAATACCAACCCCATCGTCATCACCAGCACGGTGGGGAAGCCATAATTCTCCGCAAGCGGACCCGTGAGCAGCAATCCCAGCGCGCCCGCGGAAAAGATAAAGCCGAGGATGAGTCCCGAAGCGAGAGCCATGCCGCCTGAAATGGCGCGCTGTGCCAGCACGACCATAATGCTGTGCACCGCGCCCGTGCACGCGCCCGAAAGCGGAATCAACACATACAGCCACGGCGACCATCCGATTTGGCTCACGAGGAACATGGGGATCGCCGCGAGGAACAACGCCGTCGCCGCGACTTTTCGTTTGGTGAATTTATCTCCCAAATGTCCGCCGATCACGTTGCCCAGCGCCGACCCGCCCATGAACAAACCCGCGATATTGCCATACGTCACCGCGCTCTGCCCCAAGTCCTTGATGTATTTCGGCACAAAGGCAATCATGTTCGATTGCGCCCACGATTGCAACGTTGCCACCGCCGCGAGCAGGACGATGAATCCGACGCCCGCCTGCAAACGGATTTTGCCATCGTCGTGTTTCGGTTTGGGGTGCGGGTGATTATGCCGAAGTTGATACGCGAGCGAAAAGCCAATCGGAATCGAAATGACTGAAAGAATCACCAGCCAATGCAATCCCAGCCATGCGAGAATCAATCCTGTGAGGATGGGTCCGATGAAGTGTCCCAGTTGTCCCGCCATGAAAAATAAAGACGCGGCGGTGGTCTCGCGTCCCGCCAGGTGGCTGCGTCCCTGAAGAGTCGCCTGGGCTGTGCCAACAGGATGAAAGGAGGAAGAGCCGAGCGCGGCGGCGATGAGGCAGATGAGTCCGCCTGTGCCAGGCACGTGGACCGCGCCCGTGAAAAATATCGTCATCCACAACACGCCGCCCGCCGCCAGCCAGCGCGGTCCCACGCGGTCAGACATCCAGCCGAAAAACGGTTGCGTCAACGCGGACGCCCAGATGTAGATCGTCGAGATGACCGCGATTTGCGATTCACTCAATCCGAGATACGTGAGCAGGACGGGGCGCGCGCTGTTGAACACGTCCACCATGAGATGACTCAGCGCGATGGATGAGAAGAGGGAGTTGAGGAGGAGGGACATTGCGATTTACGATTGACGACCCTTCGACAGGCTCAGCGCAAGTTTTCGATTTTGGATTGGTGGTCGAGCAGTCCTGAGTGGCGCCACTGCGAAGGGCGTATCGAGACCACACTTTATTGACGATAAAGATGATGCTCGTTGATGTATTCGTACACGTTTGAAGGAAGATAGTATCGGACGGATTTCCCCGATGCGATTCGACTCCGTATTTCGCGCGACGCGATTTCCAAAAGCGGCGCGTCCACATAATGGACTTTGGAACGGATCCCAGGCAACGCGCGTTCCAGTTCATCCAAACTTGGTTCCTCATGCGGACGGCGCATCACCCCCACCCAGTGACACGCATACAGCAATTCCTGCGGCTTGTGCCACGTGGGAAGGTCGTGCAGCGAGTCGCCGCCGATGATGGGGACGATTTCGGTATTCGGGTTTTGCTCCGCGATGAGGTTGACGGTATCCAGCGTGTAATGTGGACCTGGGCGATCCAGCTCGACGCGCGAAATTTCAAAGATTGGGTTATCCGCTATCGCAAGTTGAACCATCGCAAGGCGATGTTCAGTTGATGTGATAGGCTGGTCTTGTTTGTGGGGAGGTTCAGGCGTGAGAATCCAAAGCAGGCGATCCAGTTCCAGTTGCGACTGCGCCTCCGAAGCGAGGATCAGATGACCAAGATGCGGCGGGTCGAACGTGCCGCCGAAAAGACCGATGCGATCGGGCATGAGGGTAGTATATCTCATCCGCGGCAGCATGGGAGATGGTTACATTTCCCGGCAGATCTGGTTGATATTTCATCGTTGAACTTTGAAGGCTTCGCGCGGCGAGTATTCGTATGGGCGCATTTGGCTATAGATGGCTGGAGAATCAAAAGGTCGGAGTGAATACTCCGACCTTTTGTTGAATAGAAGATCTTATGGGCTGGGGTTGTAGTTGCCTCCGCCTTTGCCGAAGTTGCATTGGTCGCGTTCGTTGTCGAAGCGGGTGTTCATCGAGGCTTTCACGCCATCGGCTTGGAAATACAGCACGCCGCACGCTACGAAACTGGTGGGTGTGTAGTTGTTGCCGCTTGCTGTATTGTTCTTGATAACTGCGGTGCCGCCAAACCCGATCTGGATGCCGTTCTGCGCGATGTAGTTGACGGGTCCGACGCCGGTCACAACATTGTTGGTAATGGTCGCGGCGACCGAACCGTTGGCGGTGATCCCGTTCTTCTGATAATTGGCGACGGTGTTGCCGGAGATGGTCACAGCCAAATCGGTTCCGGTGTTATCGAACGGAGCATTGCGAACTTCGATGCCATTCCCCTCCTGGCAGCCGCTCGCGCCCTGGTTGATGTCCACGACCGTATTGTTTGTGATCGAGCCGCCCGCGCCGTCGAACAGGATGCCGCGCAAGCGGTCATCGCCCCCATCGCAAACGTTCGCCAAGTTGGATGCGGTCACGGTCAGGTTCGTTACGTGCGTGGTTGTTCCGCCATTCTTGACCACCGCGCCGAGGAAGTGTCCACCAGTGGGATCAATTGCCGTAATGCTGTAGCCGTCGCCGTCTAGTGTAAAGCCGTTCGGGACGAAGATCGTGGTGTCGGTGACGCAATCGCCATTCAGTGTCATGGTCGTGCCAACTGTAGTGAAGGTACATTCTGGACCGGGACCTGAAAACAACGTCAAGTTGTCAATCAGGAAGCCGTTCCCCGCCGTTGCCGGGGCAGCGGTCCCGCCAGTGCGAAACAGGACGGAATCCACTGTGCGGGTTCCGGGCGGCTGGTTCTGGCGGAAATAATCCTCCCAACTTGTGCCGGTGTGCATCAGCGCGCCATCCACATACACTTTCACAATATCGTTTTCCGCGCCGTCTACAAAGAACATTGCGATCTTAATCCGGTGAGTCACAGTCCGATCCAATCCGCTCGCAACGTTTGTGAATACAAAATCGCCAGTGGGAGGGTTCGCGCTGATCTGATAGTCAAAGAAATTGACCTCCAAACCAGCAGGTGTATCTGTCATTTGTACCCAACTCATTCGCGCGCCATCGCCGCGGTCTGCGCTGGCGACGACTGAAAGCCCGGCTTGTTCAGAACCGGGCACGGTTGATGCAAAATCCCATTGTGCTTCAAAGTAAGATTGACGCGTACCGCCGGATAGACCGCCGTTATAAGCGTCGGATGAAGTAGATTCGCCGGCATCGTCCGTCAAAGATTTGGAGAATGTCTGGTCTCCAAAGCAACCGCTGGTGACGGCATTCGACATCCGCAGGCTCTGCCCGCCGAACGAAGTGTAGCCATAGATGTTAGTAGCAACAGCATGATCGTACACGGCGCAGCCAGAACCCGCCGCGCCCGCGCTGCTCCACCCGTCTTGAAGGTGAACGGTTCCAGTGGAGTAGGTCGGGCTTTCAAAGTCAATCGCGGCGCCATCCGCAAGCGCCTTCCCAATGCCCAGGGACATGCTCAAAGCCAGGACAAGAACAAGAGACAATCGGAATCGAAGAGTTTTCATTTTTACCTCCATTGCTAAATTTCTATCTGAGATCGAACTCAGCCGCGCCCGGCGCAGGATTCCCGCCGATGACGACTTCAATCTTGTATCTGCCGACGCCGAAGAGCGAACTTGTCGCCAGGTTATACATGTACTTGCAGTCCACAACGCGGAAATTCATATCGTTATCGAACGGTTGGATGCTCACAGGCTCGTTGACGGGTCCGCTCGATGAGCCGCTGGTTTTGGTCACCCGAATGGCAGCAGCGGGCAGGTCGCAGGTTTGTGTGGGCGATCCACTGATAGGAACAAATGTATTGTCGTTTACTGTTGCGCTAGTGAGGACGGCGCGTTGATCGCCTGCCCAGCCGCCATCCATGACAAGCGATGCGCGGATAATAGGCATTGTGCCAACCAGCGCAACTGCCCCTGCATAATCGTCATAGAATGTACCGCCTACCTGGGAGGTATCGTAGCGGAGGTCGCTAAGGCTGATCATATTCACGCCGCTTTGATTATTTGCACCAGACGTGCAGTCGGTGAAATTGGGATAATCGCCGTAATAGATGAACACACTCTGCGTGGACGAGACGCGCACAGACCATCGCAGAGAACCCCCGTGGCAATTTCCAACGCTAAAGGAGTAGTCGGCTTTTAGCGTGGTGATGTCCTGAAACAGCAGGGTAGAGTCGGGGGTGAAGCTCAAGAATGAGAAGTCATTTGCAGTGTTGGCGGGGTTATCCGACAGAATGGATTCAAAAACCACGGGTCCCGGCGCGCTCCACAGCGAAAACTTGACCGGGATCACGGCATTCCCATTGGACTTGAAGTTACTGGAACCATCGGTGTTGATGGGCTGTTGGACAGCAGTGGTGTAGAGCGTCGCTTGCGGAGGATACAACGTCCACGTTCCCGTGGTCGTTGGGCTGGCTGATGCCGGGCTGGCCGCGCCGAACATCAGCGCCAGAACAAGAAACAAAACGTTGAATCGAAAAACTTTCATGGTCGTCTCCCTTTCATTGGTGAATTGGTTTTGGAAATCGAACAAACGCCTGACATACAAAGATTGCCATCTGCCTCCTTTCCTCGCGCAAAATTAAAAACCGACCACACAGGCCGGTTTCGCTATTGGCTCGCCAGAGATTTTTCCTTCACGTCTTCGATGAAATCCGTTTTGGAAGGCGCAGCGACCAAACATTATCCCTGGTTCATCGCTTCCTAATCCGTTGCATTTGTAATTGTTTGTTGCGATAAGAGTCCCGCCTTTCGCTGTTTATATTGTATCGAAATACATGACAATAAATATGACAGGATGGTTACATTTATGCGGAGTTTATTCCTGAAGCCTGCCGCAATCGCTTATGTTGTAAATTCCCATCCACGCTATAATTGTCGCCATGAGCATAAAATCCCGCTACGAAGAACTCAAACAGCAAATCCATTTTCACAACCATCGCTATCACGTCCTCGACGCGCCCGTCATCAGCGACGCGGAATTCGACAAACTGTTGAACGAACTCAAGCGTATCGAAGCGGATCACGCGGACTGGATCACGCCCGACTCGCCCACGCATCGCGCGGGATCCAAACCCGCCGACCGTTTCGAGAAGGTGCGCCACCCCGCGCCGATTCTCTCCCTCGCCAACGCGTTCGGCGCGGACGACGCGCGTGCCTGGCTGGAACGAGTCACTAAAATAGATGACCGCGTTGAAAAAGCAAAGTTTGTCGTCGAGCCGAAGATAGATGGCTTGTCAATCGTCCTGCATTACCGTGATGGGACCTTCATGCAAGGCGCAACGCGCGGCGATGGAGAAGTGGGGGAGGATATCACAACAAACTTACGGACCATAGGCGCGATTCCGCTCAGAGTACCTGTTGATACAACTGGACCAAAACCGCCGAAATACCTCGTGGTGCGCGGTGAAGCCTTTATTCCCATTACTGAGTTTGAAGAGTTAAACCGCAAGCTCCAGGAAGACGGTCAGAAGACCTATCAGAATCCGCGTAACACTGCCGCAGGCTCACTTCGCCAGCTCGACCCCACGTTGACCGCTTCGCGCCCGCTGACTTTGCTTGTGTATCAAATCATCCATTCCGAGGGAGGAAAAGTTCCAAGGTCGCAATGGGAAATTTTGGAATATCTCAAAGCGCTGGGTTTTCCTGTTACCGACATTGCGAAGCGTTTCGATCATCTTGAAAAGGCCATCGCTTACACAGAATCATGGGAAAAGAAACGCGACAGCCTGCCCTACGAAACGGACGGCATGGTCATCAAAGTTGACGATTTGACTCTCGCGGCGGAACTCGGCTTCGTGGGCAAAGACCCGCGCGGCGCGATTGCCTTCAAATTCCCTGCGCGCGAAGTGACGACCAAACTTCAGAATATCCGCGTCTCCGTCGGGCGGACGGGTGTGCTGATTCCCAACGCGGTGCTCGAACCCGTTGAGATCGGCGGCGTGATCGTCGAGCGCGCGACGTTGCATAACTTCGATTACATCGCGGAAAAAGACATCCGCATCGGCGACCGCGTGCTGATCAAACGCGCGGGTGAGGTGATTCCGTATGTCATCGGGCCCGTCGTGGACGCGCGCACAGGCAAGGAGAAAAAGTACAAGCCGATCACAACCTGCCCCGCATGTGGACAGCCCGTGGAGCATCTTGAAGGCGAAGTGGCGTGGTATTGCGTCAATGCCGCGTGTCCCGCGCAGTTACTCAGGAACATCGAACATTTCGTCTCGCGCGGCGCAATGGATATTGTTGGGCTCGGTTCCCGCATCGTGGAGAAATTGATCGAGACAGGCAAGGTTAAGGATGTTGTGGATATTTATACGTTGACTCGAGCCAACATCCTTGATGCCGTCACGAAGAAGGACCGAAAAACAGAGAAGGAACCGCCTGGCAAAATCGCGGACAATTTATTATCAGCCATCGAGGCATCCAGAAGCCAGCCATTGAGCCGCTTGATCACTGCGCTTGGCATTCACGGCGTTGGTGAAGTGATGGCTGGAGACTTATCGCGCACGTTTCCTGATCTCGACGCGCTTGCCAAAGCCAAAGTAGACGACTTGGTGCAAATCGGTGGAGTCGGTCTTACCACCGCCGAAGGGATCGTTGATTGGTTCTCGCGTCCGTTCAACCAGAAAGTCTTGAAAAAACTCAAGTCAGTGGATATGTGGCCCAAAAGCGGAACATCATCAACTGCCAATCGCCAGCAATCAGATGTGTTTGCAGGATTAACTTTTGTCGTTACCGGGACACTCCCTACCTTCTCGCGCGACGATGCGAAAGCCTTCATCGAATCTCACGGCGGCAAGGTGACTGACAGCGTCAGCAAGAAAACGAGTTATCTTGTGCTCGGCGAAGCCCCCGGCTCGAAGTACGAAAAGGCAAAATCTTTGGGTGTAAAAATTATCGGTGAAGAAGAATTGAAGAAGCTGGCTGGTTAAGAATTACGCCGCGGAGACGCAGAGACTCGGAGCTTCTAAATTTAGAAATCCCGAAGGGCGGTTACGATCATGCTGAACGAGCCTGTCTGACTCTGATTACCTGTAAAGAGTTTGATCAACAGACGAACTCGTATGAAAAGAGTGTAGTTGTTCGTGCAGTTCTCCTAAAAGTTGAACAGATAAATAAAAAACCCATCCCGAAATTTTTCGGGATGGGTCTGATTCTGTCTGGACTCCATGAGCGTGCTGAAGGGATTCTGGGTTACCTCAACCCCTGTTCCTTCTCAGACATCGTGATGACTTCCTCAAAGATTTCCAAGCCTTCATCCATTTCCTTTTTGGTGATCGAGAGCGGCGGCGCAAGGCGGATCGTGGACCTGCCGCAACCCAGCATCAGCAGACCATGCTCGAAGCCGGATTTTTCGATCATCTCTCTGATCTCTTCGTTTGGTTCTTTCGTATTTTTATCTTTGACGAACTCCACGCCGATCATCAAGCCTTTGCCGCGCACATCTCCCATGGAGGTATGCCGCGCCTGGATTTCTGCCAGCGCATCGAGCGCGTATTGACCGACCTCCGCCGCGTTGGCTAGATATTTTTCTTCAAGCAATTCTATTGTAGCTAGGGAAGCCGCGCAGGCGATGGGGTTGCCGCCGTATGTGTTTCCGTGCGTCCCCTTGGGCCAGGTCATCACCGATTCGCGCGCGATGCACGCGCCCAGCGGAAGACCCGAAGCAATGCCTTTCGCAGAAACCACAATATCCGGCTCCACGCCCCAGTGTTCGATTGCCCACCATTTGCCGGTGCGGCCCATGCCGCTTTGCACTTCGTCCACGATCAGCAGGATTCCATATTTATCGCACAACCTGCGGAGGGCGGGAAAGAATCCATCAGGCGGGACAACATAACCACCCTCACCCTGGATCGGTTCGACCAGCACACCCGCGATTTCATCACCGGGCACGTTATGGTCAAATATTTCCTCTTCAATGAAACGCACACAGGTTTCGCCATAATCCTCACCCAACTTGCGATGCAACATCGGGCGGTAATCATCGGGGAAGGGGGCGTGAGTCACGCCGGGCATAAGCGGATAAAACCCGCGATGATAATGCGGCTTGCTTGCGGTGAACGCGACCGATCCCATCGTCCGCCCGTGGAACGCGCCGAAGAAGCCGATAAAGTTGTGCCGCTTGGTGTGATACTTCGCAAGCTTGATCGCGGTCTCGACGGCTTCGGTTCCCGAGTTGGTTAGAAATGTTTTTGCGGTCTCGTCAAACGGCGCGATCTCATCCATTTTTTCGCTCAGGCGAATCCAGCCTTCGTGATAAAAGTCGGACGAGATGTGCAAAAATTTTTCCGCCGCATCCTGGACAGCCTTCACAACCTTCGGGTGGGCATGCCCCGTGGATAAAACTGCAATGCCTCCCATGAAATCAATGAAGCGGTTCCCGTCGGCATCCCACACTTCTACGCCTTTGCCGTGATCCATCACAAACGGATATGCACGCGGGTACGAAGATGAGATGACTTTTTTATCTCGTTCAAGCAGAGCCGCGGCTTTTGGACCGGGCAAGTCTAATTTTTTCATGACGAACTCCTTATGAGAAAACGTCCCGCGGGTTTTGCCGCTGAACAAGGATGGTTTCAATTCCAACCTGCGGGACAGTGAATATGTGGACAACAACAAGCTTTTCATACATTGGATGAAAAACATCGCGGCTTGCTCAGCCGACACCCTTCGATCAACGCTTTGATGAACTCAGCGCATCGACTCTGGGCGAGCCTGATTCAGTTGCGAATTGTGTTTCCTAATCCCTGTCCGCGGTCCACCATTTCATTGCCAGCCACAATGGCGGCAAAGAGTTTACGTGTGTTTGTTTGATCATTCCGCCCTCAGCCCTTCGATACGGCTTTGCCACTCAGGGCAAGTCGCGCCAGCGCCAGCGCACCCAATAAGCCTGCATTATCGCCAAGCTCCGCTTTGGCAATCACGAGATGATCCAAATAATGCGGATGAAACGTATGCTGGCGCAAACTTTCATCGAACGGCTTGAACAGCAGGTCGCCGACTTGGGCCACGCCGCCGCCGAAGATCAAAATGGACGGGTCGAAGATGGCAAGATAATTTGCAACCGCGACGCCGAGATAATATCCCGCCCGGGAGAAGGCGGAGATCGCAAGCGAGTCCCCTGCCAGCGCCGCGTCCGCTACTTGCGCGGCAGACAGGCTCGGGTGAGGCTGAAGCGACGATTTTTGTCCCGCCTTTAATTTTTCGTTGACGTAACGCGCGATGGCGGGTCCTGAGGAAAATGATTCCACATGCCCGTTATGTCCGCATCCACAGGGGGGACCATTCGGGTCAATGATCATGTGACCAAGTTCCCCGCCCATGCCATGAAAGCCCTGGAGCAGATGATCGCTGCTGATTACGCCGCCGCCAACACCTGTGCTGATAGCGAGATACACAAGATCGTGATGTCCCTTGCCGATGCCGAATTTCCACTCGCCGAGGGCAGCCATGTTCGCATCGTTATCCAGGTGCACAGGCACACCAAAATGTTTGGAGAGGTTCGGCGCCAGAGGAAAATTTTGCCACTCTGGAATATTCGGAGTGGCGAGAATTGTTCCGGTATAGGGGTCAAGCGGACCCGGTGATGCGATACCGATCGCTGTCACTTCGGGAGACCAGATTTTATCAATGGCTTGCACGAGGCGGTCGTACACGCCGGGTTCGGTTGCATGAGAACGCGTGCGATGATGCGCAATAGGGGAGATGCCTTCGGAGTTGTACAAAGCAACGCGGATGTGTGTTCCGCCAATATCTACAGCAATGGTTTGAGACATAGGCACAATTATAACCGCCCCCGCCCGTATACCTTATATCCAGCCCACACAATTATTCAAGGAATCAATTACGGAATTTAGGGGAGATGCCCTTTCGACAGGCTCACATCGCCCCGATGTCCTTCGGGAGGGTAAACTCGGGCGGAGGGGGCATAGTTGACTGCAAATCTTATCCCTGCTACACTCCTTGCATGACGAAAAACAGACAGCCTGCCCGCCTTCGATTCATCGAAGACCTGCGTGAAGCGGCACGCTGGTTTATGCCAGGGTTGGGCGTCAAACGCTGGTTCCTGTTTGTGTTTGCCGGCGTCACCTTGCTCGGTGTGGGCTTTGCGATTTTTCTATTGGATATTTACCGAACTGATACCACGAATGAACTTTTGTTGACGTTTCTTTCGTATGCCTCGCTGAGATTTTTACCACGCGTCGCTCGTGTCATCCTGTTCGGCGGGCTGGGGCTGTGGCTGGTGGGCTATGGGATCGTGCGACTCAACCGCTCGCTGTTGCGTCCATATCTTCGGTCAGGCCGCATCTTGTTGGATGATCTGACGGACTTTCGACGCCGCGAAAGCGGTCCGCGCATCGTGGCAATCGGCGGGGGGCATGGGCTTGCCACTCTTCTTCGTGGACTAAAAACGCATACGCGCAAGTTGACGGCTGTCGTCACCGTGGCAGATGACGGTGGCTCATCCGGACGTTTGCGCGCGGATTTTGGAATCCTGCCGCCGGGTGATATTCGCAACTGCCTCGCCGCGCTTTCCAATGACGAGCAAATGCTCACGCAGCTTTTTCAATATCGATTCAGTGGCGCGGGCGATTTGAGCGGTCATTCGTTTGGCAACCTGCTTATTACCGCGCTGGCTGACATTACGGGGAGTTTTGAAGGCGCGATAGCAGAGTCGGGCAAGGCGTTATCTGTAAGTGGACGCGTGCTTCCATCCACGTTGCACGATGTGAGACTCGTCGCAGACATGCAATTGCCGCATACCGCGAATCAGGTTCGGGTGGAGGGGGAAAGCCGTATCCCGCAAATGGCAGGGCGGGTCCAACGTGTGTGGTTGGAACCGAACGACGCGCCCGCATATCCTCCCGTCATCAAAGCGATGTTGAATGCCGATATGATCGTAGTCGGACCTGGCAGTTTGTATACGAGTCTATTGCCGAACCTGCTTGTGCACGATTTGCTCGGCGCGATCCATGCGAGCCGCGCAGTAAAAGTGTATGTGTGCAATATTGCCACACAGGCTGGCGAAACGGACTTGTTCTCGTGTTACGACCACGTCCGCGCGTTGGAGGAGCATGTTGGGGATAGTGTTTTCGATGTGGTGCTGTGCAACGACAACTTCTCGGGCAAACTCTATGAAGGCGATCAATGGGTGAGTGTGGATGAAAAAACGCTATCCGACTCGCGCGTACAATATGCCGACCTCGTTGATGATCAATCCGCGTGGCGGCATGACTCGTCTAAACTTGCAAATGCCCTGACGGAAATCCTTGATGAATATACGGGACCGCTGGAATAACCGATCAGGTAACTATCACTTCTAAAGCGACAGTCACCTCTGCATTTATTGTCTATGATAAAATCGCTTCAAAACAAAAAACCAATTAATTTCGGAGAAATGAAATGACAATAAGAATTGGCATCAACGGCTTTGGGCGAATTGGGCGGCTTGTCTTTCGGGCGATCAAGGAGAGGCACGCGAAGGAAATCGAAGTAGTCGCGGTCAACGACTTGTTCGACGCCGCGACCAACGCTCATTTATTAAAATACGACTCGACCTATGGGCAGTATCCTGGCACGATTGAAGTGAAGGACGGGGATCTCGTCATTGACGGCAAAACGGTCAAAGTGACCGCAGAGAAAGACCCCGCCGCGATCCAATGGAAGGATATGGGCGTGGATATCGTAATCGAGTCCACGGGCTTGTTCACCGACGCCACAAAGTCGAAGGCGCACATCGAATCGGGCGGCGCAAAGAAAGTCATCATCTCAGCGCCCGCGAAGAATGAAGACATCACCATTGTGCTTGGCGTGAACGATGACAAATACGATGCAAAGAAACACAACATTGTTTCCAACGCCTCCTGCACCACCAATGGACTTGCTCCCGTTGCGAAAGTCCTCAACGACAAATTTGGAATTGACAAGGGTGTGCTGACGACTGTCCACGCGTACACCAACTCACAGAAACTGCAAGACCTCGGCGCGAAAGATATGCGCGATGCGCGCGCGGCGGGTCAAAACATTGTCCCCTCGGCAACCGGCGCGGCAAAGGCTGTCGGTCTGGTGATCCCTGAATTGAAAGGAAGATTTGGCGGCATGGCGTTCCGCGTTCCCACGCCGACAGTTTCCGTTGTAGATTTCACGGCAACGCTTAATAAAGAAGCAACCGCAGAAGATATTCGCGCGGCGATGCTCGAATATGCCAATGGTCCGATGAAAGGCATTCTTGATGTCACCGATGAAGCGCTGGTGTCCACCGATCTGCGCGGCACCACATTCTCGTCCGTCTTCAGCGCGATGGATACCCTCGTCATTGGCAACATGGTCAAGGTTGTGGCGTGGTATGACAATGAATGGGGCTATGCCTGCCGCACGGCGGACCTCACCGCGATGATGGCGAAATCTCTATAGAGGTATACACGTAAACGCGTAGACAGGTACACAAGGATCGTCGGCACTTGTGTACCTGTTTCCTTGTCTACTTGTTTGCGTGCGGAGCAACCATGAACAAAAAAACAGTCAAAGATATTGACCTCAAAAACAAACGCTTGCTCATACGCGTGGATTTCAACGTGCCAATGATGGATGGCAAAGTGACCGACGATAAACGCATCCGAGCCGCGTTGCCGACGATCCAATATGCGTTGGAGCAAAACGCGTTGCTGATCTTGATGAGTCATCTCGGGCGACCAAAATCCGCTTCGGATTCAAGCTTTAGCCTGCTTCCCGCTTCGAAAGTTTTATCTTCGCTGTTAGGGATTCCCGTCAAGATGGCGCCCGATTGTGTCGGCGTGGATGTTGAAGCGATGGCGAAAGGGTTGAAACCAGGCGAAGTGCTGATGTTGGAAAATACACGCTTTCACGCGAGTGAGGAGAAAAACGATCTCGAACTCGCCAAACAATTGGCATCACTCGGTGATGTGTTCGTCAACGACGCGTTCGGGTCCGCGCATCGCGCGCATTCGTCTACGGAAGGCGTTGCGCGTTTTTTGCCCGCGGTCTCCGGCTTATTGATGGAACAGGAACTCGAATATCTCGGACGCGCAGTTGCAAATCCTGAACACCCATATATCGCGATTCTCGGCGGCGCAAAGATCAGCGACAAGATTCTCGTCGTTGAAACTTTGCTATCCAAGTGCGATACGTTGATCATCGGCGGCGGGATGGCAAACACTTTCCTCACCGCGCAGGGATTGAACATGCGGGATAGCCTTGTTGAAGAATCTTCACTCGGAACGGCGAAATCTATCATGGCAAAATCTGGCGATAAGTTGATCCTGCCTGTGGACGCGGTCATCGCGGACAAGTTTGACGCGGACGCTAATACCCAGGTGGTTGACGTGGATAAAATCCCTCCGGGATGGCGTATGTTGGACGTGGGACCGAAAACTGTCAGCTTGTATCGAGCCGCGTTGGACGGAGCCAAGCTGATCGTCTGGAATGGCCCCGTTGGCGTCTTCGAAATGCCAAAATTTGCAGAAGGTACGTTTGCATTGGCGCGCATGTTAGCCGAATCCAAAGCGATCACTGTAATTGGCGGAGGTGATTCTGCGAGCGCGGTCAAAAAAGCAGGAGTCGCAAAACAGATGACTCACGTTTCAACTGGCGGCGGCGCATCGCTTGAATTTTTAGAGGGGAAGGAATTACCCGGCGTCGCGGCATTGTTGGATAAATAATCCATGTCGTTGCGAGGAGTGGAGCCTCGGCGCCACAACGAAGCAATCTCCTCATCGTGTCAGGGATTGCTTCGGGCAAAGAACAAGAGCGCCCTCGCAACGACATCTGTTTTTATATCAGTTCCCAAACAATTTACACATCGGTAAACCGGAATTAACAACCCTCGGCTATAATTTATGAAAATAACGAGTGGAGAGATTGTATGTCCTTCAACGTCGGCGAAAATATAGGACCCTATCGAATCATTGAACAGTTGGGTCAGGGTGGCATGGCAACTGTGTATAAAGCCTATCATGCCTCGCTGGATCGGTACGTGGCTCTCAAGGCATTGCATCCCGCGTTCGGCGAAGATGTGACGTTCGAAGCGCGGTTTCAACGCGAAGCGCGGGTGGTTGCGAAACTCGAACATCCGCACATCGTCCCCGTATATGATTATGCCGAGCACGAAAAACGACCGTATCTGGTCATGAAATATATCGAGGGGGATACGCTCAAGGCAAGGTTGAGCAAAGGCCCGTTAACCTCGGAAGAAATTAATAAGGTAGTGGATGCCGTTGGCGCCGCCCTTGCCTACGCTCACAAGCAGGGAATTTTACACCGCGATATCAAACCGTCGAATGTGCTTGTAGCAGCCGATGGCGAGATGTATCTCGCGGACTTTGGCTTGGCGCGCATTGCCCAATCCGGCGAATCGACACTTTCCTCGGACATGATCATGGGCACGCCGCAATATATTTCGCCCGAACAGGCGATGGGCAGGAAAGAACTCGATGCCGGGACCGATATTTATTCCTTTGGCGTGATGTTGTACGAGATGGTCGTGGGGCAGGTTCCATTCAGCGCCGATACGCCGTTCTCCATCATTCACGATCACATTTATTCACCGCTACCTCTGCCGCAAACGATCAACCCGAATGTGCCTGAGCCGGTGCAACGCGTTTTGTTGAAAGCGCTCGCCAAAGAACGCGCCGATCGGTATGTGGATGTAACCGAATTGAATCACGCATTCAAGGAGGCGTGGCGCGAAGCCGGTGTACCAATGAAGGGCACATCCGTGACGATTGCCAGGCCTATCCCCTCCGCCGAGAAAACAAGGATGAAGGCGAGTGAACCAACCAAAATGGCGGCAAAGGCTGATGTCGCCGCGCCAGCCCCAAGCGTTAGAAAGAAGCGTTCCTCATTTATTTGGGTCGGGGTCAGTTTGCTCCTCGTCCTATGCGTTGGCGCGGTTTTCGTTGCGCGTCAGAATCGTTTGTTCGCATCGTTGCTTGGGTCAGAACGTCAGGTAGCAGATGTACCAACCGTGGTCGCTTCAGTGACTCCCAATGTCCTCGTGAGTCCAACGCAGACGTTGTTGCCACCGACACAGCCATCGCAGCCTCTTCTCCCGCCGGAAGTTTTGGCGCTGCAACAAAAAGCAAAAGCAAACCCCGATAACCCCGATGTCCAACTTGAGTTGGCTCTCGCCTTTTGGTCTGCCAAAATGCCCGGCGCGTCGTACGACACGTTGTTGAAAGTGATTAACCTTGTGGGTCCCGATAACGAGACGTTTTATACGCAGGCAGGCGAAAAATTTGCAAGCATTGATGGTTGGTTGCCCGCCGCGGCGATGTACTTCCAGGCAGTGAAGACGTATGGCTTGGATAGGAATATCCCTGACCGCCTTTTGAGCGCCTATCACGAATCGATGTACAAAGCGGCTGAATCATCCGAGATGGGACTAATCCTGCCGTTCGATAAAACTGCCCAGGTGGACCAGCCGATTTCGCTGATCGCACAATCACGCAACTCTTTCTATAACGGACGAATTGACGACGCCCATGTTTTTCTCAATCAGGTGAAACGCCTGGAGCCAAACATGTTGGAGGCGTTGTTGCTTGAAGCAGAATTTGATATCACGGAAGGCAAGCCGGATGTGGCGCGAATCGTGTTAAGTTCGCTCTCGGCTGATCTTTCCACGCCGGAATGGATTCGCTTGTTCGCCGAGCAATTACTGACGAGGATACCCTGATGCGCACGCCTCTTGTTGCCGGAAACTGGAAAATGAACAAGACAGTCGCGGAGGCGCGCGATCTGGTTTCTACAATGAGCGCGCCATTGCGTGCGGTGGCGAATGTGGAAAAAGTTTTGTGTCCGCCAGCCACAGCGCTTTCTACGTTATCCACACTGCTCGCGGGAACGGATATCGGTCTGGGCGCCCAGAACATGCACTGGGAGGAGAAGGGCGCGTTTACAGGCGAACTCGCGCCGAACATGGTGAAGGAACTTTGCAGTTACATCATCATCGGTCACTCGGAGCGGCGCGCTTATTTCGGTGAAACAGATGAGCATGTGAATCGAAAACTTCGGGCGGCGATAAAATTTGACCTCATCCCAATCGTTTGTGTGGGCGAGACGTTGGATCAATACGAATCAGGGCTGACCTCTGAAGTTGTTCGCCATCAAATGAAAGTTGGTTTCGCTGACGTGGACTCTGCCGCCGCCTCGCGCATTGTGGTTGCCTACGAACCTGTGTGGGCAATCGGCACGGGAAAAGCCTCCAGTGGAGAGAATGCCAATGCGGTCGTGAAGCAGATGATTCGCGCAGCATTGACCGGGTTGTTCAATGAAAAGATCGCCCAATCCATTCGCGTTTTATACGGCGGTTCAGTGACAGCCTCCAACGCCGCTGAATTTTTCTCCCAACCCGAAATTGACGGCGCGCTCGTTGGCGGCGCAAGCCTCAAAGCCGATGAGTTCGTCGCGATTGTAAAGTTATCCCACGAGTCAAAAGGAGCTTAGATTCAATATGCTGAAAGCAGGTCTCATCGCAGGTGGTGTCATGTTCGTGTTCGTGCTGGTTGCCGCGATTTTCAGCCCGTTTTGCGCTTTGTGCGTACCATTGCTGGCTGGCTTGGGGGCGGGCTACCTGACTGGTAATTTTGAAAAGACTCCTGCAACCACGGTTCAGCGCGGCGCGTATGCAGGCGCGATTGCAGGGGGACTCGGCATTCTGGGTCAACTGATCGCGTCCGTGGTCAATGGCCTTGTTTTGCAGAATCCGAATAATCAGATCAATGAATTGTTTGGCTTGCCTGCGGTGGATCCAACCACCGTGTGGATATCCCAACTCGGGGTCGCCTGCTGCATTGGCTTGGTCAATGTGGCGTTGACTGCCGCGCTTGGAGCGGGCGGCGGCGCGATCTGGAACAACACTGCGGGCAAGTCCACGCCTCCTTCCGATATTACGCCTGCGTAGGGTCTGCATACATGATCGGGGAAATTCATGGTTAATCAGCTTGCAGGATTTTTCTGGTTCATCCTGATGCTCATGCCGCTGATCCTGCTTCAGCGGCTCTTGCATCGCGAGATACAGGCAGTGCTCTTAATTGCCACTCGGGACGCACGGTTGACGATGGGAATTTTTTCGCTGATTTTCCTCCCCGGCGTTTTCCTGCATGAGTTAAGTCATTTTGTGATGGCGAAAATAGTACGAGTCCCAACGGGACGATTCTCCGTCCTCCCTCAACCTCTACCGGATGGACGATTACAACTCGGCTACGTGGAAACCGCACGATCAGATATCGTCCGTGATTCGTTGATCGGCGCGGCTCCGTTGATCGTGGGGACTCTCTTTGTTGCGTACGTCTCGATCTATCGTCTCGAAATGCGTGTGCTATGGGACGTGCTTCGCAACGGTCAATTCAATTTGTTTTGGATGGGAATTAATGCCCTGCCTAACGCCCGAGACTTTTACCTGTGGTTCTATCTCACCTTCGCAGTCAGCAGTACGATGATGCCCTCGCAATCAGACCGTCATGCATGGCTGGAGCTGGTCATTTCAGTGGGTGTGCTATTTGCAATTGCCGTGCTTATCGGCGCAGGTCCATGGATGCTGGAAAGTGTTGCACCATTGATCGGTAATTTTCTTAGTTCGGTTGCCGTGATCTTTGGCTTGAGCGCCGCGGTCCACGCGATTCTGGTTTTGCCGACCGCGCTGGTTCACAAGTTGCTGGCGCGCGCCACCGGGGTGGATGTGAGATAACGGTGAGCGTTACCCGCTTGGGGTGGGCCGGGATAATGCTTGAGAGCAGAAAAAACTCGAAGCCAGAAAAATGCTGCTCGAAGCCGCAGACTCCCACACGTCAGGTGCACGCGGTGTTAGGCAACCACGAACCTGCCAGAACGCTGGCTATTAAAAAGGCGCAAAGCCTTACTGACAAACTCGCACCGTGACGACTTCGCGAACGATAAGCATGATGTCATCTCCTTTTATTTGTGAATATTTTTATAGCGCAATTCTACAACGCCTGAGCGAAACGTTTTTG
>Ga0247727_10008282_pt1 | contig 19373 bp, 15 predicted proteins | sample WisWelCaveWW1625_FD_202498 | JGI IMG/M metagenome (GOLD analysis project Ga0247727, IMG submission 202498) | Biofilm microbial communities from Wishing Well Cave, Virginia, United States - WW16-25 | ecosystem: Environmental > Aquatic > Deep subsurface > Groundwater > Cave microbial mat | place... | reverse complement strand
GGCGGCATTTACGACGTTCTGGCGGACATCTTCCAGTTCGAGCAGAGGCCGCTGCGAAGGGACGACGCCGCGGTGCTCTACGACGCGACGCAGTACGTGGCGAGCCTGGTGCTGCGCGCCATCCTGGCGGCGCCGGCCGCCTCGGCCCGCTTCGCCGACGTCGTCAACCAGATGCTGCAGATTTGCTTCACCGACGGCAAGCCGGCGCAGTACCGCAACTTCATCCGAAACCGGTTTACGCTGCGCGAGGTCGTGGTGTCGGCCACGCCCCTGAGCGTCGATTTGGCGGAAGGGGTGCTTCTGGTAGCGGTGGCGCATGCGGCGAGCGACGGGCCACAGAGCCGCCGCGGCTGCTGCGGCACCATGCAGCTGGCCGAGAACATCGGCGTCGACCAGGCCATCGAAACCGAGCTCCAGGAGCTCAAGAAGGCTGTCACAGAGGCGGGCGATGCCCGCGTGGTCGCGAAAACCGTCGGCCGGGAGCTCGGGGAAACCGAGGCCCTGCGGGCGGCCAAAGCGAGGAAGTGACCCCAGCGGCGCGCGCCCCCGGTACACTGTAGCTGGGGGCGCATCGCCCCGGGGGTAGGCAGATGCAAATCTCGGTGAGGCGGAGCGGCGGCTTCGCCGGCCTGACCGAACAGCTAGCTACTGTCGATACGGAGAAGCTCGACCCGGTTCGCGCCGAGCGGCTCGCCGAGGCGGTCCGCCAAAGCGATTTCTTTCGTCAGCCGGCGGACTTCCCCGGGCCGGCGGGCGCCGATCTATTTCGCTACGAGGTCACCGTCACCGACGAAGGGCGGAGTCACACCGTCGCGTACGCCGACTCGGACGACGCCGAATCGGCGACGGTGCGGCGGCTGGTGGAAGCTGTGATGAACGCGCCATAGCTTCGCGGGGACGGGCCAATGCTCATTTCCCCCCGCCGAGTTCGGTCATCCAGATGTTGCCGGTCAGCTCGTTGGTGGCGTAGCCGAGCGCCGACCGTGCGCGTCCGCCCTGCGAGTAAGTCAACCTGCGGTACCATGAGAGGCTCCGCTTCGCAGAGCGGGGACCAAAGGCAAGTCAAAAGTCAAATGGCAAAAGTCAAAAGTTACGCGCCGGGCGGCTCCGCCGGGCCTTTCTTAGGCCGCGCTTGACGCGGGAGGCCGTCGGGAAGCAGGGAGCGAAATGAGCCAGAGTCAATTTGGCGTCGTCGGGCTCGGCGTGATGGGCCGCAATCTCGCGCTGAACGTGGAGCGCAACGGGTTTGCGGTCGCGGGCTTCGACGTGGACGCGGAAAAGGGACGGCAGCTGGCGGTGGCTGGCCAGGCGGTCCGGATCGCGCCGACGATGGCGGAGTTCGCCGAATCGCTCGAGCCGCCGCGGCGGATCCTGATCCTGGTGCCGGCTGGCCAGGCCGTCGACGCCGTCATCGGCGACTTAAAGCCATACTTGAAGTCCGAGGACATCCTCATCGACGGCGGCAATTCCTATTTCGCGGACACCGACCGGCGCGGGCGCGAGCTGGCCGCGGCCGGGCTGCGCTTCGTGGGCACGGGAATCAGCGGGGGCGAGGAAGGCGCGCTCCACGGACCGTGCCTCATGCCGGGCGGCGCCCGCGAGGCTTACTCCGAGCTCGAGCCGGTGTTCAACAAGATCGCCGCCCAGACCGAAGATGGTCCTTGTTCGACCTATATCGGGGCGGGCTCCGCGGGCCATTACGTGAAGATGGTTCACAATGGGATCGAGTACGGCATCATGCAGTTGCTGTGCGAGACCTACGACTTGCTGCGCAAGGCCGCCGGCATGCAAGCGGGCGAGATCGGCGAGGTTTTTCGGAAGTGGAACGAGGGGGAGCTGAACTCGTTTCTGATGGAGATCAGCGCCGTGGTGCTGGGAAAGAACGACGAGGAGTCGGGACGGCCGCTCGTGGATCTGGTGCTGGACACGGCGGGACAGAAGGGCACCGGGAAGTGGACGGCGCAGTCGGCGCTCGACCTGGGTGTCGCGATTCCCACGCTGAGCGTGGCCGTCGAGGGACGGATTCTGTCGGGCCACAAGAAGGAGCGCGTCGAGGCCGCCAAGTCGCTGCGCGGGCCGAAGGCGGTGTTCAGCGGCGACCGCGAGGCGTTTCTGGGGAATCTGTGGAAAGGCTTCTACCTGGCGATGCTGGCCTGCTACGCGCAGGGGCTGGCGATGCTCAAGGAAGCGTCGAAGGAACACGTCTACGGGCTGAACCTGGCCGGCATCGCGCGGATCTGGAAGGGCGGCTGCATCGTCCGCTCGCGGCTGCTTGACCCTATCAAGAAGGCGTACTCGAAGAATCCGGACCTCGCGAACTTGCTGGTCGACCGGCGCTTCAGCCGCCTGGTCAACAAGTATTCGCCCGGGCTGCGGCGCGTGGTCGCGCTGGCGGCGAAAACGGGGGTGCCGGCGCTGGCCTACACGGCGACGCTGGGCTACATCGACAGCTACCGCAGCGAGCTGCTCCCGGCGAACCTGTTGCAGGCGCAGCGCGACTACTTCGGAGCTCATACCTACCAGAGGGTGGATCGGGAGGGGACGTTTCACACCATTTGGTGATTTAAGGATTTGGTGATTTGGTGATTGAGGGAACCCCGCTCCGGCAGTTTCAGCCGCAACACGATTTCTTCATCGGGCTCGATTCCGACGGGTGCGTGTTTGACTCCATGGAGATCAAGCACAAGGAGTGCTTCGCGCCCGTCTTCATCAAGCACTGGAAACTGCAAGCGGCGTCGAAGTATGCGCGGGCGGCATGGGAGTTCGTCAACCTCTACTCGGTCTGGCGCGGGGCGAACCGGTTTCCGGCGCTGGCCAAGGTGCTCGACCTGCTGCGGGAGTGGCCGGAGGCGGTGCGCCGGGGCGTCTGTATTCCTGATATCCGACCGTTGCGGGAGTTCATCGACTCGGGCGCGCCGCAGGGGAATCCGTCGCTCGAGGAGCTGGTTCGCAAAACCGACGACCCGGTGCTGCTGCTGACGCTCGAGTGGAGCAAGGCGGTGAACGGGGCGATCGCCGAGATGGTGGAGGGCGTGCCGCCGTTTCCCGGCGTGCGGGAGTGCCTGGACAAGCTCGCGCCGCGCGCCGATCTGGCCGTGGTTTCCGGCACGCCGGGCGAGGCGCTCCAGCGCGAATGGCAAGAGCATGGGATCGATCGCTACGCCGCGGTGATCGCCGGCCAGGAGATGGGTTCCAAAAAAGAACACCTGGAGATCATGGCCAAGGGCAAGTACCTGACGAACCGGATGTTGATGATCGGCGACGCACCGGGCGATCTGAAGGCCGCGCGCGCCAACGGGTTCCTGTTCTTCCCCGTCAATCCCGGCGGCGAAGAGGAATCCTGGCAGCGTCTGCGCGACGAGGGGCTCGACCGGTTCTTCGAGGGCCGTTTCGCGGGAGAGTATGAGAAGAACCTAGTGGCGGGGTTCGAGAAGCTGCTGCCGGGTAGCCCGCCGTGGAAGCAGCTACCTTAGGCCCACGGCGCGCTATAATCACGGCTATGGGCAGTCCCATGACAGCCAAAGTCCTGATGGACGTCGAGGAGTATCTCAAGACGAGCTTCGAAGGCTCCGATTGTGAGTACGTGGACGGCGAGATCGTGGAGCGTAACATGGGAGAGTGGCCGCACGGGAATCTGCAAGGGCGCCTGGGTCACTTGCTGTGGGAACTGCGCCCCCGACTGGGCATACAGGTGGCCGCGGAAATCCGCATCCAGATCCATCCGCGCCGCTACCGGGTCGCGGACCTGGCCGTGTGGCGGCCGGGCTACATCGGCGAGCGCATCCCGACGGCGCCGCCGTTTCTGGTGATCGAGATCCTCTCGCCGGAGGACCGCATGGTGCGGATGCTGCCTAAAATTCAGGAATACCTTTCGATCGGCGTGGAATGGATCTGGCTGATCGATCCGATCGAGCGGAAGGCGATCTCCTACTCCCGGCAGCATCCGGGCGGCGTATTGACGGACGTTCTGCGAACCGAGAATCCGGCGATCGAGATTGCGCTGGAGAAGGCTCTCGATATCGGGGCTTAGAGCCGCCGGCGCCGAGGCGCTCCTGAATGCGTAATGCGCCAGCATCTGGCCCGGGGTCACGGCGGAACCAGGGTAGTACAGATTTGCTGATTTGTCGATTTGCCGACTTGTTTGATTTCCGCGGGCGGCGTCAGGGCTAGGCGGGCTTCCGGAACTTGGCGTCGTCGGTGGGGACGTTGTGCTCGACCGACTCGTAGCGGAAAGCCAGCGAGACGTCCGGGCGGGTCCAGCGAACGGTGAAGGGGAGGCGGACGCCGTCTACCTCCTTGTAATCCTCATAGTCGGTCTGGAAAGGCAGCAGGCCGAGCGGGCTTTCGTTGAGCTGGAGCGTGCGCACCAGCAGGCCGGACGGGGCGTCGAAGTAGAGCTTCTCGGCGTCGCCGCCGCGGGACGTGGCGTCGAGCATGACGACGTCGCGGTCGCCGATCTTCTCGCGGCCGGTCACCGCGAGCTTCGGGTAAAGCTGGCGGAAGCGGAGCTCGGAGTAGAGCTCGGCGTCGCGCTGGGTGCGCAGCAGGTCTTCCCCGGCGGCGTCCCGTTGCGAGCCGTCGGGACTCTGCTCCCAGCCGGAGGCGCCGTCGTACCCGACATAGCTGGGGCGCTCGCCGATGCGGGCCGTCATCAGCAGCTTGTTGGGGGTCTTCTGGTGACGCTCCAGGGGAGCGCGCCGGCCGGGCACCTCCAGAGTTCCCTTCAGCAGGCGCGTGGTGATTTTTTCGAGGGCGGCGCGCCCGCCGGCGGCCTGCAGGCACTTCTCCAGAACCTCGTCGACCGAGAGGAGGGTTTCGGGCGATTTCGGGCGGGCGGCGCCGGGCTCGTCTCCGCGCACCGCTGCCGCCAGCGAGGGAACGGCAACCGGCTGGAGCCGTCCCTGGTGGCAGGTGTAGCAGTTCACGACGACCTTGCCCTCGTAGTGGTCCTTGTTGAGACTGTGCATCAGCCGCACCATGCGGCGGGCGGCCTGTTTCACCGGCTTGTCGTCCCTCTCGAACTGGTTGACGTTGTGGCAGTGGCTGCACTGCACGTCGAGCGAGGCGACGAAGAAGCTCATGGCTGGCATCAAGATGAACGCCGAGGTTGCGGAGCCGGCGGGGACGCTCGATCGGGAAGCGGCGGGCGAGCCAGAGAATCAGCGGGGCCAGCGCCGCCCAGATATACCACTCTCCAAGACCCAAAACGAGCGCCTGCCGCCAGGTGATGACGGCCTGGGCGTAGCCGGCCTGGACGCGCGTGTTGATGAAATTCTGAGTGGCGAAAAAGATTCCGGCCAACGTCCAGCCGGCGAGCACCAAGCCAACCCGGAGCCATCTTCGCGTCGGCATGACTCGACCGCTGATTGTACATCGGGCGCCGCGGCGGCGGCGACGCTAGGCCGGGGCGTCCCAGAATCCCACGACGGCGGCGAGCTTGCCGTCCGCGTCGAGCGTCCCGAAGCAAGCTCCGGTGAACACCACTTTGCGGTTCGGATCGACGATCCGCCAGGGGAAGCGGACAGCGCCCTGGCATTGGTCGGCCGGGCCGGCGAGCTCCAGGCGAAGGCCGGGAGCGAACTGCTGAGACGTAGCGATGTGTTCATTCAGGTTCGACTTGCCCTCGATGGCGCCCATCCGGTCGCGGTAGACGCCGCTCTCCCGCCAGCAGGCGTTCAGCAACTCCATGCGGCGATGGGGGTCGGTCTCGTTCCAGGCGGCGACGTAGGAGGCGATCAATGGCCCGATAGCGCCGCCGAACTGGTGGTCCGCCGCGCTGACGGCGAGCAACGACAGGTAATGGCGCCAGCCCATGGTCATGCCATGACGCATGGAATCGTCGGGCAGCCCCTCGTGTCGAAGCGTTACGAGTGTCCCGCCGTCGGCGTCGGCGAGCTCGATGGTCACGCCAGTGGCGCCGGGCGCCAAGCCGTATTTGCCGTCCTGGTGACCCCAAGTGAAAACGATGCGCCGCTCGGGGACGATCTCGACAACGCGTCCCAGCGCGACGTCGCCGCCGTGGAGGCGAACGATAACTTCGCCGCCGGTGAGGGGCTCGATCCGGCTGCCCACGCCCATCCACTTCTCGAACAGCTCGGGCCGCGCGAGAAACTCCGCTACCGTCGACCGCCGGGCGGCGATCCGCACGCTCACTTCGACTGCCTGCTCTTTTTTCTGTGCCATTGGTTCCTCTTGTTTTCTTCGGCTTCCGCCAAGGATTTGAGCGCTCCGAGCCGCGAGCGCCAGAGCTGCTCGAGATAGACGGCCAGGGGCCCCAGCGCCTCGCGCCGGGCTCGATAGAAGTGCGCCCGTCCTTCGCGCCGTTGCTCGACCAGCCCGGCGTCGCGCAACACGCCGAGGTGCTGGGAGACCGCCCCGAACGTCACGGGAAACCGCCCGGCGATCTCGCCGGCGCTTCGCTCCCGGTTCCAGACCATCCGCAATATGGCCTGCCGCGTGGGCTCCGAGACGATCTGGAGAACCGACCGCATAACGAGGTTTACCGAGCCGCGCGCGCAGCAAGCGGCCCGGCGGACGGCCTTTTCAACAAGTTCCTAGGGTTATATTTTAGTACATGCTAAAATATGAGTCAAGGAGAAGAAACGCCACCCGCGGTGGAGAGGCAGCCGGCGGCTTTGCTACAGTCAGGGGTATGTTCCGGCGATTTCTGGCGGTTGTGGCTCTGGTTGGCGCGCCGCTGGCGGCACAGAAAAAACCCTTCGACGCGGCGGCGCTGTGGCGGCTGACGCGGATCTCGGACCCGCAACTCGCGCCTAGCGGCAGGACGGTCGCCTTCGTCGCCGAGAAACCGGACGTGGAGGCCAACACGCGGCCGCGACAGATCTATGTCGTGCCGATGGCGGGCGGGGCGGCGCGGGCGATCACCAGGGACGGCTCCTCGAACACGCGGCCGCGCTGGTCGCCGGACTCGCGCCGCATGGCGTTTGTCTCGAACCGCTCCGGCTCGGCGCAGGTGTGGATCATGGACGCCGACGGCTCGAACGCGCGACAGGTGACGAATCTCTTGACCGAGGCTTCCGGCGCGCTGTTCACACCGGACGGCAAGAACCTGCTGTTCGCCAGCTCGGTTTTCCCCGACTGCAAGGACGAGACCTGCAACAAGGCGAAGCTCGAGGCGCAGTCGAAGAGCAAAGTGAAGGCGCGGCTCTACACCTCGCTGCTCTACCGCCACTGGGACCATTGGGACGACGGCCGGCGCAGCCACCTGTTCGTCGTGCCGGCGGAGGGCGGCACGCCGCGCGACCTGACGCCGGGTCCGTCCGACGCGCCCTCCTTCTCGCTCGGCGGGCCCGAGGGCTACGCCCTCTCGCCGGACGGCAAGGAGCTGTGCTTCGTCCGCAACCCGGACGAGGCCGCCGCCGTCAGCACTAACAATGAGTTATACGTAGTGCCGCTCGAAGGCGGCGCGCCGAAGAAGATCAGCAACAACCCGGCCGACGACACCTCGCCCCTCTACTCGCCCGACGGCCGCTACATCGCCTATCGCGCCCAGTTCCGCGCCGGCTACGAGAGCGACCGCTTCCGGCTGATGCTGCACGAGCGCGCCACCGGCGCGGTGACCAACCTCACGGAAGCCTTCGATCGCTGGGTGGACTCCATCGCCTGGGCGCCCGATTCGAGCCGCCTGTTCTTCACCGCCGAGGACCGCGGGCGCCAGCCGATCTTCACGGTTCCGGTGAAGGGCGGCGGCGTGCGGCTGGCGATCGGCGGCGACGCGCATCTCGGCGACATCCAACTCACCGCCGACGGCAAGACGATGGTCTACTCGGGCCACAGCGGATCGAGCCCAATGGAGATTTTTCGGGGCTCCTCGTCGGGCGGCCAGGCCGCGCGGCTGACGCATCTAAACGACGACGTCTTCGCCGAGCACCACGTCACGCCGCTCGAGGAAGTCTGGTACGAGGGGGCCGAGGGCGCCAAGGTGCAGGGTTTGGTGGTCAAGCCTGCGAACTTCGATCCGCGGAGGAAATACCCGCTGCTGACGCTGATCCACGGCGGGCCGCAGGGAGCCTGGGGCGAGAGCTGGACCTACCGCTGGAACGCGCAGGTCTTCGCCGCCTCCGGCTACGTCGTGTTCATGCCCAACCCGCGGGGCTCCACCGGGTTCGGCCAGACCTTCATCGACCAGATCAACGCCGATTGGGGCGGCAAGGTCTACCACGACATTCTGAATGGAGTCGCTCATCTTTCGCGGCAGCCCTACGTGGACGGCGCGCGCGTGGCCGCCGCCGGCGGCTCCTACGGCGGCTACATGGTCAACTGGATTCTCGGCCACAGCGACCGCTTCAAGGCGCTGATCTCCCACGCCGGCGTCTTCGACCTGCGCAGCAAGACAGGCGAGACCGAGGAGCTCTGGTTTCCCGTCTGGGAGTTCAAGGGCATGCCGTGGGAAAACCCGGAGATGTACGCGCGCTGGTCGCCGGCCGAGCACGTCGCGAACTTCAAGACGCCGACGCTGGTGATTCACGGCGAACTCGACTACCGCGTTCCCTACGGCCAGGGGCTGCAACTGTTCACCGCGCTGCAGATGAAAAAGGCGCCGTCGAAGCTGCTGCTGTTCCCCGACGAGGGCCACTGGATCCTGAAGCCGCAGAACAGCCTGTTGTGGTACTCGACGTTCCTCGCGTGGCTCGACCAGTGGCTGCGCTGAGCGAGCGCGGCGTCTCGCGCGTCGCGCTGGCGGTGGTAATCGTCATGGCGGCGCTGGCGGCGCTGGTGCTCTATTCGACGCTGCAGCTCGGAGGGTACTCCTGCGAGGCGTGCATGGAGTTCGCCGGCCAGAGCAAGTGCCGCAGCGCCACCGGCGCGACCGAGGAGCAGGCGCGCCGCGCCGCGATCGACAATGCATGCGCGTTTCTGGCGTCCGGCGTCACCGACAGCATCGCCTGCACCAACACGCCGCCGCGAGGCCTCAATTGCAAGTCGACGCGCTGAAGCGCCCCAGATCAGCGCTGCATCGTCAGGCGAATGATCGAAAACATGGCGCCCTGCGGGTCGGCCAGCATGCCGAAACGGCCCACGTTTGGGATATCGGTGGGCGGTACGAAAGTGCGGCCGCCGAGCTCGGTCGCTTTCGCGGCGCTGGCGTCGCAATCGCCGACCAGGAAATACGGCATCCAGTGGGGCGGCGCGCCGTGCCACTCCTCGGTCATCTGCAGCATGCCGCCGACGGGCTGGCCTAGGTTGATCCACTCGGTGTACTCCAGCGGACCGGTCTGGCCGATCTTGTCGCCCCAGCCGAACAGGCCGGCATAGAAAGTCCTCGCTGCCGCCGCGTCGGTGGTGGCGAGCTCCGACCAGGTGAGTGTTCCGGCGACGCCGCCGATGCGCGCGCCGATGTGGTTCTTGGCCTGCCAGACGCCGAGCGCCGCGCCTTGCGGATCGCGCAGCACCGCCATCCGCCCGGCGTCGAAGACGTCGAGCGGCCCGGCCAGCGTGCCGCCGCCGAGCTGGCCGGCGAGGTCGGCGGTTCGATCGACGCTCTCCACGGCTACGTAGACCAGCCAGTTTGGCGGAATGCCTTGAGTGCGCTGCTCCGGAGCCATGTCGTGGAGCGCGCCCAACTCGCGGCCCTCCAGTTTCAGCATGGTGTAGACGCCACCGTTCATCGGCATATCGTCCGGGGTCCATCCGAACAAATTGCTGTAAAAGGCCTTCGCTGCCTTCGAATCCGAGGTCGCCAGCTCGGGCCAGCAGAACGATCCCAGCGTGTGCTTGTCAATGACAGCCATCTTGAAGTCCTCCTGAGTATGTGAACAACCGCATCATTGTAACGGATGTCTCGTGCGCCGCCGCGGCTACTTCTCCAGCCCCACTTTTTTCATCAAAGCTACATAGCGCGGCTCGGCGCGCAGGCGCTCCAGGCGCGGGTCGATCTTCAGGTACACCATCCAGACGGAGCGCTCCTGGTAGGCGCGCTCCAGCCAGTCGAGCGCGGCGGGCGTGTCGTCGAGGCCGGCGTGAACCAGCGCGATGTCGAACGGCGAGACGTAGCGGCGTTTCGAAAGCTCCAACAGCTCGGCGGCGAGCTTGCGCGCGGCGGCGGTCTGGCCGCAGCGGCCATAGGCGTGGCCGAGGCCGCCGATGACAAAGGGACTGCCCCGGGAGAGCGTACGGGCCTGCTCGTAGGCGGCGATGGCCTCGCCGCACCTGCCCTTCTGCTCGTAGGCGCGGCCGAGCTCCCAGTGGGCGCGGAAAAAGTTCGGCTCGAGCTCGATGACGCCCCGGTAGTGCTGAATCGCCTCATCGTAGCGGCCGGCCAGATACAGCGGCCGGGCGACGTTGGTGCGGATCACCAGCGAGAGGGCGTCGAGGTCCTGGGCGCGCTGCATTTCCCGGGCCGCTTCGTCGAGGCGGCCGAGCGGGGCCAGGCAGTTCATGGCGTAGCGATGGCGGGCGTCGGCGCTGGCCGGGTCGAGCTCGATGGCGCGGCGAAATTCGCGCTCCGCGGCCGCCCAGTCCCAGTCGTAGAGCTGCAGCACGCCGGCCAGCGAGTTGTGCGCTTCGGCGAGCTTGTCGTCGATCTTGAGGGCTCTTTCGGCCGCCTTCTTCGCCTCGGGCATCGCTTCGCGCGGCGGCATGGCGCCCGACCAGCCCAGCAGAAAATACGAGTCGGCCACCCCGGCGTACGCCTGGGCGTACCGCGGATCCTCGAAGAGGGCTTGCTGGAAGTACTCCAGGCCTTTGCGCAGAGCCTCTTCGGTGCGTTTATTCCAGTGGTGCCGGCCTTTCAGGTACGCCTCATAGGCTCTGGGGTTGACGGCAGGAACGCCGGCCAGGCGCGCCTGCTCCTGCGGCGTCAGCTTGACGCGGATCTCGCCGGCGACGGCGCGGGCCACCTCGCTCTGGAGCGTGAAGATGTCGCGCAGGTCGCGGTCGTAGGTCTCGGCCCACAGCAGCTGGTCGGTGGCGGCGCCGATGAGCTGCACCGTGATGCGCACTTTGTTGCCGGCGCGGCTGACCGAACCCTCCAGCACCGCGTCGACGGTCAGTTCCTTGGCGATGTCGCGCAAGGACCGCTTCGAACCCTGGTACTGCATCACCGAGGTGCGCGAGGTGACGCGCAGCGCGCCGATCTTGGCCAGCTGCGCGATCAGCGCGCGGGTCATGCCGTCGGTGAAGTACTCCTGCTCAGGATCGCGGGAGAGGTTTTCGAGCGGCAGCACGGCGATCGACGCCAGGGCGGCCGCCGGGGGCGGCGGACTCTGTCGGAACCAGAGGTAGCCGCCGGCCGCCAGCAGCGCCGCCAGCGCGGCGAGGCCGCCGTAAAGGTAGCGGCGGCGACTCGGCGCCGCCAGCGGCCCGGTGGTTCGTGTGGTGGTCACCGCTCCAGGATCGAGCGCCAGCCGCAGCGTTTCCAGCTCTTCGAGCATTTCCTCGACGCGCGCGTAGCGATCGGCGGGACTCTTGGCCAGGGCGCGGCGGAGGATGCGATCGAGATCCCTGGTCATTTTTGCGCCGGCGCTGGTCGTCGTGGCCGGCTCGCTGTGCAAGATCGAATGCACCACCGCCGGCTCGCGGTCCCCGCGGAACGGAAGCTGGCCGGTCGCCATTTCGTAGAGAACCACGCCCAGCGACCAGATGTCGCTGCGGTGGTCGACGCGCTCGCCGCGGGCCTGCTCCGGCGACATGTAAGCGACGGTGCCCATGGTCGCCCCGACCTTGGTGATCTGGGTGCGCTCCAGCAGCAACGCCAGCCCGAAGTCGGTGATCTTGGCCTGGCCCTTGGCGGTCACCAGGATGTTGGCGCTCTTGACATCACGGTGCACGATGCCTTTCTCGTGCGCCTCGGCCAGCCCGCGCGCCGCGTGGATCGCCAGTTGCACCGCTTCGACCAGCGTCAGCTTCCCGGACTTGATCTTCGCCTTGAGGCTTTCGCCGTCGACGTAGGCCATGGCGATGAACAACTGGCCGTCGACTTCGTCGATGCCGAAAACCGTGCAGATGTTGGGGTGGTCGAGGGCCGCAGCGGCCTGGGCCTCGAGCAGAAAACGCGCGCGGTATTCCTCGCTGTCGAGCGCGTGGCGCGGCAGAAACTTCAGCGCGACCGAACGGCGCAATTTCGTATCCTCGGCCTTGTACACCACACCCATTCCTCCCTCGCCTAACTTCTCGAGGATCTTGTAATGGGCGATCGTCCGGCCGATCATGAAACTGAGGACGGTATTGTAACCGATCCCGCCTTCCGCCGCCGATGTTTCTTGGCGTCCCGCAGCTGTGTCGCCCGGGCACAGTTTGGCGCTCTGGCGGGCGACTATCCCATTTGTTTTCAATGGTTTGCTGATGGCTCTGTAATTGCAGAGTCGAGGATCGTATGCGTGTCGTCCGCCGAAGCCTTCTTTTGATCCTCGCGAGCCTTGTTCCAGCCGCCGCCGCAACCCTCGAGCGGCTTTCCTTCGAGGACCTGGTAACGCGCTCGACGGGCATCGTGCGCGGGCGGGCCATTTCGAGCTCCGCCAGCCAGATCGGCTCCACCATTTACACGCGCACCCGGTTCGAGGTTCTGGAGCGCTGGAAAGGCGCCGAGGGGACGCAGATCGAGGTTTTCGAGCCGGGCGGGACCGTCGGCCGAAGCAGCCAGAGTTACTCCGGCGTTCCACGGTTTGAGCCCGGCCAGGAAGTGGTGCTGTTTCTGTGGACCGGCCCGAGCGGGCGAACCCAGGTGACCGGTCTGTCGCAGGGAGTTTTTCAGGTGGTCCGCGGGGACGGCCCCGACGCGCGCGTGGTGCGGAAGCCGAGCGGGGAGATCCTGCTGGCGCCGGGCCTGGGGGCGCCGGTTCGCGATGAAGAGCTCGTCATGTCGTTGGGACAGTTGTCGGCGCGCATCCGGGTCGTGCTGGAGAAGAACAAGCGGTGAAGCGGCTCTTCCAACTCGCGGCGTTGGTGGTGCTGGCGGCCTCGAGCGCGGCGGCTTACTACCACTTCGTCCACTATGCCTCGCGAGTAGGGCCGTACGCACCGATTTACGAAAAGTTCGACCTCGACGCCCTGGTCAACAACACCGTCTACTTCTACGTTTCCGACGAGCGGCCGGCGATGGCGGCGAGCGACACCTACGAGGCGCTGCTCGGACAGGTACGGCAAGCGCTGGCCGCGTGGAACAACATCCCTACCTGCGACCTGCGGGTTAGCTACGGCGGCGTGGCCAATGTCGCCACCTGGGAGACGCAGGCGCCCGGCGGCGAGATCGTCTTCGAGGAGCTGCCTCCGGGCGTGGTCGGAATGGGCGGCCCGGTCACGCGGCTGCCGCAGACTCGCGGCTTCGTTCCGATTCACCGTTCGCGGCTGATTCTCTCGCGCGATCTCACCAGCCGCCCCAGCGCCAGCGAAGCGTTTTTCACCAGCCTGGTCCACGAGATTGGCCACGCGCTCGGCCTGCAGCACACCCAGACCGGCTCGGCAATGTCGGAGGGCGTGATTCGCAGCGCCACACGAGCCCGGCCGCTGGCGGCCGACGACACAGTGGGGCTTTCGCTGCTGTATCCGTCGCCCGGCTTTCTGACCTCGACCGGAGCCATCGCCGGTCGCGTGACAACGCCCTCGGGCCGCGGGCTGCACCTGGTTTCGGTGGTCGCGGTGAACCCGAGCGGCCCGGTGGTGAGCGCGCTGACCGCGCCCGACGGCTCCTACCGCATCGAGGGCCTGCCGCCGGCCAGCTACATCCTTTACGCGCAGTCGCCGCCGCCGGGGACGCAGCCCGGCCTCGGCCCGGGGAACCTCGTTCTGCCTACGGATGATACCGGGGCGCCCCTGAACGCCTCCGGGCCGGTGGAAACGCAGTTCTACGGCGGCGGCAAGGACCCCCACGCCTCGCTGCCGCTGGGCGTGGCCGCGGGCGTGACCTTCGAGGGCGTCGATTTCCGGCTCGCCGAGCGCTCTTCCCTGCCCGTCTACGACGTCACCACCTATAGCTTCCCAGGCAATAACGCGCCCGCCGTCACGCCGGCTTTCGTCAACACCACGCGCACGACCGGGACGCTGCTGGCGTTCGGCACGGGCCTCAGTCCCAACCTGCGCAACGTCACGGTGGAGCTGATCGGCGGCGGCGTGCAGGTACTGCGCAACGGCAATCCGACGCCCTACGGGCCGGACCCGCGCTTCGGCGAGATCGAGCTGGCGTTTAATCCCTTTACCTCGACCGGCTCGCGGCACCTGGTGTTTTCCCTCGGCGGCGACGTCTACGTGCGGCCGGGCGCCGTGCAACTGGTGTCGCGGGCGGCGCCGCTGGTGCGCGACGCGCAGATCGAAACGCCGGTCGGCAACGGCCCGCTGCTGGTGCTGTCCGGCGACAATCTCGGCCCGGACTCGCGGGTGTTCCTCGACGGCGCGACGGCCGCGGTCCGGAGCTTTGACGAAATCACGGGCCGCTTGCGCGTTTCGCCGCCGCCCGGACCCGGCGGCCGCCAGGCCGTCATCAGCGTCTACAACCCCGACGGCCAGAGTTCGGTGTTCGTGCAGCCGGCCGCGCCGCTGACTTATACCTACCCGGCGGCCGAGCCGCCCGCCATCACCGTATCTCCGGCGGCGGGGCCGGCGGGCCGCGACTCCGTCGTGGAGATTCAGGGAGTCAATACGAATTTCGCAGAAGCCCATACCGTGGTTGGCTTCGGAACGTCCGACGTCGTGACGCGGCGCGTCTGGGTGTTGAGCGCGACTCGGCTGCTGGCGGTGGTGTCGATTTCACCGCGCGCCGCCCTGGTCGCGACAACGGTCAGCGTGCAGTCCGGCACGCAATTGGCGGCGCTGGCGGGCGGATTCCGCGTCGAGGCGGCGTCGGGATCCTCGCTCGCGCCGGTTCTGGCGTTTCAAGGACTGGTGAACGCCGCCACGCAGCAGCCTCGCGTTGCGCCGGGCTCGCTCGCCACGCTCTACGGCAGCGGCCTGTCGCTCGCGGCGCCGGCGACGGCGACGCTGCCTTTGCCGACGACCCTGGCCGGAACCACCGTTACCCTCAACGATCAGCCCGTGCCCCTGTTGGCGGTGAGCGCGTCGCAGATCAACATGCAGCTGCCCTTCACGCTGCCCGCCGGCCCCGCCGTGCTGAGGGTGCACAACGGGCTGGAGTCCAGCCAGCCGATGCTCGTGCAGATTGATCCGGTCGCGCCCGGGTTATTCCGCGCGTTCAGCTCGGGAGGCGCTGTCGTCGACGCCAACAACCCGGCTCGTCTCGGCGATACGATCGTGCTGCTCGCCACCGGCTTGGGAGCGGTGGCGCCACCGGTCACCGCCGGGGCGCCGGCGCCGCTGGCCACGACCAGTTCGCCGGTCCGCGTCACCGTGGGCGGCGTCGAGTTGGTTCCTTCTTACGCGGGGCTGGCTCCGGGCACCGCCGGACTCTACCAGGTGAACGTCCCCCTGCCGGCGAGTCTCTCTCCGGCAACCGCGACGACCATCTGGCTGACGGTCGAAGGTCAAAGCAGCAACGCCCTCGCCACCGCGCTACGCGCGCCGTAGGCTTACAACTTGCAGGCCCGCCGGCGCCCTGGCCGCCCGGAATTACGGTTGGGGACTGGGTCCGGGGGGCACCGCCCCGCGGCGTATCATATCCTGCAGTTCTCGCGCTCCGCGATCGTTACGGTTGTTCTCCAACCAGGCGCCTACGATTTGGTTCGCCTGCTCCCTCTTATCAAGTCGCGCCAGAAGAACGGCGAGGCCTAAGAATGCATCCCGTTGCTGTGGATCCGCCTGGATGGCTGTGTTGTAGGCCTCGATCGCTTCTGGGAACCGGCCCATTTGCGCGCATAGTCTTCCGATTGCGCTATGCGCCATGGCAAAATTCGGCCGGATGCGGGCCGCCTCGCGATAGGCCGAGAGCGCTTCGGTCAGCCTTCCCTGGTGAACGTGCGCGACACCGAGGTTAAAGTGGGCCTCGGCGTAGCTCGGATCGATGCGGATCGCCTCGGCTGATGCCGCCAGAGCCTCCTCCGGCCTTCTCAGTCTGAGGAAAAGACTCCCCAGATTGTAATGTGGCTGCGCGAACCCGGGCTGAGAGCGGACGGCGTTGCGATACTGAGCAAGAGCCTGCTCCATCGCTCCCTGAGCTTGGTAGTAGGTACCCAGCCCGTCGTAGGCGGCCGCCTCCACGCGTTTCAGGTAAGAGTCCCGGACCGGCGGGATCGCGGAAGCGATCGCGCTTGCTTCGTCACCCCAGAGAAAGGGTTCGGGGTTGCCCAGGCGACCCTCCATCGCGCGGGTGTTCTCCAGAACCAACAGGCTTTGGCGAGCGGGGCCGGACACGCCGAATTGGGTCCAGGTAAACTCCAAATCGGCGCGATCGTCGGTGTAAACGCTGGCCCCTCGGGAGAACTCGGCAAGATCGCCAGGTCCCATCAAGAAGCTGGCCAGGAAGCACTCGGGACGGTGGAGCGCGCACGGCGGATCGTCCAGATAGGAGACGCTCATGTCGGACGACACAGGCGGCGACTGAAGCCGCCGGCGCACCTGCCCGGCGTCGATCCGAAATCGGCCGTTGAATCCCAGTAAAAGAAAGTTGTTGCGGTTGTGCCACAGCACGGCCTGCGGGAAGACGGTGAGGAGGGTGCCTATCATGCCACGCGCTTCGCTGGCGGTCACGTTGTAAATGGGCATCCATTGGGCCAGAACGCCGCTGGGGCGCAAGCGCGCGCGGACAGTCTCGTAAAAATCCCGCGTATAGAAGTGAGCGATCCCCGCTTCTAGCTGCGGCGGCATTTCCAGGGTAATCACATCGTACATTCCTCTGGTTCGCCGGAGAAACGCGCGGCCGTCGTCAACGATGAAGCGCGCCCTGCGATCCATCGCGAGCCCGCCGTGGCGCGCTGGGAAGTGCTCCAGGGCCAGATCGACTACGGTTTGAGAAATATCCACGATATCCAGCCGCCCGATGGGGTAAAGGAGCTGGGCGCCCAGCGTCTGTCCTGTGCCAAATCCGATTCCCAACACCTCTCTTGGCTCGCCCGGGTGCAGGACCATCGGGATATGTCCCTGGACACGCTGCGCTGAAAGATCCGATCGTTGCGGCCTTCCGGAGCGGCCCATGACGCTGAAGTTCGTCCACAGCGACTTTCGCTCCCAGGCGTCGACCGTCACCCAGACCGTGTGAACCACTCCCTCCTTGACGGCCACAACCTTCTCGATAGGGCCGGCGATCTGCTGCAGCCTTGCTTGAGGGATCTTCCGCTGGAAACCGAAATCGAACATCGCGCCGAGCAGCAGTGCCGCCGCGAGTGGCGCCAGGATTCTCAGCCAGCGCCGGCGGCGATCCGCCAGCGCCATGGTCAATCCCAGAGCGTAGTTCAAGACAGCCAATAGCCGTGCCGAGCCATGGATGCCGAGCCAAGGCAGAAACACCAGGCCCGCCAGCACCGAGCCGGCGACGGCGCCGGCGGTGTTCATTGCGTAAAGGGTCCCAACCGAGCGGGACAGCTGTCCCCTCTGGAGTGTGACGATTCTCGCAACCAATGGAAACACCGCCCCCATCAGCGTCGTTGGCACGAGCATGAAAAGACCGCAAAACAGAAACTGAAAAACGAACAAGCTGCCTCCGTAGGGGGACAGCAACGCGTAAAACCCCGGAAGCGCCGCCAAGACCGCTAGGGAGGTGAGTCCGATCCCAAGTTGCAAGTATCCGAACCATTCGACTGGATTGTCGACCCGGTCAAAGTAGCGGCCCAGAATGGCGCCGCCGAGCGCCAGGCCCAGGAGAAAAACCGCCAGAATCGTGCTATAGGCGTGTATCGAGTTGGGGAAGAAGAGCGCCAGATACCGCGTCCACACCACCTCCAGTCCGATCGCGCAAAAACCTGAAACTCCGAACCCAGTGGCGATCAACCACACCGGTGCGGACGGAAGCGCCTGCTGCGAGCCAGGCCGGCCAGCGCTTCCGGAGTCCGGCGGCGGAAGGCTGCGGGGGCCGGCTTGGGGAAGGCGCCGGCCGAGGGCCCAAGCAGCCACGCCGACGCCAAGGTTGGCGGCGCTCGCCCCATAGTTGGTTCCATCGACGCCCGCGTAGTAAATCAGATAAAAACCGCAAATGAATGCTCCCAGCGCTCCGCCTAACGTATTGACTCCGGCGAGGCGTCCAACGCGCCCGCTCAGGTGCGCCTGGTGAGTCACGAAGTGCGCGCTCAGGATGGGGATCGTCGCACCCATCAAAGTCGCGGGCAGCAGCAGCAGAGGAACCACCGGCAGAATGCGCACCGGAAGGGAAATGCCCCAATTCAGGGCTTCCGAGAGCTCTCCGGACGCGAGTTCAGCGGCCTGCAACAGCGTCGGGAAAAGCAGGGCAAACGCGCCGATGGCAATCTCGAGAAGCCCATAGAGGCCGATGAGATTCCGAACCCGCGCCGCCACACGGCCAAAGACAAAACTGCCTAGGGCCAGCCCTCCGAAGAAAATCGCCAGCACGCTGGCGACGGCGATATTGGTGGCTCCGTAGGCCAGTGTGAGCTTTCGGATCCAAATGACCTCATAGACGAGCGCCAGAAAGCCTGACAGGAAGCAGAGCAGAAGCAGGATCGGCGTTGCGAACCGTGCGATCACAGCCGGCGACTAGTCCCGTGACCGCGCCGTCTCGCTCCTTACCCGGGTATCGGAGCCCGCGCTGGCGCACGGTCGCGGAGCGAGCCGAGAACCTAACCAGGCGGTCACGGGGCTAGCCATAGGTTGAGAGAGTAGCATCGATCCCACTGAGTTTCAACTTCTTGATACGATCGCCCAACTGGGCTGCTTTCTCGAACTTTCCGCGCCGCTTCGCGCATCCTCTCCTGAGTTCGGTCAGGCGCCGGGTCAGTTGATCGGGCGGCAGAGCCTCCAGGTCTTCCGCGGCTCGAGCGGGACGGTCACGTAGTCGGCCTCGGCCACCTGGAACAGGCGTATGAATGGCGCGGCCGATGGTGTCCGCGTCAAGAGCGCCGTAGCAGGGCGGTTTCCCGAATCGTCGAAGGACGCCGCGCAGCGAAGAATGCTAAACTGAGGCCAGGATTGACGATGGGCGACCAGTGTGGTCATCGTCGCGGCCAACGCCTCGAGCCGGATCCCGTGATCGAAGCCTACAAGCGCGACATCGACCGTTCCCTGCTTCGTGAGAACCTGAAACTGACGGTGGAGCAGCGGTTCCGGAAGCTGCAGGAGCTGCAGCGCTTTGCCGAGGAGTTGCGACGGGCAGGTCGCGCGGCAGCCCAGGACCGACTTTGAGGCGCTGCTTCGACTTCTGACGGGACAGGGAGTGCAATTCATCCTGGTGGGCGGCGGTGTCCCGGAGATAGTTAGAGGTTGGTGACGGCGGTTCATGGTCATTCTACGCCACCGCCTGCCGGGTGGCTGGCTGCGATCCATCGAGGATCGCCTTTAGGGCCCACAGATCGCGGTAGCCC
>Ga0247727_10008281_pt1 | contig 19374 bp, 13 predicted proteins | sample WisWelCaveWW1625_FD_202498 | JGI IMG/M metagenome (GOLD analysis project Ga0247727, IMG submission 202498) | Biofilm microbial communities from Wishing Well Cave, Virginia, United States - WW16-25 | ecosystem: Environmental > Aquatic > Deep subsurface > Groundwater > Cave microbial mat | place... | reverse complement strand
AACGAGAGTGTGGTTTCAGCATTGCCGACGAGGATCGGCATGATCGGACTGACGCTGGGGGTCAGGCTGAATCCCAATTGTGTCAATCCTGAGAACAACCGTTCGCGGTTGGCCCACAAGCGGGCACGTCGTTCCGGTTCTCGTTGCATGACTCGTAACGCTGCCGTGACGGCAGCAGCCGAACTCGGTGGGGGTGCCGTGGTAAAGATGAAGGACCGGCTCGTGTTCATGAGATAGCGGATCAATGTGGAGGGCCCAGCGAGGTAGGCGCCACTGCTGCCGAAGGCTTTGCCCAATGTCCCCATCTGCAACGGGATTTGTGTATCGAGGCCGAAATGTTCGGCCGTTCCTCGTCCATGCGGTCCCATCACGCCCGTGCCATGGGCGTCATCGATATAGAGGTCGGCCTCATAGTCCTTGGCTAACCGACTGAGTTCGGGCAACGGCGCGAGATCTCCGTCCATACTGAACAAGCCGTCGGTCACAATCAGGGTGCGGCGTGCCTGACGTCTCTTGGCCAGAAGGGATTGGAGATGGCTGGTATCGTTGTGGCGATAGATTCGAAAGTCGGCTGCGCTTAGACGGCAGCCGTCGATCAGGCTAGCATGGCACAAGCGATCGGCCAGGATCAATCCGCCTTGTTCGATCAGTGCAGGGATGGTTCCAATGTTGGCAAGGTAGCCGGAGCTAAAGGTCAGCGCGGCTTCGGTACCTTTGAACTGTGCCAGCGCAGACTCTAGCTCTTGATGCGGTGGCAACGAACCTGAGATCAACCGAGAGGCTCCAGCTCCGGCTCCAAACCGTTGTGTCGCCTCGGTGGCGGACTGAATCACTTCCGGGTGCATGGCCAGCCCCAAATAGTCGTTCGAGGCGAGCAGGAGAATCTGGCGTCCTGCCATCTCAACCACCGGGCCGACGCCGGAATGGAGCGGGGTGAGGCGTCTGGTCAGATGTCGCGCAGCCAATTCGTTGAGCCGTTTTTCAAACATGTCACGTGGCCCGTCTGTAAAGATGGGAGATGGTGTGCTTTCTGAAAACCTGCAGGCAGCAGCCGCATTGACAAAATCGTGATATCCTGAGTATAAGGCGCGCACATAATTTGAGGAAACGGGCTCTGCCCTCTCCGACGAACCCATCCATGAGCTACCGTATCAAGGTCCCGGCGAAAACTCTTCCGGTCGATGAAGCTCACATGTTGAGCTGGCTTGACCATACGCTACATAGGTCACAGGACTATCGACGCCCCTTGCTGGTCGGCCTGGGAGTGTTGGTCCTTGCAGCTGCCGTGGTCGGAGGAGTGTTTTATGTAGACCGCCAGGCTGCGCAGAAAGCCCAAGAGCTTGAACATGAGGCGATGCGTTTCTTGACCGCTCCTTCTGCCAACGATCCACAAAAGGCCGATCATGCGCTCAAGGAAGCCATCGCGAGGTACCGGCAAATTGTCGATCAATATCCGCGAACCTCCACGGCGCCACTTGCCTTGTATCATTTGGGAAATACGTTGGTCCAGGCCAATGAACTGAGCGCGGCGATTGAGGCCTATCAGCGATTTCTTGCATTATACAGTTCGAACCCCTCAATGGCTGGGTTGGTGCAACAACGTCTGGCCTATGTGTACTTGCACAAGGGAGACCGGGACCAGGCAGTGAAGGCATTCACCGGCATTTTGGATGCCCCCGGTACGTTGAACCGGGATCAGGCGTTATTTGAGTTGGCGCGGCTGGAAGAATCCCAATCGCGGTCTGAGGGGGCCTTGGCTCGCTATCAGGAACTGATAAAGACCTATCCGAACTCTCCTTTCACCAGTGAAGCGACGATTCGGACCAAGATCATGGATGTCAAGAAATCGCAGGAATCAACACCTGCCTCGACGTCAAAGGCCCCGGCCATTGCTGCGCCACAGAAGAGTCCTCCGGCTGCCCCCTCCTCCGCAGGCAAGAAAAAATCTTAGCAGGCTGCTGAAAACGTCCGTCGGGGTTGATAGAAGGTTAAGGCTGAGGCTGAGTACAAAAAGTCAGGACTTTGCTCAACCTCAACCTATCTCATCTCGCTTGCTGCGGCCTTGCTGGCCGTACTTTTTAAGCAGCCTGCGGGAGTGCTCCGTTCTGCGGATCGTGGAAAGAGGAGATCGTCTTTAGCGGCTGATCACGAGAAAGTCGCCTGGTCGAATCGTCGGGCCGGAGAGGCTATTCTTCGTCTTGAGCGTCTTGAGCGGGATGCGAAATCGTTTCGACACTTTCCCCAGGGTGTCTCCCATGCGGACCTTATACCAGCGAGAGGGCCCGGCGGTAACAAACTGAGCCTTTGCCGGAAGCTGTGGGAACTTGTAGGTCGGGATGCGGTCAAGCAGTTGTTCCACTTTCGCTTTCGTTCCCACCGGAACCTTCAGGTGGTAGGTCTCATCGCCGGGGGGCGTCGCGTCTCGCCGCAGCTCAGGATTTAAGAGCCGGAGCTCTTCATAGGGAATGCCGGTGACATTAGCGATCGCGCGAAAATGGACGGGTCGTGTGACGATCGCTTCATCAAATTGATGCGGTTCGGCAGATTCCTGAGTGAAGCCGTATCGATCGGGGTTCCTTGCGATAATAGTAGCGGCCATAAATCGCGGCACGTACTCCTTTGTCTCACGCCGAATCAATCGTGTCTTTGAAATCTCGGAAAAGCTTTCGGCCCGGGCCTTCTGGAGGGCTCGCATCACCTTGCCTTCCCCGGCATTGTAGGCAGCCATTGCAAGCGGCCAGGCGCCGAAGAGGTCGTAGAGATCGCGGAGATAGCGTGCCGCAGCAACCGTTGACTTGATGGGATCCCGACGTTCATCAACGTAATTGTCGACGCGAAGCCCATAGACCTTGGCTGTACCCTTCATGAACTGCCAGGGGCCCGTGGCTTTGGATCGTGAGTACGCGTAGGGGTTGAATCCGCTTTCCACTAGCGAGAGGTAGACCAGATCGCTGGGGAGGTGAAATTCCGTGAAGATTGTCTCAACAAGGGGCCGATAACGGCTGAGTCGGAAGAGCCACTGTTCGAAGCGACCGTGGATGGCTGTATTGAAGTAACGAATGTGGGCCTGGACCGAGGAGTCCATGACGATAGGAACATTGTAGCTCGCATATTCCGTCTGATCTGCGGTATTACGGGAAGGGTCTTGTGTCTGGGTTAGTTCAGCCGGAGGATTCAAGGCGTCTGAAAACCGCATGGTCGCCGGTGAGTTTCCCGCTGGGTTCAGCTGTAAGAGGTCTTCAGCCCTCGGAACTGTGCTAGTCGTTGCTGTGGGAGGGCTAATGGCCTCCGGTGGCGGGCCTTCGGTATCGAGAGGGACCAGATTCGCGTCTGGGTCGTCTTCCGCCGCTGCGTTCTCGTCCACAAGCGTAGACGGGACAATCGTAGCAGGTTCGGAAGGAGTTGCAGCCTGCACTACCATAATAGTAGGAGCAGTGAAGTTAACCCACACTCCGAGGAAGAGAGCCATCGGGAGGACGGCATGTCCTGGCCTGAGTAGCCTCATCGAAGTGCGGTGGCAATTAGGATCATGTGGGAGGTTTGTCATGTTCTGTGAGGCTAGACTATCGATGGATTGCGCTCGTGTCAAGGAGCTGCAAATGGAATGATGCCCCTTCTTTGGTAGCACAGAGGCCAGCGCTCTATCGTTCGCACAAAATTGTAAGCGGAAGTACTGCCGGCATCGAAAGGCTACAACAGTATGAAAACACGCGTGTCTACACGGTTCTTCGCCTTGACAGCTTTTGGGAGGCAATGGTATCGTCCCCACCGTCCCGCGCAAGATTTTTTACGTTACATCCGGTAGGAGGATCAATCGATGCTGAAGCGGTATTTGCTGGCTCCCGGTCCGACGCCTGTGCCCCCTGAAGTGCTGCTGGCCATGGCGCGACCCATGTTCCATCATCGTGCCCCTGAGTTCGATAAGGTGTTCGCGGAGGTTCGCGATGGACTCAAGTGGCTGTTCCAAACAAAAAACAACGTGCTCATGCTGGCGGCATCCGGAACCGGAGGTATGGAAGGGTCGGTGTCTAACTTTCTCTCTCCCGGCGACAAGGCCCTCACCATTAACGGGGGGAAGTTTGGGGAGCGATGGACCAAGCTCTGCAAGACGTTCGGCGCCGAGGTCACCGAAATCAAGGTGGAATGGGGGCGAGCCGTCAGTCCCCAAGCGGTGGCCGATGCGCTGAGAAAAGATCCGGGAATCAAAGCGGTGTATGTGCAAGCGAGTGAAACCTCCACCGGTGTGGCGCACGATATCAAGGCTCTTGCGGAGATCGTGAGGCCCTATGGCGAGACCATTCTTGTGGTGGATGCCATTACCGCTCTCGGAGTGTTCGACATCAAGACCGATGAGTGGGGGGTCGATGTCGTGATTACAGGTTCGCAAAAGGCGCTGATGCTCCCGCCGGGCCTTGCATTTGTGAGCGTGAGTGATAAAGCCTGGCAGTTGGCGGAGAAAGCAAAGAACACAGCGTTCTATTTCAATTTCAAAAAAGAACATGAGAATCAGCAGAAGAATCAGACGGCCTATACACCGGCCGTGTCTCTCATTGTCGGCTTGCAGGAAGTGCTGAAGATGATGAAGGCGGAGGGGCTTGAGGGGCTGTTCGGCCGCCAAGCCAAGCTCGCGAAAGCCATGCGTGAAGGGATGCAGGGTGCCGGGCTGTCACTGTTCCCAAAAGAGTCGCCCAGCGATGCCCTCACCGCTATTTCAGCGCCGGAAGGCGTGGACGGACAGGCCATCTACAAGAACCTGCGTGTCCAATACGGCATGACGGCGGCTGGTGGGCAAGACCATTTGAAGGGGAAGATTTTCCGGCTCTCTCACATGGGCTACATGGACCGCTTCGATATCATCATGGCAGTGGCTGCGGTTGAAATGGTGCTCAAAGGGCTGGGGCATCCCGTGAAGCTTGGAAGTGGTGTCGCAAAGGCGCAAGAAATTCTCATGGCGTAGCAGGCAGCGGAAAAACTATTGCGGCACGGTGGGGTTCGGCGAATTGGACGTTCGCGATGATTGCCGATTAGCCCACGGGATGCTCAAAAAGGCTGTCCAGCGCGGCCCCAGCGAGCGAGGCAGGCTCTTATTTTCTCAGCCTAGCCCTCAGCCTTAACCTTTTCGGAAAGCTGGCGCCTTTTTCAGCATCCTGCCAGAGGTGACGTCTCGAAATTCTCACGATAGGGCAAACACAATGGGCATGAAAATTCTCATCAGCGACAGTTTGTCGAAGCAGGGCGTGGAGCTGTTGGAAAAGGCTGGATTCACTGTGGTCGTGAAATCCAAGATGCCGAAGGAAGAGTTGTTCAAGGAGATCAAGGACGCCGATGGGCTGATCGTGCGGTCCGGGACGAAAGTCACGGCGGAGTTGATCGCAGCGGCCGAGCGCCTGAAAGTTGTGGGGCGGGCCGGGTCAGGGCTGGACAATGTCGATACCCCTGCGGCCACCCGTCGCGGCATCGTGGTCATGAATACGCCGGGTGGCAATACGGTCACCACTGCCGAGCACACCATGTCGCTGATTTGCGCCATGAGCCGGCGCATTCCCCAGGCCACCACGTCTGTGAAGGCCGGCAAGTGGGAAAAAGACAAATTCATGGGTGTCGAACTCTACAACAAGGTGCTCGGCATCGTCGGCGTGGGGCAAATCGGCAGCCATCTCACGAAGCTGGCGCAGGGGATCGGCATGAGCGTGGTCGCCTATGATCCCTATTTGGCCGAAGAGCGCGCGCGGGAGATGGGCGTCACCATGATGCCGCTGGATGAGCTCTTCAAGCGCGCCGATATCATCTCTGTCCACACGCCGTTGACGCCTGAGACCAAGGGCCTCATCAATGCGCAATCGATCTCGACGATGAAGCCGGGGGTGATGATTGTGAATTGTGCCCGAGGCGGGATTATTCATGAGGGTGATCTGTTTGAAGCCTTGAAGGTCAAACGGGTGGCGGCCGCCGCGTTCGACGTGTTTGAAGAAGAGCCGGTGAAGGCGGATCATCCGTTGTTGACGCTGGATAATTTTATCTGTACGCCGCACATCGGAGCCCAGACGACCGAGGCGCAAGAGAATGTGGCCGTCGGCATCGCGGAGCAGATCGTCGATTATTTCACCAAAGGCATTGCCCGCGGGGCGGTCAATATCCCGTCTGTCTCTCCGGAGTTGTTGCCGAGGCTCCAGCCATTCCTATCTTTGGCCGAACAGCTGGGGAAGTTGCAAACGCAGTTGTGCGAAGGCGGGCTTGAGCGCGTGACCGTCGAATACAGTGGAGAGGTTGCAAGTTTATCGATCGCGCCGCTCACGATCGCCGTGTTGAAGGGATTGTTGAACCCGATTATGGAAGCGCCTGTGAACTACGTGAACGCGCCGATCGTCGCGAAGGAACGTGGGATTGAAGTAAAGGAAGTGAAGAGCTCCGATGCGGGCGATTTCACCAGCCTAATTCGTGTGCGAGTGGAGGCCGGTAAGAAATCGTACCAGGTGGCCGGCACGCTCTATCACAAGAAAGATCCGCGCGTCGTGGAGATCGATCAGTTCAATGTCGAGGTGGTGCCGGAAGGACACATGCTCCTGATCCACAACATCGATCGCCCAGGGGTGATCGGGATGGTGGGGAAGGTGCTTGGCGACAACCAGATCAACATCGTCCGGATGCAATGCGCGCTCGAGAAGCGGGGCGGGAACGCGCTGCTCCTCATTGGATCCGATGCGGTCTTCCCGAATTCGGTGCTTGAGACGATCAAATCCAGCAAGGACATTCTCTCAGTCAAAGTCGCGGCTCTGTCTTAACCCCGCGCGCCATCAATCAGGTCAGCCATGGTCTCCGCTCCTCCGAAGCCGCGCCCTTCTTCGGGACAAATTCCGTCGTCCCGCGAGCGCTCGCTCGTCCCCGTGGGCATGGCGACGATTCTTCCTCACGCGGCGATGCAGGTCCGTCGCCTTGAAGAACAGTTGCTCACTCAAATCAACCGGTGGGGCTACGATGAGATCATTCTTCCCACGTTCGAGTATCTCGATGTCTTGGCTCCGGGGCTTGAGCCGGAACTGATCGAGCACTGCTATCAATTCGTCGATCGCACGACGGGCCGGACGCTACTTCTCCGTCCGGATGCCACGGCGCAGATCGCCAGGACGGTCGCTATGGGGCTCACGGGCACGACGCTGCCATTGCGTCTGTCCTATCGAACGTCCGTCTTCCGCTACGGGCAGGAACATGCCGGGCGCGGTCGAGAAATTTTTCAGGTCGGAGCCGAGCTCATTGGTCTGGACGATGTCACGAGCGACAGCGAGGTCATCGGTTTGATGATCGAGTGTCTCCGCACGATCGGTCTGCAGTCCTTTAAAGTGGCCCTTGGACATGTGGGCTTTATTCAGGGGCTCCTGATGCGATCCGGGCTGTCGGCGCAGGGGCAGAAATTGGCTGAGCAGGCGGCGGCGCGAAAAGATCTGCCGAGACTCGAAGAGATCCTTGCCGGCGAGCGTATCTCCAAGGCGGCGGCACGCGCCATTCGGGAAGCGCCTGAGCTGTACGGTCAAGAGGAAGTGCTGGCACGCGGCCGGGTCCTTGCGGCCGGCGATCCGGCATTGGCCGCTCCGCTCGAACGGCTTGCCCAGGTGTATCAGCTGCTTTGTGCGGCAGGCCACCGGGAGTCGCTGCTTCTGGATCTCGGGGAATTCCGAGGGTTCGACTATTATGATGGTGTCGTGTTCGACGTGTTTGCCGAAGGGATGGGGACGGAGTTAGGCGGCGGCGGACGGTACGATCACTTGATCGGTCGATTTGGCCGGCCACTGCCCTCAACCGGTTTTGGTTTGGACGTCGATCGGCTCTTCCGCACCGTGGCGTTCCCTGAGAAGGGATCGGGATCGGCGCGAGTCGACTATCTTGTGGCTGCGCCACGCCGGGCCACTCGATTGTTGGCAGCGGTCGCGGCGCAGCTGCGTCGGACTCGCGCCCGAGTGGTGCAGCAGACAGTGAAAGGAAGCGACGCGTCGCTTTTGTCTGCCGCAGTGACGGCGGGATTGGCCCAGCAGGCAGCGGCCGTGGTCGTGGTAGGTGCACCAGGGATAGGTCATGATGACGTGCTGGTGGTCGAGCCTCTCACTGCTCACATACATGGCCGCCGAACCGGCAATCTGAGTCATCTTTCAAAGAAGGTGGGGCTTGCTGACCTGGTGGCTGCGGCTCGTCGGTCTCGGCGGCAGGTAAAGGAACGGTCATGAAATCCATGTCAGCTGTCGATCTGTCCCAGCCCAAACTGCCTCCTCAGAATGTGGAGGCCGAGCAATCGATTCTCGGCGCAGTCCTCCTCGACAATAGCGCGATGGCCAAGGCGATGGAATTGCTGGTCGAAGAGAACTTCTACCGCACGTCGCATCGGAAGATCTATCGTGCGATGCTGGAATTGTCGGAAGTCGGAGAAGTGATCGATCAAATTACGTTGACGGAACGGTTGAAGGCGCAGGGAGAAATTGAGACCATCGGGGGAGCAGCCTATTTAGCGGAGCTTGTGCAGAGCGTGGCCAGCTCCGCCAATATTCGCTACCACTGCAAGATCGTGCGCGACAAGGCGTTGCTGCGAGATCTGATCCATACCTCCACGGAAGTCCTCACGCGCGGGTACGAAGGCACCTCTTCAGTCGACGACCTGCTCGATTTCGCAGAGCGGTCGGTGTTCGGCATCGTCCAAGGGAAACTGGATCGGTCGTTCACCCCCATTAATTCCATCATTAAGGAAAGTCTCGACCTCGTTGATAAGTTGTCAAAGCGTAAAGAACATATCACAGGTGTTCCCACAGGCTTTTACGACCTCGACGACATCACGGCGGGGCTCCAACCCTCCGATCTCGTGGTGATCGCGGGGCGGCCCAGCATGGGGAAGACGAGCCTGGCGCTGGGGATGGCAGCTCATGCCGCCATCCACGCAGGCACCGTGGTCGGAATTTTTAGCCTGGAAATGTCAAAGCCGCAGATCGTATTGCGCATGTTGAGTTCAGAAGCGAGAGTCGATTCACATGGTCTCCGAACCGGCAAGCTTCTGAAAGAGGATTGGTGGCGTCTTGCGGAAGCGGCAGGCCGGCTGGAGCAAGCGCCGATCTATATCGACGATACCGGCGGCATTACCGTGCAGCAGATGCGAGGTAAGGCGCGTCGGTTGAAAGCCGAACGGGGGCTGGATCTATTGATTGTCGACTACCTCCAGCTGATGCAGGGACGGAGCGATTCGGAATCCCGTCAGCAGGAAATCTCCGATATTTCTCGCTCGCTGAAAGCCTTGGCCAAGGAGCTCAACGTGCCGGTCGTCGCGCTGTCGCAGCTCAGCCGTGCGGTGGAGGCTCGGAAGCCGCCGATTCCGATGTTGGCCGATCTGAGGGAGTGCGTGACAGGAGAAACCCTAGTAATCCTGAGTGACGGGAGCCGGGTGCCGGTGCGGGATCTTGTCGGCGCCACTCCCGAGGTGCTTGCCCTGTCCGAAGAAGGACGCGTCGGTACTGCCCAGAGCGACAGAGTCTGGTGTGTTGGAAATCGGCCTGTTTTTCGTGTTCGTCTGGCCAGCGGCAGGGTGATACGCGCCACAGGAAATCATCGTCTCCTTGGAGCCAATGGATGGAAACGCGTGAATGAACTGGGTGTTGGCGACCGGCTTGCGATAGCCCGTGAGCTTCCGGAGCCGTCGGCCACGGATGCATGGCCTGATTCTCGCGTGGCTCTGTTGGGGCAGCTTATCGGTGACGGCAGTTATCTCAGTCATCAACCCATGCGGTATACGACTAGTTCCGAGGAGAACAGCGCGATCGTAGCCGAGGCTGCGCAAAAAGAGTTTGGGGCCAGGGTGACGCGCTACGCAGGCCGGCGCACCTGGCATCAACTGCTCATTAGCGGCAACGGCAATCGCTGGCACCCTGCGGGCGTCAACCAATGGTTCCGCGAGATCGGTATTTTCGGACAGCGGTCGTATGAGAAACGGATTCCTGAGTCTGCATTTCGACTGGGCAACGTGCAAATCGGTCTGTTGCTTCGGCACCTGTGGGCTACGGACGGCACGATCACGCCGAGAGCGAAAGGGCGAGGGGACCATGCGGTGGTTTTCAGCACGAACAGCCAAGGTCTAGCCCAAGACGTGGCTGGGCTGTTGCTCAGGCTTGGCATTGTGGCTCGCCTCCAGCAGGTGCAGCAAGGGACGTATCGCCCCATGCATGTGGTGCGTGTCTCCGGCGGTATGGATCAGCAGCGGTTTCTCGATCGGGTCGGTGCATTCGGGCCAAAGAAGGCGGGCGCCGACAAGTTGGCCGCCGCGCTCATTGGGAAAGTCCATAATACCAATGTCGATACGGTTCCCGTCGAAGTATTCTTGCAGGTAAAGCAGTCGATGCGCGCGCATGGCATTTCGCAGCGTCAGATGGCGGTCATGAGGGGGACCTCCTACGGTGGCTCAGCGCACTTCAGCTTTGCCCCCTCACGCAGCATGCTGGCTGAATATGCTGCAATTTTAGATGACGGTGTTCTTGCCGCGCAGGCCACGAACGACCTCTTCTGGGACCGCATTGCGAGTATCGAGCCAGATGGGAAGGAAGAGGTATTCGATTTGACGGTTCCAGGACCGGCATCGTGGCTCGCCGATGGAATTGTCAGTCATAACTCCGGCGCGATCGAGCAGGATGCAGACGTCGTCATGTTCATTTACCGTGAGGACGTGTATGACCAGAATTCCGAACGGAAGGGCATTGCCGATATTCTCGTGAGTAAACATCGCAACGGCCCGATCGGGAGAAAGGAACTCTTCTTCCACGACCGCTTCGCGAAGTTCGAGAGCCTCGACAATCGAGAAGTCGTTTGACCCTGTGTCACCCCCCTCGTATAATCTTTCTTAGCTACGCAGGTAGATAGGCTGAAGACCGAAGGCTTTTAGCCTTCAGCCTGAACACCTGCATCGTTACGCTGAAACCACCAAGAGGATCGTGCGAGTGTTCACGACGCGAGTCATTCCGAGCCGAACGGCGAACAGCCGAGGTCTCACGTCGCTCTGTTTGCTGCTCTCCCTGACGGTGGTGGCCTGCGCCACAGCGCCTCAGACGCCTGAAAAGGTACTCGCCCCTGCCGGCTCGCCGAAGGCTACGCCCTCGGTCCATCCCTCCGATGCCGCTGCGTCCTATCATTTCATGCTGGGGTACCAAGCCGAGCTTGCGCAGGACATAGATCGTGCGATTCAGGAATATCAGGCTGCGCTGAAGGCAGATCCGGCGTCCCAGTCTGTGAAAGCCCGGCTGGCCGGTCTCTATTTTTCGCTGGGCGATATGCCCAATGCCGTACGCTATGCGGACCAAGTAGCAGAGGGACTGAGCCAAGACGGCCAGCTGCTGACGCAGATGGCAGGCATTTTAGCCAGTGCGGGGCAAGGAGAGCGTGCGGTGAAACTGTTGGATCGCGCGATCGATCTCGATCCAACCTCCGGCGATCCCTACTTTACAAAGGGTCTGTTACTCATGAATTTGAAGCGGCATTCCGAGGCGGAACAGGCCATTCGAGCCGGCTTGACGCTGGCCCCCCAATCTGCCGTCGGCCATTATCACCTGGGGCGCATGCTTCTTGATGCGGGGAAAGGGGAAGAGGCTGCGGCGAGTTTGGAGCGGGCGATTGCGGCCAATGCCTCGTTTGAACCAGCGTATCTTGCGCTCGCTTCGATCTATGAGTTGCGGCAGGCTCAGGATCGTGCGGTCGCCGTGCTACGGAAATATCTCCAGACGGTGAACCCGCGAAACCGGGATATCCGGCACCAGTTGGTTCGGCTCTATGTGGCCGCGAAGGATTATCAGGGCGCCAGGAAGGAATTGAATGATTTGCTGGCGGAGGACCCTTCGGACCTCGATGCCCAGCTTCGAATGGCGCTCCTGTACGGGGAAGAGAAGGAATATCCCAAGGCCATCGATCAACTTACCCAGATTCTCAAGGCGCGTCCGACGGAGCTCAAAATCAGAGATTACCTTGGATTTCTCTACGAGGAGTCCAAGGACACGAAGAAAGCCATCGAGACCTATACGTTTAACGTTCAACTTGAGCCGTCCTACTTCGAAGGACATCTGCATCTCGGCCTGTTGTTCTATCGATTGAAGCAGTTTCCTGAAGCCATCACGCACTTGACCCGAGCCCTTACGATTAATTCAAAACAGCCTGAAGCCCACATCGTACTGGGATTGACGTATTTGCAGAAGGAGCAGTTCGACGATGCGGCAAAGGCCTTGGAAGAAGGCATCAGCCAGAACCCCAAGAGCGCCGATTTGCACTTCAATCTTGGCACTGTCTACGACAAGCTCAATCGATTCGATGACGTGGAGCGCGTCATGGAGACCGCAATCAAGCTGGATCCCCATCATGCCGATGCGCTCAACTACTTGGGGTATAGTTATGCAGAGCGGGGGGTCAAGATCGACCAAGCGCTTTCCTTGACCAAGCAGGCTGTCGCGCTCAAACCGAGCAATGGATACTATGTCGATAGCCTCGCCTGGGCCTTGTTTAAATCCGGCTTGGTAACCGAGGCCTTGACGGAGATGAAGCGCGCCGTTGCGCTCGCCGGGGATGACCCGGTGCTCTATGAGCATCTCGGGGATATTTACGCCAAGCAACGAAACCTCTCAGACGCCCGTGAGTCCTGGCTCCATGCGCTGGAGCTTGACCCGTCCAATAACAAGTTGATGGACCGATTCCGTGAACTGGGGATGGGCGACCCGACGCAGGAAGAACGTATCCAACAGGCCAAACGGCGCGTATCCGATAAGATACAAGCTCAGTAACACAGCCCTCCGCTCCTAATAGCAGTCCCAGTTTCTCCCTTTTATTCTCTCTGTTAACATTGATCTCGCCTTCAGCCTTCAGCCTGAATCACTTTTTCGATATCTGACAGGCTGATTCGATTCAGTCGTCTCACTCTAAATAATTGTTTCCACAGATTATTTTCTCATGCAGATGAAGAAGCCCCAGGATCTCCCTCCTCCGTGGAGAAGAGAATGTGGGGGATAGCCGACCTCGTACAGTGGACGACAAATATTGGCAGACCAGAGCAAAAGCGGGAGAGATACTCTCCAACCACGGTCTGTTGCACAGCAGGCTAAGAATCATAACTATATGATATTTCATGCGACTGAGTTTTACTTCGCTTGGCCATGTACCGGGCATCGAACCTGCTAGAGGGCTAGGTAGCTGAGATCTGATGTAAGTTTCGATGAGAAAGAATCAAGAGTGTGAAAGGGCGAGGTCAGTGAACCATCAACAAGGAGGCAGTACGATGTTTAAGCAGTTGAAGGGGCAAAAGGGTTTTACCCTGATCGAGTTGATGATCGTCGTGGCGATCATCGGGATCTTGGCGGCCATCGCCATCCCGAACTTCCTGCAGTATCAGATGAAGTCGCGCCAGTCCGAGGCAAAGACCAACCTCCAGGCGATCAAAACCTCCGAAGTCTCCTTCCAGGCGGAGCGAGGCTGTTATGTTGGGATTGCTGCGGAGGTGGGTCAGCCTGTAGCTGCGGTCGGTGTCAAACAAGCTCCATGGACCTGGGGTAATGGACAGCTTCCAACTGCTCCTGTGGCGACTGGTTGGTGTACCGCCGCTGGTGTGGGAGGTACGAGTGGTGTGTTCACCGATATTGGGTTTAAGGCAACGGGCAATGTGAATTTCGTGTATGGAGTAGATGCAACGACGGTTGCGGCTCCTGGACTCTATACGACGGGTGTTTCGTGCCCCCTCTATGCCGCTGCTGCCATGACTGCTGCTGCCTCAGCAATTGGTAACAACAACTTTGTTGCCGTTGGGAAAAGCAATTTAGATGGCGACGCTGCAGTTTCAACCTGGGAGTCCACGGTTGATTTTGGTGCTTTCGATTGTTCAACCGGTGTGTTCTAGGCCGGTGTAGCTAAGGTCCCAACGTCCCGGCAGCCATTCGATGGTTGCCGGGACTTTCAGTTTTACTCATCCTGCCGGTGTGTCTCTCATGGCGGTCTATATATCTCACTTACAGCGTCGTAGTGCACCGATCGTGAATCAGCTTCTGCTCGGCATGGGGGGAATCCTCTTGCTGGCCTCCATTGGCTGGCTGCAAGGTGAACTTGACGGGCGGCAGGATCGGACGGTCGTGCAGATTGAAGGCCTCGCGCAGCTTCCTAAGGGCGAATATTTGAAACCAGCCTTGCTCGGCTATCACCACCTGGGGGCTGATCTCCTCTGGCTCAGGCTCATTCAGGTTATCGGGAAGAAACGGAATAGCGCGGACGAATATGAGTGGATGTATCACGCGTTGGACGTGATCACCACGCTCGATCCTCAGTATGCCTACGCCTACTATGCCGGGGGGGTCATTCTCGGCGATCTCGCCAACCGTCCGGACTTGAGCAATCGGCTGCTTGACAAGGGTGTCCGCGCGAATCCCGCTGTCTGGAACATTCCCTTTCTGCTTGGGTACAACTATTACTTTCTGCTCGGTGATCCAGCCAAGGGGGCAGAGTATATTATGCGGGCGGCTCGCCTGCCGGATGGCCCATCCTATCTACCAGGGCTCGCCACTCGCATGGCTGCGGAGGCGGGAAATCCTGACACGGCACTCGCGTTTCTTGAAGCCCGTTTAACAGACACGCACGATCCGCAGATGCGAGAAGTCTTGGCCAATCGGATGAAAGAAGTTATCATTGAGCGAGATCTTCGCCTACTGGAGCGCGCGGTGGAAGCCTATCGGACGCAACGTCGGACTCTTCCTAGGACAATCACGGGTCTCGTGGTGGCGGGAGCTCTTCCGAGTCTGCCACAGGAACCGTTCGGAGGAGACTATCTGTTGGATCCCAAGACCGGTTCGGTCTCCAGTTCGACGCACCCGAAGCGGCTACGCACGTTTTTCAAACGTCCACAGCCTACCTACAGCTTTCCCAGGGTAGAGCCTTCCTACAGTTTCCCTAGGACATGGGAGTGAGTTATGACGCCTAGTTCCGATCTCGTGGTCGAGACTGATCAACTCTCCAAGATTTTCCGTGTGGGGTTCTGGGGGAAGCGAGTGACCGCGGTAGATGGCCTCAGTCTCGAAGTCCGGCGTGGGGAAGTGTTCGGTTTTCTTGGCCCGAACGGCGCGGGGAAAACCACCACCCTCAAGATCTTGATGGGGCTCATCTATCCGACTAGCGGGCAGGCCCAGTTGTTCGGTCGTGAGGTGGGTGACCCAGTGGCCAAGGCTAGGCTGGGATTTCTTCCTGAGTCGCCCTACTTTTACGACTACCTCACGAGCCGGGAGTTTCTCGAGTTCTACGGGCATTTGTTCGGGCTGTGGGGCGCTGTTCTGGCCAAGCGAGTCGACGAACTCTTGGAGCTTGTCGGCATGACGCATGCGAAGGATCTCCAGCTCAGGAAGTTCTCAAAAGGCATGTTGCAGCGGGTAGGGGTCGCCCAAGCCTTGATTAACGATCCGGAGTTGGTGGTGCTGGACGAACCCATGTCAGGACTGGACCCCATCGGGCGGAAAGAAGTTCGCGATCTGATCTTGCGTCTCAAAGAGTCCGGGAAGACGGTCTTGTTCAGCTCCCACATTCTGCACGATGCCGAAGTGTTGTGCGATCGGGTCGCAATGATCCTGAAGGGGCGCCTCGTGGCCTGTGGCCGGGTGACCGACTTGCTGGATCAAGGGGCGAGTCACCAAGTGGAACTGGTCGTTGATCGTCTGTCCCCCGAAGGGTTGGACCACTTACGCCCGCTTACCGACAAAGTGGTGATGCAAGGGGATCGGATGCTGGTGGTGTTGAAGAGCCAGCAGCATGTCGGGGGAGCGTTGGAGATTATCCGTGCAGCGAAGGCAAGTCTGGTGTCGCTCACTCCTCAGAAGGGGTCGCTGGAGGACCTCTTCATTCGGGAGGTCGAAGGACATCGGAGTCCGGCGGAGCATCGCGCATGAAAATCCTGTCGATCGCGCTGAATACCTTCCGGGAAAACTTGCGAGACAAGCTGCTCTACAATCTGCTGGTGTTTGCATTGTTCATGATTGGCAGTTCTGTGCTCCTGTCGCGGTTAACCTTGGGGGAATTCCACCGTCTCATCCTGGATCTTGGGCTAGGGAGCATTAATTTCTTCGGGGTGTTGATTGCCATTTTCGTCGGGATCGGATTGGTGAGCAAGGAGATCGAGAAGAAGACCATCTACACGATTGTGTCCAAGCCGGTGGCGCGATACCAATTTCTGCTCGGAAAGTATGTAGGCCTCACGATCACCTTGTTCGTCAATACGGTTATCATGGCGCTGGGACTGTTGGTAGTGCTCTATGCCCAATCTGTTCCCATCGAGGGGATGCTCTTCAAGGCGATGGGCCTGATTTTTGTCGAGTTCATGGTGATCACTGCGGTTGCCCTGCTGTTTTCCACCTTTACCAGTGCCACACTGAGTGCCATCTTCACGCTGGCGATGTATGTGATCGGACACCTCACGACCGATCTGAGAACATTTGGCGCGAAGATGGATGATCTCAGCCGGGGGATCTTGGACGGGATTTATTATCTCTTGCCCAACCTCGAGCGCTTCAACTTGAAGGGCCATGTCGTCCACCACCTGGAAGTAAGCGGTTCGGACCTGATGTTGATTGTCGTCTACGGAGCGACGTACACAGCAGTGCTCCTCTTCACGGCCAGCCTAATTTTTCATCGGCGAGATTTCCGCTAAGACGACCAGCCTGGGTTTCTGATTCTCCCCTTGCATTATGTCAAGGAGCCAGGTATTGAAGGGAGTGTCACGACTGCCCTGTGCGTCGTTCGCGTATTGAGATTCATACTGGAGAGGAACTTCGATGAATGTGCCGTTGCTTGATCTGAAAGCTCAGTTCCAGCCCCTCCGTGCGGAGATCATGGCGGAGGTACAGGCTGTCTGTGACGAGCAGGGATTTATCCTGGGGCCGCGCGTCGTGGCATTCGAGGAATCCGTTGCCCGGTACATCGGCTCTCGCTACGCGATCGGTTGCGCCTCCGGAAGCGATGCGCTGTTGCTCTCCCTCATGGCCATGGGAGTGAAGGCCGGCGATGAGGTCATCACCATCCCGTTTACGTTTTTTGCCACGGCGAGCACAATTTCACGATTGGGCGCGAAGCCGGTGTTTGTGGACATTCAGCCTGATACGTTTAATATCGATCCCGAGCTGATTGAGCAAGCGATCACGTCTCGCACGAAAGCCATCATTCCAGTTCACCTCTTCGGGCAATGTGCGGACATGGCTGTGATTAACGAGATTGCCAAGCGGAAAAAGGTTAGCGTCATTGAGGATGCCTGCCAAGCCATTGGGGCGGCACAGGGAAACAAGCGTGCCGGTGTACTTGGAGACACCGGGTGCTTCAGTTTTTTCCCCAGCAAGAATTTGGGCGGTTTTGGAGATGGGGGCCTCATCACGACCAACGACAAAGCCCTCGCCGACTCCATGGCCATGCTCCGCGTTCATGGGAGCCAGGTCCGCTATCTCCACGAGGCGATAGGGATCAATAGCAGGTTGGATGCGCTCCAAGCTGCCGTGCTCCAGATCAAACTGAAGTATCTTGACCAGTGGACCGAGGGGCGACGCCGGAATGCCGAACGGTATCGGCAGTTGTTTGCCCGGACGAAGCACGCGGGTCGCGTCGCGCTTCCACCAACGGTGCCAGGCAATTTCCACGTCTATAACCAATTCACCGTGCGCGCGCCGAAGCGCGACGAATTGCGTACCTTCCTCAAAGAGAAAGGGGTCGGCACGGAAGTGTATTATCCGCTCCCGATGCATCTCCAAAATTGCTATCGCGATTTAGGGCATCAGAAGGGGTCCTTCCCTCTGTCGGAACAGGCGGCCGAAGAGGTAATGTCCATTCCAATCTATGCAGAATTGACCGAGACGCAACAGTCCTACGTGGTTGAGATGATCGCGGAGTTCTATCGGCGCGCTTAGCAGGATGCTGAAAAAGTCCGCCAGCAGCGTTCTCGCATCGTTCAGACCCTCCACGTACCCCAGAGGGTACGCCTCGGCCCTTCACTCGCTGCGGCCTTGCTGGACGAACTTTTTGAGCAATCCTGCCGGCATTCCCTCGGTTCACGGTTCTTGGGAGCGCCTGCTAGGTTGTAATCGCCCCTTCCGAGGCAGAGGAGACGTGCCGCGCGTACTTGCCCATCACGCCGGACGTGTAGCGTGGTAGTGGTTGTTTGACCTTCTTGAGCCTGGCTGTGATCTCTTTCTGAGAGAGTTCCAAGGTCAGCGTCCGTTTGGCGACATCGAAAACGATCATGTCGCCGTTCTTCACGGCGCCGATCGGGCCACCTTTGATCGCTTCCGGTGCGACATGGCCGGCCATCAGGCCATGGGTGGCGCCGGAGAAGCGGCCGTCGGTAAGCAGCGCAACGGAGTCGCCCAGGCCTGCACCGACGATAGCCGCGGTCACGCCAAGCATTTCCCTCATGCCGGGTCCGCCGGAGGGACCCTCATACCGAATCACCACGACATCGCCCGCTTTGATTTGACGGGATTGCACGGCGACAAAGGCATCCTCTTCCCGGTCGTACACCTTTGCCGGGCCACGGAACGTCATGATCGAGTGTCCGGCTACCTTCACGACACAGCCGTCCGGAGCGAGATTTCCCTTCAAGATTACCATCCCGCCGGTCTGCTTGATCGGATTCGATAGGGGTCTGAGAACTTGTTGGCCAGATGTCTCCTTGGCGTCCTTGGCCTCTTCCCCGATCGTTCGGCCAGTCACGGTCGGTTGGCTGGCGTGTAAAATGCCGGCATCGAGCAGCCGTTTGGCGACCAATGTGGTTCCTCCGGCCGCATAGAGATCCGACGCTGTAAATCGTCCGCCTGGCTTCAGGTCGGCGAGCAACGGCACCTTTCGATTGATCTTGTCGAAGTCGTCGATGTTCAGCTTGATGTTTGCTTCGCGAGCGATGGCGAGCAGATGCAGCACGGCATTCGTCGAGCCGCCGGTCGTCGCGACCGCGGCAATGGCATTTTCCAGCGATTTCCGCGTGATGATTTGGCGGGGCCGCAGGTCTCGCTTCAGTAGATCCATGACCATCTTCCCGCACTCGAAGGCCACGTCGTCCTTCCGCCGATCCATGGCCGGCACCCCGTTCCGTCCCATCGGCGAAATGCCGAGGAACTCGAACGCGATCGCCATGGTGTTAGCCGTGAACTGGCCTCCGCAGGCGCCTGGGCCTGGGCAGGCATGGTCTTCGAGATCTTTGAGTTCGGCATTGGTCATTGTGCCGGACGCATGTTTCCCGACTGCTTCGAACACGTCTTGAATGGTCACGTCGTGGCCTTGGAACCGGCCCGGCATGATTGATCCGCCGTAGAGCATTACTGACGGCAGATTCAGGCGAGCGAGAGCCATCACGGTGCCGGGAATGGTTTT
>Ga0247727_10008280_pt1 | contig 19375 bp, 13 predicted proteins | sample WisWelCaveWW1625_FD_202498 | JGI IMG/M metagenome (GOLD analysis project Ga0247727, IMG submission 202498) | Biofilm microbial communities from Wishing Well Cave, Virginia, United States - WW16-25 | ecosystem: Environmental > Aquatic > Deep subsurface > Groundwater > Cave microbial mat | place... | reverse complement strand
CCGCATGACCAATGCGCGCAGGCAAAAATTGATTGCGCCGCCGAAGGATAAAGTTGCTGCCCTTCCGCGAGCAGCTTGAATTCATTCACTGGTATTGGGTTTAGACCGCTATCTCAAACTCACCGTGCTCGAGTTTGACGAAGCCGCGGCCGCTGAGTTTGAGCGGCTGCAACGCTCGCGTATCCGTATCGGCACGATGGATTTGAAGATCGCCGCCATTGCGTTGTCTCGCGGAGCAACAGTGCTGACGAGAAACCTCAAGGACTTCAGCCGCGTGCCTGGCTTGCGCGCGGAAGATTGGGCGGCGTGAGTGATTGCGCTGGCCGTTACGCAGATTTGTGGGAGACGCTTTATGGTGACAATTGAGCAACTGGCCGAAGCTGCGCTCAACGGGGAGAGTTTGCTGCTCCGCAGTTTGACGCAAGACTTGTTGCGTGAGCATCCGAGCCTGAGCGAATATCCGAAGCCGCAGACGGATGATTCTCGCATCCTGGCTGCCGCTGCCTCGCTGGTGGAACTGCTTGCTTCGCGTTTGCGCCAAGCGCCGCCGCCGTGGACGAAGGATGTGCGTACATTGCCGGAGCCGATTTACTTGCTCAAAGCAGCAGCGAGCATGAAACGCCTGCGCGAATTGTGTAAGACGCAGGCGCCGGAGCCATTACGCAGGCGCGGTTTTTATGCGCCGCCCAACTTCCTTGAATTCGCTTGAGGCTGAAGCTATGCCGACTAAAGGAGACTTCCTCAACAACAATCGCTACGAAATCCTGCGCCTGCTCAGCGAGGAGGGCGGGATGGGTGTGGTCTATCTGGCGACCGATCGCACCTTCAACAACACGGTCGTCATCAAACATTCGCGCTACACCGACGAACACCTGCGCCTGATTTATCCCAACCTGACGGCGGCGCAGTTGCGCCATTGGGCTGAAACGCTGCGCCAGGCCTTCGAGCGTGAGGCGCGCCTGCTCAGAGAGTTGCACCATTCGGCGCTGCCGCCAGTGATTGATTACTTCACGATTGGCGACGATCAGCAGTTCTTCGTCATGAACTTCATTCCGGGCAAAAACCTGGGCGAATTGCTGGTCGAGCGCCAGGAGAATGACCTGGGGCCGTTTCCACTTGGCGACGTACTCGACTGGGCCGATCAACTGCTCGACGCGCTCGCTTATCTGCACGCCCAGTTCGATCCGCCGATTATTCACCGTGACATCAAACCGGCCAACCTGAAGCTCAAGCCCAACGGCAAAATCGTGCTGCTCGACTTCGGCTTGGCGAAAGGCGCGGCGGGTGAGATGTCGGTGGTCGGCAGTGTGCTGTCAGGCGCTGGAACGCCGCAATACGCGCCGCTCGAACAGATGCAAAGCGAAGGCACTGATGCGCGCAGCGATCTGTATTCACTGGCGGTGACGCTGTTTCACCTGCTCACGGGTAAAGCGCCGCCGTATGCGTTCACGCGAAAAATGGACGTGTCCGATGGCAAGCCTGACCCACTGCGTCCGGCGCACGAAATTAATCCGCAGATTCCGTTTGAAGTGTCAGCGGTTCTACAACAGGCTGCATCGCTCTATCCCGATGCGCGCCCGGCCACTGCAGCAGAAATGCGCGAAGCGTTGCGGCGTGCGGGCCAGACAGAGTTTATACCGAACCCCGCTCCGCCTGCCGGCCCTCCTCCTGAACCGACAACCATTGATCCTCCACCTACCCCCAAGCCCAGACCGACGCCACAGAATTTGATTAACGCGATAAGCGAAGAGAACGTTGGCGCTGTGAGGGATTTGTTGGATCAAGGCGTGGATATAAATGCTTTAGACGAATATGGTTCTTCGCCTTTGGTGACAGCAGTGAATAAATGCTCCTATACCATTGTGAAGATGTTATTGGCCAAAGGGGCGGACCTCGAAACTAAGACCAGTTCGGGAGCAACAGCTTTGATAGCGATCGTGAGCAGAGACTCTTGCACTAATCTCAATAGGATCGCTCAGGCTTTGCTTGATGCCGGGGCCAATGTAAATGCAAAGGACAACAGTGGGCGGACGGTGTTGATACATACCGTCACGTGGGGCTTCGGCAAGGCGAGTAATCCTGAGCTTGTGGAAGCTCTCTTGGCTAAGGGAGCAAACGTAAATGGGAGAGATGGTGAAGGGCGAACGGCACTGATGGTAGAGATGCAGAAGCCCGGCCGCTATCCTTCGCCTAAGATCATTCAAGTCTTATTAGATAAAGGCGCCGATGTAAATGCGCAAGACAACAAGGGGTGGACGGCATTGATGCTGGCAGAGGAAGTTCCGAACAACGAGGTGGTCATTGAGATGCTCAAGAACGCTGGAGCAAAGTGGTGATCTAGTTCGTCACGACATAGGTCGGTTGGCCTTGCACCGCCGCGCCCATCAGCGCCGGGCAGACGGTCAATGGCTCGCTCAGCGCCAACGATTGCGGCTCGCTCGTGTTGGAGAGTTTGGCTTACGCTTCAGACCGCTACACCTTCACCGGCGCGGCGGGGCAGTTGGCGCCGCTCTCGCTCAACGCGGCGGCCTTCGATCCCTACCTCTACCTGATCGGGCCGAACGGCACGGTGCTGGCCGAAGATGATGACGGTGGCGGCGGCCTCAACGCCCGCATCCCGGCGGGCAGCGGTTTCTTCCGGCTCCCCGCGAGCGGCGCCTACACGATTGAAGTCACTTCGTTCGAAGCCCTGAGCGCGGGCGATTACACGCTGCGCCTGAGCGTGACGACGTGCAGTTTCGCGGTCGCGCCCTTGCGTCTACCGACCGATGGGGCGCGCTATGAGGCGGCAGGCGGGAGCGGCAGTGTGACGGTGACTTGCGCCGACGGCTGCGAGTGGGCGGCTGCGAGCCAGGTGAGTTGGATCACGCTCACGGCGGGCGCGAGCGGGACGGGCAGCGGCAGCATGGCTTTCAACGTCGCGCCGAACACGAGCGCACAGGGGCGCAGCGGGACAATCAGCGTCGCGGGGCAGACAGTGACGATCACGCAGACGGCGGCAGTGGCGAGCGTCTCGGCGGCCAGCTTCGGCGGCGCGGAGTTGGCGAGCGAATCCATCGTGGCCGCCTTCGGCGCAGGGTTGGCGACGGCGACTCAAGTGGCGACTTCGTTGCCGTTGCCGACGACGTTGGCTGGGACTACGGTGAAGGTGCGCGACAGCGCGGGCGTCGAGCGCGATGCGCCGCTGTTCTTCGTCGCGCCGGCCCAGGTCAACTACCTGGTCCCGGCGGGGACGGCCGCGGGAGCGGCGACGGTGACGATCACGAGCGGCGACGGCAAAGTCTCAACCGGCGTCGTGCAGATTGCGGCGGTCGCGCCGGGGCTGTTTTCGGCCAATGCGAGCGGGCAAGGCGTGGCTTCGGGCGTGGCGCTGCGCGTGAAAGCCGATGGCACGCAGACGTTTGAACCCATCGCGCGCTTCGATCAGGCGCAGAACCGCTTCGTCGCCGTGCCGATTGATCTTGGCCCAGCGACCGATCAGGTCTTTCTGATTCTTTACGGCACAGGGTTCCGCAATCGCAGCGCGCTCGCGGCAATGGCGTGCAAGATCGGCGGCGCGGATGCCGAGGTGTTATCCGCAGGGGATACGCCGGGCTTTGCCGGACTCGATCAGAGCAACGTGCGATTGCCGCGCAGTCTGGCGGGGCGCGGCGAAGTTGAGGTTGTGATGACGGTGGACGGCAAGGTGGCGAATACGGTGCGGATCAGCATCAAGTGATCTGATTGCCGCTCAATCAAGGCAATTTATTTCGCAGCAGTCTGCCTGCCGTAATGAGCGACAAAAGTTCCTGCAAACCGTATTGACCTGCCGAAGTGTTCAAGATAGACTCCGCCCGCTGCAACAACCACGCGGCGCCGGCGTCAAATCTCATTACTGAAAATCACCGAAAACTCGGCAAGTTAACCGATCGGGTTACTGATCAAGGCTCGTAATCTCGGCAACTCTATAGCCAAAGAGGGAGCTGCCTTCCGAAAGTCATTTGGAGGTCACTGCAATGTGTAAGGTCTCGGCTCACCCAATCGTTGGTAAAAGCGCATTTCTATTCTCGCGCCAAAGGTTGATCGCTCTGCTGTCGGTCTGTTTTGCAATCGCTTCGGCGTATTGGCTTGTCTCTCCACAGCCGGTGCGCGGCGTGGTCTCGCCGGACATTGTCATCAGCCAGGTTTACGGCGGGGGCGGCAACAGCGGCGCGCCGTTCACCAACGATTTCATAGAGCTGTTCAATCGCGGCAATACGACGGTCAGTTTGTCGGGCTGGGCGATTCAATACGCGTCATCAACCGGCACGAGCTGGCAGAAGACCGACCTGAGCGGAATGCTCGCGCCGGGGAAGTATTACCTGATCCAGCAGGCTTCGGGCGGAGGCGCTGGCTCGCCTTTGCCTACGCCGGACGCCGCCGGGACGATCTCAATGGCTGCGACCGCAGGCAAAGTGGTTTTGACCAACAACAACACGCTGATCGTCAGCGGCACGACCTGCCCTTCAGGATCGAGCGTGGTTGACATCGCCGGTTACGGCAGCGGCACGAACTGTTTTGAAGGCTCGGGGCCGACGCCGGCAATCAGCAGCACGACCGCTGCGGTGCGCGCAGGAAACGGCTGCACGGAGACAGACAACAACGCTACGGATTTCACGGCGGGTGCAGTCAACCCGCGCAACACCTCTTCGCCCGCGGTCGTTTGCGGCGCGCAGACCAATCCGACCGGCGCGGGCGCGGCCAGTCCGAATCCGGTCGCCGCAGGCAACGTGGTTCTGTTGACGGTCACCATCACGCCCGGCACAAATCCGCCGAGCACCGCCATCACGGTCACTGGCAATCTCACCGCCATTGGCGGATCGGCTTCGCAGCAGTTTTTCGATGACGGCACGAATGGTGACGCAAACGCGGGCGACAATATCTTCTCGTTCCAGTTTCAGGTCGCTCCGGGCACGACTCCGGGAGCGAAAACTTTGGCGATCAATCTTGCCGATGCCCAAGCGCGCGGCAGCAGCGCGACCATCAACCTGACGGTTCAATCTCTGCCGCCGCTCGGCAACGTCGTCATCAGCCAGATTTTCGGCGGAGGCGGGAACAGCGGCGCGCCGTTCACTCACGACTTCGTGGAGATTTTCAATCGCAGCAACGCATCGGTCAGCCTCACGGGTTGGTCAATTCAATATGCTTCTTCGACCGGGGCTTCGTGGCAGAAGGTTGATCTGGGCGGCAGTCTCGCGCCGGGCCAGTACTATCTGATTCAGCTTGCATCGGGCGGGGCGAACGGATCGCCGCTGCCGGCAGCCGACGCCGTCGGGTCAATCTCTATGGCTGCGACAGCGGGCAAAGTCGCGCTGGTCAACCACACGACGTTGCTCAACACAAGCTGCCCGATTGGCGCGGGCGTCGTTGATTTCGCCGGTTACGGCAGCAGCGCGAATTGTTTTGAAGGCTCCGGCTCGACGCCGTCGCCGTCGAGCGAACGCGCCGCGATCAGAATCGGCCTGGGTTGCGCCGACAGCAACGACAACGCGACGGATTTCGTGACGAGCACGCCGATTCCCAAAAATACTTCCTCGCCGTTGAATGTTTGCGGCGAAGGCGCGCGGTTCGACAACCTGACGATCAAAATCACAGACCCGGCGGCCTGCACCGCTGCGGGAAACATCGTCGCCGTCGAAGCGAGATTCACCAACACCGGAGTAAAAGCGCAGGGCGACAACGCCGGATCGGAGTTCATCGCGCAACTGCCGCCGGCATTGATTGCTTTGAACAACACCTGCACTGCGACAAGCGGCAATTGTTCGATCACCAGCGCATCGCAGATTGATTGGAACGGAGCGGTCAGAATCATCGAAACCATCACGATCAGGTTCCAGGCTCAGGTCAGAGACGGCGTATTGCCAGGAACGATCCTGTGTGTTGCGGCGAAGCTCAATCACGATTCTGACGGCGACGGCATCAACAATGCGATGGCGACGAAGAACGAATGCATCGCTGTGAATTGCGCCGCGGCCGGGCCGGGCGCGCCTTTCCCCGCGTCTTCCGAGATCAGCGATCAAAAGGCAGGCTCGGTGTTGATCTATCCGATCTACAGCTCGATGACGGCGAACCTTTCGCGCGAGAACGCGCGCATCAACATCACCAACACCGACACCACTCGCCGGGTCGCCGTGCATCTCTTCTTCATCGAAGACGATTCTTCGTCAATCGCCGACGCTTTCGTTTGTCTGACGCCGAACCAGACGGTGAGTTTTCTGGCTTCGGATTTCGATCCTGACGTGGCCGGCTATCTGATCGCCGTCGCAGTGGATGAAAAAGGCTGTCCGATCAACTTCAATCACCTGATCGGCGATCAATACGTGAAGCTGAGTTCGGGTCACGCGGCGAACCTCGCCGCCGAAGCCTTTGCCGCGTTGACCGGAGCGCCGCCGATTTGCGACGGCAGCACGACGACAGTTGACCTCAACTTCGACGGCGTCAGTTACCATGCCGCGCCGCGCGCGCTCGTCGCCGGCAACATTCCGAGCGTGGTTGACGGCAATTCGACGCTGCTGGTGATTGATCGCATCGGAGGGAATCTGGCGACGGGGCTGAGCACAATCGGGCAGATTTTCGGAATCGCTTACGACGATATGGAGCACGCGTTCAGCTTCGAGTTCAGCACCTCGCGCCGCCAGTTCCGTTCAACCATCTCGAACACGTTTCCGCGAACGGCTCCGCGAATCTCGAACGTCATTCCGTCAGGCCGCACAGGCTGGATGAAGTTCTGGCGCGCGAGCGACGGCGCGATCATCGGCGCGATGATCAATTTCAATCCGAACGCGACGGCCAACGCTTCAGCATTCAATCAGGGACACAACCTGCACAAGCTGACGCTGACGACCGAAGCGAGTTTCAGTATGCCGGTCATTCCGCCGAACTGCTGAAGCGTTGACGCTAGCGCTCGCGGCGACTCAATCGGGGAATCCAGCGCGGCACTTCGTCGCAATAACGCTTGTACGATTCGCCGAACTTCCGCCGCAGAACCGGCTCTTCGTAGAGCAGCACGAAGAGTGAAAAGCACGAGAGCATCAACCCCGCGTAGACCAACAGATGGCGCGACTCGAACAGCATGGCCTCTCCGATCAGTATCGTGAAGGCGCCGACGTACATCGGGTTTCTCACGTAACGATAAAGCCCCTGCGCGACCAATTCCTTCGGCGGATCAATCGGCGCCGGCGTCCCCTTGCCTTTGAACGTGAAATCGAAAGCGCACCGGAAATAGATCGCTGCGCCGAGCAGAATCAGGATCACGCCGAAGTACCTGGCGATGCCCAGCGGTGCATCGCCGGTTGACGACGTGGAAGACAATATCCAGTACGGGATGTAAACCGTGACCGTGCCCGGTACCAGAATCGTGAAGATCAACGTCTTGAGCGCGACCATCTCACACCTCCTCGCGAATTGTTCAACCTCGGCGAACGGACCACAACAGATAGATCGAACCGGCCAGCAGCAAAGGAGCGGAGTAGACCCCCGGCATCAACCGGCCCAGGTAGAATGATCCGGCGACGTGGCCCAGTCCGTTCGCTCCCCTTTCTGTTTTGATCGGTTGCTCGTCTGCCAAATGAGATAGGGCGGGGAAGGCGCCACGTCATTCCACCGCCCGTTATGCGACCATCGCCTGGCGGCTACACAGGTGTTTTCGGAGCTTCTTCACTGCCTTCGGCCAACTGCCGTTGCCGCAGCGCCGCAGCGCCTAACAGTCCGCCCATTCCCATTGATTCGACCGCCGTGCTGGGCACGATCATCATCGCGCCTTTCTCTTTCAACCCTTCGTAAAGCATATTCATCGCGCGCAGGTGCAGCGCGGTCGGGTTGTCGTGGTAAGACTCCGCAGCCTTATTGAACAGATTGGCGATCTCGACCTCGGCCTGGCCCAGGATGATGCGAGCCTGCTTTTCACGCGAAGCTTGAGCCTCCCGCGACATCGCGTCCTGCAAAGCGTCGGGGATCACCACGTCGCGCATCTCGACCGATTGCACGGTCACGCCCCACGGCGTGGTGCGTTCGTCAATCAACCGCTGCAACTCGTCCTCGATCTTCTCGCGGCCTCGCAGCAGATCGGTCAATGCGGTTCTGCCGATGATGTCGCGCAATGCGGTCTGCGCCGCCCAACTCACCGCCTGGTCGTAATCCTGCACTTCCAGCGCCGCCTTCTCCACGTCATAAACCATCCAGAACAACACCGCGTCAACGTTCACCGGCACAGTGTCGGCGGTCAGCGTCTGCTCGGCGGCGAAGTTGGTGGTGATGATGCGTTGATCAACGTAGGTCGAGACCGAATCAACCAGCGGCATGACCCAGAACAATCCGGGGCCGCGCAAACCCACGTAACGTCCCAGCCGCAGGATTACCGCGCGCTCCCATTGTTTGGCGACTCGCGGCGACAACGCCGCAAACAATCCCAGCAGAGCGCCGGCAATAGCGCCAACAGGATTGAGCGTCAGCGCCGTCAACAACGCGCCAAAAGCCAGTGGCGCGGCGAACACCAATGCGGACACCACGTTCATTCGCGGCGCGTTCGATGAAGATGTGCTTCCTTCCATTGAAGCCGGTTTATTGAGGTTGGTTATGACAATTCCTGCCATAGTTTTTATTCTCCTTTTTTGCGCCTGCTCGTGAGGTGGTCAACCACCTCGTCGAGCGAAAAGCCGAGCTCGTGAGCTTCGGCCAGAATTCGATCCGCGAACGCGCGCAATTCCCGTTCGCGGCTCTGTCTCATCGCGCGCTTCAAATTGCCGTCCTGACGCGCGCGCACGAATGTCCCGACGCCGCGCCGCGTCTCCAAAACCCCGACGCGCTCCAGCTCGGCGTAAACCTTGGCCACCGTGTTGGCGTTGATCTTCAGGTCAACCGCCAGTTGGCGCACGGTCGGAAGCTGTTCGCCCACGCGCAGCCGCTCGGTGGCGATGGCAAAGCGGATCGCCCGCTCCAACTGCGCGTAGATCGGCGTCGGGTCTTCCGGGTTGATGTGAAACCTGTCTTCCATTCTTCAAGGCTTACTCAAAGCTCCTCACCTCCTGCTTGTCACATTGTACTACGACAATAGTACAAATCGGGTTGCAGGAATTTTCCGGTTTGCGGCTCAGTCTCGACCGGGCGAAATCTCAGGTTGTCAATGCGCGAACCGGCGGCTATGATAGCCGCGCATTCGCGATCGGGCGTTGTCCCTCGCGCCCCGAGGCGAAATGCAATTCTCAAGACAAGGCAGAGCAACCCGATGTTTCACCGCAGCGCCTCACTGATTCGCGCTTCTTTCCATCTCTTCCTATTGCTGACGGTTTCGTTCTCGCTCTCGTGTTCGGGCAGCGTGGTTGATGACGAGATCAACGAAGCGGCCAAGAGTTACACGCCGCCAAATCGTGCGCCCGGGCCGGTTGATTCCAGAGCGAATAGCTACGATGTGAAGCTGTTGGACGGCGGCAACGTCAGTATGTCGGAGATCGTGGGCAATAACAAAGTCGTGCTGGTCAATTTCTGGGCTACGTGGTGCGGACCGTGCCGCCGCGAGATTCCCGATCTGGTTGCCTTGCAGAATAAATTCAAAGACAGGGGTGTCGAAGTCGTCGGGTTGACGGTGGAAGAGCCGGCGCTGGAAGACCGGGTGCGCGCTTTCGCGAGACAGTTTTCGATCAATTACAGGATCGGCTTTTCGCCGGAAGAAGTGTTTCTCTTCTACAACCGCGCCAACGGGTTCGATCCGCGCGCGCCGATCCCGCAATCCTTCATCTTCGATAAAAACGGCAGGCTGATTGACAGCGTCAAAGGGTTTCGCGCCGATTTCCGCACGTGGGCTGAAGGCGCAGTCAGTTACGCGCTGAAAAATTCCTGAGGCGGTGGCTGGTGGTTGGTGGTCAGCGATGCGACCAACCACCGGCCGCCAATCACCGATCAAATTCTCGCCCCGCCAATCTTCACAGATTCCACTTCAGTGTTTCGGAGGCACAAAAGTTTTATGCAAAGCAATCAACGTCACATCTTTTTCGTTCTCGCGCTGGGTTTCGTCTGCGCGCTGTTCGCCGCTTTCGGCGCAAGCGCGCAACAGAAATCGAAGCCGGGCGGCAAACAGGCTCAAACCGCAGCTCAGCCGAAGGAAGACCAGCCGGTCGCGGTTACCGAACGCGCAAAGGTCGAGAAGAAGGCCGAGCCGAAAGTCATCGCCGGCGAGGAGTTCGGCAATTTCCGTCCGCCGATCATCAATAACAAAGGCGAGATCGCATTTACCGGGTTGTTCAATTCGCCTGAGGCCAGAAACAATTTCGGTCAGAGCATCTTTATCCGTTCAGCGGACGGAAGCTGGAAGGTCACACGCGAAGGCGAGAAGGCCGTCAATCTGCCCGAAGGCATTCATGGGTTTGGCGGATTGATGGCGTTCAATGAAAGCGGCGATCTCACCTTCATCGGCGGTTTCGGCTCGGGGCCGGAGAAGCCGGCGGCAGCGCCCGATCCGAATAATCCGGCCTCAACGCAAGCCCCCGCATTCGGCAAGAGCATTTTCGTCAAATCGGCGAGCGGGCTGAAAAGCCTGGTCAAGCTGGGCGACGAAGTGCCGGCGATGCCTTCGCATTTTTCGGGCTTCGCCAACGCTTCGACCAACAGCCTGGGCGTCACGGCTTTCATCGGAACCTACAGCGATCCGGACGGGCGCGGGTTGTTTATGATCGAACAGGGGAAGTTGCGATTGGTCTGCCGCAGCGGCCAGCGCATCGGCAATGGCGAAGAAGGCACATTCTCTGAGCACTACTATCCGTCGCACATCAACGAGCGCGGCGAGGTGGCGTTCCTATCGCGCGTCGGCGACAAGAGCGCCATCTTCGTTTCGCGCCCGAAAGGCATCGAGCTGATCACCATCATCGGCAAACCCGCTCCGGTCAAGGAGGCCAACTTCGGCGGGTTCGGCAACAAGACGCCGGCCATCAGTCATAAAGGCGAAGTCGTTTTCGTCGGCTACTACGACGGTCCCAACGCCGGACGCGGTCTGTTTGTGAAAGGCGAAGGCCCGATCAAGATCGTCGCCAGGAGCGGCGACAAGATCGGCGAGACGAATTATGCCTTCACCGATTACCTCTACCCGGCCATCAACTCGCGCGGCGACGTGGCCTTCCTGGGCAAATTCGGCGGGCGCAATCAGGGTTTGTTCGTCAAGACGACGAAAGGGATCGAACCGGTCGCGCTGGTTGACCAGGCGGTTCCGGGCGGAGACAAGGAAGAGACGTTCAACAATTTCACTCAGCCTTCGATCAACGACCGCGGCGAAATAGTCTTTTACGCGCAAACCAAAAATCCGAAGACCGGGGTCGAAATCGCCATCTTCCTGCGCGACGAAAAGGGCAATGTGAAGCTGCTGGTCAAACGCGGCGACAAGATGCCGAAGTAGACGGGGAGACGGAGAGATGGGGAGATGGGGAGATGGGGAGACGGGGAGACGGGGAGAATTGATAATCGCTTTTCTCTGTCTCCCCGTCACCCCCTCTCCCCGTCTTTTGTGTGTCTTGTGCATCGCCATTCCAGCGGTTAAAATCACCAATCAATCAATGAAATCAAGTCATCGTCAACCGCCACAGGAGACAGAGCGCGCAAAGGGACGCAAAACGTTCTCCCGTTCTCCCGCTCGCGTTTTCCGGGCGGTTGGTTTTTGAGGAGTAGCCAATCCGGATGGATCAACAGAAACAATCGGTCAACATCGAAGACGAGATGAGGCGCAGCTATCTCGACTACGCCATGTCGGTGATCATCGGGCGCGCGCTGCCCGATGTGCGCGACGGTTTGAAGCCGGTGCATCGCCGCATTCTTTACTCGATGAACGAGAAGGGGCTGGTGCCGGGCAAGCCTTACAAGAAATCGGCCAACGTGGTTGGCGACGTGCTCGGCTCTTACCATCCGCACGGCGACGCGGCTGTCTACGATTCGATGGTCCGCATGGCGCAGGATTTTTCGATGCGCTATCCGCTGATTGACGGGCAGGGCAATTGGGGATGCTTCACCGGCGACACGAAGATCAAAATGCTCGATGGCTCAGATCGCACTTTTGCCGGGTTAGCGCAATTGCCGCCGGACGAAATCTTTTTTGTTTACTCGATTGACGCCAGTGGGCGCATCGTTGTCGGCGAAGGCCGTTATTCGCGTATCACACGCCGTAACGCGGAACTTGTCGAATTGACTTTCGACGACGGCTCGACGCTGCGTTGCACTCCCGATCATAAGTTCATGCTGCGCGACGGCGGGTGGAAGCAGGCGCAGGAGTTGACGATTGATGATAGTTTGATGGCCGGGTATTTCGACGCCGCAAAAATTGGCTCGAACACGAAGAAGTATTTACGGGTGCTTCAGCCCAAGACTGGCAAGTACGAATTTGTCCATTATCTCGCAGATCAGTACAACGAAAAGAACGGGCTTGCCGTTAGTGCCACACCTCCAATTGTTCGGCATCATAAAAATTTCAATCGTTTCGATAACCGTCCTCCTAACATCGAACGGATGAATCAATATGACCACATCCGCCTGCACGCAGAGAATGTAGAGCGTCTTCGCCAGGATGAGAACATTCGCGCTGCGCAGCGAGTTGGTGTAAGGGAGTTTTGGAGTAAGGAAGAAAATCGAGCCGCCTTTCGAGAAACGATGAGAGCTTACTATGCCGCTCACCCCGAAGAAATCGAGGCGAAACGACAACAGATGGCGGAGTCGAATGAGAATGAAGAATTCCAGTCCGCGCGGCGTGCTGGTGTGCGACGTTTCCGTGAAGAGCATCCAGAAGCAGTCGAAGCAGATCGTCAAAGGCTCATTGCTTTAAATAAAGCCGAAAACTTCCGCTGTCAAAAAGGACCGCGTGTATCTGCGGGATTGCGCAAACTTTATTTGGAGAATCCGGAATTAGTGCAGCAGATGGCTGAACGGGTGAAGCAGTGGCATCGTGAACACCCAGAGGCAGCTCGGCTGATGGCGATGAAATTGTGGGAAGACCCGAAAGCCAGAGAGTTACACCGCGAGAAGATTCTGCGCCAGTGGGAGTCGGCTGAATTTCGTGAAGCTCATTTGGAAGGACGGAAGAAGGACTGGCAGCGCAGGTCCGAACAGAATCCTGACATTATGAAAGAACTGGCTGCCCGCTCGGCCGAATCTCTGACCGAGTTGTGGCAGACGGGTGAGTACAAGCAGCGTGTAATGCGATCCAAGATCGCAGGGTTCGTTTCACGCTTACTGGCTGAATTCGGGCGTGAGCAGATCACGCCAGAACTATACGATGCGAAACGGGATGCGCGATGGATCCCGAACAGTCGCAAAGCCCTGAACTATTTTGAGAGCTTTGAGGAGATGCTTGATGTTGCGGCAACTCATAATCATCGTGTCATCGACATTCGCCGCCTATCCGAGCGCGAAGATGTGTATGACATCACAGTCAACGAGTACCACAACTTTATCTTGGCCAATGGCTGCGTCGTGAAAAATTCAACGGATGGCGACAATGCGGCCGCCTATCGCTACACTGAGGCGCGCCTCACTCGCATCGCCACCGAGTTGCTCGCCGACATCGAAAAAGAGACCGTCAAGTTCGTCCCCAACTACGACGAATCGAGACAGGAGCCGACGGTTCTGCCGGCGCGCGTTCCGAACCTGCTGGTCAATGGCTCGGACGGAATCGCGGTCGGGATGGCCACGAAGATTGCGCCGCACAATCTGAACGAAATCATCGAGGCGACCATCCATCTCCTTCAGCATCCGAACACGAAGATCGCCGAATTGAGGAAGATAGTTCCCGGGCCGGATTTCCCGACGGGCGGATTCATTTACGGCCGCGAGGGCATCAAGCAGGCATACGAGACCGGGCGCGGCGTGATGCAACTGCGCGCGCGCGCCGCCATTGACCGCATCGGGCGCGGCGCTCAGGAACGCGACGCCATCGTCATCACGGAAATCCCATTCCAGGTCAACAAGGCCAAGCTGATCGAACACATGGCCGAGCTGGTCAACGACAAGAAGGTCGAGGGCATCTCGGAAATCCGCGACGAGACCGACCGCGAATCGGCGGCCCAGAAGAAGGTCCGCATCGTCGTCGAGCTGAAGCGCGATGCCGTCCCGCAGATCATTCTGAACAAGCTCTACAAGCTGACGCAGATGCAGATCTCGTTCGGGATGATCAACCTGGCCATCGTCAACGGCCAGCCGAAGGTCTTGACGCTGGTCGAAACGCTCAACGAGTTCATCGCCTTCCGCCGCGAAGTCGTGCGTAACCGCACGATGTACGAGCTGAAGAAGGCCAAGCTGCGCGCGCACATTTTGGAAGGCCTGAAGAAGGCCATTGACATCATTGACGAGATCATCAAACTGATTCGCGCGTCGAGATCAACCGACGATGCCAAGCAGGGGCTGATCAACAAATTCAAGTTCTCGGAGATTCAGGCGCAGGCGATTCTGGACATGCAGCTTCGCCGCTTGGCCGCGCTCGAGCGGCAGAAGCTCATTGACGAGTACGAAGAGGTGATCAAGCTGATCGCCGAGCTGGAAGAGATTCTGGCGAACGAGCGCGCGCTGCGAAACGTGATCGTCAAAGAGCTGCGCGAGGTCCAGAAAAATTACGCCGACGAGCGCCGCACGCAGATCATTGACAGCGGCGTCGAGCTGACGCTCGAAGATTTGATCGCCGACGAAGACGTGGTCATCACGCTGACGCATTCGGGCTATGTGAAACGCACGCCGCTGACGACTTACAAATCGCAGCGGCGCGGCGGGACTGGGCGGAAAGGGATGAGCACCCGGTCGGAAGACGTCGTCTCGCACATCTTCATCGCCTCGACGCACAGCTACCTGATGGTCTTCACGACCCAGGGGCAGGTCTACAAACTGAAGGTGCACGAGATTCCCGACGCCACGGCGGCTGGCAAAGGCAAGGCGATGGTGAACCTGATCAACCTGCCGTCGAGCGAGAAGATCGCGGGCGTGATCCCGGTGCGCGAATTCGCCGAAGGCCAGTACGCGGTGATGGTCACGCGCAAGGGCGTGATCAAAAAGACGGAGCTTTCCGAATTCGGCAACATCCGGACGAACGGCATCATCGCGATGGGCGTGGACGAAGGCGACGAGCTGATGACGGTCGAGCTGACCGACGGCACGAAGAAAATCTTCCTGGCCACGCACGAAGGCATGGCGATCTGTTTTGAGGAAGAGGAGGTGCGCGACATGGGGCGCCAGGCTCGCGGCGTGCGCGGCATCACGCTGCGCGAAGACGATTACGTCGTCAGCGTCGTGGCCGTCTCGCGCGACGAACAGATGCTGACCGTCACCAGCAACGGGTTCGGCAAACAGACGCGGCTCTCGGAATACCGGGTCACCGGGCGCGGCGGCAAAGGCGTGATCAACATCAAGACGACCGAAAGGAACGGCAAAGTCGTAGCCGTCATGCCGGTCACGAAAGAGAGCGAGATTTTGATCATCACCAGCAATGGAAAGCTGATCCGTCTCGAAGCCGAGAAGATTCGCGCCACGGGCCGCAGCGCCCAGGGCGTCAAGCTGATTGACACTTCGGACGGCGATCTGGTCGCCAGCGCCTCGCTCGTCGAACTGCAGACCGGGCAGGTGGCGGAAGAAGCGGAAGCGGTAAAATAGAAAGCAAAAGGCAAATATCAAAAATCAAAAGGAGAGAGTAAATCTGCGGAAGATGACAATCCATTCTTCATCCCGGTCTGGCCAGGACAGTTCGTTCCAAAGACAATTCTATTTTTGCCTTTTGCCCTTTGCCCTTTGCCTTTTGATTTTCTTCTCTTCCTGTTCGCGCCGCGCGTTGCTCGATCAGGCGCAAACGGCCTGGGACAGCAGCAATTACGCCGCGGCTGCCGAGCGTTACGAAGAGTTTCTCAGAGAAAATCCGCAGAGCGACAAGGCGGGATTCGCGCGGTTGCGGGTGGCGACGATCTGCCAACGCGACCTCAAACAATATGATCGCGCGATTCAGCATTACATCCACTTCATCGAGGAGTTCCCGAAATCGGCGGACATCGTTCAGGCGCGAATGCAGCTCGCCGCCTGCTACGCGCTGACCGGCAAGCAGCGCGAAGCCATCGGCGAATACGAAGGCGTGTTGCCGAAAATGACCGATGAAAAGGAGCGGCGCCGCGTGCGGCTCGAGATCGCCGATCTATATTTCGAGCTGAATGATCGCGGGCAGGCGCTGGCCGAATATCAGAAAGTGATCACCGGCGCGGCTTACGATGAATTGGCTGAGCGCGCTTATCTGCGGATCGGGGGCATCAGGCTGTTGCGCGATGAATACGAAGAGGCCATTCCGGCTTACCAAACGGTGGCGCTGAACACCAGCGATCAAATGATTCGCCGCGCCGCCCGGTTCGGAATGGCCGACTGTTACGAACGCACGTTCCAGTACGACCAGGCCGTTCAAACGCTCGAACAGACGGAGCCTGATCCGAAATCGCCCGACTACATTCAACAACGCATCGCAACGATTCGAGATCAACAACGCCAGCGGAATTTATCCGCGCCATCTGCGTTGGGATGGCCGGCAAAAAAATAATCCGGAGTTTCTATGCCGATATTCAGAGGCCGCAAGCCGCCGAAAAAGAGATCATTTGGAGGTAGACCGGGTAAACCGGGCAGAGGAGGTGGACCGGGTAGACCGGGTAGACCGGGTAGACCGGGTAAATTTGGTAAAGCCGCCGGTAAAAGGGGCAAGCGACGCGCGCCCAAACGCAAGAAGAAGATCGTGAAAAAAGCGCCGGCGCCCAGCCTTGACACCACGGGAATGGAGTCGCTCTACCTGAAAGAGCTGATCGAGGCTGAGCAGATGGTCGTCGTCGTGCTGAACACGGGCGAGCGGATCCGCGGATTCGTGCGTTATTACGACAGCGATGTCTTCAGCCTCGGCCCTGCCGACGGCGGCCCGAAGATGTTCCTGCGCAAAGAGAGCGTCCGTTACCTCTACGAAGAGCCTGACGAAGAGCAGGAAGAGGTGGAAGAGGTGGAGGAGATGGAGGAGCAGGAGCAGTTGCAGTTACAAAGCTAAGGCCGCCCTGATTCGCGCTCATCTATTTGGTTTAGATCGGTTTTCAATTGGGGGTACGGAAAAGCTCTCAGTGCGCGTTCGTAGTTCCGCCTTCAGGCGGCGTTTGCGGAGCGGTGAGACCACCGCCTGAAGGCGGAACTACGGACGCGCCCGGGCAACCCCGCGCAAGTTTTGGTGATCCGGGCGTTCACACGAGCGGAGATGAATACTGCCCACGAAATAACCCGAAGCGGCGCGAAGCTCATCATCATCTTCCATCATCTTCCATCGGGCGGCTTCGCGGATGATTTACGAGGAGTTGGTCATGATTCTGAAGCGGTTTAAGGTTTCATTCCTGATTTTGTGGTTGGCCGTTCTTCCCGCCTTTGCGCAAGCGCCCAATCAATCACAAACGCAGAAAGAGCAGAAGGAGCAGAAGGAGCAGAAAGAGCTGGAGAAGAAGGCGATGGTCTGGCTCGACGATCTGGTCAGCGAGGCGATGTCGTTGCGGCTGGTCGAAAATCGAATCCACGTGCTGACTTCGGCGGCGGGGATGTTGTGGAAACGCAATGAAGACCGCGCCCGCGCGCTGCTCGGCGAAGCGGTGACTCAGTTCATGACGATTGAACAGCCGGCTGAACCCGACGATCCGCGAACCATGCAGTCCCTTCAGATTCGCATGGAGCTGCGGACCCAGTTGTTGCAGATACTGGCGGCGTGCGACAGCCGAATGGCGCTGGAATTCCTGCGCGCCTCGCGCATGCCCGATGCGCGAAAGATCATGGGCAGCAAAGGCGCCGCGCCGGATTTCGAGCAGCAGTTCGAGCTGCAACTGGCCGGGCGCATTGCCGAGAACGATCCGCAAATGGCCTTGCAGATCGCCGAAGAGAACCTCAAGGAAGGGATCAACCATCAGGTCCTCGAAATCTGGACCAACCTGATGAGCAAGGACGCCAAAGCGGCGGCGAAGCTTTCCGGCGAGATCGTCTCCAAAATGAAATCGGACGACCTGATGAAAAACTATCAGTCGGCCAGCGTGGCGTTCTCGATGCTGCATCACCTGCGCACGCAGATTCAGTCGGCGCAGAGGAGCGCCAAAGACTCATCGTCTCAGCCTTCGTCAGCCCAACCATCGAATCAATCGCCGCAGGCCTCATTGCCGGAGATGCAGCAGATGTTCAAAGAAGTGCTGGAGATCATCGCGGCGGCGGCTTTGAAAGTTACCGCCGCGCAACTGCTGGACATTCGCGAACAGGGGCCGGCGCGCAACCTCTTGACGCAGGTTCAGATGATGTTGCCGGAGATCGAAAAGCACCTGCCGATGCGCGCCGCGGCGGTGCGCGCCAAGCTGGCTCAATTCGACAAGGCGTTCTATCCCGCGCCGGCGCCGCCCGAGATGTTCGAGGATATGGAAAAGAAGACGGCTGACGAGCTGATGGCGATGGCTGCGAAATCGCCGGGCGAGGTCCGCGAGATGCTCTATCGTCAGGCGGCGGCAAAAGCGATGGAGGATGGCGACACGGCGCGCGCCCGCCAGATTGCGAAAGATTTTCTGTCGAACCTCCATCTGGGCGACCCGATGATCGCGGAGATCGAGCAGAGGGAAAGAGAACAGGCGCTCAAGCAGGGCAAGCTGGAAGAGGCGCGCAAGAGCCTTTCGCGCATGCGCTCCGATGAAGAGCGCTCTCTGGCGCTGGTCGAATTGGCCGTGAAGGCCGAAGCGAACAAGGATCAAAAATCCCAACGCCAGTTGCTGGAAGAGGCTCGCCAGATGTTGGGCGATCGGATGGAGACGCGCATGCAGGTCGAAGCCCAGATGGCTCTCGCCGCTGCCTATCTCAACCTGGACGCTGACCGCAGCTTCGGGATTCTCGAATCGGCGATTGATCGCCTGAACGTCGTGATGAATGCGCTGACGGTGATCACCAAGTTCGATCAGGGCGGAGGGCCTTTCGGTCCGAATGCGAAAGACGGCGAGATGCGATTGAACGGCGGCGAATACGGCAGCATTACGGCCAATTTCGATTACCAGACCCTGGCCTTCGCGCGCAAGGATTTTGACCGCACGGTGGCTGCGCTCAAACGATGGCAGGTCAATGAAATCAGGTTGGCGATGGGTTTGATGCTCGCCGAAGGAATTCTCGGCGAGAAGAAGGAGATGCGCTACAGACCGGGTTTCAGTGAGCAGATTTATTGGGATAAATAGCGGCGTGAGCGGCAACCGTGAATCTCAGCGGTGTTCCAGCTTCACCGGATAAACCAGCACCCCATCCCGGCCGCCTTTCAGATGTGTTTGATGCTCGGCCTTTTCGGCCATCGGGCGCGCCGCCGAATAGTTTTGATTGAGGAATTGCTGCACGCTGC
>Ga0247727_10008279_pt1 | contig 19377 bp, 28 predicted proteins | sample WisWelCaveWW1625_FD_202498 | JGI IMG/M metagenome (GOLD analysis project Ga0247727, IMG submission 202498) | Biofilm microbial communities from Wishing Well Cave, Virginia, United States - WW16-25 | ecosystem: Environmental > Aquatic > Deep subsurface > Groundwater > Cave microbial mat | place... | reverse complement strand
GATGAGGAATTAACGTGAGAGATTTATGCAGGAGTTTATTTTCTTTATGGTTGTTTGCTTTCTTCGGAGCGGCTACCGCTTTTCTCATTTTATTTTTCTTCGCTTCTTCCAAATCCTGACCGCTTCCGTTTCCGCTTCCGAAAAAACTGTCGCCAAGATTTATCCACGCAGTTCCTCTTGGCTTCAGCACACGTTTGATTTCATCCATGAGCAGATAGAGATTATCGAGGTACTCCATATAAGTGGGTTCCAATCCCCATTGCCCCCTCCATCCGTAATCCCTGAGCTGCCAGTAGGGAGGGGAAGTAATCACGCAGTCGATGCTTTCATCGGGAAGATCTTTCATCACGCCCAGCACATCTCCGCAGAGAATGGAATTCACAGGAAGTTTTTTGTTCACTCCATCCAATCCATGCATCATCATTCCTTCATTGGAGAAAGAAAAATATTCTGTCGGAGTGACGATGATATGGTCAAGCAAATCCACTTCGAGCAATCTTCCTGCTTGTTTTAATCGTGAGGTAACTTCTTTGTCTGCTGCGCTGGGGGAAGTATTTCCGCTGGGATGGTTATGCGCTACAATAATGGCGCTTGAAAGAGATTTTACCGCGATGGAAAAAATAAGTTTGGGATCAATGACTGTTCCGCTTACTCCTCCTGTGCTGAGATGATAGTATCCCATAATGCGGTTCATGCGGTTGAGATAAAGCACCACCGCATGTTCCCGAACATTGATTTCATCCCTGCCGATTACATTTCGGACAAACTCAGCCACTTCATCGGGCTTTGTCACCTTTCCTGAAAACTTTTTTTCCGAAGGATTGAAACTGATTTTCATTTCTGGAATATTCTTCTCCAAAACAGTTCCAAGCCCTCCTTCCTTATTATAGGGTGCTTCGCTCATGAATTATTTTTCTTACAGGTAAGTAAGCGTTGCGCGGTCGTTCCATACGTTGTCAAAATTTTTGTTTCCGTCCGCCCATTTGTTAGAAGTGATTCCATTTTCCGATGTGAGTTTTTGAATCGCCCATACAGCGGCAGAAGGATCAGAACCGGCAGGTGCGAATCCTTTTATAACTGCTCCCGGAATAGTTACCTCATCGGTTAAGAATGGTTCTTCAAAAACTTTATTGTTAATCGCAGTCATTACATTTTTGATGTTCTGCAGTTCGGTATTTCCGGCATCCTGTTTTTGCTCGGTGGCAAGTCCTGCATTACTTGTTGAGGCGAGCATTGCGTTTATCGCATCTGCCAATGCAGCAGGAGTTTCTGTGGAGGGGTTGTCCACTTCAGCATAAGGAATGAAAATATCTTTCAGTGCGCCCATTCCCAAATCTAATTTGATGATGTTTGTGTTGACGATGGAGATTTCGCGGATTTGCTGTTTGGAAATATTTCGGGGAACACCTCCTGTTACAATTTTCAGCGAAGCTCCGTTGTTGATGATTTGTGTTGGCATGTGTTAGGTGGTTTTAAGATTGGGTGAATTATTATTGTCGTCATCGTCCTTTTCAAATGCTTTGGCAATGGCTTCTCCGATGACCGCACCGAAAAAACCTCCTATCATTACAAAAGGCACGGCATCTTTCTCCGCATGTTTTGCATAGAGATAACTTGCCAGCGATGCAAGAAGAGTGGTGGTGGATACAATTATTTTTTCTTTCATAGTTTATCGTTTTTCGATAAGTCTATCATAAACTAAAAATCCTGTCAAGACCATCGCCCCGCCTGCAAGCAGGCGGGACTGGAAGGTTTTTCTTCGAAGTTGTCTGCTTGCTTCGTTCAGATTATCTGCAAGCGTTCTTTGCTGATGAAGAGAATTGTCTAACAGGTTTTTCATTTCCGAATAACTTTTTTGGCAAATACTGAAAGAGGAATCTTTATTCTGCACCTGTGCATCAAGAATCGCAATCGTACTGTCGCATAAACTGTCGCGTACTGAAGATTGCACAATCAGGCATGCAACTTCTGATTTCAGGGAATCGCAATACGCCAGTTTAGCCGAAGTATCCGTTGCCGTTTCCTGTTTAACAATTGTACTGTGAATCTGATTTTGAAGCGCAAACACTTTTGATTTAGATTTCTTCAGTTCGTCCTTAGCATATTTCACAGAAAATTCCAAACTGTCGTTTTCCCGAAGCAGCATTTGCACAGTCTGCTGGTATTCATTATCAATTTTCTGCTCTTGTTTCTGAATGATTGTTATTTCCTTTTTAGCGACAGCAGGTTTTGCAAGCGGTGTCTGCTCAGGAGTAACAATGTTGTAGGTGCTGAGGGTAATCAGCGCGAGAATTAGTAATAATCCGATAATGCGTTTCATGGTTGAATAGAGTTTTGATTAATGGTTGTTTTTGTTTTTCGTTCAATAGAGTAGCCGAAACATCCTGCTCCCACCAAACTCACGAATGAATAGAACATATATTCAGGAACTGCAATTCCAAAAAACTGCTCGGCAATCCAACTGATAATCGTGATGACCACAAAAATCAGCGTCACCATTTCCCGAAGGTTGTAGCTTCCGTCTTTGTCCTTTAGAATCTGTTCGCAGAATGATTTTCCTTCCATAAGAAATTTAATTTACCAGATGAGTCCCATGAGCCATTTGAAAAATCCTTTTCGGTTGGGCTGAATCGAAACAATAATGTTGATGTTGGTGATGGTGGTAACATCCACCTGGGGTTTGGAAGATGGAGCGGATGTTTCCGCAATCGTATGGAGAACGATTTTGAAAATGTCCTCCACGAAATTGTTTTCTGATTTTCTGTTTTTTTCCATTGGTTTTTGTTTTTAGTGGTTGTTATTAATTGTGATCGTATTCGTTGTATGCCCATAGCCCAAGACCCAGCGTGAATGTTCCGAGGAGAATCCTTCTCAAACTTTCCCTGCGAATCGCCCGAAAATCAATCAGCGTATAAGTGAAATTGTTTCCGTAGAGTTTCCGGTGCCTCTCGCAAAGATCCATGAACTCGTAAAAGTTTTCTGACTTTTCAAAGACCTGGCATCCTGCTGAAAACTTTTCGATGAATTTTGTTTTTCCCTGTGCCAGCGCACGGTGAATGTTGATCCCGAAAACTCCCGTCAGTTTCGTTCCATTCAGAAAATCGAGATAGGCATTGCGGTCGTAATCCCGCAGGATGGTTACAGGTTTTTTCTGAACAAGGGCTTTATACTTTCCCTTATGCAGCCCGATTTCATACGCATCGATGTATTGTCCCTGCGCGAGTATGGCGGTCCCCTGCGGTTCGATTGGATTCTCCAGCCAGTAGGTACCGGGATCGGTGGTTGCTTTGAACACATGATAATTCCACCTGCCCTGCGTGGTTCGGTAGAACACATGTATCTCATCATCGAAGCGATTCGACTTTGCGCTTTTTGAGCGAAGCCCCACGATGTTGAGTTCGTAAGGTCGCGTATGAAGTGCAAACTTTTTTCTTCTGAGTATGGATTTCATCCGTGCGAGCATCAGGCAGCGAGGTTTTGTTCTTCTTCGTCCACATCATTTTGCTTGGTCAGCACATCGGGAACATAATTCTTCAGCCATTCTTTGACATCGAAACTCGGACATGCTTTTTTCACTTCGGGAAAATCCCTGTGTCCGAGAATTTTTGCCTGCGGATATTTCTGTGATAACTGAAAAAGTTTCTGGAACATGGATTCCTTCTGTGCATCCGTGCGGTTGTCAAGCGGGTTTCCATCTTTGTCAATGCCACCGATGTATCCGATGTGGATGCATTCTCCATTATGCCCGTAGGCTCCGTAACTTTTTTGGGCTTCAGCAAGCAGCTTGACAATTTCTCCGCTTCGCTTGATAATGTAATGGTAGCCCGGTGTGTCTCCCCACCCGCGTACTTCTTTCCAATACTTTTTGATTGCCTCCAGCGTAGCGGTCGGCTGGGTGGCGGTGCAATGCACCACGATGTAGTTGATGTTTCTCATAGATGTTTTATAGTTTTTGTTTCGACTAAAAAATTTTGTCCGTTGTTTTCAAAAGCGGTGTAGCCGTCCCGCTCGGTGATTTCCGTTCCCAGAACCATATTGGCGGGAACTTTTATTCCCTCGCGTGAATTTTTCCAGACCACCGTTTTTTCTTTCGTAATAATGGCTGACCCGTCAATACCTGAGAGCGACCATTTGCTTCCATCGTATTTAAGTCCCATGCGCGTGAACTCTAATCGTATCTGCTGTTTCTGCTTTTCATCTGTAAAACTGGATAGCAGTCCATTCACTAAGGTTTGTCTTACTCCGCGAAGCGGATACTTTTTAAACTCTTCGCTCGCGGCAGAATAATCTTCTTTGCTCTTCATTCCCCGAAGCGTGAAGAGAACCTGTGCAAGATTTTTATTCACGGCATTTTTGTACAGGGTCTTGGCAACTTCCGAAGCATTGATGGCATTCCCTTTTGTCAGCACATTGAAGGAGCTGTCATCAATTTCTTCCGGTAGGTTTAATTTCTTCAGCGCATTCACTGTTTCGCTTCCGAAATCTCCATCCGCACCGTATTTTGGCAGAATGCTTTTGCCATACTTAGAAATAAGCGACTGCTGAAGTGTTTTCACTTTCGCACCTTTGCTCCCTTTCTTTAGAGGAAAATCATCGTTACGGGGAGAAGTGAAAGAAGGAAGAAAAGAACTCTGCTGGGGCGGAGACGGGATTTTAAACGATGAATCGTCATTTTGTTTTTCGTCTTTCGTATTCGCCTTGCGGTTTTTCCACCACTGCCATCCAAAATATCCTCCTATACCCGCCACAGCGGTTCCCAGCCCGAAAAGAATAATTTTTTTCTTCTTTTTCTTTTTATCCTCAGCAGTAATTGCCTTTTCGTTTTTCATGTTCATGCTTTTGGTTTTGAAGCGATGATTTTTATATATGGGAGATATTCCCACTCTTCGAGTTCGCCTTTCAAATCATCCAGCATATTGCTGTTGTAAAGTTTCCAGTATGCTTTTCCGACCTGTATGAAAGCCAACTGCGAAGGAATTTCAGTGAACACCGCTTTGACGGCATCTTCATCTGTCCCCGGAAGGGGACCATACGTTTTATCAAAAGCGGATTTAAGACGCTTTGCCCATTCTTCGTACTGCTTACTTACCTCCACAGGTTTTCCTCCTTTCTTCTCCGGCTTGCTGGCGATGATGGAAAGCATTTCATTGTACTGTGTGCTTTGCAGTTCATCGCTTAGGTCATTAAACAAATTAGAGTTGTACAATTTTTTATAGGACTTTGCCACTTTGTTCATCTCCTCCTTGCTCGGAATCTCTCTTAATGCCTTTCTGAGTTTTTCCGTATCCGTACCCAGCCATCCGTCATTTTCAAACGCCATTTTGATTTGCTTCGCCCATGTAGCGGGAGTATTTTCCTCCAGCGTTTTGTTTTCTTCTTTATTAGCAATGCCTTTTCGCACGATATGCCTTCCGAGAAAAAAACTTCCTGTCAGCACTACAATGCTTCCCAATCCATACAGGAGCTTTTCCTTCAGCGTCCACTCTTCCTTATCTTGTTCCTTTTCTTTCATTGCCTACTGCCTACTGTAGATTGCCTACTGTTTTCACACTCCCAACTTTTGTTTTGCAATAGCCAGCTTGATGGGATTGCTCACCACTTCTGATAATTTCTTCAGTTCGCCAGAACTGAGTTTGGAAGAAAGCACCGCGAGGGATTTCATTTTGGCATCTGCCTCGGATTCCGTGTATGCTTCGATGGTTATGTCATAGTTGAATTTTTTCATAAGGTGTTTTTTAAAGCGGTGGATAGATGAAATATTTTTTTTCATGTTCTACTCCGAGCAGATCTGCTATGTCTTCAATGCCGGATGGGTTTTCAGAAAGGTGCTGGAGTATTTTCGCCACCGTTTCTGTCTTTTCCATGAAGCGCATAAAATTTTTCTCCCGCTCGCTCATAAGGGTTGAACCCTCTTTAAGCCCGTGTTGTTTTTTCTCCGCGTATGCGTTCGGAAGAATATTCGAGAGGGAGATTGCCTTGAGTTCGGCTTCGATTTCATTTTCTGCTTCGAAGCACAGGTCGTAATAGAATTTTTTCATGATTGCTTTTGTTGTGGTGTTTCTGTTTTTATGTTCAGCAGGGAAGCAACCGACTTGATGTTCTCTTTATTCTCTCCGAGCGTATTCACGATTTTGAGAACAGTTGACATCTGCTCTTCATCGAACTGTTCTTCCAGTGCGCGGATAAATTCGAGATGGCGTTTGTCTTCATCGGAAAGCGTATTATTTGTTTCAGCAGTTTTTTTCTGAAAGGTGGTTTCTCCTTTTTTCTCTTCCGAACCCGAAAGTGTTTTTCCATCTGAAGATTTATTTCCGAGAAAATGAGGAAGCACATCTTTGATCAGGACGTTTCCCAAATCTTTCATATCATCGCTCTTTCCTTTTTCTTCCAGTTTTCCTGTAAGTATTTCGATATAACCTTCCGCTTCTTTGAGTTTTTGCTTAGTGGTTTCCAAATCTTCTTTTACACGCTCTGCGGTCCACTGCTCTTTTGCCGTGTTAATGAGTTTTTCATTATCCGTTCCACTGAGGGATTCGGTTTTCTTTGGCTCTTCCCTTTTTTCTCCTTCGAGCAAAAAAACGTGACGGCTCAGCGGGCGGGGAGATTTTATGGAAGTGGTGTATATCTGCACCACGATTTCTTTCACATCGTCATAGAGGTATTCTTCATACGTGTCAAAATCATCAAGGCTGTTGGTCTTTTCCACCACCTTGAGATTGTCCACGTGTATTTCATAGTAGCGCGGGCTTCCTTTTATGGCTTTGCCTTCCAAGAACTGTTTTAATTTTTCCAGTTTGATGGGATCGTACTTTTCTATTTTCTCGTATGGTTTTTCCATTGCTTGCAATTATTTTTTCGGTATCACCTGTATGAATCGCAGGTGATTGATCGTGGATGAATAGTTTTTAATGGTGATTTCCCCCTGATGCTCGTACTGCATTTTGTTCGCGCTGCCAAAACTGAGGTCGAACACGCCTGTCTCGGAAGAAACGCTCACATCGTCTGCATCTTCTCCGAGAAAATAGAACTGGTTGTAAGCAAAAATGATTTTCGTTTCGGACGGCTGAAGCACCAAATGCTCTATTCGTGTAGCGTAATTTTTTCCGATGCCAAGTTCTTCCATCCGCTGGGGGATGATGTATTCGAGTGCGAGTTCGATTGTCATTTTCCTTTTTGTATTTTTTCTTTTTGCCTACTTTTCTATATCGTACCACACGTACACGTTCACCCTGTAATTGAAATCATGTCCCCGCTCTTCTCCGAACCTATCGCGATACGTTCCGCTCAGCACATAGGAATTATCATCCACCCCTACGATGTCTTCCATGAATTTTTCTCCGTGAGTAAAAACCTGCGGTTTCCAGAATGGCGTTTCGGAAAAATCTCCAAAGCCGACATTCGCATCTGTAAGTTTTACATCGGTGGAATAGAAAATATTCGAAGGACCTTGGCTTTGCAACCTCAGTTCTCCGGCTATCGGGGTCTGACGAAAGAAAAGCCCTCCCGAAGGAGCCGCTGCCGCGAACGGTGCGTCTATTTTTCCGAAAGGCATTCCTGCCATTCCCATTGCCGAACCCGGCAGAATAATGCCAGGCATTACCATGTTTCTTCCGGCAGGCGCTCCCACGAATCCTTCGATGCCTTTGACTGTTGACTCGATGCCGATGATTTTTTTCGCATCCATCGGGAGTTTGATTTGAAAAGAATTTATTTCTCCTTTCTTCGTCACCTGCACTGTGTGTATGATTACTTTTTCTTTCACCAGTTGTTTTATTGCATTTCTGTTTTTTCACAGAGGAAATAATAAGACACGCGGTAGGGTCGGAAAAAGGTGAGTTCGTTGGGAACATCCTTGAAATCCACTTTGATGCTTTTGTTGCCCGAAGACACATCGCCCAGATTGTAGTACCGCATGTTCACATCCGAGTTCACTCCTGCCATCAGACGCTTGCTCTCGTAGTTATCGGGAAAAAATTCCTCGCGGTTGATTTCAATCCGCTGTTCGCCTCTTGCGTAAAGCAAATCATCGCGGTTGCTGGTAATGCCTACGCCTTTAACGGTGACAATGTCCTTGTCTAACTCAAAAGTTTTGGAGAAAGCTTTATTCTCCTCCGTGATATCGAGGTCGAATCGTTTATGTACAATTTTGTTCATGTTGAAATGTTTCTTGGTTTTTTGTTTCGATTTTAAATTGGGAGAAGCACCGGCAGTTGCAATTCTATATTTTGCTTACTGCCGGATGCCAGTCTACCAAACTCCTTACGGAGTCGTCATCGTTCCGTGCAATCCCGCCCACACATTCGTGTTTGCTGCGATTCCGTCCATCGTTCCGAGTTCGAGCGTAAGCTCCACCAGGATGTCATCATGAATCAGGCGCGGGTTGGCGAGTTTGTAATATCCTGAAGTCACGCTGTGGAAGTTTCGGGTTTTGAAAACTTCGTTGCTGGTTCCATCGGGAATCAGTTGTTTTTTGTTCGCCTTCAATCCGAATTCTCCGTTGGCAATCGCTGGAAATCCCTCGATGAGGTCATAACTCGCACCCATCACCTTGTCGGGTGTTGCATCGGCAGAAACTCCAGCCAGCAGAATGATTCCGCTCACCAGCATGGCTTGGTTCTTCGGCAGTTTCGCGTTGGAGATGTTTCTCAAGCCCGTTTGCTTGTCGTCCTGCGTTTCAAACATCTTGATGGTTTTGCTCGTCACGGATTTGATGGAATAAATCACCGTGTCTGCAAGGCGCAGTTCTCCTTTGCGTAATCCTTCCTGGATGTGCTTGGGCAGTTCGGAAAAATGTTTTTCCATTTCCGCGCGGCTTCCTTTGCTCGCAGGGGGAAGTGCCGCGAGTTTGTTCACGGTGCGCTGTCTTTGCAGCGGGTTCATTTTGCGGAGCGCGCCCAGAACTTCACCGAGAAGTTCATCGTTGTCTCCGTCCAGTCCAATCAATGCTCCCTGATTGGTGTACTGTTCAGTTGCTTCTAATTGTTCTAACATGGTTTTTGGTTTTAGTTATTGTTGTTTTTTGAATTATTTTTTCTTTTGAGTCAAGGCTCACGCTGAATCTGCTTTCGCAGATTTATTGTTTGCCCGTTTTTCTTTGGGTTTCTTGTCTACTGTTTACTGTCTACTTCAGTAGTTTCTTTCTGTCGGATCCAATGCTCCCATTTCTGAATCGGAATCAGGAGAACCTTTCATTTCCTGTTTTTGAATAAACTCTTCTCCGCTTTTAGCCACGAGTTTTTCGATAGTGTCCATCGCGCTCATGTCAGGTTCTTTTTCTTCAGAACCTTCCAGTTCCTTTTTTTCTTCTGAGGGGTGAATGAAGTATTGCACTTCGCCCACACCGTTTGCTCCTTCTTCTTTTTTCTCTTCTTCCTTTTTCTTCCCCTTCAGAACTTTATCCAGCCATAATTTTTGCTGAATGTTTTCTTTGAAGGAAAGCACGCGCTCTTTTGCGCCTTCGAGCAAATCCTGTTTGTCATCCGTGCCGTTCACGCCCGGTTTCTGGTAGGTGCCGGAAGCCATCATGCCGAGACCGAAGATGGAAGCGAGACGGCTTTTCGTATAATGACCGATACCTGTGATCACCGCTCCGACTGCGAGTGATGCCCTGCCGAGAGCCGCTCCCACGACACCTCCTCCGAGCGCACCGACTAAAACATCCTTGACTGTTTCAATCGCGGTGTTTTTCAAATCCCCTTTTGTCTCGAGGTCTTTGGTGATGCCTCCAAGCAGGTTTTTTTTCTTTGCCTCTTTTTCGTATGAGTTAGTTGATTTTTCCATGTCGCTTGGTTTTTAATTTTTTTGTTGTTATTTTATTTTTTACTTCTTGTTTTTTGTGTACTGTCTACTGTTTATTATTTACTGCTCATTTCTCAAACGAGTTCCACATTTTTTTTCTTATCCTTCTTGTCTTTTGTATTTTTCTTTCCTTTCAATCCTGAAAGTGCGGGCTGCGAGGAAAGATTTTTTTTAGGTTTGGTCATATATCGGTATCCTGCATAGAGCAAACTCAGTCCGGTGACTCCCCCGATTCCCCACAGCGTGGGCTTGAGCCATTTTTTATTATTCTGCCAGAATCCTTTTGGTTTTTCATCATCGCTTGTTGTGTTATCTCCGCTTCCATCTGTCTTTGCAATTTCTTTCTTGTTTGCTGAAGAATCAGTTCCATCCTCTGCGGGAGTCAGCGCGGCATCATCCGATTTGAATGCAGGAAGATTTTTTGCCTGTTCTGTTACGGCAGCGTCTTCTTTTTCTGTGTTCTCAAAATCTTCAGAACCTTTTTCTTTCTTCGGAAAAATATTCCCGATGCCTTTGAGAAGCCCCGCGATGGCACCGAGTACTCCTGTAGCCGAAGCGATGGTTGCAGCAGTCACGGGTTCTCCGAGTTCACCGAAGCCCTCAAACCCTTCCATGCCTTCCACGTTTTCGGATTTGTAGATTTCTTCCCCTATAAGTTGGGGAAGAGGGGTGCGTTCGCTCATCTCGAACACCGTTCCTTCGGGCATGTAGCCGAAGAGCCCGGCAACTTCTTTGTTCTTGTTTCCTTTTCCTTTGAGGATGGCTTTCTTCAGGTTTTCGGGTTTACCGCCCGCACCATAGAAAATCTTTTCAAGTTTGTCTTTCACCTTAACAAGTTTTTTCCACCGTGCGAGGTCCCCGCCTTGTTTCTGCATATCCGCTTCGCTGGCATATGCCCACTTGATGCGCTGTGCGATTTTGAAAATGTTGAGTTTCATCGCAGCGAGCATGCCGTTGCGTAACATGACAGTTGCGGGATTGAGTTTATTGGTTGCGTGAAGGACTTTTTTGAAAAATCCTTTCACCTTTCCTTTCCCTTTTTTTCCGAGTCCGTTGGTGTCATCCATTTCGTACTGCTTATGCAACTGGGTGTCGCTGAATCCGTCTAAATATTGTAAGTCCATTTTTGTATCTTGTTTTTCTGTGTATGGTTCTTCGTAATCGAATTTGTCCACCACGCAGTCAAGCGTGATGTAGTTTCCTTTTTCTGTCTGCACCATCGGATAGATGTGCTGGAAGTAGTCGTTTTTATACTTCGTTATCCGAAGTATAATGCTGCCGATGTCCACATCGCAGTTGAGCAGCAGTCCGCAGATGGTGACCGTGTAGCAGTCGCAATCCACTCCGCGGAAGCGGTCATGCCATAACCGCGCAGGAGAGCGGATTTGTTCCAGTCCCGCATCGTCCTTGTGATAACGAACGTGCGTGTAGATGAACTCCCATATATTCCGGCATGTTTCATAAATGTTTTCTCCTTTTAGTTGCTCCGCTAATTTTTCCGTCTGCCATTTTGTTTTCATCACGACTTTCGGTATGAACTTCACTGTGTCATCCACCGTTGCTCCGCGCTTGACTGTTTTTTCAGTAAGGTTTGGCTTGGGGAACAGTTTGTCGTATTCCTTTCCCTCGCGTATGTATCGTTCTTTCTTAGCCTGCATTGGTTTTTCTTTTGAGAAACACTTCTTGAATTTTGTTGTAGGGAAACCATTTTTTCAGCCACGGAATAATTCTCTTCCATATTTTCTGCTTGCTTACTCTCCAGTTGGCATCTATGCTGGTGATGGTGACGATGTCGAGTTTCACCGCATCCCCGCTTGCAAGTGATTTAGCCAGCGCAGCACCGATGGAGAAAATTCCGGCAAAAGGAATCCGGATCATTATTTTCTCGATCCTTGCTTCTCCGAAAGGCGGGATGTCTATATCCCGGTTAACCGACTGCGAAGTGCCGATAAGAGTATCCTGATAAATCAGTTTCACGAACGGAAACTTGATTTTCAGCCCTGAAGAGGTGGGATTTTTCAGGGTTGCATCTACGCGGATCGTTATGCCACTAAGGTCGAGTTTATGAACCATTGCAGTGGTGACTGTTTCCAGTTCCTTGCCGGTTCTTCTCAATCGCCCCACATATGCTGCGGTTGCGATGAGTCCTCCACCGATGCTTGCTCCGACTAATATTTTTTTAAGCAGGCTCATTTCTTTTTTATTCTTTCGCTGATGAAATCCGTTCCGAGTTTGAACACCATCCATATAACTGCACCAACAGCCGCTTTCATCGCGTACTCTGCCAGCCCTGAATAATCGAGGTTAGCGAAGAGAATCGCTCCTGTAAGAAAAATGCTGGAGCTGTCCGTGTTATGATGATTTGTTTTCACTTCCATTTTTTTTGTTCGCGTCTGAAGCGGTTCTTGTCCTAATTCAAGCACAAAGGTCTGGCGATTTTAGTTCTCACTTTCCGACTTCTCGCAGTTGAGATGGGTTGAAAAAACATTTCACGGGATTTTTTGGGTTTGGAAACTTTTTCAGACAGAGATTTTCTTGGGGATTCCAAACGTTTGGAAGATGAACTCCACTTCGTTCACGTTAAAAAGTTTCTTCCATTTGCTTTTGAAAAGCGTATCGTAATCCAACAGCCAGGTGCGGAGCGTTGCGGGAGAAATTTTATACAGTTCGCAGAGTTCTTTCTTTGTATAAGGACGAACTTCAATCGTTGAATTCTTATCCGTGTTTTTATTTTCTGAATTTTGTGTCATGGTTAGATTTGGTATTGATAGTTGAATAATGTGTTTGAGAAAATCTGCAAAAGGTCGAATTGCTTTTGCTCCTGAAGGCGCAGGTAGTATCTGCGGACCACGTAGTTATCGCACGTATCGAGGAATTTGAGCATCCCTTCGGCAAGCGTGGCTGTTCCTTTATTATAATGAGGAACGCTCTTGCGCTGTTCTTTCACTTCATCCAGCCATTTGGCGGTTCCGGCAAACCCGTATTTGAAATGGATGTTCAGCCAGTCGATTGGTTTTGGAATGTATCTGCCAAAGCTGCGGGAGACATACCGCTTGGCAAGGCAGATGCGTTCAATGATGTCTTTGAACTGCTGGCGGTAGTTCGGATTTCCTTCGAAGTGGGCGGAAATTAATTTTCTGAACTGCTGTTCTTCCTTTTCAGAAAACTGTTCGTTGTTCCAGAAGGCACTTTTGGCGGTCAGCCATGCCATCTCGATAAGCATTTTCTTTTCTTTTACCTGAGCGTTGATGGGAATAATCTTCGCTTGGTTTTTTTCGTGCAGTTTTACTGCGGTTGCATTGGTACTCATGATGAATTGATTTTTTATAATTGTTTTTTGTTTTTTCGTGAATGGTTTTTTGATTTCACGATACAAAGGTCGGTCAGTGGCATGACTCGCTTTCCGAATCTTGCATCATCTCGCATCATCCGCGAGCATCTTAACTACAATCGAACTTTTCTAAAGGATGGGGAACTTTCAGGAACTATTTACTGCAAGACAAAATGAGTCTCGCTTCAGCAATATCGAATGCAACAGTAATGCAATAGCAATGCAGCAAGCATGCAGCAGCGATGGTGTATGCATGGAGCAGCCATGCATGCAGGATGGAGCAGTGATGCAGATTTAATCTGTAATCTGCTTTACTCTCCACTCAAAATAGTTAACAGAATTTCTCAGATAACTATCATTTAATTTTAACGCTTCGCTTTTTACCTTTTCAGCGATGAATCTCCAGTATTTTTTCTGCAAATTCTTTTCTGCACCACTGAGTGTTTTATATTTTCTTTTGAGCGCGTAACCGAACTGCGTCATATTCTCCACCAGATAATCGTAACGCGTGTTGTCTTTTCTTGTGAAATACGGAATAAACAGGATTTGCAGTTTTGCTTCCAATGATTGATTCCATTTGACAAAAGATTTACGCTTATTCTCGCTAAGAGAAATTTTATCTGCAAACTCCGAAGAAATTTTCAGCAGTTCTTCTGCGGTCAGCTTGGGTTTTATAATGGTACTCATGCTGCGGTTCTTTCAGGTTTGTATTCATCGTTCAGAAAAATATCGGGGTAACCTAATTTTTCAAAAATGATTTTGACCTGGTTCACATTGTAATACCATCCTCGCTTTTTTCCTATAAGCTCCTTAAAGGGATGAACCATGGTGTCGAAGCAGCGCGGGCTTACTCCGTAAAGAAATGCCATTTCTTTTTTGCTGTAGGGCTTGATGTCCGCCCTGATAGATTTTGATTTACTCATGACTAAAATTGGATTTATATAGTTAAACTTGATTTTTTACTCTCCATACCGGCTCATGAAATCTTCCGTCTCCAAATGCAGGGATGCTGCCATTTCTTTTACTGAAAATTTATGAGCGTTTTTATATTTTGTGATTAAATCTCTCATTAGTTTTGGTTTCTCCTGCGGAAAATCCAATTCAGGCGGTTCTCTTCTTCGGATTTGCATTTGGTTGAATTGCTGTAGCAAATATCTTTTCTGATTATCCGTCAGAAATCCCAAATCCGCAGCCCTGAATAAAAGCGACTGCATGGAAACTTTCCATTTCCGTTTGAGTTCTCCGAGAAGCGGTACCGTTATGTCTTTTTCAAAATCTTTTTTGATTTCACTTTCAGGAAGCAGCAGTCCAGCCGCGAACATATTCGCTTCATGCGAAATATCCCTGTCAAACGAAGGCATTGTATTCGTGTGCATCACTAAATGCCCGAGTTCGTATGCTAAACTGAACCGCTGTCTGTCGGCAAGATGAAGTTTGTTTACGCAGATGATAGGCAGTTTGCCTTTAGCAAGGATTGTTCGGCTGTCCACGCGCTCTGTCCCAAAGTCAAATGAAATGACAATGATCCCGTTCTCCTCAAGCAGTTCGGTTAAATTCTCAACGGGACCCTTAGGCATTTTCCAAAACTTGCGGAGTTGTTTGGCAACTTGCTCGGTGGATTCATATTTTTTTAAATCCAGCACAGGCACATTGGCTTCTTTGAGTTTTAGTTTTTCAGAAATGTTTTCGATGTGCAGGCGATAAATATTTATATGCGCTTCCAAAGGAATAAGAACCTTTGCAGAAACATGGTCGCGCTTGCGGTAGTTCAAACTCATAGGAATGTATGCTTCTCCTTCCTGATAAAAGAAATCATCTGGGTATTTTAATAGTTTGCTCATCTTGCCGAGTGTTTCTTCGGATAAGGTTCTGTTGTCGGTTTCAATCTTGCAGATAAATGTGGGAGAGGTGCCGAGATTTTCAGCAACATCTTTTTGAGAAATCCCTCTTGATTCTCTGGCGAGAACGACCATCTTGGGATTGATTTGTATTTCAGCGGGCATAGCGAGTAGTTTGTGTTTGTAAATACAAAGGAAACAATTTTTGTAATACTGACACAAAAAATGACATAATAATTTTTAATTTATTTTTAGTGTTGAAACTCAATGAATTAAAATCCTGATAAAATTCTTGGCATAACAGATTTTCCTTACCTCCTACGTTGTTCATAAATTGAATTTGCGGCTGCGCGAATGATGAAGTGATGGAATTTGACGAAATGAAAGCTGCGGTTGTCGGGGACGTAAAATGGGAGAGGAGATTTACGCGACTCAAAGAGGTGTAGCCTTCATCTTATTTTTCGCCTGTCCGGTTCCAATCCCACACCAGAAATCAATCTTAATGGTAAGAGGCAATGGGAACGCAATGTATGTGATCTCTGCTGTTTTGAACATCTTAACTAAATCTTTAATCATTACGCACACTAGAGTGATTGATCGTTCCAATGCAAAAAACAAAACTTCATCCACCTGATTGCGGTTGTAGGCATATCCTTTCATCTGCATCGCACTCACCATTTCCGAGTGTGCATAATTCGATTGCAGTTTCCATAACCCTAAAACGAACTCCGTATGAAGATGCGAAGAAGCTATCAGTTTTTCCCATCCTATGAGTCGGGCAGGTTTTGTTTCAAGAAGGTGGTTTTGTTTCTGTATAGGCAAGTTCTGAAAGAATTTATTCTGTTTTATTTTTTCCAACAGTTCATCCATTTCCTTTTTCTCTTTCTCTTTTTTTACAATATGTTCGGGCATGACTGCATCGTTTTGTTGCCTGTGCGCAAGCCCGCTCACTTCGTAGAGCAAATAACGAAACTCGCCTTCCTCAAACGTCTTAGGCTGCACATTGAGGTAATAGAACATGAGATAACTTTCCAAATGTGCCCTGCTCAGAAGAAATATCGAGCCGATGTCAGGATATGTTATGGGCTTTCCGCTGGCGATATTCTTTATCGGTGTGCCTTTAAACAGCAGGGCGAGCGATGATGAATGAAGCGTGAATTTGACAGCTAATATTTCGAGATGCTGTTTCCAGTATTCCGCAGAAACTTTGGCATCATGAAGTTTATCCGTCAGCAAAATCAATGTTTCAATGAACTCATGGAATTCTTTCAGACGTGCGGAAAAATCCTTGTTACGTGATCTGGCAAACAATTCCAGCAGGGTGTGATCCTTCGCATTCATGTGTCTCTTAAAATTGAAATAGGATTTCAGCAGGAAAATGTAGAAGCGGCTAATATTATTGCCCCATTTGCCCATTTACTGCCCCTATCTGATTCCGTTCTTCTTAGTATAATAATCAACCTTTTCAAATAATGTTTCCCCCATCTTTCTTGCTAAATCATTAATTTCTTTTTCAGTTAACGGCTTATGCAGAAGCCGTTCATCAAACTGCTGCACGGAGTTTCGCTCTTTCCCATCAGAAAATTCATCCATAAATACTTTATATTTTATATCCTGAAATATAATTTTCACAGCCTGTCCAAAAGCAAACTCTTTTAATCCTCCTTTGTTAAGTCTGCTGTAATGAAAATAAATTTCAAAATCTGCTTTTCCAATAATATTATTCTCATGTTTTTGGCAATCTTCTCGCAGTTTACGAATTATATCTTCCACATTTTCGTTTGTGAATGTTACTTTCCCGATACTGTTCACTACAAAAATATGATGATTACCTTCCCTGAATAATCTGTTAAATCTCTGAGCAACAGGAATCAATTTTCTCATCAGGTTGGAAAGCCATGTGTCAAAAATTTTAAAGAATACATCTTTGCCGAGTTCCTGCTGAATTGTGTCATTCGGGTTAATGGCATCAAGGTCTTTTTCAAGCAAGGATAATTTTTTATCAATAGCATCCGCAATTTGATTCTTTGCCCCTTTTGCCCCTTTGTTGCCCCTTTGCATCAGGTATTGTGCGCCCTTGCCAGTTGTGCCTATTTTCTCGACTATTTTTTTCTCGGAAAGTTCCTGTAAATCATTGGAAGCGGTACGCTTTGAAGTCTTGCAGATTTTTTGATACTGAGTATTCGTAATCTTTCTATAATCTTTTAAGTATAGCACGGCTTTTATTTGACGTTCATTCAATCCCATTTTTTTCATCTGCTCCTCCGTATAAATATCTTTTCGGAAAGTAATAGTTAATCCGCCTTCTTCTTCCTCATATAACGGCTCAGGCAATCCTGCTTTTTTACATTCTTCCATTATTTTAATAGTTCCTCGTCCCCATGATTCAATCAATCCGGCTTTGTAAAAGACATCCGCTATTTTTTTATTTCTTGGAAGTGAGCGGTGCTGCTTTTTCAATCGGTCAATGGAAAGCTCAGAAGGCAGTTCACCGTAATTCCACAAGGTGAGTTTGTCCGGATAAATTCGTAATTGTATGTGCGGACCTAAATAATCCTTATGAATAATTGCATTCAGGATTGCCTCTCTTAATGCTTCTTCAGGATATTCTAATTCTTCTTTTCTGTATAAACCTTCAATATGCGCGTTGAAAACCAAATATTTATTTTTAAGAACTTCCATTGCTTGCTCTGCTTGGCGGAAAATATTTCCTTCAATAACATCCGTGCTTTGTAAATCAGTATCGCTTATAAACCTTCCTATTTTTATTTCTGCGCTGGTGAATAATTTATGCGGGTCTTTAGCAAAGAGCAATAAAGCTGCGCGGGTAAGTTTTCCCTTTTTTAGAAGACCGAGTTTCTCAAGAAGATTTGAAGTGGATTTTTCTTTGGATGCGATGGGAAATCTTTTTAAAGCAAGTTCTTTAAAATGTAAAATTGTTTTTTCATCAATATCTTTTAAAGTAGCTCCCTCTTCAATCATTGATTCCCACGACTGACCGCTTTTCTCCAGTAAAAACCTATGAAGCTGAACACCTTTTAATTCTTTTGTATTGCTTCCTGAACGCACATAAATTTTTTCTCTTAAAGAAACTCCGGATAAATGCGGTTTGATATGTATGGCAAGGTATGTTCCATTCTTATTCTTTTTCAGTCGCACATCGGGAATAAACCGCAAAGAATTCTCAACTTTATTCGGGATTTCCTGCAAAAGCTGTTTTAAATTTTCAACTCCTTTCGTATGTCCCTTGTCATCTATTCCGATATACAATGTTCCGCCATGCGTATTGGCAAATGCACATATAGTTTTAAGGCAGTCGTCATGCCATGATCGCTTGTATTCCGTATTATGATTTTCTAATTTTTTCATTTAACAATTTTCTCACTCATAAAATGATGAAGTATCAACTTCCAATTTACTTACCTCTGTAATTTTTAATTCCTTTGCTTCATCGTATTCAAAACTAATTTCGAACTCAAATGGATACCTGTCATGTTTTTTAAATCCATCGTCTCGGTCTTGGTCACCGTCTGACCCGAATTGAAGCGAGACATTTACAACACCTGCTCCATTTATAAAAATCGTTTTTCCCTCTATGCTTATTTCGTCAATTTCAATATCTGCAACTTCTTCGATTCTTGTGTGGGTTGAAAGCTCATCAAGTTCATTGGGAAAATCATCTACCATATACATTTCAAGGAGATGTTCAATATTTGCTATTTCAATTTTCTTTTCTTTAGGCGGTGTGACGACAGCAACAAAGAATTTATTTCCCTTGCTTCGGACATAATCACCTATCCGTGCAATTTCTTCCCTTTTTTTGCCAGTCAGCTTCCCTGATTTAATCTCAATAACAATAGTTTCATTTTCTTTTCGGGCAACTAAGTCCGCATGGTATTGCTCCATTTTTTCTTCTTTAGAAACCTTATATCCCTTTTGCACATACTCATCTGCAATTTGCTCCAGAGCAATTGCATGAAGATATTTTTCTAAGTATTGTTTTTTAATTTCCATCGCTTTCCCAGCTAAATTTATACATTGAATGTTTCAAGCGCCCGCATTCGACATAAACAATATGTTCATTCGTATCAAATGCTTCCAATAATTCCGTAATAATTTCTCCTTTAATTTTAGAAAAATCAATAAACTGAATACCACCTTTTGAAATATCAATATTGCCGGCAGTCCTAAGCTTTATCTGTTTGTCATCGTTAAATAAAATTCCTTTTAAACAGTCCCACATGGGCTTACTGATATTATCGGCATCTGTGCCGGTATTTTTTTTGAAAAAATAATAAATCACACCATATAATTCTTCGGTCAAAGTTGTTGCTTCATTAAACTTTCTAATAGAATGCTCTATTTCCTGCATGTATATTGCTTTCGCTATCTCACTCTTAAATCCTCTAT
>Ga0247727_10008278_pt1 | contig 19378 bp, 13 predicted proteins | sample WisWelCaveWW1625_FD_202498 | JGI IMG/M metagenome (GOLD analysis project Ga0247727, IMG submission 202498) | Biofilm microbial communities from Wishing Well Cave, Virginia, United States - WW16-25 | ecosystem: Environmental > Aquatic > Deep subsurface > Groundwater > Cave microbial mat | place... | reverse complement strand
GCTTCGACCTCGACCAGTACATCAACCTGCGGCCCGTAAAGCTGTTCGAGGGCGTGGAATGCCCGTTGAAAGACAAAGGCCCCGCCGACATCGACTTCGTCGTCGTCCGCGAGAACACCGAAGGCATTTACACCGGTGCCGGCGGCTTCCAATACAAGGGCACGCCGCAGGAAGTCTCGACGCAGGTGAACCTGACCACTCGCTTCGGCGCCGAAAGGGCGATCCGTTACGCCTTCGAGATGGCGCGCAAGCGCAAAGCCCAGGGCAAGCCCGGCAAACTAACCCTGTGCGCGAAAACGAACGTGCTGACTTTCGTGCACGACACCTGGTGGCGCGCGTTCAACGAAGTCGGCGACGCGGATTACCCCGACATTCAGCGCGACTACGCGCACGTCGACGCGACCTGCATGTGGTTCGTCAAAAACCCCGAGTGGTTCGACGTTATCGTCACCGACAATCAACTCGGCGACATCATCACCGACCTGGGCGCAATGATTCAGGGTGGCATGGGCATCGCGGCCGGCGGCAACATCAATCCGCAGGGCGTGTCGATGTTCGAGCCGATCGGCGGCAGCGCGCCCAAGTACACCGGCAAGAACGTCATCAACCCGCTCGCCGCCATCTGCGCCGGGCAGATGATGATGGAGACGCTCGCGGCCAATGGCGGCGTCGACGCGGCGAAGGCGGCGAAATGCGCGGCGCGCATCGACACCGCCGTGCAGACCGCGCTGAAGAGCGGGAAGATTAAGTCGATGAGCGCCGGCAAGATGGGCATGAGCACCACCGAGGTAGGAGACTACATCGCCGGGCTGGTTTAGACCGGAACCCATATGAATCTCATCCTCACCGGCGCGCGAGGCAGCGGCAAGAGTACGACACTGGGACAGGTGGTCGCGCAACTCGATTGCAAGCTCGGCGGTTTCTACACCTACCCACTCCGGGAGGAGAGAAAGAAGGTTGGATATCAGGTCATGGCGCTGGATACGAAAGCCACCATGACGCTGGCGCGCATCGGGCTCGACAGTGCGTTCATCCTCGGCGGGCATGGCGTGGACCTGACGACGATTGACGAGTTCATCGTGCCCGCACTGCGGCGCGCCAGCGCCAGCGCGGAACTCATCGTCATCGACGAGATCGGCAGGATGCAATGCTTCGCGGCCGACTTCCTCGCCGTGGTAATCGAGTGCCTGGACTCGCCCACACCCGTGCTGGCAACGATCTCCCACCGTCGGCTACCGTTCCTCGATGCCGTGCGGGATCGTGACGACGTGGAACTGGTTGAGGTAATCCCGCAGAATCGCGTCGCGCTGGCGACGTCACTGGCCGCCATGCTTCGGGCGGTACTTCCAAACCCCGTTCCGTAGCCAGGCCAGGCACTCGCTGGTCCGATCGGCGGCGTCGGGGCTACGTTCAAAGCCCACCAGTTCGCAGTAATGAATCTTCGCCCACTGGCGGATGAGCGCCCTGGTCTCATCACGGCTGCGATCGGCGATGAGGGTCAGGTTCGGCCCCGCGCGGAAGGGCTGCGCGCCGACGACAGGGTCGCGCTGTTCGGGAACGGCCACCTCGCTCAACGGAGGAAGGCTGCGCGACACGGCGCGGTCGCCCAACCGCGCAGGAGAGAGGCGCTGGAAGTCGCCGGAAAGCGCCTGCAGCTGAGCCTCGCGGCCGGGCACGTCACCGGAATGACTTGCAGCGCGGGCCTCAGCGAGTTCCCTGGCCATGCGGTCGCGCAGTCGGCGCTCTTCGCGCGCCAACTCGGTCTGCACAGCGTCGTCGAGCTTGCGAACGGCCGTGGCAAGGTCGTTGCGGAGCAGTTGCAAGTCGCGGTCCCGCGCGGCAGTGCGACGAACAGTCTCGGCCGGCTTTTCGAGGGCGGAGGTGCGCAAGTATTTGCGCCGCGCTGCGTCCATTTTATCGGCCGAGGCGTTGCGCACAGCCTCGGCGTCGGCGTCGCGCCTGGCCAGGAGCCGTTCTTTCAACCCCTGCAAGGCATCGGCAAGGGCCATGCGCAGCTCCTCTTCGAGGAAGCGGGTCGAATCGGATTGCAGCGACTGCGCCCGGTCGAACGTCAAGGCGGTGGCCGCAGCCTCCTCGCGCTTGACCTGCTCCCGCTGCGTGGTCCACACCGGCGTCAGCGGCTCGTCCGGACGGCGCGCAAGGTTCAACGTCAACTCACGGCCCACCGACAGTTCGGTGCGGGCGGAAACCGGTCTTTGCTCGGCGCTCATCGGCTCGTGCTTCCAGTTGCGCACCGCGTGCGCGGGGTGCTGCGCCTGGACGACTTCGAGTTGCACAAACACGCGTGGCGGCGCCGGAGCGGTGATACTAGCAGGCGGGCGGCGCAGGCACGACGCCGCAACCAGGCTCCAGGGCAACAGCAGAACTACGGCGGCGGGGCGCACCAGCGTGCCCGGACTACTTGTTGAGCTTCTTCAGCACGTCTTGCGTGATGTCGATGCTGTCGTCGGCGAACTGCACTTGCGCCTTGTCGAGCACCAGGCGGAACCCGCGCTCTTTGGCGAGATCGGCATAGGACTTCTTGACGACCTTTTGCAGCCCTTCCGTCAGCCGCCCTCGTTCCTTTTCAATTTCATCCATCAGCCGGGCGTTCAACTCTTCGAGCCGCACCTGGTTGGTCCGTTGTAGATCGCTGAGGCGCTTGAGTTCTTCTTTGTCCTTGTCGTCGGGCATGGTCTTCGCGCCCAGTTCGCGGATGGCCTGCAGGCGTCGCTCGGTGGTGCCCCGTAAATCCTCCAGCCGCTTCTTCTCCTCCGGCTTGAGCTTGCCCAGGTCTTTGGCTTCGAGCGCGTCAATTTCGTCCCATTCCTCGGGTTTGAGGAAGCGGCGGGCGTCGAAGCGCTGGGCGCGCGCGCGCTGATACAGATCGAACTTTCCCAGGTCGTCGTTGAATTGCTTGTAGCTTTTCTGCAATTCCTGCAGATCAACCACCACCAGCTCACCGGACTTGCCCGCCGCCGCAGAAAGCATGTGAGCGGTCAGTTGCAACGCCGCCAGGGCGCAGGCCAGAAAGGCCAGGCTCATCATCGTCTTGCTGTTCATTTTCATTGGGAATCCTCCAGGTGATTTGTGAATTAGACGCTGCGTGCACGGGAAACAGCGCGCCGATTAGAATGCCTGACCGACGCTGAAATGGAACCGCGTGCGGTCGCCGATGCCGTAGTCCAGCCGCAACGGACCGAACGGCGTGCGGATCCGCATGCCGAACCCCTTGCCGACCAGTGACTTGAATTGCTGGGTGTTGCTGTTGGGTCCGGACCACGCCGAACCGAAATCGAGAAACAGCACGGCGGTAAAGTTCTTCTGAATTCGATGTCGCAACTCCATGTTGGCGATCAGCTGGTTCTCCCCGTATAACTGGTCGATATCGTAGCCGCGCACCGATTCGGCGCCGCCCATGAAGTACTGCTCGAACACCGGCGGGAAGCCGAAGATCTTGCCAAACATCAAACGCCCGGCGACCACGTCGCGGTAATTGTCTTCATCGATTTTTTTGCCGAATCCGAGATAGCGGCGAATATCGAAGTCCAGCTTCTGAAACGACGAATCGCTCCCGAGCCAGCCGGTGGCTATCTCCATCCCCACCGAGCCGCGGAAGCCCTTGTTGGGGTCGAGGCGGGAATCGCGGGTGTCGCGAATCATGGAGATCGAGGGCGCGCTGACCGCGCCGAAACTGGTGGCGATGACCTGCCCGGCCACCACGCCGCTACGCTGGATGAACGAAACATCGTCGTAGCGGTAGCCGATGGCAACGTAGGTCTCCTCCCGTTCATCGCGCGGTCGCGAGAACGAAATGGTGCCGCCCTTGCGCCGCTCCTCGAAGTCGGAGACGTTATTGGCAGCGACCACCGTGCCCAGAAATCCTCGCGGCTCGCGGAAAAAGCGCCGGTCGCCGCCGCTCACGTGGAAGCTGGTGCGTTTCTGGTCGAAGAACGGGTTGGTGTAGGAAAGCTCGTAGGTCTGGCGGTCGCCGACCTCGGTGCGCAACGCCACCTGCTCGGCCTTGCCGCGGAAATTGTTCGTGCTCAGGCTCAAGTAACCGACGAACTCGTTGCGAAACGTCGAGGCGATGCCAAACAGCAGGTTGTTGACGTTGTGGCGTTCCTTCACGGTCAGCTGGACATTGGCGGTGCCCGGCGGGTTGTTTTCGTTGACGATCGGATCGAAGCCCACCTCTTCAAAAATATCGAGGTCGCGCAAACGGTTGATGTCACGCCGCAGTTTGTTCAGGTCATACAAGTCTTTGGGCTTGATGGTGAGGTAGCGCATCACCGTTTCCTGGCGCGTCCGCTTCAGGCCCTTGAGCTCGATCATGTGTACCTTCAATTCAACGACGGTGATCACCACGTCGCCGCCTTTGTCGGTCACGTCGCCGATGTCGGCCAAATAACCCTTTTCCCGATACACCTTGATAATTCGGTCTGTGTCTTTCTCCACCGAGATCAGGTTGACAACGCTCCCAACTTTGGTTTCCAGGCCTTTAACCAACTCACTGGTGGGAACATGCTGGTTGCCCTCGACGGTGATCGACGCCACCACCGGATTCTCGACAATGCGGAACACAACCACGATGCCGTCGGCCGACTCCTTGGTCTCGTAGCTGACCTCCTGGAAGAGGCCCATCTGCTCGACGCGTTCCCGGTCGGCAATGGCATCTTCGCTGGCGAATTCGCGCCCGACCTTCAGACTCTGGATCTGGTTCAGGATTACGTCGCGCGCGATGTTCTTGTTGCCGATGATATCGATATCGAGCACCTTGGCCGCAAACGCCGATTGGCTCAGGGCCAGCAACGCCATTACAACGAGTGCGCGCACGCGTGCGGGCAAGTGAAAATGCGAGGTTGAGTTCAAGTTACGATCCTTTGGGTTGGCGATGACTTCGTCGACCTGGTTCCGCCGCGCCGACCGAGGTCCGCTCGGCTTGACTGCGAGGGTCACGACGCTTCCATTGTTCACCGTACAGGTACGGCGCCAGTTTTTCCTTGAGGCAGACCCGCGCCCGGAACAGCCGCGACTTCACGGCTTCCAGCGAACAGCCCAGCACTTCCGCTATTTCTTCGTACGAGAGATTCTCAAACTCGCGCAGGAGGATGACCGCTTTGTAGTCCGGCGGAAGCGCATGGATGCTGCGCTTGAGCATGCGCTGCAGTTCTTTGGTCTCGGCGACTCGCTCCGGCGACATGCTCAAATCGGGGATTTCCTTCTGCTGCTCCTCGCCCTCGTCGCCGACCGGGTCGTCCAGCGATTCCTGCTCCATGCGCTTGCGCCGCTTGAGTTGCTTGGTGCGGTTGTGACACAGATTCAAGGCGATGCGATAGAGCCAGGTGAACACCGCGCTGTCGCCGCGGAAGTTGGCGAACGACTGATGCGCGCGCAAGAACGTGTCCTGCGTCAGGTCTTCGGCCTCTTCGGAGTTCATCATGTAGCGGTAGCAAATGTTGTAGACCTTGGGGTAATAGCGAGCGACTACTTGATCAAACGATTCCTCCGACGGATACCGCGCCGCCTCGGCCGTCACCTCCGCGGGAACCTCGACGTCGAGCGCGGTGGTCAGGGCGCGAGCCGGCCGCGGCTCCGTGGGGCGGGAGACGCGGCGTCGAATCCAGTTAGGCTGGAGTTTCGCGGGCGGACGAAAGCCGCCGGGACCGACCAGAGTGCTGACCATCGTTCGTCAGAGTATCTCAAAATCGAATCGCAGCGTCAAGCGAAATGCTCTGCTCACGCTCGTCGGTCTGATAGCCGAGCAGCACTCGCCCCCGGATTCGATACTCCAGCCGCAGCGTATTGAGCTGGGTCGTGCCCGAGACTTGCTTGCGATAAACGACGAACATGTTGCCAAACAGTTCCTTGCCGAAGCGCACCGCGGTCGGTTCGCCGGGGCGATAATCGAGGTCGAGCACCGACAGCCCAAAGGCTCGTCTGAATTCACCGGTCAGCTCCGATACCAGCGGCGCCTGGAACATGGCCAGGACGTGTTGCCCGGCCAGTTGCTCCCGCGCTTCGCCCACGCGTCCCGACTCTTGCGCGGGCAGTCCCATCAACCGGGTGAAGAGCGCATCGCGCGACATGGTCGGCGGTTCCTCTTGCAGCTCGTAGGGCACCGGTCGTTTGGCCCTCAACGTCATCGGGCCTTGTACCGACAGCGTCACCCGGCTGCGGTCGAGCTGGCCTTGTGCGCGCAAATTGACGTTGAGTTGCGGAGTCAAGTTGCCGGCGTCATCCCGCGCAATCGAGACCGCGGTCGAACCGTAGGTCACCCGCAAGGTCGCGCCCGGAAAGCGCACCAGTCCATGCCGCGCTATGAAGTTGAAGCTGGCGTCGGGGCGGTCTGGGGTGCCCTTGATGGTTCCGCCGCCGCTCAATTGGGCTTCAAAGGCAGCGTTACGAACTTGCACCTCCGTGCCGGCCTCGACCCGCACGTCCAATCGTGGCCAATCGGGCAATCGCGGAGTCGGCGTCTCGGTGGTCGAAAACCCGGCCAGAGTGGCAATCGGCACGTCCACGCGCCCACTGAGCAGCGGCTTGCCGTCGAGCTCGTCATTGCGCAGATGCAGTTTGCCGACCAGCACCGCCCGTACCACGGGTGTGTTCACCTGGAACTGCTCGGCCTCCCCACTCAGGTTGAGCTTCGTCGTCCGCCACGGGTCGCGTTCGTTCGCTCCCGCGCCGAGGCCGGGCTTGGGCCGTTCGAAGTCGACCGTGCCGCCGAGGTGGAGGCGTCCTTTGCCCGGGCCGTGCGGGCTGACCACCGCCATGCCATCGCGCGCGGTGAGGGAGGCAATCGTCAGCCGATGCTTCTCCGGGGCGGTGGTCGTGAATTGCGCTTTGCCGGCGATTCGATGTATTCCGGAAAAGCGCGGCGCGGTCCAACTTCCGCCGTCGAATTGCAAATGCAAATCGTACTGATGGGCGCGCCAGTCGAGTAGCCGGGCGGTGTCCAATTGCGCAGAGCCGCCGAACTCAAACTTGCCTTCCTCGTCCACCGACCTTGGCGCCGGCGCCAGCGTCGTTTCCTCCTCTCCGAGGAACACACTGAGCGTCGATCGATCTCGGAAGCTGCGAGCTACCGGCCGGCCCAGCCGCCACTTGCCGGTGGCGCGCTCAATCTGCACGCGGTTCACTCCCGCCTCATCGACGGTGAGCCGCACTCGCGCGTCCAACCCGGTCACTTCACTGGCAAACGAGCGCAGCTTGATGAACGCGCCGCGCAGGTTGACCCCACCGTCGAGGCGCGGGCGCGCGGGCGATCCGGTGACGGTCAGCTCGCCGTCGAGGTCGCCTTGCGCGGATTGCAGGCCGGCAACCATCCGCGGATCGAGCGAGAAGGTCTGCGGCTCGGCGCGCACCTTGAGGTCCAGCTTGCCCTCGCGATCCAGGGCGAGCGGCTGCATTTTCACCGCTGCGGTTCCGGTCACATTGAGGAGGTTGGAGCGGGCGTCGGCCGCGCCCTGCCGGCGTAGCACCAGTTCGCTCTGCTCGATGCGGAGTGCGCCGTCGGCCACGGCCAGCCGAGCCTGAATCCGCTCAATGGGAAGCTGGGGCAATCGCAACGCCGAGGCGTCGATGGAGGCGTGCAGTTCCGGGTTCGCAGCCGTTCCGCGTGCGGATACGAACAAGGACAGCTGCCCCTCGGTGGTGCGATCGAGACCAAACCAGGGTCGCAACGTTCGCACCGCCAGCCCGGACACTTTCAAACTCGCGTTGATTTCCGCCGCCGACCAGACGCTGCCCTCGCGCACTTCCACGTGTTGCTCGTCCCGCTCGGCCACGAAGCGATCAACCACCAACTGCGCGCCGTCCCAGCGGAGCGCGGCCTCGCGCACCGAGGGCAGCGGCTCACCGCCGACGGTTGCGTTCGACACGCGCAACGAATGCACCGTTAGCTGCGGCTGCTCGGCCGCGCCGCTCAGCGTCGCCTCCAGACTCACGGAGCCAGTCACCGGCGGTGGCAGCGCGCGAAAACTCTGCAGTAATGCGCGCATGGACTCGGTTGCAACTTTCTCTTGTGCCAGCGCTCGCTCGATACTGGAAACGTTGGCGACGAACTGGCCCAACGATTCGTTGCGCAATTGCAGCGTCAGGCGCAGGCTGGCCTCGTCGCGCCGGAAGGGAATGACGCCCGCCAGCGTGCGCACATGTCCGTTGGAGCGCAGCGTGGCTTGCTCAATGGTGGCGCGCTTGCGATCAATGGCGCCCGCGAGCGTCAAATCACCGAACCGTTGTCCTTCGAGGCGCAACTCGCTGAGAGTAACGCCGCCGGTAAGTGACTCGTCCGGAAACTTACCCTGCACCGCGCCGCTCGCGGCCAGCCGCCCACTCAACCGCGTCTTCACTCCGAGTATCTGCCCTACCAGTCCCGCGGGCGCATTGGCGAGCGACCAGTGCCCGTCAAGGCCAGTGGCGGGGAGGTAACTGCCGCTGCCTTCGAGGTGGGCATCACCGATTCTCGCCGAGGCGGCAGCGACCCGCCATTCACCAGCGCGAAAGCTCAACTCGGCATTGCCGCGATCGATCACCAAGCGTTGAACCCGTCCGCGCGCCAATTCGAGACTCCCGGTCATCGATGGCTGTTGCAGCGTGCCGGCAAGTACGCCCCGCGCTGAAACGACGCCGACGGCATCGAAGTCGAGCCCGGCCTGCTTCAGCAAATCCTGCACGTCTCCGCCGATCAGCGCGACCGACAACTGCAGTTGGGCGTTTGATTTTTCGAAGTCAAGCTCGGTCAACTCACCGTCGAGCGTCACTCGCATTCCGCCACTCCACGCCGTTGCCTCGTGCAGCGCCATTCGATTGGCAGCCCACGAGGTCCGAACCAACGCGCGCCGCAATACCCGGTCAAGCCACGGTGTGCGGAGATTGAGAGCTTCGGCCTCGGCATTGACGATCGGCGCTTCGAGCGTCCCGCCCAGGTCCGCCTGGAGACGAGCGTGGCCCTCCAGTCCCGTCATGCCAAACAGCTCGCCGAGCCGTCGCAGATCGAGGCCGTCGGCAGAGATCTGGCCGGCGAGCGCGGCTGCTTCCCGATCAACGGTCACGTCGGCGCGCAGATTGGAATCCAGCAATTGGCCGCGCAGATTGATAAGCTCCAACTGCTGCGGCGTCAGTTGGAAATCGAAACTGAGACGCTTGCTCACGAACTGATCGAGCGGCGCTGAGCTTCGCATTGCCGCGACCTGCTCGGCCACTACCAAGCCTTCGAGGAATCGCGCCCGACCGGTCGCAATCGTCCCCGTCGCCTCGAACCTGACCTCGGCGGCCGAGGCGGCGGCAACCCGTGCCCGCTGCGATTTCGTCAAGGGCAATGCCACCAACGCAGCCCCGCCGGTGATGCCGCCGGTGAACGTCCATTCGCGCGCTTCGCGTTGATAATCGCCGAGTAGTTCCAGTTTCAACTCGCTGGCGGTGGCGGTCTGCGAATCCTGCGCGTTGTTCCAATGCAGCGTCGCCAGGGGCGCCGTGGCTTTGATCACGAGGGCGAGTTGTTGCGGCGTGCCGCGGGCGGTGAAGTCACCGCTAACGTCCCCCTCCGCTCTGAGGTCGCCGGCCAGCAACGGAACCAGCGCCCGCAAGTCAACGTGATCGAACCTGGACTTCGTCGCCAGCACTGGGCGCTCCACCTCGAGTTGCAGTTGCGCCTCGCCGGAAAGCGTGCCGCCGCCGAATTGCGCCCGAGCCTCGGTAAACTCAACCAGACCATTGTGGTAGCGTGCCTGGGCGGAGACATTGGTCAGTCTCGCGGCGCCGAGTTCCAATTCGGGAGTACGCACCTGGCCGTGGACTTCCAGCGCGCGCGGGAAACCGGTGACGCGCACGGCACCACTGGCGACCCGTCCAAGGTTCACCCCGGCGAAGTGCGGAGAAACTCTGCCAGACGCGAGGTTCGACAAATCGAACGTCGCGCCGGTCAGTTCCCCGTGGTAATTCGACTGGACGAACGAGGGGCTCCCAAATCGCAACGCGAAAGGCAAGGTCGTCACGACGCCGTAGTCGTGATGCTTCAGGGTCGCCGCACCGAAACGCACCTCGCCGCTGACCACCAGGTCGCTCGCGTTGCCGGTCAACCGAAGCTGTCCCGCGGCGGCGGTGTTGCTGGCAAGGCTGGTCGCCAGCGCGAGGTTCGGCTTGAGTCGCCGCGCCAGCGCGAGCAGCTCGGGTAACTCGGCGTGGGGCGTGTTGAACTCCAGATCGAATTGCGGCTGCGGCAGCGCGAGAAATGTCCCGGTCACGCGGGCCGTGGTCTTGCCGAGGCGCGCATGGACTCCAGTTAGCGCAATGTGACGGCCGGTGATCCGCACCGGTCCGTTGATCTCCTCAATGTTATGCGGCGCCAGTGGCCTGGCATAGGCGCGTCCGCCGCGCAGGCGCAAATCGCCGGCAAAGCTGAAGCGCCCAACGCGCTCCTCGTGACGGCCGAAGGTCAATTGCACTTCGCCTTCCGCTCGTCCCGCTTCCAAACGGTAGTTCTCGTTCACCAGGAAGTAACGAGCGAAGTAGGCGGCATCGCCGTCGGTAACCTGCGCAGTCACGGACACCCCGCCGCCTTGAATCGGCAGGGATCCGGTTGCGCGCAGCCTTCGGAGCCGATCGCCCACGTTGCCCTCGGCCTCGAAGCGCACGGGCGCTTCACCCGCGAACTGCGCGAAGCCGTCGAGTTCGGTCATCGTCAATCGCATCGGCGCGCCGGCGCGCGGGGCCAGAAAGTCGTCATGATAGTGCAATCGCCCGCCGCGCACGTTGATCCGCCCGGCGAACCCGAACACCGTGCGCGGCTCGGTGCGTTTGCGAATCCAGCGCTGGACATTCCAGTAGCCATCGGCGGCGTGGGTGATGAGCAGCTCGGGCGCGTCGAGTTCGACCCGCGTGATGAGTTGCGCGGGATCGACTTCGCCGCGCAAGTATTCGCGCGTCTTGAGGCCGAGGGTAATCGTTCGCGCGCGGAACAGCGCGCCGCCGGGCAATTTCGGATCGCGCCCGACGACCACGTCGTGCAACTTCACGTCGCCGATCAGCGAACCACTGACCCTTCCCACTTCGACCGGCGCTTGCAACGCGCGGCCGAGTTCCACAATCACCAGCTTCCGCGCGTGCGCGGCGGCGCTGCCGAACCGGCCGCGCACATGAGCCGCGCCGGTCAGCAAGATCACCAGCGGCGCCAGCACGGGCAGGCAACGGAATAGTCGTCTCATGGGAATGACCGAGCGGGACGAATGAAAAACGCCCCCGTTCCAAGCCAGGCGGAACGGCGGCGCGGGGTGAGATGACGCGTTGAGAGGTTCATGGCGATGATGCAGTGGCGTGATGACGAACCGTTCAGTAGTTTATCCGACCTCAAGGGAAAAGGGCAAGAGCAGTTTGGCCGTCTGCGTCAAACTTCCTGTCGAATCGCCCGCCGAGGAGTCCCGACTTGAAACCACTCCACCTGCTTGCCGCTCTATTCTGCCTCTCACTTCTCCGCGCACTCGCCGGTGAGGCGCCGCCGGCGTCGGCCGGGGCGAAGGGCAGTGTAGTGTTGTATGTGAAGGAGACGGCCGGATTGCGGCGGTTCGGCTATCCCGCCTCCGGGCGCGTGCAATTACCCCGCAGCGCGGTGAAGGACGCGGAACACTGCCGCCTCGTCAACGACAAGGAAACTGCCGTGCCGGCGCAGTTCACCATCGCCGGCCGCCACCAGGACGGATCGGTCGAATGGCTCGACGTGGACTTCTCCACCAGCCCGCTGCCCTGGCAAACGCAGACCTTCTTCCTCGACTACGGCCCCGACGTGAAACCCGCGCCAGCGCGAGGACTGACGTTAACCGAAACCGACGCAGCCTATCAGGTCGGCGGCTATGTCGTCCCCAAGAGCGGCGACCTGGCCCTCGGCGGTATTCGGTATGGAAGCAAGGTGTTTGTCGAGGAAGGGCGCGGTTTCACCCTGGGCGTCCACACCAAAGACAATCGCTACCTGACCATGAAAGACGCACAGATCAGTGCGCGCCGCATCGAGAAGGCCGGGCCGGTCAATGTGACGATCGTCACGGAGGGAAAGTACGAGCAGCTCACCGACGCGCAACCAATTACATTCGTTACGCGGCTGGAGTGGGTGAACAGCAAGTCGTGGGTGCGGTTGAGCCACAAAGTGAGCGATCCGCTGCGCAGGGTGACCGAGCTGGAGCTAATGGCGCCGTTCGCCTTACAGGCGCCGCTCAACTTCGACTTCGGCGTCGGTTCATGGTTGTACGGGCAGCTTGCCGCCGACGAGCGGGTGCGCTTCACGCAAACCGCCACGAGCGGCACCGTTGAAACCCCCACGCGAGTAAACTGGAAAGCGGTCACCATCAAAGGGCAGAACGAAGTACCCTTTGCGGCTAGCAATCCTAATGAGCCGCGTCAGCACGCCGAAGGTTGGGCGCACGTTGGCGACGCCAAGAGCGTCATCGCCGTCGGTTTCGATCAGTTCAACGAAAGATTCGGCGAGCGCGTCATGGAGTTTTATGGCGACGGCTCGGCCTTCTTCCACTATAAGCCGACTCCCGACCTGCGCCCGCGCTCGCCCAACTTTCTCGGGAGGGCGCAGAAGGTGGAGCATGAACTTGCCGTCTACTTCCACTTCGTCGGCGTGCCCGTCAACAAGACGGCACTCACCAGTCCGCCCTCGATGCTCGCGCCGCTGCAAGTTACCTGGAAGGCCGGACGCAAGTAGGCGCAAGCGACAGCAGCGTGGTCCGGCGTCAACCTTTGGCGTCCAATCTGCTTCACGGGTGCTGCTTTGAAGGTTCATGAGTATCAGGCCAAGGAAGTCTTCGCGCGTTACGGCGTGCCGATTCCACGCGGCCGCGTCGCCGAAACGCCGGAGCAGGCCGAGGCCATCGCGCGCGAACTGGGGGTGCGTTGCATTGTCAAGTCGCAGGTTCACGTCGGCGGACGCGGCAAAGCCGGCGGCATCAAGTTGGCCGCCACGCCGGAAGAGGCGCGCGAAGTGGCGAGCAAGATTCTCGGCATGAATATCAAGGGCCTGATCGTGAAGAAGGTCCTGGTCGAAGAAGCCGCCGACATCGCGCAGGAGTTCTACCTGGGCATCACCGTCGACCGCGCCGCGCGCCGCAACGTCGTGATGGTCAGCGCCGCCGGCGGTATGGACATCGAGGAAGTCGCGGCGAAGACGCCGGAGAAAATCGCGAAGGAGCACATCGACCCCTTCCTCGGTCTGTGCGACTACCAGTGCCGCGAGCTCATCTACAAAGGCGGCTTGCCCGCCGAGGTCGCCAGGCTGGCAACGTCGTTTCTCAAGGTGCTCTACCAGGTCTATTGCGACACGGATGCGACCCTCGCAGAAATCAATCCATTGGTGTTGACGAAGGACAACAAAGTCATCGCCACCGACGCGAAGCTCATCATCGATGACAACGCGCTTTATCGGCAGAAAGAACTGGCGCCGCTGCGTGAGGAATCGGAAGAGGACCCGCTCGAAGCCGAGGCGCACCGCCGCGGGCTAACGTATGTCCATCTCGATGGCTCGGTCGGCATCATCGGCAACGGCGCGGGGCTGGTGATGGGCACGCTCGATGTCGTGCAGCGCGCTGGCGGCAAGCCCGCGAACTTCCTCGACATCGGCGGCGGCGCGAAGGCTGCGGTCGTGCGCGATTCGCTCGAAGTCGTGCTGATGGACCCGAAGGTGAAGGCGGTGTTCTTTAACATCTTCGGCGGGATCACGCGCTGCGACGAAGTGGCGAAAGGCATTATCGAGGCGACGCGCACGATGGACATCAAGGTGCCGCTCGTGGTCCGGCTCACCGGCACGCGCGAAGCCGAGGGCCGCGAGCTGCTGGCGACTGCGGCCTCGAAAGTACAGTTGGTCCCGGCCGCAACGATGGCCGAAGCGGCGGAAAAGGTCGTCGCGCTGACCAGCTAATTCAATCGAAGAGTGATCCAATGTCTGAACCAACCAACGAATACCAGGAGCGCCGCGAGAGCCGGCCACCGTTCGAGATTCGCATCTCGAGCTACCGGTCCGGCGACAAGTTCTTCTGCAAGGTCGACAACGTGAGCCCGGGCGCCTGCGTGGCGCGCGGCGAAGGCGCGACGCGCGAAGAGGCCGAGGCCGCGGCCATCGCCGAAGCCGACAAAGCGCTGAAGGCCACGCGGGTGCTCGGGTAACAAATGAACTTCAACGAAAGCGGCCTGTGTGAATTGCTGGCTGCGCAAGCTGACAAGCTTTTGACCTTTGCTGGAATGTCCCTCAACGAAGCAAATACGAAGTCGGTGTTTATCAACCCAATGACACAATTCTCATGATGCAGCACCTCGCTTTCCTATCGGCAGATGGTGTTCGCTCTGGCAGGCTTGACGAGTGGGTCGAGGGTCTGACAGTTGAACATCAGCGAGATGCCGTTCGATTCAAAGCTCGCGAAAGACGTGTCGTCAATTGGACATTGGGGAACGGGGCAAACCGAGGTTAAGTTCACCAGCCTTGACGACTTGGGGGAAGTGATTTCGATCATCAAGCTGGCCTACGCGAAAGCGCCGAAGTAGGAAGGACTGCATGAGCATTCTCGTCAACAAAGACACCCGCCTCCTCGTCCAGGGCATCACCGGCCGCGAGGGCGAATTCCACACAAAGCAGATGATGGAGTACGGCACCCAGGTCGTCGCCGGCGTGACGCCGGGGCGCGCGGGCCAGACGGTCGAGCACGCGGGCAAGTCGGTGCCGGTGTTCAACACCGTCGAAGACGCGGTGAAGGCCACGGGCGCGGACACGACCATCATCTTCGTGCCCGCTGCGTTCGCGGCGGACGCGATTTACGAGGCACTCGACAACGGCATCACCGGGGTCGTCTGCATCGCCGAGGGCATCGCAACGCAGGACATGATGAAGGTGTACCGCTACCTCAAGGCGTGCGACGCGTGGATGATCGGACCGAACTGCCCCGGACTCATCACGCCCGGCGAGTGCAAGGCCGGCATCATGGCCGGAAACATCTTCGCGCCGGGACCGGTGGGACTCGTCTCGCGCAGTGGAACGTTGACCTACGAAATCGTCGCCGAGCTGACCAAGGCCGGTCTCGGGCAGACCACGTGCATCGGCATCGGCGGCGATCCGATCATCGGGCTTTCGTTCGTTGATGTGCTCGAGCGGTTCGAGGCCGACCCGGCGACGAAGGCAGTTGTGCTCATCGGCGAGATTGGCGGCAACGACGAAGAGATGGCGGCGGAGTTTATCGGCAGCAAGATGACCAAGCCCGTCGTAGCCTTCATTGCCGGCAAGACCGCGCCGCCCGGTAAACGCATGGGCCACGCCGGCGCAATCATCAGCGGAAGCAGCGGCACGGCGCAGGCGAAGATAGAGGCCTTCGTCAAAGTGGGCGTCAAGGTCGCGGACCTGCCGGCGGAAGTGCCTGGGCTGGTGCGCGAGGCGTTAGGTTAGTTATAGTTAGATAAAGACGAAACCGTCGTGTTCATCACCGTCGATGTCCATGACAGTGCGTACAAGCCGAAGACTCGAAGGAGACAATCATGAAGATTTCTGTCATCGGGGCCGGACAGGTCGGTTCCACTGCAGCGTTGTTGATCGCGCAACGTGAGTTGGGCGAGATCGTCCTGCTCGACATTCCGCAGACCGAGGACATGCCGAAGGGCAAAGCGCTCGACATGAACGAGACCGCGCCGATCGAGTTGTTCGAGGCGCGACTGTCGGGCAGCACCGACCCGGCCATTCTCGCGGGCAGCGACCTCATCGTTGTCACCTCCGGGGTGCCACGAAAACCGGGGATGTCGCGCATGGACCTGCTCAACACGAACGCGGGCATCATCACGAGCGTAACGGCGAACATCGTTCAGCACGCGCCGAACGCGATGATTCTGATGGTCGCCAACCCGCTTGACGTGATGTGCTACGTCGCCAGGAAAGTCAGTGGCTGGCCGGCGCACCGCGTGTTCGGTCAAGCCGGCGTGCTCGACTCTGCGCGCTTCCGCTATTTCATTGCCGCCGAGTTGAACGTGTCGGTCGAAGACGTGCAGGCGATGGTGCTCGGCGGCCACGGCGATTCGATGGTGCCGCTGCGCTCGTGCGCGACTGTGAACGGCATTCCCGTCAACCAGCTCATTCCGAGCGAGCGGTTCGAGCAACTCATCCAGCGCACGCGCGACGGCGGCGCCGAGATCGTCAAATTACTCAAAACCGGCAGCGCCTACTACGCCCCCGGCGCGGCGGTGGCGCAGATGGCCGAGTCGATCGTGCGCGACAAGCGCCGCTTGCTGCCGACGACCTGCTGGCTCGAAGGCCAGTTCGGTTTGCGCGACGTGTACGTCGGCGTACCGGCGATTCTGGGGAAGAACGGCATCGAGAAGATCGTCGAGATGCAACTGACTGACGCCGAACGCGCCGAGCTGGCGAAGTCGGCGCAAGACGTCAAGGACGGCATCGCGGCGTGGGAAGCCGGGACGGCGTAAACTCATCGGCCCATTACCGTTGGGCGCGTGTCAAACGCTCTAAATTGCAATCGATGGTCGAGGACGACTTGTCATGAAACTGCCCCTCACTCTCAGCGTGCTTGTAGTGCTGAGTTGTACGCTTGCCCAACAGCCGGTTGCCCTCAAGCTGGGCGCCAGGGCCCCGACCATCGAACTATCCGACACTGCCGGCCAACTGTTCTCCACGTTGAAATGGAAGGGCAAGTCCGGCCTCCTTGTTTTCTTCACCGGCGCGAACAGCCGTCCGCTGTTGGAGCAACTCGCGCAGCTCGAGCAAGCGCAACGCGATCGCGGCCTGCAAGTCGCAGCCATCCACTATGCGCCCGAGTCGGTCAAGCCCGCCGACGCCGAGCGACAAGTCAACGCCTCGATTCCACGACCCACCCTGGCCTCGATTCCACGACCCACCCTGCCGTGGCCGATTCTCAAGCAAGGTGGGCCGCTGGCGCAAGCGTATGGTGTCGAGCGCGGGAACGCGGCGCTCTATATCGACGAAGAGGGTGTCCTCCGCGGCCGAGTCCACTTCGAGGGCGCGCCGACCGGCTTGCTCGAACAGAAGGTCGCGGTCTGGTGCGGAGAGGTTCCTCCCAAGATGGGCTGGCGCAGCGGTATTTCGCTCATCTGGGATTACGCAATTGCGGGAACTCACAACCTCAACGGCCAGCCTCGTCTATCCGGCCAGCCGCCGCAGCCACTGCCCCCCGCACAAGCCGCGCGCGAATTGCGCACCTTCCTACCCGACCGCGAGTTCAATCTCGTGCTCGTGCTCGACGACGACGCGCCCGATGAACTGAGGGATCGCGCGAAGGCACTGGCGCAAGCGGCGCTGGAGGATTGGGAGCCGGCGCTGCCGCAACTGAAATTCCAGTTGACCACCGTTCGGGCCACGGCCGATCTCGTGGTGATGATCAAATCCCCGGTGTTCGACTCGCAGGATCCGAACGGCATCCGAACGGTTTGTTCGTACTTTCGCACTCTGGCGGAAAACACCGGTCCACGTGAGCCGATGGCCCAGCGCGTGTCGTCGTTGGCGCGGGTCTCCTTCGACCACGGCAACGATAAACTTGCCCATTCACCCACGGCAATGAAGAAGCTGTTTGTAGCCGCGATCGGTTTCGCGCTGGGATTAGCCGAGGGCAATGACCCGCGATTCCCGCTCGCCGGTCGCCGGAACGATCCCGATTCCGTCCTGCGTCCGGGCGCCGACGACGAGAAGCTCCTGGTCAGTGAGCCGTCGGATGACGATATTGCGTTCGTCCGACACTTGTGGGCGCACCTGCCGCTCAAGCTGTGCCAGGCGCTCATCGCCGACAAGAAGCTCGATGAGGCCGTCCGCGCCGCCGAGTTCATCACGCCGGATTCCAGCCAGGCCGCGCAGGCGGAGGAAGAGCTGAAGAAGGCGCGAGGTAACTGAGTAGCTTGGTGGCTCGGTGGCTTGGTGGCTGATATGATTTGGGACATTGCGATTCGATGGAACAAGTTTGCGAAGGACTCAGTGGGACGAAAGAAGCCACTCAGCCACCAAGCCACTTAATTAAGGTGACTTGTCGGATGTTCAACGCTCGTCGCTTAACCGCTCGCTGGCTCGTGCCCCTGCTGCTGTCGCTGGCGACCTCGCTCTCCGCCCAAAATCCGTTGCTGCCGACCGGAACGCGCGCCCCGCGCTTTGTGCTTAAGGACTTGTTCGGCAAGGATTACTATTCCGTCAATCTCGGCAACAAGCCCGCGCTGGTTGTCTTTGTCGCCATCAGCGAGCAGCTTATGCCGCCAATTGTCGAGTTGATGGATTTGCAAGAGCGCTTCAAAGCGCGGCGGCTTGCGTGCGTGGCCATCGGCTACGCGCCGCAGACGATGCCCGGCTACCGCATCATCCCGCAGGCACGCGTGCCGCCGCAGTTCCGGCTCGAGCTGCCCGTGCTGCTCGACAGCCAGAACCTCGCGCGCCAGTTCGGCGTGCTGCGTGACAACGCCGTGTTCTTCCTCGACGACAACGTCGTGCGCGGGGCGGCCACGTTCGCGGGAGCGCCCAACGGGTTCATCGAACTCAAAGCCGCCATCTGGCTGGCGGGGGGGGCGCCGCCGGAGAAGATCGGCTGGCGCGGCGATCTCGCCGAAACCTGGCTGCGCGTCATCGACGGGCGCACGCGGTTCGGCTTTCCGCTGACCAAGCCGCCGGCGGCACAAGTCGCGCGGGAATTGCGGTCGTTTGTCGGTCGGCCGGAGTTGCGCGTCTGGATGCAGGCCGAAGGCGAATCGGAATCGGTAGTCGCATCGTTGCGTTCCATGATTACCGAGGCACTCGCAGCCTGGCAGCCGGCCTTGCCGCACGTGAAGTTCATGTGGGCCGAGGACCGCAACGCCGCCGACCTCGTGCTGATGTTCCGTCCGCAGGTGCTCGATCCGCGTGATGCGCGCGGCCTGCGCACCCTGTGTTCCTACGCGCGCACCCTGGCCGAGCCCCTGCCCGCCGAGTCGCCCGCGGCGCAACGCGTCAATACCCTGGTGCAAATCGCCGCGCACCACGACCCGAGCGAGCCCGGCCATTCGCAACTCGCGTTGCGCAAGCTACTCGTACAGGCAGTCGGCTACGGCCTGGGACTGGCGACTCGCGATGATCCAAACTCGGTCATGCAGCCCGGTGCGGATGAGGCCAGCCTGCTCACCACGCCCGGCGCCGATGACGTATTGCTGCTCCGTCATCTCTGGGCCAACGTCGGCCTGCGAATCGGCCAGGCCTCGCTGGAGGCCAAACAGCGCGACGAGGCCGAGCGCGCGCTCACTCTAATCCCCGTGGGAATGCCGCAAGCGGTCAAGCTAACCGACGCCTTGAAGCAGTGACTCCGCTCACCGACCGGACTCGTCGCCTGGTGGACCGGCTCTTCGCCGCGAATGACCGGTACCAGGCCAG
>Ga0247727_10008277_pt1 | contig 19379 bp, 16 predicted proteins | sample WisWelCaveWW1625_FD_202498 | JGI IMG/M metagenome (GOLD analysis project Ga0247727, IMG submission 202498) | Biofilm microbial communities from Wishing Well Cave, Virginia, United States - WW16-25 | ecosystem: Environmental > Aquatic > Deep subsurface > Groundwater > Cave microbial mat | place... | reverse complement strand
TGCCGTTATGAATAAATCCCGAAGCATGCAGCGGGATCGCGCCCTTGTTTAGGAATGTCAGGTTGATAATCGCAATCAGCAACGGCACGGAAGGCAATCCGCTTTCACATACGATTTCACACCGCTTGCCGATTTGCGCAAACGGAATCTTGACCTTGGCGCTGGCCTTGTAGCGGCTGCGCAGAAGGAAGAAGCCGTCATCAGAAAAACCGGCGTCATTTAGACCAAGCAGGCGAATCGGCGAGGAAACCGGGATGCGCTCGACGAACCGGACGATAATATCCGGTTCGCGATGCAAGGTCTTTCGTAATGGCCCAAGTTGCCGAGCAACGGCGGCGGCATCGCGCGTCGAAGGATTCATCAATCGAACCCCGACCAGGCCATGCAGATCATAATCAATGTGCTCGTTGTGGCTTGATGTATTTATTCTCTGTTCCTGCATTTATACCTCGGAAGAAATGGGCGCAAAAAGTTGCACGAGACCCGGCGCTTGACGGTTTTCGATGCACATTCGCAACAAGCTTACGTAATGCCCCATCTCCAACCTTGCGGCGGTCAACCGCGTGGCCTCTTTCAGTGCACGGTGCATCCAACACAAATAAAAAAGCGGCTCGATGAAGCGCGTATCGAGTTGGATGCGTTCACAATAGCGATGCACGAGTCGAACGAGTAAAGAACTCAACGCCGATGAATTTAAAAAATTCTGATTGAAACTCTTCAACGAATCCCGGTTGCCACGTTGGCGCGCCATCCAAGTGCCATAAGACCGAAGAAAATAGAAAACGTCCCACAGTGGCATGCCTTGGAGTTCCGCCGCCTCCCAATCGAGAAAAGCAATACCCTCGCGATCCGTGGCGAGCACGTTCCAAATCCCAGGATCGCCATGTTGAAATACGGTTGGAAAAGGCGCCGAGCTTTGAGCGATGACGCCGATTTGCTCGACGAGAAAAGCATGATCGCGGTCGGATAATTTGTAAATACCGGCAAACTGTTTCAGCAATCCAGTCATGGTATCTGACACCCTTCTCGGAGTTGCCACCGTCGCGTTAGCCGAGCCTGCGCCCAGCTCCATCAACCATTCCATCGCAGCGCGGGCATAAGGGCAATCCAATGTGGCTTTCGTGGCCTGGCGAAAAGCTTTTCCATGGATACATTTCTGCGCCAAGATCGCTAAATCGCCACGATGACCGAAAAACAACGGTCGCGGGTAAGTCTGCGGGTCGACGATGTTTCGATTGCTCAGATCTTCGAGGGACCGGAACTCATTCTCAAGGCGCAAATTGAAAGTCGAGCTCCGGGTCAATTTGATGATGAGCTCAGGCATCCCGGAATCACGTCCCAGAAGGTAAAAAAGCACCTTGCGCGTGTTATATCGACCCGGCGCCGACATGCCCCAGAGATAACCATCGGCGTTGATGCCGTGCTCCACAGCGAGTGACGCGAGATAATCTGGAAGATGGCCATTTACTTCATGCTTAACGCAACGGGTCACGACGCCATAACGCTCGCCGCCGAAAACCTGATGAAAGCCTTCCCAGAGCCGGCTCTTCAACGACGGGCTGGGCAACACGTTGCTTTCAAAATAACCGGCGGCCACGTTGTCAAAGGCGGGAATTGCGGTCTGCAACTCTCCATTCAGCGGTGTCAAGCGGAATACCTGAGTGCCGGTTAATCCATTTTGCACCAAACGTGCCTTGATTTCTCCGCTCATCCGACGTTGTTTGGTCGCCCTCTCTTCAAAATAAATTACCCCCCCCGGTTTCAGGAGACGGACAAGCTCGCGGCACGATGGCTCATCGGCAACAAATGACCGAAAGCGCTTTTCGGCGGACACATAAATCAAATCGACGGGACCGCTGCTGCAAGGCAGGGTTGCAGAGCCGGAGAACAATAAACCATTCACCGTCTTCAAATCGCGTTTTGCGCCCTCATCCATTGCTTTGCGCAAGCGTCTTCGATTCGTCGAAACCAGCAGCACACTCTCGCACATATTCGCCAGCACGAAAACTGTCGGCAAGGCCGGAACCCCCAAACAAAGGACGGATCCGAACTTAAGACGAGGCAACAGAAAGCGCCAATCTGCCGAGGCCATATCGCCTCGCAGATTCGTTCCGACAACAAATTTTGTATTAATAGTAGTATCAAGCATATTGACGCGTCCTCGCGGTCATGGCCAATTTATTTTATGTAAAAAATCGCCTTACCAAACCTATCTTCAACAGCTCGGGAAACGTTTCGGCAATTTGCAATTTTTTTCTGCTCAGCCAAAAAACCGTAAGGGTGACGATTCCGGCAAGTAGGCCGGCAAGGTAAATATTGGCACCGAGAAAAAATTGAATCAGAAACAGCGCCAACGCGCTTGCCGAAATAAGCACATAAAAAGAAAAATACCGGCGATCGAAAAGGCTGATGCCCGAAGCGAGCTTCAGCCCCAACTGCTTCAGAATATTGTGTGTCACCATGGTGCCGGTTGTGCCGATGGCGGCGCCCAATGCCCCATAACGCGGAATGAGAAGCAGATTCAACGCGAGGTTGATAACTACCGCCACAAGGTTGATAATGACCACGTAGCGCAGCTTACCGAGCACCTTCAGCGTGAGGCCGTTGAAGCCAAGCGCGGCGTTAAAGTAGTATCCCAGCGACAACAACGACATGATGATCCATGATGATTCGTAGCGCGCTTCATAAAGAAAAACAGTCAATGGCTTGGCCACGGAAAACGTTAGCGCAAAAATCGGAAATGACAAAACGCCCAACCAGATCGCGGTTCGCCAATACAAGTCATTGATCGCCGAATAATCGTCTTTGGCAAAAAGCCGCGCGGCAAGAGGAGTAAAAAGCAGCCCAAAGCTGTTGATGACCACCTTGTTCAAGTGAGCCGCCGGCAGCACCACTCGATAGATGGCGACCTGGGTCGCATCATGAAAATATCCCAGCAGCAAGACGTCCACCGAATGCATGACGATGGTAACCAGGTCGGAGGTCAGCAGCGGAATGGTAAAGGCAAAAATCTCTTTGGCGGGCATCTGGATGGAGCGCCACTCCAGGCGCGCAAACAATCCCCGGCGACGCAGCAATTGCACGAAGACAACAATGTACATCGCCACGCCGATCACGTAAGCCGCGAGATACCCGTACGCCAAAAATGTAACGCTGCTTCCCCAGGCGATCATGAGGGCAACGGCGGCAAGCTTTAACCCCGGGCCGAGCACGTGCTTGCGAAAAAAAATGGCGCGCGGGCTGGTAAAGCTCGCAAATAGGCCGATGAGCAGTCCATCAATCGCCTCGACCGGCACAAGAAAAATCATGATCAACAACAGCGAGACCGGGGACTGTCCATCTTTCATCAAACCGGAAAGCTTCTCCGGCGCGGCATAAAAGACGGCAACGATGAGCGCGCCTATCAACAAAACGGATCCGAGCACGAGGAAGATCGTGCCGAAAAGCTTGCCATACTCTTCTTTCTCGTGATATATTGGAATGAAGCGCGTGATCGCCCGGTCGAGACCGATTGTGGCAAAACCCTGGAAAAACGCCACGATCGACAAACCGTATGCCCACGCGCCGAAATCCGTTGTCGACAGATAACGAACGATGAGGACTTGTGCGACAAAATTCAAGCCGACGGAAATCATCCTGCCGGCCAGCAACAGACTGGAGCCACGAATTTGTTTACGGGTGGTGTCCTTCTCGCCTTCCTTTTTAATCGGCTCTACGCTTTCGGCAACTTCAGTCATTTATCTCCTTGTGTATCCCTGCGCACCATATATGCGCCAAATCAAAGATGTCACTTGACGCTTAACCTGTTCAGCGCTTTGCCGGGCATCGATGATGCTCATCTGCGGCAGACGCTCTGCCAACTTCAAATAACCCTGGCGTTGTTGCTCCAACCATTCGGGGCTGTGCTCACCCTTGCGTTGATATAACACTTCACCCGGTGCATCAAGCAGAATCACGAGATCAGGCGCCGGACAACAGACCTCCAAAAGCCACCGGCGTAGGCGTTTGCGCCAGTTCATCGTTCGAGAGACCAACCACGAGTCGTACACATAGCGATCGTAAATGACAAAGCGACCCCGGACGAGGTGGTACATTGCCGTAAATGAACGATACCACTGTTCGACCACGCGATTCACAAAAGCAAACCCTTTCAGCAGCCTCAGGGTCCGCGCCGCGCCATTTGTCGTGTGTTTTTTGATTTGATGATGCAACCAGGCCGTCGTCGGCAAGCCCACCGTATTCGCTCTGACGTTGGTGCCCATGTAGATCAAACGGGCTCGCAGAAAAGGATCGCGACTCAGTTGATAAGCCAGCGTGCTTTTGCCGGCACCATCCGGCGCCAGCAGAGCTACCGAAAGGCCGCGACGATGGATGGCAAAAAATAAAGGTCGCATTCTACGCCGGAGGCGCGTCGTCAGATTTCGCCATGTGCTGCGCACCGGCTCGCGCCAAAAAAACAGGCGAGTCACTACGGTCCGTTGAGCCAACAAGTCGCGCCAAGCATCGTCGTCGATGGCGCTGGCAAGCTGCTGCCAAGCCAGGGTCGGCGACAAATATTTGTCGACATGCGCGGCCATTCGGCGGTTGCAAGTCGCATCATGAGACGCCAATTTTCGCAATTCGGTTAGGCGCACACGATGCTTCTCTCGAAATTCTCCTTTGTCAATAAGGCAATGAAGAAAAAGGGTAATCAGTTCGTTATCGGGCGATAGAGTGTAAACGGCATCACGGCGCTGGCGTTCTTGCAAGCAATTCGCCATAAGGTCGATACGAAACCGTCTGATGGGTTTGCCGTAACGCAAATCGGTAACGACATCGAGCTTCAGCCAGGCGCCGGTATTCTCATCATAGGTCACAAAAAAGCGATGAGGCTCATGCCCCCATGACGGCAACTCGACAAAGCCTCTTGCCGTCATCGCGTTCGCGAAAGACGGCGCATCGTCGGGATTCACCAATAGATCGATTTCACATCGGCCACCGTTCGAGGTTGCCGGCTCGTACTCGCGCAGCAAGCAATAAAGAATGCCGGTGCCATCAAGCTGACTAAATACCTCGGCAGCCAACCGTTCAGTTTCCGGACCGTGTTCTTTCTCTTGCACAGCCTGCGACAAATAGCGGTCCTCCACAAGTTTTTCAGTATTGCACGATTCCGTCAGCACGCGTGAAAATTGCCTCGCTCGACCTAAAATATTTTTCTTCACCCACCCTCCCTATTATGTTAGCCCAGAGGCATCACGCGCCTGCGGTGCGCTTGGCATGTTTTAACTGGTATACAATAAACAAAAGAAATCCAAAGGCCAAAATCAATTCAATCACTTCAGAGTACTCTGCCACAACAAATGTAAAACGCGGAGGCGGCTCGAACAGGTTGACATAAAGCCTCCAAGCCAGGGGAAGCGCAAAGAACGGCAAAAGCGTAAGGTGAGGAACCAACGCCGCGAGCCTCTTCTGATAAACGGCCAAGCTTTTTGAGGTTATTAGCAGAGGAAGAAACGTGCCATAGGCGCCAATCAGCACATGAACCCATTTAAACGTATCGCCGACACCATGAATATTGTGAATGTTGGTTTCGTGCTGTTTGTTGATGGCGGCAAATTCCGGAGAAGTGGCCCAGCCAAAAATTCTTTGGCCCCAACTCAGTTCCTCGCCAATGAGGAAAAAAATTCCAACATTGAGAATACCGTACAGCACGGCGATCAACTTTTCGCCATTCTGCCACCGCCGCCGCATAACGGCAAAACCAAGAATGAAGGTTATCGTCCACAGAACGACTTGAAGATTCTCACTGAAACCATCCTCCGCCGTGAACCATTTGTATGCGCTCTTGCCCATGATGGCTGTCAGCGCGCCGGCAAAAGCAATGAGAAACGGTAACGAACAAATGGATTTCATCGTCGCGGGTGATACATTCCAATCTTTCGCGCCGTCCTCCAGAAAAGCCCTGAGCTTCGATAGCCAACCATTGGCTTGATCTGGCGCAGAAGCATTTTTTGCAACCCGAGAGGCGGTTTCGTTGTCCATAACTAAAGAGCGCTTCATGATCTCTCCTCCATGCGAAGTCTCTGACGCCTTAATGTCAAAGTTGCGCATCAATGTTGGTGAATGGCGGGCAATTATTGCTTTTCAATTCTGCTCCGGCCTTTTTTTTAGGCGGCGCGTAATGTAACTTCGATAGCCGATTGACACATTTCTTCAAGCATCGCGGCGCTGCGTACCCAATCGAAGTTAAGCTCAACGTAACCACGCCCATCCCTTTTCAGTAATTCTCGAGAGTCGTGGCTCATCAACAGCCGGATGACCTGCTCGGCAAATTCCTTTTCGGTCGAAGCCACCCAGACCGGCGGATTGCTATCATCGCTGACTCGGAGGCCATCGTATACCGCTGGCGTCGCTACGATAGGTACCTGCATCGCCAACGCTTCGACGACTTTATTCTGAGTTCCAGAGGCAGTAAAAACCGGCGCAACATAAACGGTGGCGCGCTCTAAATACGGTCTCAAATCATCCACAAAGCCGGTGACGGTGACTCCCGGCGCGCGCCGCGCTTTCTCCACCAGCCTCGGGGAGGGGTTGCGGCCGACGATGAAAAGCTCGACGTTTGGAATTGCCTGACGCACGCGTGGTAGAATTTTTTCGATGAGGTAATTCGCCGCCTCGGCGTTGGGCTGATAATCCATGACGCCGGTAAAAATCAGGCAGTTGGGCTTCGCCGCGTCTGTCCTGCGTTTCCAGTATTCAAGGTCAATCCCCAGAGGAATGATTCTCGCGCCGTCCGTGGAAGCCAGTAAGGCGCTCCGATCGCGATACGAGATAAACGCCAGGTGTGGCTTTTTATTCATAAGTTTTTTTTCCACTCGCCTAATTCTCAGATAGCGCAGCATCAAAGCAGGAAGCTCGACCCAACTCGCCGTTCGCATTCTGAAGCCGTACCGCATCGACGTGGCATCACAAAAATCGGCGACAATCGGCAAAGCGTTCCAATCTTCGATCACTCGAAAAATCGGCTTGCCATGAAACATCACCAGATCATAAGAACCATCATGCACCAGTTTCAAAAAAGCTTGCTTCATCTGCGTGACGCCGACGTGAAACTGCAAAAACGCTTTGAGACGCTTCCCAATGGCAGGCACCCGCCCTATCGTTTCAAGCCATGTCGAGGCCGTTACTCCATTGACGCTGAACGTATGAATGCTCTTGGCGTAGCCTTGCATCTCATCCATGGCTTCAGGAAGAATCTGCGCCTTCGTTAGCGACAATAAGGTAATTTGATGCCGGCGCGACAGCTCGCGAATAAAATAATAATGACGCGTCGGACCGCGAAGCTTTGGATGCTGAAACGAGGGCGTTAGATAAAGTATTTTCATGAGGCGCCCTTTCCTTCATTCCCGGAACGTCTTAGCGTATTCCGTTTCTTGATGTCCACCAAATTTTTGTCTGCGGTGATTCGCCCCCCCGACAAATCGATGATCTCGTTATCAAAGACCTCCAGGCTGTCATTTTCGCTCAAGTCGATGCTCTCATCGCCGCAGTCGATAAATTGATTGTCAGTCACCTCTCCGCTGCCGCCATCCAGGTCAAGCCCGTCCTTGAGAGTGTTTCGAAAAACATTATGATGGATGCTCACCCGCCCGCGCCTGACGTTTACGGCATCCTTCCCATACAAATTTATGAATCGGCAATAAGCTATTTCCACGTCGCTTCCGACCAAAGACAGCGTGCCGGTAAATTCAATGCCATTCACGAGGGCCTGTCGGCCATTTTCGATAATGAGGTTCTCAAAAATCGATGCCGCCGGACTGACCACTCCCACCACCCCCCATTTCCGCCATTTATTTTGCGCCGTAAAAAGAATCGGCTGCGACACCGATCCTTGCGCGATAATCGGGCTGTATGAAATCAGCGAACAACCAACCTTAAAATGCAACTCCGCTCCTGGTTCAATGAAAAGCCTCAACCCCTTTGGCACGACAATCGTTTCATCAACTCGATGTTTGCCTTTTGGCACGACGAGCTTCGTTGAATCGTGCGCATCTACCCGAAAGAATTCATGAACTTTTGTGAAAGCGACGGCTGACGTGCCGGAAGTATCAGCGACGGTCTCCGGCCATGTCATATTATAGCCGCTCACCATGTGCCACATCCATCCGCCCTTGTCCACGTGATAAACAGTTCCCAGCAGAATGGGAGTCATAATAGCCCACGCCAAGGCCGCTCGAGCCATCTGCCCGTTCCGTAGCCGCCATGAATAATGATCCCACAGCCGAACCCCGGCGAGGCAGATTAAAAAAAAAGCCCCGCTCACCATGAGCAGCGGCTTGGGAATCCCCCATGCCAAGTGAACAGCGCCGTGCGTCAGCAAAACTGACCCGGCCAAAAAAATGGATTTCAATCGTGACCAGCTCGCCAAGACGAATAGTTAGGAGGTGACTTTTCGATTTATCAAGACCTGACTTGCCAGGATTGCAAGCCAAATTGCTCGAAGGTGAATTCAACCACCTGGCCGCCGATTTTTTCCAACTCTGCGGCGACCGTATGTTTTTTGTCAAACTCACAGTAGAGCAACAAGTAGCCGCCGCCCCCGGCGCCGAGTATCTTGCCGCCCAAGGCGCCGTGCCGTCGCGCCGTGTCGTACAACGTATCAATTTGAGCCGAGGTAATCTGGCTCGCCATCTTTTTTTTGTTAGTCCAGGCTTCGTGCAAGAGATGGCCGAAATCATCCAGCCGGCTCTGCACTAAAGCATTTTTCAAGTCTATTGTGATCCTCTTCATTTCATCCATGGCCAGAATAACGTCCTCTTTTTTTTGCACGTAGGCGTCAATCTGGGTGTTGATGATATTGGCCGACAGCCGGGTGCGTCCGGAATAACATAAAAGCAGGTGATATTCCAGCTCGTTGATCGTCTCGCGATCGATGCGCAGAGGATTGACGATCACGCCTTTGGTGTTGAACTCAATCAAATTAAACCCGCCGAACACGGCGGCGTATTGATCCTGCATGCCGCCCTTGATGCCGAGATCCTCTCTCTCGATGTGATAAGCGATATCGGCGATCTCATAATTCGTCAAGGGAAGGCGCTGCCAGTGCTTGAGCAGCCCGATGAGAGCGACCACCATGGTCGATGACGAGCCAAGGCCGGAGCCTGGCGGCGCATCGCTGTGAATGAAGAAATCGAATCCTTGCCTGTATCCATTGTTCAAGTTCTTGATGGCCGCCTTGACGAGATCAAGCTCGCCGTCGTAGTTCATTTCTTCGTCAAGATTATACTTGGCAACGATATCATAGTCCAATGATTTGACGGTAATCTGACGATCCGCTCGCAAGCGCAGCGTTCCGTAGGCATATTTATCAATTGTAGCGCTCAACACGACGCCGCCACGCTCGTCTTTATAGGGCGACACATCCGTGCCGCCGCCGCAAAAACTGATACGAAGAGGGGCTTTGCTTCTGATAATCATACACTCCATCCTTCACGCGCGCGTTTTTGAAATCCTTCGAGACCGCTGGGAGTGCCGATATCGACAAAAAATCCCTTTGCTGGAAAACCGTATAGGGTGTGCCCGGCTTGTATAAGCGAGGGAAAGACCTGCCGTTCCAATGAAAGCTTTTGGGCTGGAGCAATAAAGTTCAAAATTCCCTCCTCGAAAATGTAATTACCGGCATTGATGTGTCCCCCACCATTCGCGTTTTCATTCTTTTCTGCAAAGCCCCCAATGCGGCCATCGTCAAGAAGAGTGACGGCGCCATAGTTACGCATATCGGGAACTTCCGTCAAAGCCACGCTCCCCAAGCACGGTTCATGCTCAGATTTCGTGCGTTCGTGAAAGAGTATGAAGTCGCTGAGATCAAAATCGAAAAACGAATCACCATTCAGCACGAGGAAACGGCCGCGCAAAAATTTTTCGGCGTTCTTAAGAGCCCCGGCCGTGCCTAACAGCTCTTTCTCAACCGCGTAAGCAATTTTCACTCCCCATTTTTCACCATGGCCGAAGAATCCCTGAATCTGCTCGAAAAGATATCCGACGCAAAATATAAAACTGGTGATGCGATGACGCTTCAAGTAGTCAATTTGATGCTCCAGAAACGGCTTGCCAGAGATCTCCGCCATCGGCTTCGGCCTATCCCTTACGATAGAGCGTAACCGCGTGCCCAAACCACCGGCCAGGATGACCGCTTGCATGTCATGTTGAGAAGCAAACGCTGAATTAAGATTCATTAAGAATTAGAATAGATTTCATTATTTGAATCACTTTTGGCGCGTCGCCGGGTGAGTTCGCCGACTAAACGCTCGCGGTGGTTCGCTGCGGTTGCCAGCGCTCGATGTGATCGCCGCGCAGTACCTTCATCAAAGCAATAAGCGCGGCAGTGTTCGCTAGGCAATAAAAAAATGGAATATACAACAACCGGAATCGCCCAAAACGCTGATGCCGGAGCAAATAGCCAAACCCGGCCAACATATAAAAAAGAATTTGGGCCAACGCCGCCACGAGATAAATTTCATGGCTGGCGCTCAAGATCAAGCTACTCGCCAGAATTACCAACAAAATAAACGGCACCAGCCGGCGCAAGACCTTATGTGTGAATAGCACCAGCGAATAAAAGCCATAGCGAAACGGATTGAGCAACACCCGGCGCAAAAGCACGCTGCGTAAACCTCTGGTCATTAGCCTGACTTTCCGACGAAACTCGCGTTCGGCAGCGGGCAGCGGCGGTTCATAGGCCAGCGCCTCGCTTTCAAAAACCAAGCGGTATCCTTGCTCGATGGCCAGCGTCGAAATGGCGAAGTCATCGGTGACCGCTGAATCCATAATCGGGCGGAATAATTCGCGACGAATGCCATAAATGGCGCCATGAGCAGAAACGATGCTGCCGGTCAGGCTCTCCATCTGTTTGAGCCATTTGTCGTAAGACCAGTAGAGATCTTCGCCTTGGCTGCTCGAATCGCTTTTGGTCAACTGCGTATAGATGGTGTTTCCAGCGACACCGCCAACTTCCGGATCAGCGAAGTTCCGCGCCAGCTGGCGCAGCGCTTGGGGGTCATACATCGAATTTGCATCCGAAAATACCAGAAGGTCGCCCGTTGCGTGACGAGCAGCATCATTCAGCGCATGAATTTTACCGCGGCGCGGCAGCCGCAAAAGTTGAACGCCGCGCTCGGCATACTCGGCAACCATCGATTCCGTCGCGTCATCCGAGCCATCCGAGGCGACGATGATTTGCAACGCCTCGCGAGGATAATCCAAGGCCAACGCGTTGTCCAAACGATCGGCGATGTTGCGCTCTTCGTTGTAGGCCGCAACGATCAAGCTCATGGTTGGCGTAATCGGCTGCTGGCGAACACGGCGCTGCCGCCATCGCCCGACCAAGACCACGAGCACGGAAAAACCGGCGTACACGTAAATGAGCGTTGCGATGGACAACCAAAACACCAGCCACATAAAAGTCTGCATGTCAGTTTGCGCCGCGTCCGCTAAACACGGCGCCTACCGTGCGAAAGAGAATTTGTATGTCGAGCCAGAATGATTGATTGCGAATGTAAGCGATGTCCAACCGCAGTCGATCGTCAAAGTCAAGCTCATGGCGACCCGAGATTTGCCACAATCCGGTGACGCCGGGCTTGATCTCCAACCGCGCCGTGTGCCACAAGCTGTAGGTTTTCGCGCTGAACGATGTCGGTCGCGGCCCGACCAAACTCATATCGCCCTTTAACACATTGAGTATCTGCGGCAGTTCGTCCAAGCTGGTCTTGCGAAGAATTCGCCCGACGCGGGTGATGCGGGGATCGTTGGTGATCTTGAAGTCGGGAGGCGTCAGCTCGTTCAAATGCATGTACTTCTCTTTGAGCTGCGCCGCGTTCTTCACCATGGTCCGCAACTTATACATTTTGAAAGTATGGCCGCCCCTTCCGGTTCGCGGCTGAAAGAAAAACACCGGGCCTTCGGAATCCAGCCTGACCGCAATCGCGCAGATCGCCAAAATCGGCAAAGCAAGGGGTAAAATGGCAAGACAGGCTAAGATGTCTAGCAGGCGCTTGGCACGGCGATACGCCATCTCGCCGAGAAGGCGCGTTTCGTCGGAGCGGTCGTACCAAGGCCTCTCATACCGCAACGTCGCAAGACTCAATGCGGCGAGGGGATGCGTATTCGCCGCTTCATGCTCAACTCTCATGCCTTCCTCTTATCTTTCATTCAATCATTTAACCAAAGCCAATTCACGGCTGCATGATGGTTTGCGGACTGTGGCTGCGCTGTTTATCCTTTATGGCCATCCCTCGTCCGTTTTCATTGAGAGACAGTCGCCGGCAATTGCCTTCTGCGCTGCTAACCAGATCCTCGATGATCAATCCATCGGTGGGAAACTCCGCCATCCCTACGAGCAGGGAAACGCCAGTTTGTTTTAAGCTCATTTCATTCAAGCGCGACACCGGGCGTTCAGCCTTTGCGAGCGTTGTTTCAGGCAACAAAACTACATATTGGGTTTTTGCCAAGTCAAAGCTAACGATGTCAATGTCACGTAAACTGGCGCGCAACAGCGAGCCGACAAACGAAAGAAGAAGATTGATAAAGCCGGGTTCGGTCTTCTTCATGGAAAACAACCCTCTGTTTTTCTGCATCAACTGCTCGATATCGAGTTGCAGAACCAGCATCGTAAGCGGATACTGGTAGCGCCGGGCGCGCGCCAGCTCGCTTGCCAATTGGGGAAGCGAAGACCGGTAAGGCAAAATAGTGCCGGCTTCGACGACCGGCACTTCGGCTGGCCGGATGGGCAATGCCGGCCGGCGTTTGTGGCGAAAGAGGCGGAACGCTAAAATCATGATCACGCCCAACGCGGCCCACCAGCCCCATGCCGGAAGGCCTCCTCCAACCCATTCATTGTTCATATCCAAGAAGAGTTCCATAAGTTGCAGAACAATGCAGAGCATGCGATCTTTTGAACAGCCAAAAAATTGATAAACGGTCACGCCGCTCCTGGCGATGACTTTTCCTCCATGCTAAATAACGCCCGGCGCGAGGGCAGGTTATCTCTTAAAAAAATTGCTCGGCATGTAATCTTTTTGTCGATTGAGTACGACGCCCAGCAGTCGCGCTTGCACGCGATTCAACTCGTTGATGGCCTCGCGAAGGGTTCGCTTCTGGGTTCGCTCCGCCTCCACCACCAAGGCCACACAGTCAAGATACGAGCTCAGCAGCAGCACGTCCGAATGCGTGTTCACCGGCGCCGTATCCACGATGATAAAGGAAAAAGAATCGCGGACCTCGGCAATGGCCACAGACAGTCGTTTGTGATCCAGGGTGGTGCCCGGTGCCGGTTTTCCAGCAGAGACTACGACAAGCTGCGGCGTGCTTGGAAAAACCGCCACATCATCAAGACTGGCGCCGTCACGCAGAACCGCCGTCAAGCCGGGCGATTCCGGCATGCCAAAGACACGGTGCAAGTCCGGACGGTCGAAGTTTGCATCGACTAACAGGACGCTGGTCTTCTTATCCGAGCTTAACGCCATCGCGATGGAAAGCGCTATCGAGGTTGTGCCGGATTTCTCGTTTAACCCGCTGATCATCACGCTGCGCACGCCGTTTTTGTCGTGCGCCAGCATCAGAGTATTGCGAAGCTGCATCTGCTCAACCGACAAGGGCGCCGGCAGGCCGGCGGAAAAGCCGCGCAGCAATTTGTCGTTCGTAGGAGCAGGAACGGCTGTATACGGATCATCAATATCCAGCGCGCTCTCAAAAGAGAAGCGACCGGTCGTAAGAGAGTCTTCGTTCATCGTTTTTTGTGCTGCTGCCTCATGATTTCAGAAAAGGCGCGCTTGCGCCGGTGTACATCCCTCACAATTGTTCGAACGAGCCCTCCGGCAGGAGATGCGTCTGTCCGTTGTTACTTTCAGGGATGGCGGCAATCACCGGGACGCTCAAATGATATTCAACATCGCGTTTGCTGCGGATCGTGGTATCAAAGAAACTCATGCCATACGCTGTGCCGAAGCTTGCCATGAGAGCGAATGCAAATCCCATCGCCAGATTCAGCATCTTGTTCGGGCGCGCCGGCGACAAAGGCACCATAGCCGGCTCGATGATGGATACATTTGCAAACTTTTCCTGATCCAGAGCTTCGGAAATGCGCGCTTCTTCTTGTTTTTTCACATACAGCACATAATTGCTCTGCGCTAATTGATAATCTCGAAGAAGCGCTTGGTGCGTTAAATCTGCCGCCTCCAGCTCATCAAGTTGGGCCTGGAGCTTTTGAATCGCGGCGCTCATAACGTTTGCCTGAACGGTGTAGCCGCGAATGCTGGAGCGCGCCTGCGTAAGCTGCGCGTTGTAATCCACAATGGCGCGACTGACATCGGCGGTGATGGCCGGGGTCGGCGCCGTTTCTTCACGACGGATGGAAATTTCCAACTGGGCAACGCGCACCTTCAGATCGCGAGCTTCCTTCGAATTAGGCTTCAGGTTTTGCAGCATCTTTTGCGTCTCGGCTTGCAGCTCGGCCAACTCTTTTCTCATGGCATCGAGAACGGCGTTGTAGGCCGAGCGGCTTTGCGATTGAATGAGCTGCGGCGTTTTGGTGATTTCATCGGTCAGAAAATCAACCTTCTCGGCGGCCTCTTGAGCATTGGCGCGCATGCTGTTCAATTGGGACTCATAGGACGCCAATTGTTGCAACGCCAATTGTCGTTGCTGATCGATGGCGACAATACCGTGCTTGGCCTCGTAATCGCGCAAGGCGTTTTCGCATTGTTTGAGCTTCAGAAGCAACTCATCGGCTTGCTGTTGAAAGAACGAATACGCGCCGCTGTTCTTATGCACCTCCAGGTGTCGATCGACATAAAAGCGGCACAGATCATTCACAACGCTCGCCGCCAGCTTCGGATCGTCTGATTCATAACTTACACGGATGATGCTCGACTTGGGCACGGGGTCGGCGGTTAAAGCGCTGCGTAAGCGAGCGATCGCAATCGACATGATGATCGAGCTATCCGCAGGCACATCATCGTCGCGTTTTTCAAGAATGAGCTTATCCAGCCCGCTGCTTTTCGCCACTTTCTCCAGCAGCGGCGCGCTCAGAAAGATTTCGCTTTCCGAGTTCATGGCTTCTTCGGAAACTTCGGCCTTGACGACCATGCGGGTATCCTCGGTCGGCGACATTACGGACTCTGCCCGCTCTCGTTTGATGAGCACCTTGGCGCTACTGATGTATGTGGACGGCGTCAAAAAAGTCACGAGCGCGACGGTGAAGAAGATTGCCGAAAACACACCGGCAATGAGCCATCTCCGCCGGTGGAAGATGGATGCCAACTCGGATACCGATATCGAACTTTCCGCGCGCGGCGTGTTATCCGCTTTGAACGCCTGAATCTCGTACTTCATCCCTGTTTTCACTTTCCTTTGAATGGTTCGTTGAATGAGACAGAGAATAGTGCATTCATAAAATTCATTCTGTGGAATCTCTTATCAATCACGACCCGTCAGGTAAAGCGCTCTCAAATAAATTTCCACCGGCGGCAACAATCCATCATACACCTGATTGAGAAAATCGCTCACATTCGAGATAATGTTTCGAGGCACATAAATGATGTCCTGCGCCGCCACTAATTCTTGTTTTACCCGCGCCTTTTTAATCGCGCCGCCTCCTAAATCGAAGGACATGGCTTCCGGCTCGCCGCCGGCGTTTTTGCGCAGCACGATGACGCTGCCCAGCTTGGCGCCACGAATCGTCCCTCCGGCCGTCGCCAACGCTTGAAGTATTGTCATGCGCGAACGGATGTCATAAGTCCCAGGATTTTTGACTTCTCCCAAAATGTAAACGATGTGACTCGAAAATCTCCGAACAATCACCGCCAGATCCGGCGTCGCCGTTACTTCGTTATATTTTTCCGTAACCAGCCGATCCAGCTCGGAAGGCGTCATGCCCTCGACGTAAATATCTCCGATCTTGTGCAGGGTAATGCGCCCATCGGGGCGCACCGTGGCCAACTCATTGAACTCGAGGTGATAGTCAAACTTGACTTCAAGCTCGTCGAGCGGCAGGATCTTGTATTCCGGCGGCAGCTCCGCATCGCTTTGCGCTAACACCTCCTCAGAAGCTGCTGATTGTTCCTTTTGGAAATCTTCTTCGGTGTTAACTTTTGCCGCGCCCCCTCCTCCACAACCGGCACTCCACAGGCCACAGGCGATGATGATGACCAACTTCCACGCGCGAGTCCAGCTAATAATCTTCTTCATAAGATCAATTCACGTCCATGTAATTTTGCGCTCCTCATATAACGAGCGCATTGTCCAAATCAACTGCGTTAAGTTCAAAAGCATTCAACATGCGAGACATCATCACCGCGACCCTTCGCACGCTGCTGGTGATGCGCGACGCGCAAATCTTAAAAACTTCGCGAGGCAATGATCGAAAATCATCGCCCGCGGTCTTTGCTCAATTGGAATGGATCGGGAGAGCTCTTCAACCTGATTGGCGAGACCGTGCCCGCAAGAATCTCATAAGCTGACATGGGAGCACTCCGCTGTCTGATCACCGTACACACCGTCCGTTGCTCTTCGTCCTTGCGATCCTTGATACTCGTCCTGAGCATCCATTAGGCACAGCACAACATGAGAGGTTCAACAACCTCGGGATGAAAATGAGTAGCTTTCTTAACTCATTTTAATCTAACAATACTGTATTCTCAGCTTTTTTGCGGAAAGATTATTGATCCTTTTTGGCAAACCGTCGACTAATCCGTCAAGACCGAATGATGAACGTTTTTATTTATTACAAATTTGGTATCAAATCAAACCGCGTGAGCCAGAGCGTCGACTGTGTCGCTACTTATCAATGCACGCAAAGCGGCTCAAATGCGAATGAAAATTTTGCAGATAATTCAAAAGACTGTCGACAAAAGAAAGGCAAGTATGAATTTTGAGGTTTCGAGGTAGGTTTGTTAAGGCAGGGCAAATTATTCTCTATGATTGGACTCCCTTAGCAATTCGAGCAACATGCGCAGATCCTTCTCCATTTCTATTAGCACGTCTTCTTTAAGAAGTTCATCGAGAGACAATTGCAGCTTGTTTTCTCGGCCCTTGGTCAACAGCTTGAGTTGCCGGCGCGCACCCTCGAAGGTAAATTTATCCACAAACAACAGCTTTTTGAGAAGAAAAATCAATTTGATGTGGTGCAGCCGGTAAATTCGATTTCCTGCGCGATTCTTTGCCGGGCGAAGCTCCGGGAACTCGTCTTCCCAATGCCGGATGACATAGGGTTTGAGCGAGGTCAACCGGCTGACTTCGCTGATGGAATAATAGAGTTTTTTAATGCCATGCTCATTCATGATGGCCGGGCATGTTATCGCTTCCTGGATTGATTCATTCGATTGTCGTGGCTCATCTTAGCAAAATTGCCATTTAATTTCAAGAACTTTCTGGAGGTAACAAAGTCGGCAGGCTACCGGCTCTTCGGGCCGGCTCTTTCTGGGCGAGAGCCGAGTGCACCGCAAATTGCACAAGTTAAAGAGCCTTCTCGCGATTATTCTTTTAACAAAACCGCAAGAAGGCTCTTGTAAACAAAATATCCGGCGAACAGAGAATGCAATTCTTGAAAATCAATTCACCACCTGTTCAAGCGGCAGGTAGGGCAGTCCAAAAGCCTCGGCGACGCCTTTGTGCGTCACCTTGCCTTGCACGATATTCACGCCATAGGCCAACGCCGGGTTTTTCTTGACACACCCCGGGTAGCCGTGCTTGGCAATCTGATTAGCAAAGGGCAGTGTGGCATTGGTCAATGCAATCGTGGAGGTCATCGGCACGGCGCCTGGCATGTTCGCCACGCCATAATGAACGATGCCATCGACTTCGAAGGTTGGGTTTTCATGAGTTGTGGGATGAATCGTCTCCACGCATCCACCTTGATCAACAGCGACATCGACGATGACGGATCCTTTCTTCATCAGCTTTAGCATGTCGCGCGTTACCAAATGCGGCGCTTTTGCGCCGGGAATAAGCACTGCTCCGACAACCAACGCCGCTTTGCTGACGGCTTGACGAATATTGTCCGGATTGGACATTAGCGTTTGCACGTTCTTGGGCATCACGTCGTCAAGATAGCGCAGCCGATCAAGGCTGATGTCGAGAATCTGCACACGCGCGCCGAGACCGGCGGCAATTTTCGCCGCATTAATCCCCACCACGCCGCCGCCGATGATGGCCACGTTCGCCGGTTGTACCCCCGGCACGCCTCCCAGCAATACCCCCACGCCGCCGTGTGTTTTTTCCAAGCACCGCGCGCCAGCCTGGATGGACATGCGCCCGGCCACCTCACTCATCGGCACCAATAACGGCAACGAGCCGTCGACCGCTTGAACGGTTTCGTAAGCAATCGCCACGCATTTTGATTGAATAATGGCATCGGTCAATTCTCTTGAGGCCGCAAAATGAAAATACGTAAAGACGATCTGCCCCTGGCGAATGAACGGATATTCGGAAGCTAGGGGTTCTTTGACTTTCATAATCATTTCCGCCTGGCCAAAAATCTCCGCCGGGGTGGTGATTATTTTGGCCCCCGCCTTGACGTATTCCGCATCCGCAAAACCGCTGCCGATCCCCGCATTCTTTTCAACTAACACGGTGTGCCCATGCTGCACTAAAAACTCAACGCCACCGGGAATGAGCGCCACGCGATTCTCGTTGGCCTTGATCTCCTTGGGAATTCCGATCAGCATGATGGTATCCCTCCTCTTCTGGTTTTAAGCATCCACTGCTTCCGCATCCGGTTTAATCAACGTGGAGGTCAACACTTTCTCATCCAAAACCATGCGAGCGGCGTCCAGCACCTCGTCGCGTGTCGCCGCCTCGATGCCGTGAATCACGTCATCCAGAGTAAAATAGCGATTCAAATAGATTTCCATCTTGGCCAATCGATTCATGCGGCTGCCGGTGCTCTCGAGGCCGAGCATCAGATTGCCCTTCAATTGACTCTTTGTGCGCTGCAGTTCATCCTGGCCAACACCCTGGTTCAACACCTGAGCAAATTCGACGCGCAGCAGGTTTTTTACTTTATCAAGATTGCCGCGATCGGTACCGACGTATACGCCGAACACGCCGGTGTCCATCATGAAATCGAGAAACGAAAAAACGTTGTAGGCGAGGCCATGCTGTTCACGAATAGTTTGAAACAAGCGCGAGCTCATGCCACCGCCGAGCAGCGTATTGAGCAACATCAACGAGTACTTGCGGGGATCCTCAAAAGACAAGGCGCGCGTGCCAATGCAAAAATGTGCCTGGGCGCAGGAATCTTCTTTGACGGTATGAATCGGCGGCGCAACTGCCGGGGAGACGACTTCTCGCTTGCCATTCAGTGGCAAGCCTGGAAAAGGAGAATCGGCCACGAGCTTCACTAAATC
>Ga0247727_10008276_pt1 | contig 19381 bp, 17 predicted proteins | sample WisWelCaveWW1625_FD_202498 | JGI IMG/M metagenome (GOLD analysis project Ga0247727, IMG submission 202498) | Biofilm microbial communities from Wishing Well Cave, Virginia, United States - WW16-25 | ecosystem: Environmental > Aquatic > Deep subsurface > Groundwater > Cave microbial mat | place... | reverse complement strand
GGAGGTAGTGGTCAGAGGCGGCTTGGAGTGAAGGAGACGGCATAATCGGGGTTCCTAATTGTGATTGCTATAAGGGTTCTTATCACTATCACAATTATAGACCCGACAAAGGTGCTATGTCAAACGGTGAGAAACCACTGCCCCACAGACACCCAGTGTCTTTGAGACACTGGGTGTCTGTGAGAGTGATATACTTTTGCCATGACCGCCCTCTCTCGCCGCGACTTTCTCAAACTCGGCGCGTTGGCACTGCTTGGCCTGGCCTTCAAACCTCAATTCGTCATCCGGTAGTGCTTTCGCGCTTCTGGTGCGGCGCTTTCGCACCCATTAATCACAGGGTGCAGGATTATGACACCTATTGTATGATTGCGACATTAGGCTTCCGGAGGGCAAGGTGAAGAGCACGGATTCGATGGCGCGCATCCTGGTTATTGACGATGAGCAAATGGTCGCCGGCTCCATTGAGCGCGCCTTACGCGCTCACAATTTCAGTGTGACAGTGGCGACATCCGGCGTTGAGGGGCTGAAAGTTGCCCGACACCATCGCCCAGACCTGGTTGTACTCGACGTCTTGATGCCGGGCATGGATGGGTTCGAAGTTTGCCGACAGATTCGATCGGATCCTATTCTGCACGACCTGCCAATCCTGTTCCTCACCGCCCGCAGCAAGATCGAAGACAAAATAATTGGCTTGGGTGTTGGCGCCGACGACTACCTCACCAAGCCTTTCAATGTGGACGAATTTATTCTGCGCATCTGGGCGATTTTGCGGCGGGGCTTGGCCGGAACTCCGTCCTCGGCGCCGCCTGAACGCCTAATGATTCGTGATTTGATTCTGGACTGTAAGACTTTCACAGCCACCAGCCCACGCGGCTCTGCCTTGCTAACGCCAGTCCAGTTTGACTTACTCTATTTCGTGATGAGCCATCCGGGTGAAGTATTTTCACCCACCACCCTCCTGCACGACATCTGGGATTATCCCTTTGATGCCGGCTCTCCCGATCTGGTCCGGATGCACATCAAGAATGTCCGTGAAAAAATCGAGCCTGACCCTCGCCAGCCGATTTATATCATCACGATACCGGGGCATGGCTACACCATCCACCCGTAAGATACGTTTCCCTGGAATGTTTCTCCCGCTGGTGACAATATGGCGCAGTTAGCTAGGAAACCGTCAAAGCACAAACGAGCCGGGCGAGCCTATAATAACCAGACTCTCCTGGCAGGCATTGTGAGCTCCACCAAGGATGCCATCATCGTTGCTGACGCGGAGCAACACATTGTGATTTTTAATGAGGCGGCAGAGAAGATGTTCCGTTGCTCTGCTTCCGAGGCGCTGAGCCGACCGCTGGACCGTTTCATTCCCGAACGATTTCGCCAGATACATCGTGAGCACGTGCGCAATTTTGGCGAGACGGGGAGCGCCCGCCGGCCGATGGGCAATGCGGAGGTGCTGATGGGGCTCCGCGCCGATGGGCATGAATTCCCCCTGGAGGCCGCCATTGCCGGGGTGGAAGCCGGCGGGCAAAAGTTTTCCATCGCCATTCTGCGCGATATCACCCTATACAGGCAGCACCAGCGTGAATTGGAAACGGTTATCACCATCACCACAGCTTTGCGGGCCACGCCGACCCGCGCTGAAATGTTGCCGCTTATTCTTGACCAAATCCTGGAAATCTTGGGCGGCGGCGGTGCGGCGCTGGCGTTGCGGGACCCTATGAGCGGTGAAGCCGTGATTGAACTGGCACGCGGAAATTGGGTGCATTGGGCGCAAACGTCGCTATCGCCTAGCGGGATAGTTGGCAGGCATGTGCTGACAACCAGCGAACTGTACATCAGCAACAATGTATTGAATGATCCGCGTTTTACACACCTGGAGATGCTTGCCGGCTTACATACTGTAACCTGTTTCCCTCTTATCGCCCAGAAGCGAACGATTGGCCTATTGTGGGTGGGGCGGCGCAACACCACCGCGCCGCCTGACATTTTTACCGTGGATGAACTGCGTCTGCTGACCGTGATCAGCGATATTGCAGCGAACGCGATCTACCGTTCGACCCTCTACGAGCAGACGAGGAACCGCTTGCAACGCCTGGCGGCTTTGCGGACGATTGATATGGCGATTGCCGCTAACCATGACTTGCACATGGTGCTCAATTTGCTGCTAGACGAGGTCCTTGCTCAACTTGGCGTCCACGCAGCGGACGTACTCCTGCTGAATCCGAAAACTCAGACTCTGGAATACGTTGCCAGCCGCGGTTTCTACACTGAGGCTTTGAAGTACACGCGCTTGCCCGTAGACGAGGAGAGCTATGCCGGCCGCGTAGTGCAGAAACTTAGTGTCATCCACGTTTCCCCGATCAACCTGGAGCGTTCTCCATTGCTGTCTCAGGAGGGCTTCGTTACTTACTATGGCGTGCCGCTGATCGCCAAAGGGCACATCAGGGGTGTTCTGGAAATCCTTCACCGGGCCCCGCTTCATCCTGATTCGGATTGGTTCGATTTTATGGAATCGATCGTGGCCCAGGTGGCGATCGCCGTAGACAATGCCGTGTTGTTTGACGATCTTCAGCGCTCGCTGGAGGCATTGGGCGCCGCCCAGGCGCAGTTGATACAGGCCGCGCGCCTTTCGGCTGTCGGCGAACTGGCCGCCGGTGTCGCCCACCAAATCAACAACCCCCTGACCACCATCATTGCCGATGCTCAGCTCCTGCTCAAGAGAATCGGGCCGGAGCATCCCAGTTACGATTCGGCCAACGCCATTGTGCAGGCTGGCTGGCGCGCCCAGCGGGTGGTGCAACGGCTGCTGAACTTCTCGCGCCCGGACGAAGGCGACTATGTGCCGACGGACGTCAACGCCACGGTCTTGAATGCGCTGGACCTGGTCAGAGTGCACCTGGAGCGCAACGGAACGCAGGTACAGGTGAGCCTGGCGCCGGATTTGCCAGCGGCGTTGGCTAATGGGCACTATCTCGAGGAAGTGTGGATTAATTTGTTGATGAACGCGCGGGACGCGCTAGTGGAAGACCGGCCAGGGGAGATTCTCTTGACGTCGCGGCTGGCGCCGGGGGGGCAGACGGTAGAAGTGGCGGTGAAGGACAATGGACGCGGGATTAGCGCCGCCGATCAGGAGCACATTTTCACGCTGTTTTTCACCACCAAAGGGCAGAATCGGGGTAATGGGTTGGGGCTTCCGGTCTGCCAGTCCATCCTCCACAACCACGGTGGCGAGATTTCTTTTGCAAGCACTGTGGATCAGGGTACTTCCTTTGTGGTCCGTTTGCCGCTGGCGCGTCCGACCGCGCATCGCGCTTAAGGCGCCGGCATCCCCTGTTCTTTACGCTGTCTTTAGTTCCCCTTTACACCCAATTTACTGACATTCTCCCGGCCAGGTGCTACACTCGGCGTCAATGATTTGCCTACCCACATTGACGGAAACAAAGAGTACTTCAGCAGGTTTGTATTTTGTCCGCAGGCGCGGCGCTGGAAGTAAAGATCACAACTGGGGAAAGGAGCTCTCTATGTAAGTTGCCATCAGAATTCTTCGTACTCTGCCAAAGGCAAACGTGGCGAAAACCACGGGCGCAAAGCTATTGGGTCTAAAACCACAACGAAAGTTTTGGTGATGATTGCCAAGCCGCCAGAGAGATAGAAACTTGATTGTCTCTTGAAGCGAGCCTGCAATCCCAGGCTCGCTTTTTGCTCGCAGGCGCGGCGCCGGAAGTAAACAATCTGTTTGTTCATTCGTACAAGTCACATTATTTCCAAGAAAGGAACCTACTACCATGTTTAACAAATTGCACAAGAACGAAAGCGGTGTTACCGCACTCGAGACGGCCATCATCCTGATTGCCTTCATCGTTGTCGCGGCGGTCTTTGCCTTCACCATCCTGTCCGCTGGCTCCGCCTCCACTGAGAAGGGCCAACAGGCGATCAACGCCGGTCTGGAACAAGTCCAGTCGAGTATGACCATCAAGGGCGACGTCATTGGGGCAGGCGATGTCGGCCTCACCCAGGTTGACAATGTGGTCTTCACCATGGCCCTGGTCTCCGGCGGCGAGCCTGTGAATCTGGACTCGGCGGCGGCCAGCCGGGTGGTGATCATGTCCTACCGGGACGGCACCCAGTTTGTGAATGACCTGGACTACACCGTAGCCTGGGTGGGCGCCAACGATGGGGATGTCCTGTTGGAAGGCAGCGAACTGGCTGAAGTCACGATCGCCCTGACCGGGCTGACCACCCCCCTGGGAGCCAACACAGAGTTCACCTTCGAGATCAAGCCCCCGACCGGGGCGGTCCTCAAGATCGAGCGCGACACTCCGGCCGCGATTGAAGCCGTCATGGATCTCAACTAAGTTGAGGGTTTTTTCCTGAATCCACCATCCGGGGAGCGGCGGGACGGTGCCTTCTGCCGCTCTCCGGGGCGTCAAATAACTGAACGTTTCATTGGTAAACAGGCACGGCCAGCCTAGAGGATTTATCTTCGGTCTTATTGCTCGCTGATGAGCAGCAAGACGCCTGCCCCGCTACACCTGGCCGTGTCAGCGGGGCAAGTGTTTTGAATCAGGCAGCGAAGGGAGGAGCGTGACCAGCCGACTCGCACGGCGCATGGCTTCCCCCAAGCCGAGTGAAATATCTGAAAGGTCAGGATAGCTGTGGAACTTGAACAAAGGGTGAAAGTGCTTGAACAAGAAGTCAAACTCCTAAAGAACGAAATCCAGGCGACACTGTTGGATATCCAGGAGCAACTTCTGTCAACCCATTATCCCGCACTCCGCGCCGAGGAGACTTCTGCAGAGATGCCCCTGACTGCGCCACTGGCCGCCAGCAGTAATGGGCAACCGCCCAGGATGGCCTCACCGGCCCCGGTGATCATCAAAAAGGTTTCCCTGGCTGACCTCAGTGACCCGCCTCCGGTTCAAGCGTTGGGGGATGACACGCTTGAGATACCTGACGCGCATCCAGGAGGTGCGCCATTCCAGCAAAGCGCCAGCAAAGTCGTGAATCTGCCAGCCAAAGTCAACCCGGCCAGAGCGCCGGTTCTGGCTGAGGAACTAAGGAAGGGGGCCTCGTCAGCGGTCGACTCGCCCTCGCCGGTAGATTGGGAAACGCTGGATCGGCTGACTCACTGGACGATTCACACCGTTGAGGAGTCAGGTTTTGAACGGACGTGCCAATTGATCGGGGTGTACGTCCAGCAGGGGCTTATCTCCGAAAAGGCGGCCAAGGCCCTGTTACAAATCGCCGCCACTTTCAGGCCGAATGGCGTCAAAGCAGAAAAAGCGCCAGCCGAGAAAGCGACCACTCCACCTCCGGCGCCAGAGCCCCAGCCGGCAAAGAAGGATGATGATATGCGCAATGTCATTTTGCGAGTGATCCGCCGCCTGGTACTCCCCAGCGCGGAGCAGGAGACGCACCGTGGATAAAGTCATCACGACCGCCCTGTTGATTATCATCGGCATGATCCTGGCGGTTGCGCTCTTTAACGGCGCTTACCCGGCGGTGGTAGAGAGTGGCAACGCCCTCGACAGCATGGCCGGCCGGATGGAAGACCGCCTGCAGAGTCAGATTGAGATTATTCACGCGGCCGGGGAGTTGGATCGTAGCGGCTGGTGGCAAGATGTCAACGGTAACGGCTATTTTGACATCTTCATCTGGGTAAAAAATGTGGGGTCAACCCGGATCCTCCCCCTCGAACGGGTGGATGTCTTCTTTGGCCCGGACGGTGATTTCACACGTATCCCTCATATCAGCCAGGCCGGCGGCGCCTACCCGTACTGGACCGGAGAGATCGAGAACGGTTCGGAGTGGACCCCGACCGCAACGCTGAAAATAACCATCTCTTACCCCCTGCCCCTCTCTTCCGGCCGATACTTTATCAAAGTGACTCTGCCAAACGGCATCTCCGATGAGGATTTCTTAGGTCTGTAAGTATGGAAACTGTCTTACCTGCATTTATCGTCATCATCCTGCTCTTGTCTGCGACTCTCATGCCCGCCCAGCATTCCCTCGCGGCGCAAGACCGGATCCAACTGGCTCGCCAGGCAACGGACGCCCGTCTACAGGAACGGGCCCGTACTGACCTCGCGCCGGTCAGCGCGCAGGTGAGTGATAACGGCACGGTCGTGGATATAAGGTTGCGCAATGCCGGCCAGACTCGATTGACCGATTTTGATCGCTGGGATGTCATGATCCAGTATTACGATGCTGCCGGCGCATATCACATCGCCTGGCTCCCTTATGTGGAAGGCGGCGAGCCAGCCAATAATGAATGGGCGGTGGAGGCCCTGTACCTGGAGGCGGCCGGCTCCGCCCCGGAGATTTACGAGCCGGGGGTTTTGAATCCCGCCGAGGAAATGGTCATCCGATTCAGGGTTTCTCCGGTGGTGGGCCAGGAGACGACCAACCTGGCGGTCTTGGCCACGCCGAATGGCCTTCGCCTTTCAACCTACTTTATTCGACCTCCTTTGTGCATTGAGGCCCCGCTCACCCCGGGATGCTGAGGAACCTTGCAGGGAGAATGGCACAATGGCGCAAGCAGTCATGTCTACCGGGAATGACGAACTGGATAGCAAAATGGGCGGGGGTATTCCCATCGGCTCTTTGACGTTGATCGAGGGCAGTTCCGGCGCGGGCAAATCCGTGTTGTCCCAGCAGATGATCTGGGGTTCCCTGCAAAAAGGGCTTACCCTGACCCTGTTCACCAGTGAGAACACTGTCAAAAGCCTGGTTCAGCAAATGCACAGCCTGGATCTGGAAATCCTGGACTTTCTGCTGCTCCGCCGACTCCGTGTCTATCCGGTGGAATTGTCTCGCTTGGGGCCGCTGGGCCTGCGCTTCTTGCTCCAGGCCATGAAGCAGACGCCTGGCGAAGGCCTGATCATCGACTCGCTGACCTCGGCCATTGCGACTTTGCCGGCCGAAGCCGGCCTGAGTTTCTTTGAAGAATGCAAGCGTCTGTGCGCCGATGGGCGGACGATCATCATTATTCTCCATTCGCAAGCCGTCAACCCCGAGGCCCTGGTGCGCTTCCGATCCATCTGCGATGCTCATCTCCAACTGCGGACGGAGGGCGACGGCAAGCGAGTGATTAAGTTGCTCGAGGTGACCAAAGTGCGAGGCGGCGGGAGCGCCACCGGCAGCATCGTCAGCTTCGACGTGGAGCCAGGTTGGGGCATGCGGATGGTTCCGGTGAACAAGGTCAAAGGTTAAACGGCCATGCCGCAAACGGTCCTACCCTTCACACCTATAGCCGCCGATGGCGGTTGCACCCACGGCCCGGAGTGCGACCTGCGCGGCCGTCTGCCGGCCGAGATGTGGGAGGCCTGCGAGCAGGCCCCCTTTCTGGCCGATTACCTCCATCATCTGCCCATCGAGACAACCGGTATGCCGATGTACTGCCCTAAACCGTCGCGGAGCGTCGAGTCGCACAATGTGATTTATCCCATCAAAGACGGCCTGTTTGTCCACATCTACCCCGACCTGATCGGCGAACGCGATTACTATGTGCCCATTGAGCCGACGGTGATGTTGGATCTGGCGCCGCTGGTAGCCCAAGTTGAGGAACGTCTCCTCCAATGGGCTGAAGACATAGGCCGAATCGAAGATCAGGAGGAAAAGAAACAGTTCCTGACGAATCTGGTTGAGAAAATTTGCCTCACCGACCCGGCGGCGGCTGCCAACAACGGAAAGATCAAGCCGCTCCTGGTCACGCCGAAACAATTAGCCGGCCTCAAATACCACGTCACCCGTGACAAGATGGGGTTGGGGGCCTTGCAGCCCCTGTTGCTCGACCCCTATCTGGAGGACATCAGTTGCAGCGGCGTCGGGCCGATTTTCATCGAGCACAAGATCTTCAAAAGCGTCCAGTCTGCGATCACCTTTACGACCCTGGACGAGGTGGATAATTTTGCCGTCTGGTTGGGTGAGTGGATCAAAAGCCCGGTCACGGTGCGCAACCCGCTGGTGGATGCCGTGCTGCCCGACGGTTCCCGCATCAACATTGTTTACGGGCGAGAGATTTCCAAGCGCGGCAGCAATTTCACCATCCGCAAGTTCAGCGGCACTCCCACCAGCGTTCTGGAACTGATCGAGTTCGGAACACTCAATTACCTGATGGCGGCCTACCTGTCCCTGATGCTGGAAGAAGGCATGAACTTGTTCGTGGTGGGAGCCACTGCCTCCGGCAAAACGACTCTGCTCAACGCCATCAACACCTTCATCCTGCCGGAGGCAAAAATCATCACCATCGAAGACACCCCAGAAGTGTACGTCCCTCACAAGAACTGGCTGCAGGAGGTGACACGGGCGACCACCCGCGACAACCGGGGCGGCGAGGTCGGAATGTTCGACTTGCTCAAAGCCGCGCTGCGGCAGCGTCCCGAACGGATCATCATCGGCGAGATCCGCGGTGAGGAGGGGCGGATTGCCTTCCAGGCCATGCAGACCGGGCATGGGGTCATGTCAACCTTTCACGCCTCATCGGTTGAAAAACTGCTACAACGCCTGACCGGCGATCCCATCAACATCCCCAAGACCTACATTGACAACTTGAACCTGGCCATCATCCAGTCGGCCGTGCGTCTGAGCGACAAGAAGATGGCCCGGCGGGTCATGAGCATCAATGAAATCATCGGCTATGAACCGGATACGGAGAGCTTCTCGTATCTGGAAGCCTTCCGCTGGGATCCGGCCACCGACACTTTTCAATTTCCCGGTTACATGAACAGTTACCTTTTGGAGCAACGCATTGCCATAAAGCGGGGTATCCCGCCGAACAAACGCAAGGAGATTTATCTCGAGTTGCAGAAGCGCGCCAAAATATTCGAGCGGTTACACAAGGAGAAAGGAGTCCAGGGTTTCAATGAATTCTTCCAAATCCTCGCCGAAGCCCGGCGGCAAAAGCTTTTATAACTTCAAAGAGGTCCAGCCTTTTGATCTCTTTTATCAGTTGACGTACATGTCGGCCATGGCCTCAGCCGGGATCTCGCGCAGCCAGACGTTCCTGATTGCGGCTCAATCGCCGTCGCCGGTGGCGAGCTATTTTTCCGCCGTCAACACCCTGGTCGAGGAGATGCGTTACGACTATCCGGAGGCCTGCCGCGTCATTGCCCAAAAGGCAAAGGTCGAGGCGATGAAAAGTTTTCTGCTGCAGCTCTCCGACGCCCTGCGATCAGGCGAACCGCTGGCGGAATTCCTGGCGCGGGAGGCCGCAGTGCAGAGCGACCATTTTAAGAACATGTACGAGCGCGACCTGGAGGGGCTGAAAAACTGGACTGACGCCTTTTCGTCCATCATGGTATCGGTGGCGTTGATTGTCATCATTCAACTGGTCTCCTCGATGATTTATTCCATGGATACCCGCATGATTGCCGGGCTGGTGACCACGGCGGTGATCATCGGCTTCTTCGGCGCCTGGATCATCTCCCGGGCCGCGCCGCAGGAGGTGATGACGGTCGCCGCCGCCATCGGGTCAACGGAACAACGCCAGGCGCGCCGCCTCACCCAGATCATGGTTCCGATAGCGGTGGCAGTTGGCTTGGGGCTGGCGCTGGCTGGGCTGAACCGGGGGTGGGTTCTGATCGGGGTCGCCGCGCTCCTCCTGCCCAGCGGGATCGTCAGTTTACGCAGTGACAACAAGCTGAACAAAAAAGATATCGAATTCGGCACCCTGCTGCGCTCGCTGGGTGGAATGGCCGCCTCGACCGGAACAACCCTGAAAGTGGCCCTGACCAAAATTGACTTGACCTCCTTTCCGACTCTGCAACCGGACCTCGACCGGTTGATCAAACGCCTTCAGGCTCAAGTCGAGCCGGAAATTTGTTGGCAGCAATTTGGACGGGAGTCAGGCAGCCAGTTGATTCGGGAGGCGACCGATATCTTCTACAGCGCGGTCAGGCTGGGGGGCCAACCGGATCGGGTGGGCTATCTCTGTTCGCTCTTCGTGACCACCACCTCGCAGTTGCGCGCCAAGCGCCGCATCGTGGCCGCCACTTTCAGCGGTTTGACGTTGGTGATGCAGGCGGTGATGGCCGGGTTGATGGTGTTCGTGCTGGAGATCATTCTCAATTTTGCGCGTCTGCTACAAGAAGTCCTGACGCCGGATGATGCGAGTTTGGCCTCCGAGAGCATCGCTTTGCCTATGGCGGTCCTGACGCCGGAGCAACTGAGCTTTCTAACCGTGTTGACGGTGGTGATGATCATCCTGCTGGCGATGATCAGCACCCTGGCCATCCTGGCCAGCGACGGCGGTTTCAAACTCAAATTTGCATTTTATCTAGCGATGGCGCTGTTGATTTCCGGGGTCAGTTTTCTGGTTGTGCCTCCGGTAGTCGCCAGCATCATCCTATCAACACAATGACCCAGACCAAGTCGCCGAACACTGTTGCTAAGAAAACACCGAAGCTGCGCCGCGCCGGTCTCGGACCGGTCGGCTTTGTGGCGCTGGGGATGATGGGGCTGGCGCTGATCTGGCTGGTCTGGTTTCGGATGCAGCCGACCGGCCAGTTACCGATATTCGCCCCATCGCCCCAGGAGACGCTCGTTGCCCAAGCGGCCCCATCTCTTCCGGCCACAGTGCCGAGCGTGTGGGACAGCCTGCTCAACCAGAAGCTAATCGTTGTCAGTCTGGCAGTGGCGGCCGTACCCCTGGCGGGCGCGCTGGGGCTCAAACTTTTGGCGACGATGTGGCAAGCCTGGGCCAGGACGGCAAAACAGTCACCGGCCGGGAGGCAGTTGGGGCCGCAAGCGACCGAGGCGTCCGTCGTTCTGAAAACCTCCACCGCCGGCGATGAGACGAAGGCAAAGGCAGTGAATGAGAAAGGGGCGCAAGAGGCCGTCTTGACTCCGGCGAACCCGGTTCGCGCGTCAACCGAGTCGGCGCAGAACACTCAACCCCAAGCTGCTCCGAGCCAGCCGGCTGCCGAAGCCCAGGCGCCCTCGGCCATTCAGGAGATTCTATCAAGCGTTTTTACGGACGAGGCCGGTATGGCTCGCTACGAGGCGCTTCTTCAGGAATTAGACGATATCCCGGCGGCCGATTTGCTGGCAAGTTGCCAGACGGTTGCGCAACAGTTCAACCTCCTGCCGGGTGGAAGAAGCAAATCATTGCCCGGCAACCGGGCGAAACACTAGTAAGGAGTAAAAGCTATGGCATTGAAATTGGTTGATTCTCGCGGTGGAGCAACCCAAAAAATCAGTGAGGATGCCTGGGGAACAATTACGAGCGAGCCCGAGGTGGTTTATCGCCCCGTTCCGCATCGCGAGTCGACAGAACTCGGCCAGCCTCGTCCAATCTGGCAGGTGCGCTTTGATCTGGCCTACGATCCAAGCCGTTGCTTTGGCCTGGAGATTAATGGGGAGGTGATCCTGGGGCGCGATACGGAAGCGCCGGGGGTGGTCACCCTCAATGCCTACGACGCCAGGGCCCTCGGTGTGTCGCGCGAGCACGCGTTGTTGCGCCCAACGGAGACCAACCTATACCTCCTCGACCTGGGAAGCACCAACGGCACTTGGCGAAATGGGCATTCGATTGGGGTGAACATGCCCTATCCCGTAGCAAATGGCGACCTGATCCGGCTTGGACAATTGGAATACGTGGTCAGAATCGCCAAGCGGCCTTTAGGGCATACTACCCGGCTGCCTCCGAAGGCCAACCTGGCTGAGGCTTTGATCCCCATTGCCCGGGCGATCATCTCTAAGCTCGACTTCAACGAGGTGCTCAAACAGACTCTGGAGATCACCATGGCGGTGGCCTCGGCGGACGAGGTGAGTGTGTGGTTGGTTGATGAGCAGACCGGGGAGCTTTTCCTGGAAGCTTCACGGGGCATTCAGAATGAGCAGATCAAGCATCTGCGCCTGCCGGTGGCCGACACGCTGCCGGGCAAAGCTATCGAGGCTGGCACGCCCCTGTATGCTAACAGCGCCGCCAGCGGAGAGAAAGTCAAAGTCAAGACCGGCTATATGGTAGAAGCCGTGATTTACGTGCCCTTGATCTTGGGCGGTGTAGCCGTCGGCGTCCTATCGGCAGCCCATCGCCAGCCGGGCAACATGTTCAGCCCCGACGACGAAAAACTGTTGTCTGCCATCGCAGACCTGACTGCGGTGGCGGTGCAGAACGCGCGCCTTCACCAGGCGGCGACCAAAGCCTTATCCCATCACACTAAAATGGTCACGGCGTTTAACTATGCGCTGTCGTGCGACTTAAGAAATATGGCCAATTCGACGATCGGCTACGCGGATTTATTGAGCAGTGATCAGGCGCTCAGCGCAGAGAATGTCGAAATGGCTCAAAAAATTGCCGCCACCGGGAACCGAATGGTGCAGCTGATCAGCCAGTTGCTGGAGGTCAGCACGCTTAACGAGGTTGGGCCATTGCCCAATACACCGTGCGATTTGGTGGACGTTGTTCAGAGCGCCCTGCGGAATATAGACGGGGCAGCCAGGGAGAAATCGGTCAAGCTTAACTTCACGCAGGCGGGCGAGGCTTACCTGATCCGAGGAGACAAAACACGCCTGTATCACAGCGTGCGCGCCTTGCTGATCAATGCCCTCAAGTACTCGCCGGCGGGAGATGTCATCCAGGCGGAATTGGTCTTCCGGCATAGTGACCTGACGCTCAGTGTACAGGATGCCGGGGCGATGATCGCTGAGGACGATTTGTCACACGTGTTCGACAAGTATGCGCGCCGTGGACAGACGTCGGAGGGGCAAACTGGTATTGAACTGGGGTTGACGCTGGTCCGGGCGACAGTCGAGGCTCACCGGGGCACAGTTGTCGCCCAGAATCTCGACAAGCAGGGAGTGGTGTTCATTATCACATTGCCTGCCACCCTGCGCCTGACGCCGGCGATGAACGAGGAGCCTTCCGGGAGAGATTGAGATGGCGGGATACGTGGCGTTGATCGGCCTGCTGGCCGGATGGTTGCTCTGTCACGTGAGTGAGCGCATGCCGTATAAGACGGGAGCCAATACGCTCTCGGCCTCAGCCCTGGCCCCGGCGGTGGGGAAATGGGCTATGCGCCTCCTGTGTGGACGCCCGATCTGGCGCGGCCGAATGTGGCTTATGTTGCACCTGGGCGTAGTGTTTGGAAGCGCGGCAGTTTTCAGCTATGTTTGGGAACGCTTTGGAGTGTCTTGGGAAGCGGCCCAGCTTACCGGAATTTACATGTTCCTGATTTTGATCGCGCTGATTGATCTGAAATATCGGCGGGTGCCCAACATCTTGATCTATCCAGCCTTGGGGATCGCCTTGCTCTTCAAGGGGCTGGCCGCGCCGGAATCCATGATGTGGATCGGAATAGGTGGGGGCATGGCATTCTTCATTTTCTACCTGACCGCATGGTTGAGGCCGGGCGACTTGGGGGGTGGAGATATCAAGCTAGCAACGTTGATAGGAATAGGGTTTGGCTTTCCGCAAGTGTTGTGGGCCTTACTGGTAGGGGCCAGTGCAGGGGGTGTGATGGCTGTTTTCCTGCTGCTCACTGGGCGCGGGGGGATGAAAAGCCACATACCTTACGCTCCCTTTTTGTGTCTGGGCACATTGGTAGCTTTAGTTTATAACCCTTTCCTTTATATGGAGTTGAGTTGAAAGACAGGAGTAAGACATGTTACCGAAGAGTGCACGTTCCAGCATTCCTGACGCGACGGTTGAAAACATAGAGGCAACGCCAGCGGAACCGCCGCGCCGGAAGTCGGCGGCGATTTGGCTGGCAGTGCTTGGGGTCAGCCTCCTCTTTGTGCCATTGTCCCTGGCGGCGAGAACTCTCCAGCAAGATAATGCCGGGCTGGAAATCGCTCTGGGTCAGGCGCAGACGGCGGCGGCCAGTGAACCGACACTGCCGCCCGAGGCCCAAAATCTGCAAGCGACGTTGGCGCAGGTGCAGGCGCAAATCAATTTGCTGGCGCCCGTGCAACAACAACTGGCAGCGGAACACGTGAATTGGCCGGAGATTATGGCAGTGATCTCTGACCACGACGATACACAGGCGGCGCTGACCGGCTTGACCCAGACCGAGAATCGTCTGGTCATCACCGGCCACGCCAGCAACGACACGGAGGTGATGCTCTATGCCCAGGCGCTGGAAAACTCTGGCCGATTCTCGCGCGTCGTGGTCCAGTCCATCACCCGCCTGGCGACGCCGTTGTTTGTGACCGCGACACAGACAGGATTGGTGAATACGCCGCCCCCAATCTTTATGAAGCAGCCATTGAACGAGATATTTGAAACTGCTCAGGATGAGGACAAGGCAGTCTTCCTGGCCAAGGCCAACCGGTTCTACGAGGTTTCAACCATGAAACTGGCTCCGGGGGTAGATACGATCTTAACTGTGACATTGGACAACGGAACGACTTACACGAATGACGACACCGGGCCGGGCACACTGGCATCGAAGATAAGTTTCCAGGCGCCGTCGGAAAATACTCAGGTCCTCATCCGGGTCGCCAACCTTGGGCAGGCGGGACCGGAGATGGGCTACCAGTTGGTGGCGCAAGAGATCATCCCCACGCCCACCCCCACAGCGCGCAAGACTTTAGCCAGCAGTGACTCCGGGAGTGAGACGTTGGCCTCTGCGACGCCCACTCTCGAGCCGACTGCACCCCCGACTCAGACGGCTGCGCCCACAGTGGCAGCCTCCTCCGCTCCGATGCTCACCGCCACGCCCGATCCCGGCTACACCCAATCGGCGGCGCAGGCTGGAGCGGTTGAGTTTGCCATTCTGGTCGAAGTCAAAAGGCAGGCGCCATGATCGAATTGGGCAATCTTCAATCCACATTGCGCGAGCGCCTTTCCGGGCTTCTAGGGCCGGGATTGTTAATGCTGGCGGCGGCTGGCCTGGTGGTGTTCGCCTTCAGTCAAATCCTTCCAGCCGTGCGCATACGCTCTGAGCTGGCCTTTCAATTGGAGCAGGTTAGACAAACTTTGAGCCGCCAAATGGAAGAGAAACCAGAAGCGGCGCTCCAGGCTCAGTTAGCCAAGAGCCAGGCCATGTTGGCTGAACAGGCTGGCTACTTTCTCTCGGAATCGGAAGTCGCAACAATCTTGAACCATCTGTATCGCTACGCCGAGGCCAGCGGAGTACAGATTGTCCGGCTGGAAGCCCAGAGCGCGCCGAAACGGGAAACGCCGGAAGCAGCCGCGCACGATATCCAAACCTTTCGGTTGAAAGTGAACGGCCTCACGCCACAGTTGATAGACTTTGTTTCCCGCCTCCAGGAGGCTTCACTGCCGGGTGTGGCGATTGATCAACTAACGATCGAGAGAGGACAGGTAAAGGGAGAGATGGATACGCTGACCATGGATCTTCTCTTCTATATCTCCCCTGACTCAGAGTGACCGAAGTCGCCTCTATGTGGATTCTCACTCTTCGCTCTCCCACGAGCGCACCGCGCGAATACATTCTGAAGGCCGGTAAAATCACGCTTGGCCGCAAATCGGATAGCGGCATTGTCATTGCCGACGAGTCTGCCTCGCGCCTCCATGCCGAGGTTGACTACAACCCAGAGATAAACACGCTCGTCATCCGCGACTTGGGAAGCAGAAATGGGACCTTCGTTAACCGCGAGCGCATCACCCGGCCTCATATTTTGCAACCCGAAGACCAGATTCGCATCGGTCAATATGTAGTCAGCGCAGCCTTCCGAGATGACACCCTGTCCTCCAATTTCACGACTGCGTTTTCCGGCACACATCCCCTGACACGTGAACTGGTGCTTGAGGCGGCCGATCGGCATGCCTTTCTCTTGTATGAGGTCGCCAGCCGATTTAATACCACCCTTGATCTGGAGGCGGCTCTGCGGGAGATTTCGAAATTAATGCGGGCTGCAATGGGCGCCGAGAAATGCGAGGTCGTTCTTGCTGAACAATTCAGCAACTTAGCCGAGTGGGGTTTTCCCACTTCCATCGCGCGCCAGGCCATCGAACAGCGCTCGGTTGTCGTCATCCCTGACATGTCCTCTCAGGTTGAGCATGCCTGCGGTAACAGCGCCTTACTGCTGCACGTGCGCTCCGCGTTGTGTGCGCCGGTAATAGCCGGGGAAGAGATTGTAGCCCTGATCTATGTTTACAAGACTGATCCCGCCTCACAACCTTTTAACAAGCACGATGTGCAACTGGCGGTGGCTATCAGCCATCAGGCCGCGTTGACCATTCAGCGCACACGTCTCTTGGCCGAGCGCGATCGGGCGGCAGCCGCGCTGCGCAAGTCTGAGAGCCGCTATCGTTCCTTGTTCGAAGAAGCGCCAGTGATGTACGTGATCACTGAGAACCGCGGCGGAGTTCCCTACATCATTGAGTGCAACCGGGCTTTTCTGGAAACGCTGGGATACCAACGCCAGGACGTGATCGAGAAGCCGCTTTCCCATTTCTATACGCAGACTTCTCAGTTGCAGATGGCCCATGGTGGCTATACGGCAGCTCTCCGAGGCCCGGTTGCCCCGAAGGAGTGCCGCCTGGTCGCCCGGGATGGCCAGATCGTTCAGACGTTATTGCGCGCGTCACTCGAAACTGACGTGCACGGAAACGCCATCGGCACGCGGGCCATGTACGTCAACATCACCGACTCGAAGATTGCAGAGGCGGAGCAACGCGCTGGCCTGTTGCTCAATGAACTGACCCGCTCGGCGGCCAGCGGGCTGGATCTGCGCTCCGCCGCGCAGAGGTTGGCGGATCAGTTGGGTGAATTGTTCAACGCCGACGGCTGTTACGTTACGCTTTGGAATGAGGCAAACCAGCGCGCGATCCCTCTTGCAACCTGCGGCGAGCTGCGCGACATATATCCGGCTATTAATGTTCCCCCAGGTGAACGGACGATGACCGAGTCCGTCCTGTACGCCGGGCGCACGCTGGCGGCCGAAGACGTGTTCAACACGCCGCACATGAGCCCGGTGTTGGCGGCGCGTTTCCCGGCGCGCTCGATACTCGGCCTGCCGCTGCTGGCCGGCGACCAGAAACTGGGCGCGGTGTTGATTGCGTTCAACAAGTCGCATCGCTTCACCCCGGATGAGATTGCCCGCGCAGAACGCGCCGCGGGGCCGATCGCGCTGGTTGTGGCCAAGGCCAGGCTCTTCGACGAGTTGCGAGAGGCGCATGCCGAGCTGGCCGAGGCCTACAACGCTACGCTCGAAGGCTGGGTGCGTGCCCTGGACTTGCGCGACAAAGAAATCGAGGGCCACTCGCGGCGCGTCACCGAGATGACCACGCGTCTGGTGCAAGCGATGGGCTTGAGCGACAGCGAGCTAGTGCATGCCCGCCGGGGCGCGCTCCTGCACGACATCGGCAAGATGGGCATCCCCGACGCCATCTTGCGCAAGCCCAGCAAGCTCACCGACGACGAATGGGTGATCATGAAGAGGCATCCGCAGGATGCCTACGAGATGCTCTCGCCCATTGCCTACCTGCGCCCGGCGCTGGATATCCCATATTGCCACCATGAGAAGTGGGATGGCACGGGCTACCCGCGCGGGTTGAAGGGCGAGCAGATTCCGCTGGCGGCCCGCTTCTTTGCTGTAGTGGATGTCTGGGATGCACTGCGCTCCGACCGGCCCTATCGCTCCGCCTGGCCGGAAGAGAAGGTGCGCGAATATATTCGTTCGTTGGCAGGCACTCACTTTGACCCGCAGGTGACAGAGGTGTTTCTACGAATGACCCACGAGAGTGAGTTGCCCTTCTGAGATGCGCCTATGTAGTACGCCGGATTGTGAGCGTGATATACTTTTGGCATGGCCGCTCTCTCTCGCCGCAACTTTCTCAAGCTCGGCGCGTCGGCGCTGCTCGGCCTGGCCTTCAAACCTCTGCCACCTGATGACCAGCCACTGACAGAACTGGGACGGGTGACAATCGAGTATCTGCGCGTGCGCCAGCGCCCCACCCCTCAAGCCAAACCGGTTGGCTGGAAAAGGCTGGACGAGGTCGTGCGGATTTTCGGCCGGGTAATTGGCGAGAATGCCTCGTGGCGCAACCCGGCCTGGTGTGAGATTGAGAATGGATATGTCGAGTCCGCTCATATCCAACCGGTCGAGTACCGGCTCAACCCGGTGGAAGCCGTCTCTGCCGAAAGCGGCTTTGTCGGCGAAATCACCGTCCCTTGCACCGACGCCCGCCGTCAACCAAGTCAATACTCAAGTGTGCGCTACCGCCTTTATTACGGCAGTGCCTTTTGGGTGCGCGAGCTGGAGCGCGACGCCGACGGCCAGCTATGGTACAAACTTTACGACGAGCGGCTTGTCACTCATTACTATACCCCGGCCCGCGCCGTGCGGCGTTTGCCCGAAAATGAGTTGTCGCCCCTCTCGCCCGAAACAGAAGACAAGAAACTCGTCGTCAACCTCTCCCAACAACGGCTCACCGCCTTTGAGGGGAAGCATGAAGTGTTCACGACCCTGATCTCGTCGGGCCGGCTCTACTTCCCGCCCGCCAGCGCCAACGCTCGTTCGTGGACTCCGCCTGGCAATTTCACTTTGGAGCGCAAGCGGCCATCGCGGCACATGGGCGATGGCGAGTTCGCCGGGGGCGGCCACGAACTGCCGGGCGTGCCCTGGGTGTCGTACTTCCACTGGAAAGGTTTCGCCTTTCACGGCGCGTGGTGGCACAACGACTTCGGCTACCCTCGCAGCGCCGGTTGCATCAACATGCGCCCCGAAGAAGCCCGCTGGCTATATCGCTGGAGCCATCCCATCCCCCTGCCCGGCCAGGAGCTTACCACCGGCCAGGGCACAACGGTCGAAATCGTCGAGTAATGCCGGTCCCACTCTCTCGCCGCGACTTCCTGCGGCTGTCGTCCATCTCCCTGCTCGGCCTGGCCTTCAAACCCCTGCCACCGGAAGATCAGCTTGAGCCGATCTTCTACGGGCGGGCGATTTTCGTTTACCTCACCGTGTACAGCCGCCCGTCAGTCAACGGGCGCACGATTGCGCTTCACAACCTTGAAACGGTCCTGCCAATTTATGCCGAAGTGGAGGGGGAAGATGCCGGGGCTTACAACAAAAAGTGGTATCGCACTCGCGGCGGCTATATCCATTCGACCAATGTTCAGCCGGTGCTGGTTAATCCCAATCCCCCCGTTTCAGTTTCCAGTTTGCGCTTGGGCGAAGTCACTCTGCCTTTTATTGACGCGCACACCAAACCGCGCTACTCGGCAACCGTTGCTTACCGCCTCTACTACAGCTCTACGCACTGGGTGCAACGATCACTGGCAGATGACAAAGGGCGGGTCTGGCACGAAATCTGGGATGACCGTTTCGACAAAAGCTACTATGTTCCGGCGGTCGCCATTCGGCTGATCCCGCCCGACGAACTTTCGCCCATTTCCCCCGGCATAAAAGATAAATCTATTTTGATAGACACAACCGCCCAGACGATCACGGCTCTGGAGAATGGTCTACC
>Ga0247727_10008275_pt1 | contig 19382 bp, 15 predicted proteins | sample WisWelCaveWW1625_FD_202498 | JGI IMG/M metagenome (GOLD analysis project Ga0247727, IMG submission 202498) | Biofilm microbial communities from Wishing Well Cave, Virginia, United States - WW16-25 | ecosystem: Environmental > Aquatic > Deep subsurface > Groundwater > Cave microbial mat | place... | reverse complement strand
ACACCGTGCCGAACAGCCGCACATTCAAGCGATCAAGCTGCTGCTTCACTGCTTGCAGCGATTCAAGCCGCGTGCTTTCTGCCTGCACGATCTGAATAACGCCATCCGTAGCGCACGTTAAATGCAAGGCGTGTGGATTTTCGCTCAGCGGCGGCAGATCGACCAGGACCAAACCAAAGTATTCTTTGAGCTTGTACAAAGCGCGCGCCGTCATTTCCCAATTCAAACCGCCGGCATTTTCGACATGGCCCAGCGGCAACAAATAAAGTTTATTGGCAACGATGGCGCGCGAGGCCGAAAGAAATTTGCAACGTCTCTCCAACAAATCCACGAAGCCGGGCGCTGGCGGGCAAGAAAACAACTCCGCCAAATGCGGATGCGCCACATTCAAATCCACCAACAAAACCGGCCACTCAAATTCTTTGATCTCTAAAGCGAGGTTGGCAAGGATGGTGGAAGTGCCTTCGCCGGATTGGGCGCTGGCCAGGCCAATCACCTGCGCTTTATTTTGCCGGCGCAGCAACAAAATTTCATTCCACAACCCTGCGATTTCGCGGCCGAGGAGGCGTTGGCCGGAGTAAAACGCCGCGGCGCCGGCCTTTTGCAACGCTTTAGTTTTTGCCGGAAAAAAAGCGGGGAGATTTTCATCCGGCGATTCCAGTGCTGCCGGCGCGATCGTCGTTAAATCACCCTGGCGTGGCTCGACAAGCTCGCCATTAACTCGTCGTTTGAGCTCGCCGTTGACTCGTCGTTCGTGCTCGCGGGTGACGAAGCGATACTCGCGCGCGCCTAAAATTGAATCATTTTTTTTCAGCGCGTTTGCCGAGGCAAATAACGGTTGTGCCGCGGCGAAACCCGGCTTGCCATTGACGCCGTTTAGCCTATCGAATAAAATACTCACGCTGATCTCGATTGTTGTTTTCGCCGAGGCGCTTACCAGGCGATTTGAACTTGCTGCCCTGCCGCGGCGTGACGCGCCCGGGCGGCAAGCTTTGCCATGGGCCCAAATTCGGTCGCGGCGAGGATTCGGAAATGCTCGCCAACACCGGAATTTCCAAAGTAGAATTCAATTCCTGCGGCGACTTGATCGTGCGGTCAAAAAATTCGCGCAGCAACGCCGCGGCGATACCCGCGAAAAGGCCGAGCGCCACGCCCAGCAAAATTGTTCGGGCTTTGGGCGGGCTAACGGGTTGAACCGGCACACCGGCGGGATTGATCACGGCGACTCTCGACAGCCGCTGATCGGTGGCGTTTTCCACGCCGAGTTCTTCCTGGCGCGTCACCAAAACATTGTACAGTTTGCGCGCCTGGTCGCGCGCCAATTCCAAATCTTCCAGCGTCCGCTTCTTTTCGGGAAGCTGCTGCATGTTGGTGCGCAATCCGGCAACGATGCCGGACAGCGCGCTGGCTTCGAGATTCACGGCGGTCAGGCGCTCTTCCTCCAGGCGCCGGAGGCGCATGATTTCGCGGGATAATTCCTCATTAACGCTGCGCAATTGCTGCGATACTTCTTCCACCAATGGATGGCCGGGTTGGTATTTTTCCAAAAGCACGCGACGTTGCAAGCGCAAGTCAGTCAGCTTGCTATATAATTGTCGCACCGCCGGATGCGCGTCCATCTCCACGGTCGGCACTTGCACGGAATCGCCGGCGCTTTCCAGTTGGCGGAATTGCGCGATGCGGCCGGCCAACACTTGATGGCGCTCGAGCATTTGCGCGAGCTGCAGATCGAACGATCTATATTTTTCCAAAAACAGATCTTCCTGTTTATCGACCGAGATCATGGCATTCGCGCCGCGAAACGTTGCGAGCAGCGTTTCCAAGCTATCGAGCCGCCGGCGCGTTTGCTGGATGCGTTCGCGCAGAAATTCATTGGCCCCTTCGCTGCTGTAAACCCGCGCGTTGTAAGCCGCATACGTTCTGGCCAGCGCGTTGGCGCACCAATTCGCGCGCGCCGGCTCCGCATCATCGAAGCTGATGGCAATCACGTTCGCGCCGGTTACGGCTTCGATGGTGAGATGGCGGCGAAATTCATCGGCCAACGTTTCCAGGGCTTGCGCCGTATCTGGCGTGGCCGCGAAGTTCGTCAGCGCACCGTCGCGGTTTGGCGCCGTTGTCGTTGAATCGTTGGAAGCGAGAAGCTCCCGCAGCACGCTCATTAACACCGGGCGGCTGTTGGCAATTTCCAATTCCGATTTAATTTCTTCTTCCTGCGTCAAGCGGCTATAAAATTGGTTTAACGCCGTCGGCCGTTCATCGCGCCGCAACAAAACTTTGGCGGTGGCTCGATAGCTCGCCGGCGTGGTGAAGGCCGACCAGCTCGCGGCGGCGGCGGTCACGATAAAAATTATTGCCACTATTTTCCACCGGCGGCACAGCGCCCGTAAAAAATCCCGTCCGGTCAAAATACTTTTTTGATAAACCAACATCCTTATCTCCTGGCCAGAAAATAAATGTAGGCAAAGCCGTTAATGGTTTGCGTCGGCAACAAGCTCTCGATAAATTGATCGACAAAGAGATCGACTTTGGCAATGCCGGACTTGGGCACGTAAACAACATCGAATGGCTGCAACGGCAAATTCGCTTCAAAATTTTTCCCCTGCAAGGCGCTTTTAACGTCGAGGCGCATAATGAGCGGCCCGCGTTGCGGATCATTGCGCAGCAAAATAACTTTGCCGGGGTTCGCGCCGGATTTGAAGCCTTCGGCTTGAAAAATGGCGGCGATCAAACTGAGCTCGCCGGTGAGCGGCAACATTTGCGGTTTTTGCACTTCGCCGCCGACATAAACCTTTTGCGCCGCCGAGCTTTTCACGGCCACGACGGTTTCCGATTGTTTTATATAACGCTCATAGCGGCTTTCGATTAACGAATCAAGCCCCGCCGGGGTTTGGCCGCTGGCTTTGATTTCGCCAATTAATTCCAGCGAGATAAAACCGTCCGGCCGCACCCAGGCCTCGGTATTCAACTCCGGATGATAATAAAACTTCAGCGCCAGTTGGTCGCCCGGCAATATGCGATAGGCGATTTTTTTTACCGACCGCGGAACGGGAGTAAAAGGTGTTGCCATTTTACGTTCGCTCGCACAAGCGGTGAATAAAAATAGCGCGATGATTGCCGCCCACCTCAGGAGCGGCGTGCCACTGAAAAATTTTCCCTGCATGTTATTTGAAGGTGTTCAAATTTTCCCGAAAACAATTCGGCGATGCCGACCGAGGCTCGACCGGCGTCAAAGCCGATTCCAAAAACGCAGCGTAAAAAGAGAAGATTATTGCAGTGAGACTTTCGGTAGGATTCCCTTCACTACTCTTCGTTGACTCACAACTGTTACAGCATACTCCGCAACACTTTTGCCGTCGTGGTAAAAATGTGGGGCGACTTCTCTCAATCATGCGGTCGCGGTTTCAAAAACGTATGCCATTTCAAAAAGGTGTATCACCAATTTGTTATTGCTTTAGCGGCCTGGTTTAGTCATTCTCGCCTGCGGTTGCATGGCTTCAGCGCAACCTTTGAAAAATTCACATAATCTACGCGATAAATTTCAAATTCGTATTTAAAACGAGACCGTGTGGAGCTGTTTTAATTTATTGAAAAAATCCGCTCGTTCGGCGAGTGGGAATATACCCTTCGCCCACACTACCGCCGCTGATGGAATGAATTTAAATGCAAAGTCCGTGCCAGCAGCGAGTTATTCGGTGAAAATAAAGGCGAGCCTTGAGCCGCCGATTAAGCGTTTGTTTTTGAATAAAACCCGTGCAGAAAATTATGAAGGCGAGGCAACAAGTTTGTAACCGGCATCCCGGGGCGCCGGTGCAGATGCGAAAAAAAGCTTTGCGGTGGGAAAATTTTTCGCAGGTTAGGCGGGTGTTTTTCATAGATCTTGCAGTTTGCCGGCCAATAGTAACTGTTGTTTTCTTACAGCGCCTAACCATCAAGCGGCTTCCATCATCTCGCGGCGTGGCGTCATGAAAATGGTTTTACCGTTGCTGGCAAGAGGTGGCTCATCATGCATATGCGACACCACCGGCGCGCGCAGGGTTTGGAATTGCACGAGATCTTTGGAGAAAAAGAGATCGAGCGTCCAATCCAGCGCGACGCGGACCTTCTTCTCGAAGCGCGGCAGCTTGCTCAAATAAATCGTCCGCCACATCCACCACGCGAGGAAGCCGGAGAAGTTGAAGCCGAAAACATTGGCGACGCCGGTGCGATGCCCGATGGCGGCAAGCTGGCCAAGCGTTTTGAAGATAAACGGTTTTTTCTTGCGGCCGCGAACCACCGCAGTGAGGTTTTGTGCAAGAACTTTGCCTTGGCGCAGCGCATGTTGCGCCGTCGGCGGATAAGGCTTGCCCTGCGGATCGGGAATTACGGCGCAATCGCCGACGGCCCAAACACCGGGCCAATCCGGCACTTCCATAAACGCGTTGGCGATGATTTTGCCTTTATCTTTTTGGCAGGGTAAAACCGCGAGCAACGGATTGGGCGAGGTTCCGGCCGTCCACACCAGCGTTTTGGTTTTGATGATCGTGCCGTCATTCAATTCGACGCCGTCTGCCGTCAAACCTTTGACGCGGGTCTTAACGCGAATCTCAACTTTACGCTCGGCTAATTTTTTTTGTGTGTAGCGGCCGAGTTTTTCGCCCAGCTCCGGCAAAATCACCTCGCCGGGATGCACCAGCACGACGCGAATAAGCTCCGCGCCGAGATGCGGATAAAATTTCACCGACTCGCGGAGAAAATCATTCACGCCGGCAATCGTTTCCACACCGGCAAAGCCGCCGCCGGCGACGACGACGGTGAGCAAATGATCGCGCGCCCCCAGCGAGCATTCGAAATCGGCTTCTTCGAGATTCTCAATTAGATTGTTGCGCAGGTGAATGGCATCACCGAGCGACTTCATCGTGATGGCGCGCTCCTGCAAACCGGGGATGTTAAAAAAATTCGTGATCGAACCGAGCGCCAGCACGAGATGATCGTATTCCAAAATATGTTCGTGCGCTTCCAAACCGTGTGAAACATGCACGCGTTGGTTAGGCAAATCGATCTCCTGCACCTCGCCGTCGAAAAACCTGACGCGCTTGAGCAGCTTGCGAATCGGATTCACGATGTGAGTCATGTCCAAATCACTCGCCGCGACTTCGTGCAGCATCGGCGTGAACAGAATAAAATTTTCTTTATTCACCAGCGTGATTTCAACCTGCGGATCACGAGCCAGCGTTTTTTCCAAATGCAGTGCGGTGTACAAGCCGCCAAACCCGCCGCCGAGAATGATAATCTTCGTTTTTTTATCGGTCAACATTGCAGTTTTCTCCTTGTGCCCCAATTGGTCGACGGGGAGAAGAGAATCCTTACAAATTTGCCCTTTTCCGGGCGCGGCATGAAGCGCACCACAATATCGCCGTCGCGATCCAGCGATGGCCTTCCATTAAATGTTACAAAATGTTTAAAAAAATGCTTGACAACGATGATTTTCTGAGTTATCTTTTCGATATTTCAATCGGGATTCCGTTATCCGGAATCACCCCTGAATTATTCACTAACAATCCGGAGGTCGAGTTATGGTTAAGCAACGTGCGATCAGCTTATTGATCCTTTTCGCGCTCTTCATACCCGTGGGCGTTATGTCGCAAGTCTTGACTGGCGCCGTGAGCAGCGAAGGGACGCCCCTGGTCGGCGCAACGATTGTGGCGAAAGGGACATTGCGAGGAACGGTAACGGATGCGAACGGCAGGTATACGCTGAGGTTGGACGCCGGAACCTACCAAATTACCTTCTCGTTGCTGGGTTACGCCGCCAAAACGGAGTCTGTTACGTTGGCAGCAAATGAAGAACGGCAACTGAGCGTGGAGTTGCAATCGCAGGCGCTGGAAAGAGAAGCGGTTGTTATCGTCGGGACCAGAGCCTCGACCAGAACCGTTACCGATTCGCCATTGCCGATCGATGTTCTGCAAGCTCGAGAAATATCCACGACCGGGCAGAACTCGTTTGATAAAATTCTGCAATATCGCGTCCCGTCATTCAACACCGTGCAAACGCCGGTTAATGACGCGACGGCCATATTAGACCCCTGGGAACTCAGAAATATGGGAGTGGGCAGAACGCTCATTCTCATCAACGGCAAACGCAAGAACTCCAGCGCCCTGGTATATACCCAAACCTCTCCCAGCCGCGGTGAAACCGGCGTTGATATATCCGCGATTCCCATCGATGCCATCAAGCGCGTCGAGGTCTTGCGCGACGGCGCCTCGGCCCAATACGGTTCGGATGCGATTGCCGGCGTCATTAACATCGTCTTAAAAGACGACACCGAAGGTGGATATTACACGGTTAATACCGGCATCACGGGCGAGGGCGACGGCGAGAGAATTGGCGCTTCCTTGAATAACGGCACTTCCATTTTCGGGGATAAGGGATTTGTGAACTACACCCTTGATTTTTCCAGAGTCAATGAAGCCAGACGTTCCGGCCTCGTCGATGCGGAAGGCGACGCCGGAGATTTTGGGGCGAGTATAACCGACGTCAGAAATTTCCTGGCTTATGATAAATTTGCCGGCAATCGCAATTCCTCGCCGGCCACTTCGTCCTCAAAATTCCTGGTCAACAGCGGCGTTAATCTTTCCGACAATACGCAATTTTATGCGAATGGCGCTTACCTCTATAAAAAGGTGAACTCCTTTGCCAATTATCGCACGCCGTACTGGAGACCGGTGTCTGCTTTTCCATATCTGGCGAGCTTTTTCCCGAATGGACCAAGGGGTTCTTACGTCGGATATGTTCCAACCTTTGACGGCGACCTGATCGATTACAACGCGACGTTCGGGCTCCGTTCCAAGAAAAATGACTGGAATTATGACGTCAGCTATACCCTGGGGTTTAACAGCCAGGATTATACCGTGTTTAATTCCCATAATCGCTCGGATATTAAAGACGCCAATGGCGCGAATGTTTATCGGGAAAACAGCCCGCTCAGTTTCAAGCCGGGCGGCACCAAATTTTCCCACAACGTTGGGAATATCGACGTTTCCAAAGCCTTGTCCGAGCAAGTGAGTATCGGTTTTGGGACGGAATTTCGCAGCGAAACGTTTGAAATTACCACGGGCGATCAAGCCTCCTGGGACGGCATTGGCGCGGATTCGTTTGCCGGCAATCGACCGGAAAACTCCGGGGTCTTCAACCGTTATAATTTTGGCGGCTATTTTGACCTCGGCTATGACATCACCAAGCAATTTCTGATCTCGGCCACGATCCGCAACGAATATTACAGCGATTTTGGCAATGCCTTTGTGTATAAGATCAGCTCACGGCTCAAGACGCCTCAAGACAAGGTGACGCTCCGGGGTTCCCTTTCCACCGGATTAAAGGCGCCGACTTTGCACCAGATCTATACGCAACGGGCGCAATACAGTTTTGTGGCCGGACAAGGCATTCAGGTGGTTGGCTTGATCAACAACGTGTCGCCGCAAGCCAGAATTTTGGGCGTTAAGCCGCTTGAGCCGGAAGATTCCAGGAATCTGACTTTGGGCCTCGGCGCGAACCTCACGCCGGATCTCAATCTCACGTTCGACTATTACGATATTGCCATCGACAAGAGAATCGTCATCAGCAATCGCGTCACCACCGCCGCCGGGCAATTGGAATTTTTTACGAATTCGATCGACACGAAAACCTCCGGTCTGGACGTGGTTCTCGACTATAAGAACCTCAATGTTGGTTCCGGCATATTAGGGCTTTCCGTGGCGGGAAATCTCAGCCTGAAAAACGAAAGAACGAGCGACATTCCGAAAGTGAGAGGCACCAATGTGATTGACGCCACCCAGGAAGGCCTGTTCTTTACCTCCCGCCCCAAGCAGAAATTTATTGTTGGCGCCAATTATGAAATGAGAAAAGTGAACTGGTCGCTCAACAATACCTATTTTGGCAAAACGGAATTCAACCAAGCCGGTATGGACCCCAATCTGAAGACCGTGTTCGATCCGAAGGTGGTTACCGATTTGGCGGTGACGTTCGATCTCTTTAACAATGTCAGCATCGCCGCGAACGTGAATAACGTTCTCGATGTCATCCCCAAATGGAATTTTGAGGCGCTCAATGCCGCGGGCACCGCGATTCTCAGCAATGCGGCGCAGACCAAAGTGCAAAGGAACCTGATTACGTTTAACGGCCGTTACGACATCATGACGTATGATGGTTTTCATTTCAGCCAGTTAGGGCGGATTTTTAATTTAACCCTGACGCACAAGTTTTAGCATAAATAGGTGAGCTAACAAAAAAGCCGTCTGAAAAAATCAGACGGCTTTTTTATTTTAGTGAGTCGAAGATACGCATATGACATTCGTTAAGCCATTGTTTGCCGAAACTTAGAAAAAAATCCTAAACCTTTTGAACACGGATTACACGGATGACGCGGATTCTCACGGATAAAAAATCCGCGCCAATCCGTTTGATCCGCGTCATCCGTGTTCAAGGCTTTTGCTTTAAGCTGCCCGCAGGATTTTAGTTTTGAATTTGTCTGAAAATCCGATGCAGAGTTAACGCACCAAAATGAGTTTTCTCGTCGCCGCAAAATTTCCCGCCTGCAAACGATAGAAATAAACGCCGCCGGAATATTTTTCCGCGTTCCAATGGACCTGATGCGCGCCCGCGCTAAATTTGCCTGCCGCCAAGGTCTCGAGCTCGCGTCCGGCAAGATCGAGAATTTGCAGCGTCACATTGGCCGCAGCGGGCAGGTCAAAACGAATTGAGGTGTTCGGATTGCCGAAGATTCGGTTCGCGAAAAACGGGTTGGGATAATTTTGCGCTAAACTAAATCTCGCCAACGTGGTTTGGTTATTGTTTTCAACCCGCGTCCCCATGCGATAGAGCACCGTCAACACCGGGCGATTGGCCGGCGTCAGATTTTCGCGCGTCGCGAATCTTTTTGCCGTTGGAAAAGTCGTTTCATTGCCGCGCACTAACCAGCCAAAATTATTCGCCGGATTGCTCAACCAGAATTGCACGTCCTGCACCATTTGCGGCGTCGAGCCCCAAAAGTAAGTGCCGTCGCCGGCGACGGTTTGACTCGCGCTCGCCGTTGCTGCGAAATCGCTGCCGGCGCTTGCCCACAGGTTCGTGTTAAAAAATTTATGAACCCACGTGGCATCACCCGTCGTGGAGGCCGCGCCCATGCCTTCATTGGCAAAAGCGTCGGATAGGCCTTCGCCCCAGTCCGCCAGCATGCGCAGCAATTGAATCGGCTGCGGTCCGGCGATAGTTTGCGCCATCGCCAGTTTGAGTTTGACACTGTCAATAACGGCGGTGGTTGGAATCTTGCCCACCAAATCAAACGCAAGCAGGCCGCGCCGGATTTGGTTTTGCTTGGTTTTGCCGACGAAAAAGTATTCGCCCACGCCATTGCTGAAAGCGCCGGTCGCGTCTTCGTATAAAGTATTATCTTTTTTGGCGTCGATATCGACCTTGAGCTGCGCCGCGGCGTTTTGCGATAATAGCAAAATAACAAAAAGCAATATAACGAAATAACATTTTTTCATTTTCTCTCCAAAATTGTAATTTTTTACAATAACCCGGACAACCAATGCATGACATTCAACAGCAACTTCGCGTTCTGCAAATCTGCAAAGGGACGATAGCGCCCACTCACTGTGTGAAAATTTTGGTGCGCTTCATCAATGAACACCAGCGGCCCGGTATGGTGCGCATAGGCCGGCTTGGCAATTGGCGGTGCAAAAGTAGTGTCGGCCACTTGCTGGGCCCGATTTGCCCGGCAGCGCGCAAGAAGTAAAATGATGGCTGCAATCCATCCAGTTTTTTTAGCCATAATCGTTGCCTCGTTTTTTATTAGAATTCGATAGTTTGGAAGTTATAAGTAATGAATAAAACCTCCTTTGTCAAATATTATTTTGTGATGACCTAATTAGCAGCCGTTGTCAATCAACTTTACACACCCATTTTTATGCCAAAATTTTTCGCAGGTAACCCTCCGGCAAATTGTAGTTTGTGCAAGAGCAATTTTGACTCGTATTGCAGCGACTGCATCTTTGGTCACGAAAGTTTCACCTGACGATCGCGTAGGGTTTCGCCGGTCGATTGCGTATTATTTTACGAAGGCTGGCACAGCGCTTGCGAAAGAACACAGCGCCGGTTGCAGTTGATCATAAAAAACCGTTCTTCGGGTTGACTTGAAAGTTTAAATTTAAGGAGAAAATTAAAATGAACAAACCCTCGGGAAATTTCGGATCGGCTTTGCTGATCACGATCATCCTGTGTTTGACCGCCGCCTTATCCGCGCAGCCCGGTTATTATTTCGGCCAAAACAAAGTGCAGTACAAAAGCTTCGATTGGAAAATTTTTCGCACGGAGCATTTCGACGTCTATTATTATTCCGAAGAAGCCGAAGCCGCGCATGACGCCGCGCGCATGGCCGAGCGCGGTTATGATTATCTGAGCGACGTCATGGAGCACAAAATCGCCAAACGCATTCCCTTAATTCTTTACGCCTCGTTGAATGATTTTCAGCAAACCAACGTCGTGCAGGAAATGCTCGGCGACGGCACGCGCGGCGTGACCGAGTCGTTGAAGCATCGCGTCACCCTGCCGATCACCGGCTCGTACCGCGAGTTCAACCATGTGCTCGTGCATGAGTTGGTGCACGCGTTTCAATTCGACATCATGTCCAGCGGCAAAGGGCAATCGTCTTTGGCGCGGTTCAATCCGCCGCTGTGGTTCATGGAAGGCATGGCCGAGTATCTTTCCGTCGGCATGGACAACACGACCCGCATGTGGGTGCGCGAAGGCGTGCTCTCTGATAAGCTGTTGACGGTTGATAAACTCAATGGCACCTTCGACATTCGCGTCTATCGCCTCGGCGAATCGCTGTGGCACTACGTCGGCGAAACGCACGGCAAAAAGAAGGTCGGCCAGATTTTGAAAACCGCGGTCAATTTCGGTGATGTGCAGCGCGCGTTCAAAGCCCAGATCGAAATGGATTTCAAACAACTCACCACCGCATGGCACGCCGCCGTGCGCAAACAGGTGTTGCCGAGTGACAGCACGCTGCTGCGTCCCGATCAAATTGCGCAGCAAATCACCAAGCAGGAAGGTTATTACCATCGCATGAATCTCGTGCCGTCCGTAAGCCCGGACGGAAAAAAGATCGCTTACGTCGCCAACAAAAATTTGACCGACGAGATTTATTTGCTCGAGCAAAAAAGCAACGGCAAATTTGACAACCGCCGGCTCATCACCGGCGGCCAGAGTCGCGATTTTGAATCGCTGCGTTTTTTCGACACCACCATCAACTGGTCGCGCGACGGCAGCCGGCTCGCCTTCGTCTCCAAAGCCGGCAAGGACGACGCGATTTACGTGATGGACGTCAACCGCGACGCGATTCTGCACAAGCTGGTTTTCGCGGAATTAAACGGCTTGGTTTCGCCGAGCTTCTCGCCGAAAGGTGACGAGTTGATTTTTGTCGGCATCTGCGGTGGACGTTCGGATCTTTACACCGTCGATCTCGCGGATAAAAAGCTGCACCGTTTGACGCAGGATCGTTTTTCCGAATTGCATCCGCAATGGTCGCCCGACGGCAACGCCATTGTTTTCGCCACCGATCGCGGCAACGGCACGGATGAAAAGAAGCTGCTGTTCGGTGACAATGATTTGGCAATTTACTCTTTTGCGACGAAAGAGATTGCATTGCTCACCGATTTGCCCGGCGACGCCATAAATCCGCAGTGGTCGGCGGAGGGCAGTGAAGTGGCTTTCGTTGCAGATCATCAAGGCATTCCGAATATTTATCGCGTCAACCTCGCGACGAAAAAAGTTACACCGATAACCACTTTGAAATCCGGCGTGTCCGGAATTACCGAAACCACACCCGCGATGAGTTGGTCCGCCGACGGTCGCGTGATGGTGTTTTCCTCTTTTGTGAAAGAAAGCTGGCAGCTCTTTCGGATGGAGTTGGCAAGTGGCAAGTTGCAAGTGGCAGCAAATAGCGACTCGCTCTGGCTCCCTGCGATTCCCGATTTCAATAATTTGTATGTTGGATATAATCTCGCGAGCACCGACTCCGTTGAATCGCGCAAATACAGCCGGATGCCCAAGCTGGATGGTATCGCGCTCGGCGCGTCGCTGGGCGGTTATTTCGGCGCGGCCGGCGGGCTGCAGCTTGGGTTCAGCGATATGATGAGCAACCACAATTTCATCGTCGCGCTTGGTTTGACGCGCGATCTGCGCAACTCGGATTTGGGCCTTGGTTATTTGAATCAAGGCCATCGCTTCGGTTATGGGGTGGAGGCGTTCCAACAGCGCAACGCGTACGGGGTGTTTACGGCGTCGAACGCCGCCGGTTTCGTGACGCAAACCTATCGCGGCGTCAGCGGCTTCGCCTATTATCCGTTCAGCCGTTTCTCGCGTGTGGAACTGAGCGCCGGCCTCACGCATGTGAATCAGGATTTTGTGGTCCAGAGTTTGGATTTTTCGAATGGCAAGATTCGCGAAGATAAAGAGAGTTTGGGTGGTTTCAGCTTCGGGCAAGTGGGCGCCGCGCTGGTTTATGACAACGCGGTTTACGGCCCGCTCGGGCCGCGCAGCGGACGCCGCAGCCGCATTGAAGTCCAACGCACCACCAATGATTTTCAGATCACGACGGTGTTGGCGGATTATCGGAAATATGTCAGCGTCAACAGCCGCTCGGTGCTCGCGTATCGTCTGCTCGGCGGCGGCAACTTTGGCCGCGACGCGAGATCGCAAGTGTTCCGCATCGGCGGGCCGTATACCTTCCGCGGCACGGACAACGCGGATTTGCTCGGCACGAATTTTATCGTGCAGAATATTGAATACCGTTTTCCGCTGCTGCCCTTCCTGCCGCCGACCGCAGATTTCCTGAGCGCCGTGACGTTCGCCGACGCCGCCGCCGCTTGGGGCCTTGACGTGCCCGGTTTGATTGAAAAGGAATTTCAACCGTTCTCGACCAAAGGCGGGTTTCATTTGCAAGATTTGCGCGGCGCATTTGGCGTCGGCGCGCGTCTCAATCTCGGTTACTTCAGCCTCGGCTATAACGTCGCATGGCCGACGGATTTGAAAAACGTGAGCAAACCCGTGAAGATGTTTTCGATCGGCGCGGACTTTTGATAACTGATCACTGAATACTGATCACTGATTTTGCCTCCTTTCCTCCTCAAGGTGAGCAGATGGCTCTGTAAAATGGAGCTGTCTGCTCTTTTTATTTTGCTTGCAGAGAAGATAGCCGTTTGTTACATTAAAAAGCAAGTCAAAATTTGATGATGGCAATAATATCCGTTAGGTGAGAATATGATTAATCAACAACAAGAACTTGTTCACGATATGAAACAAGAACCCAAAAACAATTCAACAAACCTGCTTGAGCGAATTACAATAGACCCGGCAATCTGTCATGGAAAACCGTGTTTGCGCGGCTTGCGTTATCCAGTTGAAACCATTTTAGAGCTGCTGAGCGCAGGGATGACTTATGATGAAATTTTAGCGGACTACGAAGATTTGGAGCGTGAAGATATTCTCGCGGCTTTAGCGTATGCTACGCGTTTGAGTCAGGTTAAACGAATGCAAGCCGTTTTAGTATGAAGTTCATCGTTGATGCTCAATTACCGCGTCGTCTGGCGCATCGGCTGCAAGACGACGATCATGACGTCATTCATACGCTCGATTTGCCGTTGGCGAATCGAACGCCGGACGCAGAGATTAAAGCGCTTTCAATTCGCGAAAAACGGATCGTGGTTTCCAAAGATGGTGAGTTTGTCGATTCTTTTCTCCTGCATGGCGAACCGTACAAACTGCTCTTGATCTCAACGGGTAACATCAAAAACGCGGAATTAGAGAAACTCTTTTTACAGAACCTCAAAGATATTGTGGCGGGATTCGCACAGTACGATTTTATTGAAATTGATCGAACCCAACTCACCTTTCATGTATAGTTGATTTACCAAAGCTGAAAGCAGCCACAGTACGTTTGTTGGTTTGCTTTGGGAATATTTTCTGAATCGCCATGACCGCTCAACCACCAAACGTCTCTCCGAAAATTTTTATCAGCTACGCGTGGGAAAACCAAGCCACCGCGAAGCAATTGCAGCAAGCTTTGCAAGCCGCCGGTGCCGAGGTGTTTGTCGATTACGAGCGCATTCGAGGCGGCGATATCTTGCCTATTCATATTAGCCGTGGTTTAGATTGGTGTGACACACTTATCTTGCTCTGGTCGGAACATGCGAAGGTTTCGCATTGGGTGCAGTTGGAGTGGCCCAATGCGCTTGTATGTGAGAAGAATCTCATTCCCTGTAAGTTGGATGAGATACAATTACCGACAATTTTGCGGAGCAGACTCTATATCGAATTAAAAAATTTCGATCACGGTTTGAATGAGTTGCTTGCGGCGTTACGATTGAAAAGGCCAGCAACGATTATCCCTGAACCCAAAATCGTTTTGCCAGTTCAATCACCGACTCTGCAACTGCGCTCGCAGCCGGTAAATAATCTTACCGAAGAAGCTGTGAAGGCCATGTTGAAAAAGTATGATTTTTATTGCGCCAAGTATGATTGGAACAAGGATTGGCGCAACCCGCAGGGCAAGGGAATTAAGCACAATTATGAATTGCAACACGATGGCAAAGTTGTCATGGATCAAGCGACTGGCTTGATGTGGCAACAAGCAGGTTCGTCCAATTCTAAGACTTACGCCGACACAGAAAAGTATATTCGCGATATAAACTACCAGCGTTTTGCCGATTACAACGACTGGCGCTTGCCAACGTTGGAAGAAGCGATGTCGTTGATGGAGAGGGAAGAGAAGAACGGTGCTTTGTATATTGATTCTGTGTTTGCCGATACACAATGTTGGATTTGGACGATAGACAAACACAGCGCGGGAGTGGCGTGGGTGGTCTATTTCCGTGGTGGCTCTTGCCGCCACGATCTTGTCGCCTACTACAGCGGCTTCGTGCGAGTTGTTCGCTGAGGACAATCTGGATCATTTGAGCGTTTGAATTAGTTGATTATTTTTGAGGAGAAGAGAGCAAAGTTGGTATCGAACGCATGAGGAGGAAGGCAAGGCTTTTTATAAGCGCGCGGAGCAAGCGCCTCGAAAATTTTTTGAAATTTTTCCTTGTTGACAAAGCGTGCAGAAATGTTTATCTTGTGTGGAGAGAATTCTCCAGACATTGGCATCACGAGGAAAAACTATGAACGGCAATACTTTAGAAATTGATCCGGTTCAGCGCATCGTTTCGGAGATGGATAATCTCATCAACGAGATGCTGCAAGTACGCCGCCGCATGGCTGAACTGGCTGGCAACGGACAACCTAAAAAGTTATCGGCGTCGGTTCGTGATGCCGAATGGTTCGGCATGTGGGCAGACCGCGAAGACATGCAGGAGCTTTCATCGCGCGAATGGCTCACACAGCAACGCGCTCAACAATGGGGCCGTTGATGGCCGGCAAACTTATTGACACGACAGTTTTGATTGACCTGTCGCGCGGGAAGATTGTCGCTGCAGATTTTGTCGATAATGAACGTCAAGCTGGGATGGCACTGTTTGTCTCGGTGATCTCAGCAATGGAATTGATCGTCGGTTGTCGAGATAAAGTCGAAGTCGCGAAAGCTGAAAAGCAAATTGCCGAGTTCAAGCTTGTCCAATTGAACCCCGCCATGTCACAGAAAGCTTACGATCTTGTTCTAGCCTACAACAAGAGCCATGGCATGATGATTCCTGATGCTTTGATTGCAGCGACGGCGTTACTGGAATCTCTTGAGCTTATGAGTGACAACGTTCGTCATTTTACGATGATTCCTGATTTAATCGTTACTCGCCCTTACTAAACACATGTCCCCCAAATCGAGAGACCTCCGAAGTTGTCGAAGCGGTTTAAGTTGACATACGCCATGAGGAGATAGAAAGCATGCGCCAACGCTGCAATATTCACTGGGGCATCTTTAAGAAAATCGTTTTTGCCTTTTCCGCTTTAATTCTGCTCCCATCTCTTTTGCCGAGCCAAACCCAATCCAAACGTCCCAATATCCTCTTCATCATGACCGACGACCATGCGTTTCAAGCGCTGAGCTGCTACGGCAGCCGGATCAATCAAACGCCGAATCTGGATCGCATTGCCAACGAAGGTATGCGCTTCAACCGGAGTTTTTGCACCAACTCCATTTGCGCGCCGAGTCGGGCGGTGTTGTTGACCGGCAAATACAGCCATGTCAATGGACAGATTGATAATATCGTGACGTTTGATGGGAGTCAGGAAACGTTTCCCAAATTGTTGCAGCGGGCCGGCTATCAAACGGCGATAATCGGCAAATGGCATTTGAAAAGCGATCCGACCGGTTTTGATTATTGGAATATTCTGCCGGATCAGGGCGCGTATTACAATCCCGATTTCATCACGATGGGCGAGCGCAAACGGCATATCGGCTATGCCACGGATTTAATTACGGATTTCAGTCTCGAATGGCTCGAACGGCGCGATCCGAACAAGCCGTTTTGTTTGCTGCTGCATCACAAAGCGCCGCATCGCAATTGGATGCCGAATACCAAATATCTCACTTTATACGATGAGGTTGAAATTCCGCTGCCGGAAACTTTTGATGATGATTACAACACCCGCAGCGATGCGGCCCGCCAGCAGGAGATGATGATAACGCAACATACGAATCTGGCGTATGATCTTAAAGTTCCTGCAGAAGGCGATGAAAAGAATTTGCAGGGATTGGAGTTGAGCTTTTATCGTGATCTGCAAAGAATGACTGCCGAACAACGACAGGCATGGGATGCCGCGTAGGGCCCGAAAAATGAAGCCTTCAAAAAAGCAAATCTACAAGGCAAGGATTTGGACAATTGGAAATATCAGCGCTACCTCAAAGATTATTTGCGCTGTGTCGCCTCAGTGGATGAAAATGTCGGTCGCGTGTTGGATTATCTGGAGAAAAACGGCCTCGCCGAAAACACGATCGTGGTTTATACTTCGGATCAGGGATTTTATCTCGGCGAGCACGGCTGGTTTGACAAACGGTTCATGTATGAAGAGTCACTGCGCATGCCGCTGCTGGTGCGCTATCCCAAAGAGATCAAAAAAGGCGCGGTCAATGAGGACATGGTGCTCAACTTGGATTTTGCGCCGACATTTTTGGATTATGCCGGCGTGAAAATTCCCCAAAGCCTGCAAGGCCGTTCATTGCGAAAAATCCTGCGCGGCAAAACGCCGAAGAATTGGCGCGAAGCGATTTATTATCATTATTATGAATATCCGGCGTGGCATAAGGTGAAGCGGCATTACGGCATTCGGACGGCGCGTTATAAGCTCATCCATTTTTATTATGACCTCGACGCATGGGAATTTTATGATTTACAAACGGATCGTCACGAGCTTGACAATCGCTATGACGATCCGGCGTATCGAGAGATCATTCAGCGGCTTAAAATTCAATTGCTGAAACTGCGCGAACAGTACGGGGATTCGGATGAGTTGACGAAGCGGTTTTTGCCTTTGACCAAGTGAATTCTTGAAAACTGTTCTTGCTTTTCACCTCTGTGCAAGTTATATTTTGAAAGTCGAGCATAATCCAATCGAAAGGAAAACTCATGGCAACCGCTGTTGAACAATTTGCCGCAATTAAAAAAGAATCATCCATTCCGCTGATGGATGGCTCACTCAAATCCACTGCGCCGCCGAAGCGATTTACGTTTGAGCAAGCCCTGAAAATAGCGGATGGCAGGCCCTTTGAACTGATCGACGGGAGGATCGTTTACAAAATGGCGGATAATTTTCATTCCGAAGCCCAAATTTTGCTCGGCGCAGAGTTTGTATTTTACTTCAAAGCAAACCCCATTGGGCGTGCACGCACGGAATCGACGATTCGCCCGTGGCCGGAGAATCTTTACGAAAGCCGCGTGCCGGATATCGCCGTTGTGCTCAACGAAAACATCCGCGCCGGAGAAAGATATGACGCCCGCGCGCCGGATCTGGCCATTGAAATCGTTTCTTACAAAGATCGTTGGACCGGATTTTTTCAAAAAGCCCGTTTGTATTTGGAAAAAGGCAGCCGCGCGGTTTGGATCGTCGATCCTTATGAGAAGGCGGTTTTTGTAATTACCGCAACCGAGGAGCGGTGGGTTCGTGACACGCTCACTTGCCCGGAAATTCTGCCGGGGTTTAGCGTCAAGGTGCAGGATATTTTCAACTGGCCGGCCGCGCCGATGAAGGCAGAGTGATTTTCGGCGCGCGCTTCGGCTGCGGCGACAATTTCGCAATGCGAAGATTTATTTTTTCACCGCGCTCGAAGGCCGCGGCATCTTTTAAAGCGCCGTTTAGCTCACGAAAGAGTTACTTGTCCATAAATTTTCTTTCTGCTGCGAAATAACCAGACCGGCGGTCTGGGCTACGTTTCATCCCCAAAACTCGTTCCCACCGACTTTGCCGCCAACACCATCTGATGATCCGGCGGCACCAATTTCTGCCGTGAGATCGCGTCTTTGATCGCCACCGGCAGGACGTCGTTGCCGCGCAGCGCGACCATCATGCCGTATTTTTCCTCCGCGGCTAATTTGCACGCGAGCACGCCGAATTTCGTCGCGAGAATGCGGTCGAACGGCGTGGGGCTGCCGCCACGCTGCAAATGGCCGAGAACCGTCACGCGCGTTTCGAGTTCGGTGCGCTCCACAATCGTTTTGGCGACCAGCTCGCCGACGCCGCCGAGTTGTTTCGCATCGGTGCGTTTGACGTCATACGTTTTAACGACTTCGCCAATTTCCGGACACTTGGTGCCTTCCGCGACACAGACAATGCTGAAACGTTTGCCGTGCGTGCTGCGCTCCAAAACCTTGCGGCACACCGCCTCCCATTTGAACGGAATTTCCGGCAGGAGAATAATATCCGCGCCGCCCGCGAGCCCGGCGGAAAGCGCGATCCATCCGGCATAACGGCCCATCACCTCAATCACCATCACGCGATGGTGCGCCGAGGCCGTCGTGTGCAAACGATCGATCGCCTCGGTCGCAACATAAACCGCGGAGTCATAGCCGAACGTCATGTCCGTGGCTTCAAGATCGTTGTCAATCGTCTTCGGCACGCCGACGACATTCGCGCCAAGCTGCGCGAGCTTGTGCGAAATATTCATCGTGCCGTCGCCGCCTACGGCGATAATCACATCCAGCGCCCAGCGTTGATAATTTTTCATCGCCTTTGTCGAGGCATCGACGATCATCATTTTACCGTCGAGTCCCTCGGTTGGATAATGCCACGGATCGCCTTTGTTCGAGGTGCCGAGAATCGTGCCGCCGTGATTGATGATGCCGGAAACATGCTTGTTTTCCAGCTCGTGCATGCGGCCTTCGACGAGTCCTTCGAAGCCGTCTTCGATGCCGATC